>Ga0209275_10000397_pt1 | contig 16766 bp, 14 predicted proteins | sample HubBroMetageREF2_FD_188344 | JGI IMG/M metagenome (GOLD analysis project Ga0209275, IMG submission 188344) | Reference soil microbial communities from the Hubbard Brook experimental Forest, New Hampshire, USA - Hubbard Brook CCASE Soil... | ecosystem: Environmental > Terrestrial > Soil >... | reverse complement strand
GCAACTGCATGAGCCCGGGAAGATGCACCGTCTGGAAAGACTCGGCGTGGCCCAGCTTCCATATCATCCCCAGTACATGGACGCGGGGACAAGCTTCAACGCGGATCTGCAGGCGCCGCTGGATTTTGGAATGGAACCGCTGAAAACGGAGTCGTTGTCCTCGATTGGAAGTCCTCCTCCGTTAGGCAGCGTCGTCCATGCCCTGCTGGTCACGCCGCTGGATTCCGCGACTGCGAAAAAGGGTGAGCCAGTCGAGGCTGTCATCAGCCAGCCCCTCGTCGTTTCCAATCAGTTATTTCTTCCCCAGGGCAGCCACATTAAAGGTTCGGTGCTCGAAGTGCGCCCGGCCCGCAGGCTGAATCGCAACGGACAACTCCGAATCGTCTTTCACCAGGTGGTTCCGCCCGATGGAATTGAGCAGAGAGTTGAGGCCAGCCTGGAAGGGGTTGAGGTTGCCAAAGGCGAACATCTCACTCTCGATGCCGAGGGTGGCGCCCAGGTAACCACTCCCAGGACGCGATACTTAACCACGGGGATTGCCGTGGCCCTGGCCGCTTCCTCCATGTCTTCGGATCACGATGCGCGCTTCCACGGTGGAGATGGTGGCGGTGACGCCGGTGCGGGAGCCGCCAACGGCGCTTCCGGATTTCGTTTCCTGGGCACGATCGTGGGAGCGCTCGCCCATTCGAGAGTCGTGGCCTCAAGCTTCGGCTTCTACGGCGCCGCGATGTCGGTGTACTCGCACTTCCTCGCTCGAGGGCGCGACGTGGTCTATCCCAAAGATATGTCCATGGTCATCGGGCTGGGCACTCGCGAGACCCGGCCCACAGTGCCGGGGCCATCCAGCGCGCTCGATCCACATCATGCCAATCCGCAGCAAGTGAACGAAGGTCAAGAGCGCGTCGGCCCCGCCTTTTGATGGGCAGCTCAAAGTAATCCTCAGCCTGCGGTTGACGTGACGAGAGAGCGTTTCCGCCGAACTGTGGAAATCCTCGTAACCTCCTCATTATTCCAGTCCCCGGACGCCTTTCCAATGTGACCTCCAGCCCACTACGTGTGACGGCTTACGCTGAACTCGTCTGGGTTCCGGCTCGACAATCTGCGTGAAAGCGCTTCCGTGCGCTCGCTCTCAAGAACCAAAAGGTCAGGAGTGGCAGCAAGGAGGGATCGAGCCTACGGAACATTCATTCCAAGCCGCGTGTGGCCGCACCTGGCGAAACTAGGAGTCATAATTTTATGCAGCCTTCAAAATCGGAAGCAGCTCTACCCGCAAACGGTCTCTACGGAAGCCGTGTTCCTAGCCCTCGGCAGCAGCAGGTCATCGCGCTCGTCGCCCAGGGCCTCAAAAATAGCGAAGTTGCCGAAGCGATTGGCACTACAGAGTATGTGGTGAAAAACCACCTACGGATTATCTTTGACAAGCTTGGATTCTGGAATCGGGTTGAGCTCGCGCTCTGGTACGAAGCTCGCAGGCACGAAGGCCTTGCGTACGAGGATGATCGGGCGATGGCCTAAGGAGTTTGACGAGCCGTCCAACTTATTGATCGCGGTGAACTGTCTCCATGGAGAAGGCTGGCAGACAGACGGCGATGTACTCCGCGCCACCCTCAGCCGGGGTGGAATACTGGATCCACTCGCCAGCATGGGCGATGACCGCCTGGCCTGCGGTTACGTCCATCTCGCCGTTTTTGTGCCGCACCCGCACAGTGCCCTTGAGCACCAGGGTGAACTCGTCGAATTCGGGAGTCTGTCCGGGTTCTTCCCAGCCTTGCGGGCTGCGCATATGGGCTACGCTTACGCCAGCCGTTTTGGAGTTAATGCGTCCGATGTATTCATCGATGAGCTTGGGCTTGGTTCCGGCGGCGGAAATGCGAGTGGGTTGCGCTACCAGGGTGGGCATGAGTGCTCCTTTGAGAATGACTACTGTAGCAAGAGGCGGCACAACTTCGGAAGTCAAAGGCGATTAACCACAGAGGACACAAAGGTGCACAGAGGAAAGCTCAAGTCTCAGGAACAATTTGATGTGTGAGAGGTTGGCGGTTTTACGCGCCGCCTGCCGACAGGGCGCGGGTTTTTTCGGCGTGGGACTTGGCCAAAACATCGAGAGCTGGAATCGACACCGGCGCGACCGTTGAGCGCTCTACCGGCATCGTGCCGTTTCGAATGGCTTCTGCGAGCATCTCCAGGGCGGTGCCAGCGTTTGGCGGGACAAAGATTGTGGCCGTCAGGAGACCGCGTTTCACCCAGATTTGCCCGCTGTTCGGAAGACCGTCGCAGCCGATGTAAGGCAGCTTCAGCCAGCGCTCTCGTGCCTGCAAGTTCAATTCTTCCTGGAATGCCTTCCTTGCGCCGAGGGCCATGGAATCGTCCTGGGCGGCGATCAGGTCGAGATGAGTCTGTTGGGAAGTGGACAATCGCAACCACGAATTCACGGTTCGTTGCGCGCTGGCTTCAGTCCACTGCGCCTTCATGAGCTTGACCTGCACTTCAGCCGGCTTGGTCTCGTACATGCCAAAGGTCCGCTGTTTGGCGGCCAGGCTTTCCGAGGGGCCCTGGATATAGAGCACGGCTCCGCCGCGGGGCAGAATGGCAGCAAATTGCTGTCCTTGGATGCGTCCGATTTCTTCGTGGTCCGAAGTGATGCAAAAAGCCGGAATTCGATAAGCCTTACGCAGCTCAGCGATGTATTCCACATCGCGATTCAGGACGACCCATCCGATTCCGGCAATGGCGGCGGCACGCGCCACCTGCGGCAAAGCAGTTCCTCCCACAGGTTCAAAGATGATTCCATCCGGAAGTGCGTCGTTGCGCGACTGGATAATCTTCAGAAGTTGCTGGCTCTGGGTGACCGAGTCATTTTCAGCGTTGATGACCTGCAGCTCTACCCCCAGGCTCTTGGCTGCGGTTTCCGCGGCTGCCGCCTGCTCGATCTGATAATCGTTATCGTTATTGGTAAGACAAAGAACGAACTTCAATTTCTTCATGGAAACGCCTGACTCTGAATCATATCTTGCCACCAGCGGCAGGTCATGGTGACTAAAGTCACCGGTCGCGTGAGTGCTAGAATTCCCCGTATCCTGGAGAAAAAGTTCATGCGCAAGGTATTAATCGCTCTCGCGATGGCAGTGTTGTGCACCAGCCCGGGGTGGACGCAAGCCAAGCTTTCCGTGCACTGGGAGGAACTCACTGCTGCCGAGTTCCGGTCGGCTATCGAACAATCCAAGGGGACTTGCCTTTTGCCTTTCGGGATTCTGGAAAAGCATGGCCCCCATTTGCCGCTCGGGACCGATTTGCTGAAGGTCCGATATGAGGTCCTTCATGCGGCCGAGCAGGAGTACGCGGTGGTGTTTCCGGAATACTACTTCGGGCAGATTCTGGAAGCGCGGCACGAGCCGGGCACCGTTTCGTACAGTTCGCATCTGGAGCTTGAGTTGCTACAAGAAACGACCGACGAGATGGCGCGCAATGGCTGCAAGAAGATCATCATCGTGAATGGACACGGCGGCAATGAGAATCTGCTGCCCTTCTTCGCCCAGTCGCAACTGGAGAAGCCGCACGACTATGTAGTTTATGTGATGGGACTGGTCGCGCCGCCGCCGGGTGGACCGGCGAAGAAGACATCAACAGACATGCATGCGGGTGAATCTGAAACATCGAAGATGCTGATTGCGACTCCGAGCCTGGTGCACATCGACCGGGCGAATCAAGAATCGGGAGCCGACCAGGCCCGGCTGAATTTGCCTGACACGCTTTACACCGGCATCTGGTGGTATGCGCGCTTTCCCAATCACTATTCGGGTGATGGTTCGGCTGCAACCCATGAGCGTGGCGAATTTGAAATGAAAGCCTGGCAGGACGCAATCGTCACCGCGATTCGCGCAGTCAAGGCGGATCAGGAAAGCTTAAAACTGCAGAACGAATTCTTTGAGAAGGCCAAGCATCCCATGGATACGCGGCCGTAGACAGCATGACTTCGATTCTTTTCACGGCTGCCGCGACTTTGACATAGTGCAAAGCACTCTTCTGCGAGTAAACTAGCTGTCCCACACCGAAGGAAGGCCCTGCTAAGATATTCTGTTCCTTATGGCATCGACACTACCCGCTACTGCTGTCCGACAAGAAGAAATCACTGTGCCATCGCCCTCATCGGCACTGCGATTGATGTCGCTGGACCTGTTTCGCGGGGCGACGATTGCCGGGATGATTCTGGTCAACAACGCGGGGGACGAGGCCAACTCTTATTGGCCGCTCAAGCATGCAGAATGGAACGGCTGGACGCCGACGGATTTAGTGTTCCCGTTCTTTCTCTTTATCGTCGGAGTGGCGATGGCGTTTTCCTTCAGCTCGCGGCTGAAACGCGGCGAGTCGAGGTCGGCGCTTCTGTGGCACGTGCTTTGGCGTGGCGTGGCGCTGTTTGCCCTGGGAATGTTTCTGAACGGCTTCCCCAACCGCTATCATCTGGATTCGTGGCGTGTCTATGGCGTGCTGCAGCGGATCGCCGTCTGCTATGTGATTTCGGCGATTCTCGCTCTGTGGGCAGGCTGGCGAGGGTGGATCGTCACTATTGTGGGCTGTCTTGTGGGCTATTGGATTCTGATGCGCTTCGTTCCTGTGCCTGGATTCGGCGTGCCCACTCACGATATCCCACTGCTCGATCCCGACCGCAACCTAGCGGCCTGGCTCGACCGGCGGCTTCTGGCCGGACACTTGTACGAGGGCACTCGGGATCCCGAAGGAGTCTTGAGCACGATCCCCGCCGTAGCCACCAGCCTGCTGGGGATGCTCACGGGGCAGTGGTTTCGCTCCGCGCGTTCGGCGCAGAGCAAGGCGTTGGGCATGGCGGTATTTGGATTGATCGGCGTGGTAGCGGGCAAGATTCTAAACCTCGGATTTCCCATCAACAAGAAATTGTGGACCAGTTCCTACGTGATCTTCACCGCTGGACTGGCTCTCCTCTGCCTCTCGCTGTGTTATTGGATCGTGGATGTGAAACGATGGCGCGGGTTCTGGACAAAACCGTTCCTGGTGTTCGGAATGAACGCGATTGCCGCTTACGTGTTTGCCGAGTTGATGTCGCACTTGCTGGATCACATGCACACCAGTACAGGGATGGCCTGGCAGGACTTTATTTACGAACGCATATTCGTGCCGCTAGCCAGCCCGGCGAATGCTTCATTGCTGTATGCGCTGAGCTACGTACTGGTTTGCTGGGTGGCGATGTGGCTACTGTATCGCAAGGACATCTTCCTGAAGATCTGATGATAATCTTGAATAGTCAGCACTGAACAGCCAGCCAATCCCGGTTTTACCAAGCCTGGGTATTGCACCATTTTTTTGAGTCGAGGAGACCTTTTGATCGGATACAAGCGTGGGGCCGGGATGCAACGCCGGACATTGACGATCGCCATCTTTTGTCTGGCGTGCGCGGGCAGCGTCGCACAGCAAAGTCAACCTAGCGCGCCGCCTGATGCGCCCTCTGCCAGCGCACAATCGCAAACCGCACCGCAGACGACGAATCCACTGCAGAGTAGTATGTCGTTCTTGCAGCGGAGGTCGGTGTTCTTCCCTAACCTCGCTACTAATTCGGGGCCGTTGAGTCCCTGGCAGAAGTTCAAGCTGGGGGCGAATAACAGCATATCCCTCGCCACAATCGGCGCCGCTCTGGCTGGCGCTGGGTACGGACAGGCAATTAATAGCCCCAAGGGGTATGGCCAGGGTGGCGAAGGATATGCCAAACGCTTTGGAGCTGACATGGCCCGCTCCGCTTCCGCCAATCTCTTCGGAACATTTCTGATCGCGTCCGCGTTGCACGAAGATCCGCGTTTCTATGTCAAGAAGCACTACACGTTCAAGCAGTCGCTGAAATATGCCGCGGAGCGGATCGTGATTACGCGCAGCGACTCGGGAGAACGCGTGGTGAACTTTGCGGACACTCTGGGTCCTCTGGCGGGCGAAGCGTTGGCCGACACCTATTATCCTGAAGGGAACCGGGGAGTCAGCAGCACCTTTATCCGCTACGGGTCCGACTTGGGTTGGAAGTTTGGCGGGAACGTGTTGCGCCAGTACTGGCCAAGAATTAACAGGAAGCTGAAGCTGGTTCCTGAGTCGACACCCGCGCCGAGTAAACCCTGAAACTGCGGCGATGAATGACTCCGCACAACATAGTTGCTCTTCGATTCGAATTCGCGGGCTCCTGATCTTCGGCGTGATCCTTTTTTCATACGCATACTTTTTTGAAGGAGGCGGTTGGAATCAGAACTCACGCTTCGATCTGGTGCGGGCCATCGTGGAGCAGGGGACGTTGCGCATCGATGGCTACGATGAGAACACCGGCGACAAAGCTTTCGCGAACGGCCATTACTATTCGGACAAGGCTCCCGGACTCGCGCTGCTGGCGGTGCCGGTGGCAGAGGTCACAAGACCCCTGCTGAGAGCGGCGGGAGTGGATCCTGCGTCGCCTCGTGGCTTGGTAGATCTCGCCTACTATGTCACAGTTTTCGCCGTCGCTCTGCCTATGGCGGCGGCGTGCGCGTGCCTGTTCTGGATCTCACTGCAGCTTGGAAGCAGTGTGGGCGCGTCAGCATTTACTGCGCTCGCGCTGGGTCTGGCAACTCCCATGTGGGCATACTCGACGCTGTTCTGGGGACACGCGCTGGCGGGAGCGTGTTTGGTGTTCGCCTTCGCTTGCGCTCTGAAGTTGCGGCGGGGTGTGAGTTCTGCCGGACATGCGGTTTGGGGATTGGTTCTTGGCCTGACTGCCGGGTGGGCCACGGTTACCGAATACCCTTCGGCGCCGGCTGCAGGGATGGTCGCCGGTCTGGCTCTGGCTCTGGTCTGGAAGGATGGGTCACCCCGACGCTGGCGCGTCGTCGTTGGCATAGGCGCGGGGGCGTTGCCATGCGTCGCTGTGCTGATGGTTTATCAGCGCGCTGCATTCGGTTCCGTGTTTCATCCCAGCTATGCGTATTATCCGCAGGGAGCCTTTGCGTGGATGACCCATGGCTATCTGGGCCTGACCTACCCCAGGATTGATGTCGCATTGAAGCTGCTGTTCGGTTGCCGGCGTGGGCTGCTGTTTACCGGTCCGGTCGTCCTGGCCGCGCCTTTTGGCTTACGGATGCTTTGGCAGCAGCCTGCGACGCATACCGCGGCAGTTACGGCAGCCGGCGTCGCTACCTACTATTTTCTCTTTCACGCTTCGTTCTCTTCATGGCCGGCCGGCTGGTCGTACGGTCCACGGTATATGTCGCCAGGGTTGCCGTTGCTGTGCCTGGGGCTCGCGCCGCTTTGGGATCACGCACGGCCAGTTTGGAGGATCGTTGTCTCGGCGCTGGTTGCTGCCGGCGTCGGGCTTACACTCATGGCCGTTTCGGTCGGGGCGCAGCCGCCTGATGAGTTTCATTGCCCACTGCGCCAGTTCTATTGGCCGTCGTTCTGGGCCGGAAGATTTTCGTTGAATCTGGGGGCCGTGCTTGTGCCTGCAGAACAGGGAACGAACCACGTGCACGGCGCCTTCAATGTGGGCGAACTGGTCGGCCTGCAGAGCCTGGCGAGTCTACTTCCGCTTTTGGCGGGGTGGAGCCTCGCGGCGATACTTTTGGTGCTGGCAAATCGAGCCGAGAAGTTAACCCAGCCTCAAAGCTCCGAACCACGCCGAAAGCATCCCCAAAATCAATCGTTTGGCGGGTAACCTAGGTAACTTTCGGCGGGCCGAAACTGCGTGGTACGCTCGTCCCTTAAGAAGCAAGAAATCAACAGTTTCCGGGGGACAAATGCGTCGTCGCTGGTGCCTCTACCTGCTGCTATTTTCGTCCTTGATTGCGTTGGCTGACGCCAAATCCAATCCTGCCCCGGCCAGGCAGAAGAATGCGTCCGCCAAGCTACCGGTCACTACATCCTCAGCGCAGGCGCGCGCTAGCTTCGAGAAGTCGATGCGGGAGTTCGAAGAGTATCGCATCCAGGAAACCCTCCAGAATCTGCGGGCCGCGACCAAGGCGGACCCGAATTTTGCCCAGGCGTTCATCCTGATTTCTCGGATGAGCCAGGATCCGGCGGAACAGGCGTCCACGCGCAAGCGGGCCGAGCAATTGGCGGTTAAAGTGACTCCGAGCGAGCAGTTGCTGATCCGCTGGCTGGCGGATGCGCAGCAGAATAATTATCTACCTGCGATTGCAGCCATGAACGATCTGTTGGCGAGGTATCCGCGTGACCAGCGGCTGGCATACCTGGCGGGCGACTGGCTGATGCAACAGTTTCGGTACGAACAGGCGGTCGCGGTGTTGGAGCGTGCGCTGGCGCTGAACCCGGATTATGCCGCGGCGCTGAATGACGTGGCCTACGGCTACGCGGACATGGGCAACTTCGAAAAGGCTTTCGCGGCAATGGATCGCTACGTGGCACTCGAGCCTGATGAGCCAAACCCGCATGATTCCTATGGCGAGATTCTGCGAATGGCGGGCAAACTCGATGCCGCACTCGAGCAGTACCGGATGAGCATCCGAATCGATCCGAATTTTGGTTCGGAAGTCGGCGTCGCCGATACTTATGCGCTGATGGGTAAAGAACTGGAAGCCCGCGAGGAGTATGACCGGGCTATCGTATTCGCTCCGAGCAACGCCGACAAAGTGCAGCGGGAATTGCAATCGGCTGTGACCTGGATCCGCGATAACAATCGCAAGCAGGCGGAGAGGGCGCTGAGCGATGTGGCGAGGCATGCACATTCGGCGGGGCTGGCACGGCTCGAAGCTGAAGCTCACCGGGTTCTGGGTATGTACGAGCCTGATCCAAAGATAGCGCTAAAACAATTGCAGGCTGCGCAGGAGGTGCTGCAGGAACAGCATGAGATTTCCGCCAGCGACCGCGATGAAGAGCTGGCGCGAATCCTCCGAACCCGAGCCACCCGTTTGGCTGAGTTGCCGGACATGGACTCGGCGTCGAAGGCAACCAAGCAACTCGAAACCATGGCAGGAACGAGCCGCAGCCAAGTCATCCAACTTTGTTATCACGGGGCAGCCGGAGCACTGCTGGTAGCTCAGGGCAAGTTCACGGATGCGATTCCTCATCTGCAAGAGGGCACCGCGGACCCGGAGTCGATGCGGCTTTTGTGGCGCGTCTACACCAGCACGGGAGCTACATCGGACGCGCAGGCAATCGCGTCGAAACTGGCAGCTCTAAATTTGCCCACCGTGGAGCAGGCGCTGGTAGTTCCACAATTCCGGGTGAGCCTGGTCAGCCAAGTGGGGCAGCCGTAAGGCGACGACACTCCCGGCCATGCCACGCATCCCGATCTTCAGCTTCGGACAAGCAGAGCAGGAAGCGGCGCTTCCTCGCCTGACCGGCTACACTCCGTCACTTTCTCTTGAAGGACTGCAACTCGGCGTCGATAACCTGCGGCACGATGTTCACCTGAGCCCCAAGTTTGTGACGCAGACGCGTTCGCAGATCTCGCGTCTCATCGTGCGCCATGGCGATGTCGAAGGATTGCTGGCGGCGGAAGCGCCACAGCCGCGGCAGGGCGGACACTTCATCGGATCGAATGCGGGTCCGAAGAGCAATGCCAAGCCCATCGGCTCCGAGTTGAAGCCTCTGTTGGCGGAAGTGCATTCGGCCGCGTTGAATCGCGCCAAGGCCGAAGGAAATCCATCGCTGGATGTTCTGGCCCGGGTCGCGATCATCAAGTTTCTGAGGATTGAACTGGGATTACAGTTTGCCCAGATTCTCGAGCGCTGCCGCATGACGTTGAAGAGCTACGAAGGCATCCGGGCGCAGAAAGCGCTGGAATATCGCGAACGGGTTGCGGCCTTCCAGGTGGCCAAGAAAGTCATTCTCCGCAAGACCGGGCAGGAACTGTTTCGGACCCTGCGCGAAATCGAAAAGGAAACTCTGGCACGCACCCGACGATCGTTGTTCGGGAGCAGTCACGACGAGCAATACAAGCTGTTCCTGAATCCGCTGATTTTCACCGCGGATGGTTGCGACGCTTATGTAAACGCCGAGCAATATGTGATGCTGGGCAACTTCGACCGCGATCCCGACCGCTTCACCAACGTTCGCCGAATTGCCTACGAGTTCCTGCAGTCGCTGAATCTGGGGCTCGAAGCCGATCCTGAGCGCGCTATCAATGCATGGCTAAACGTTCCTGAAAATGCCCAGGAATTAATCGGTTCCGGTACACCAGACGACTCTTCACCCGAAGAGCGTGCGCAAAAAACACGCTTGGCAGCATGGCTGGGCTTGCTCGATCGCGAGAAGCTGATGGAATATGTGGTCGCGTCCTATGAAGCGGTGCCTTTGCTGGCGGAGTACTCGCCGCGCATCAACGCGCAGCAATTGAAGAATGCGCTGATCTCGCGGGAAGAACGCACTCGGGTAGAAAAATTAATAGTCGAGCAGGGAAAGGTTTCACGGGACAGCCTGCAAGCGGCAGTGCAGCGGGTAGCGAGTTGCAAGGGCGCAGAGCGGGGCAAGATTGCGGCCCGATTCCTCCGCGACTTCATGCGCTACCACCGGGACCTGAGGAATCTGGAGGCGCTGCGGTCGGCGATGGACAACGTCAATCTCATCGCCAACGAAAAAATGCGGCAGCTTTCTTCGATGAATGGCACGCTCTACGAGTTCCTGCTGCCCGAGGAGCAGAAGCCGTCGGAAGAAAAAGTTCTGCGCCACGTGATTATCAAGGCCGATGTCCGCGATTCGTCACGGCTCACGCGCTCGCTGCTTGAGCGTGGAATGAATCCGGCGTCCTATTTCAGTTTGAATTTCTACGATCCGGTCAACAAGCTGCTATCGAAGTACGGCGCCAGCAAAGTCTTTCTCGAAGGCGATGCCATCATTCTGGCGATCCTTGAGCGCCAGGGAGAACCGGGACTGGCCGTCTGCCGCGCCTCCGTGCTGGCGCGAGAGATTATCGAAATTGTTCGCGGTTACAACCAGTTGCTGGAGCGCGCCGGACTTCCTGGCATTGAGCTGGGCGTCGGCATTTCTTTTCAGGATTCAGCTCCCATGTACCTGATGGATGGCGAGCAGCGCATCATGATCTCGGACGCGCTGAACGAGAGCGACCGGCTCTCCTCCTGCAGCAAGCGCGTGCGAAAATCGATGAAGGCGATGGAGACTCCGTTCAACGTGTACGCATTTCAGACCGTTCCCGACGCCGACGTTGAAGACAGTCCCGACGACTTCATTTTGAAATACAACCTGAACGGCATTCGCATCAGCGAAGCCGCGTTCCAAAGGCTGAAGCAGGAGATCTCGCTCGAGCTTTCTCCGCTCGATTTGCCCAAGGCGTGGGAAGGTGAAGAATTTCATCTGTGGAGCGGGCTAGTGCCGGTCGGCAACGATATCTTCCGCAAAATCGTCGTCCGCGGAAGCCGCATGCCCCAGATCGATCCCCACAACTTCTCAGTCCAACTCTGGACCGAGCGCTGGTACTACGAAGTTTGCTCCAACTCCGCAATCGACGCCAAGCTGGAAGGCAAAGCTGTAGCCGGGAAGTAAGCCAGTGAAGCGTGGGCGCCCTCGCCCGCGTCCCCGCGATAAGTGGGTGGACAACACTGTGCTCGGATCATCTCTCAGTTGACTTAATCGGCGGTCCGAATTTCCGTTTTGGGACCGGGATTACTGTTTAGTACCGGGTACCCCCCCCTCCCCCTGTTGTTCGCAAAATCTTGAAAACACAAGATTTATTTTATGACTATGTGCTAGATCTTTGAGTTTGCAGGACTTACACGCAAAATCTAGAGAACATTGGGGTTACGCACGGGCGCCTGTCCCATTTCGGAACCAGCCAGATCTTTTGGAGCACGGGTCTATCGCATCCGTATCGTCGTCTGGGTCAGATTGTCAAAGATCAACGATTATCTTGTAGATAATGTATCTTCTAGTAGCTTATCGGATGTAAATCAGGTAGTCAACGATAAAACGCGGGGCGAGACCGACGGTCGGGGGATCCTCGGATCTCCGCCTCAGATCTCGACCATGCCTTCGAGGTAGAAAACGCAGGAGCCTTCCAGTTCGACGCGATCGCCGGCCAGCCGACAGAGGATTTCTCCGCCCCGGCGCGAGGCCTGAAAGGCGCGAAACGTAGTTTTACCCAGTCGTTTGGCCCAATAGGGCGTCAGCATGCAGTGGGCAGCGCCGGTCACGGGATCTTCGGGGATGCCCTTGGCTGGGGCGAAGTAGCGGCTGACGAAATCGTACGTTTCGTCGCCTGGCGCCGTCACGATCACGCCGGGCCGGTCCATGCGGGCGAGCGACGCCATATCGGGGGCAAGCTCACGCAACGTCTGCACGCTCTCAAGCAATGCCAGGTAGTTGAACGCGTTCGAGAAAACCTCGACTGGAACGCGCCCCAACACTTCCGCCAGTCTTGGTGGAACCGAGACCGACTCGGACGGTCGAGCCGGGAAGTTCATGACGTAACCTGCATCCGACCGATTCACCGTCAAGCGCCCGCTCGCGGAGTGGAAGATGACGCTGTTGCGTCCAGGCTCCAGCCGCTCCATGACCACCGCGGCGCTGGCCAGCGTGGCGTGGCCGCAAAGCGGCACTTCGACGTTGGGTGTGAACCAGCGGAGGCGATAGTCTCCGCCTTCAGGAACCAGAAAAGCCGTTTCCGACAAATTGTTCTCGGCGGCAATCGCTTGCAATACCGCGTCAGCGGGAAAGCCGTCCATCGGCATCACGGCGGCGGGATTTCCCGCGAACCGGCGAGTGGTGAAGGCGTCAATCTGGAATATCGGCGTGCGCATGTAAGAACGTCCTTCTAGAAGGCGATTCGGAGTTGATGAGTGGCGACGCCGCCGGATTCACAATACTATACAAAAGCACGAGGAGACCCGCATGAGTGCAACAGGCAGCCTCCAATTCATCCAGTTGGCGATCCCGGCGCTTGTGGCATTGGCGGTCGTCTCTCTGGCTCATCTTTTCACAGTCCATCGTGACCGTGAAAACAAGCGCCGCGAGCAACGCATCGGCTACTTGGTGTCCGTGTTTCGTGCTCTATCAAAGGCAAATCACCACCCTCGCCTATATGAGGTAGCCGATGACGTTGAGCAAGCTGTTATTGACCTTCAACTTTTTGGGACTCCTGAGCAGGTTCGCTTGGCCAAGAAATTCGCAACTGAATTGAGCACTGAACAGGGTGCGGCTATGGATGAGCTCTTAAACGAGTTACGGGACAGCCTGCGCTCCGAGCTTGGGAGAGAGCCGGTCGCGGGCAATGTAGTTTGGCTTCGCATCCATCGTAAAGGAGATGAGGTCCCACCTGATTCGAGCGCACCTACGCGGCAAGCGACGCAACAATCAAAGAAGATAACCTAGTAGAACGGGAGCAGGCGCGGGGGCGCCCGCGCCACATGAGCTTGTTATTTCTTCAGCGAGGCGCTTTTTGCGTTGGTGACGCAGGACGATGGCGTGTCGCTGCACTTGCGGAATGCGGGTACGACCAGCGCTTGTTCCAGCGTCGGATCGTTCAGGTTGGTTAGAGTTTCGTTGGTGCGCTTGGCTCCTGCGCTGTATCCAATCTTCTGATACGCGGCCGCGAGCAGCTTCAGCGACAAAGGATTGTTATTGTCTTCTTCCAAATGAGAGATGGCTTGGTCGTACTTGTGTTCGGAAAACAAAACTGCTCCGGCGGCTCCGTGGTAGGCGAGCTCGCTCAGCTTATCGTTGGAGCTTTCTGACATCGCAGCCAGACGCTCCAGGTTGGACTTCGCCAGCTCCTTGTTGCCCATCTTCAGAGCGACTTCCACACGCGCTCTCAGGATTTGTGCAAGCTCCTGCGTAATGGCGATCTTCAAGGCATTCTTGCCATCTTGCGTGGCCGCTTCGGCTTTGCCTAAATAGACCAGCGCCTCCTTCGGATTCTGCTGGCACATGGCCATCTGGCGGTAGGTGTCGGCCTCGGCCTGGCTGTTCTGCCTGGAGTGCGCATAGTCGGCAATGGCCTGGAACGCGTGCTCGGCGTCCTCATAATCGTTTTCGCGGACGTAGGTGGCCGCTTCCCGGGTCTTCCACAGAATCTGCTGCAGCTCGGGCAAAGTAAATTTCTGGAATCCGATTTCGTATTCTTTGCGGGCCCGAATCTGATCTCCCATCAATGAGTAGGTGTCCGCAATTCCGAATTGCGAAGAATAGAACTGAGGGTTGATTGCCAGCGATGCCCGGTAGTGCTCGATGGACTGATTGAAGCGCCCCGCCAGGCGCAGAATTTCGGCATAAGAATCCTGCGGGTTGGAATCGTTGGGCAGCGCCGCGACATATTTATCCATCATCGCAAAGGCCTTGTCGAACTGCCGGGTGTAGGCGTAGTTGTAACCGATGTTGTTCATCAGGCCGGGAGAATCTGTGATTCCCGAATGCTCATATACGGCGATGACGCGCTCGTACTGGGCCTGCGACTGCAGCCACCACGTGGTCATCCAGACTACCCACTTGTCGTGCGGGTATTGGTTGAGCACATCGTTCATTTTGGTGATGGCGGAAATCAGCTTGTGGTCGGCGGCGTCCTGATACCACTCGATCACGAGTTGCTCGGAGGTCGAGGCGTGAGTTCTGGTGGCAAACGCCTTCTCCTGTTCGCCGACCTGCTCGGCTGAATCAAGGCTGATCTGGGCCAGAAATTCGTGACCCATCGCGAAGTCAGGGTCAACTTGCACGGCTTTGCGGAGAATCTCGATGGACTGTTCCTGCTCCACCTTGTCGAGGTACAGGTCCAGGGCTTCTTTGACCAGACGGAGAGCCTCCGGAGACTTGGTGGTCAGCGGCAAAGTGGCGGTGATTGTATTGGCCGCCTGCGGAGCGGTTGGCTGGGCGAGGCCGGCAACGGCGGCGAACACCAGGCCGATGCAGATGATTGCCTTGAAGATGGTCGCTCTGAAGATCGTTACTCCGAAGATCGGTGCGTTGCAGATCATGTTAGTTTTCTCCAGCTAGTTTCCCCTCAATAAGTAGCCCTGCTCGACCGGCAATTTGCCGTCGATCTTCAACACGTTCACGTCTTGGGTCAGTGAATACAGGTCGACGACGCCGATGGCTCCCGGCGAAGTCGAGACAAAGCGGAGGACAGCGTCATCGGAGTCAGCAACCATAATCGCGTCGCGATGAGCCAGCACGAACGCATGCGCCTGCTCGGGCGTCATGTTTAGTAATTTGCGGAGGACTAACTGCATATCCGCGGAAGAAGGATCGCGCATCACCACCGTAATCGCCTTGCCGTCCGGCCAACTCCGGTTACGCGCGTTAAAGATTTTCACTAGTTCGGCAGCAGTAAGGTTCGAAGTGGAGTTCGCCTTGTCGGCAACGATCGCGAATTGCTTAGCTTGAACGGCGCAGGGCAGGATCGCGACCCACAACAACAGCATTAGGACTAGTCGCCGGTTTATCACAATGGCGCGATTGTAGCCCGCGGTCAGTTACCGCGAAAAGGTAACCGAGGTAACGAGCACAGTCCTGTTTTGGAAGTTGAGCTACTGACCGGCGCGCAGCGGCGAGATCAGCAAACGAGTGGTCGACTTCTTTTTGGAGTCGGACTTGTCGGGTTGATACACCAGGTCGAGAGAACCTTCCGCCGTGGGAGAAGCCTCTGCCAGCGTGGCTGCCAGGCTGCGGAACGACCGTCCGACGTCAGCGCTTTCATGGAGCGCCACGGGAGCGCCCTTATCGATGGCCGGCGCGATCGCTTGATGGTTGTTGGGAATTTTCCAAAGCAGTTTGCAACCGGTCGCGGCCTCGACGTCTTCGTCGCCAAAACCAGGAATTTTCTTGTAGCGGTTCAGCACCAGACGGACGCGGTCGCGTCCTCCGCCTTCTTCGAGGAAAGAACGCAGGCGGCCTGCGCTCCACAGAGAAACCACATCGGACTGTGCGACCAACAGAACGGCGTTCGATAAATCACAAAGCAGGCGCGACGTTTGATCGGTGCGGTTGGAACAGTCGACGACGACGTAACGAAACTGCGAGACCAGCAAATCGAAAAGGCGGGCCAGTTCGGCAGCGGTCGGCGTGGTTTGATGAGGCTCCTGTGGACCCGCCAGCAGTTGCAGGCCATTCTTGCAGGTGGTCATCAAGCCCTGCAGCAACGAAGTATCCATGCGATGCAGGTTCTGCAGGGCATCGGTCAGGCCAAACGTCGGTCGGACGTTGAGATGAAGCGCAGCGTGGCCCAAAAGCGCAAAATCTACGAGCAGGACCCCGCCATGCAGTTCCTGAAGTGCGACGGCGGTGTTGACCGCGACTGTAGTTGCTCCAGCTCCACCCTTGGCGTTGGCGACCACGAAGACGCGGGCGCGGCCTGAGGAGGTGCGGGCACGTCCACGAGAAGTGGCGAAGCGGGTGAAGGCGTCGACCATGCTCTCGGGAGTAGCGTTGCGCTCCATATATTCGCGAGCCCCGGCGCGCATGGCGGAAACAATGGTACCGGGATCGGTCATGGGGCCAACCGCGAAGATGACAATCTCGCTGGTGTTGGAGTGGATTAATTCGATGGCGTGCATGGCCCGCTGAATATTCTGCGGATCAATGTCGACCAATACGACGTCGGCGTGCACATCCTGAATCTGGCGCAGGATGGCGTCGGTCGGGCTGGCGGGAAACCCAACATGCCCAAAGACATTGCGGCCCATCTGGGTGCTCTCCAGTCGTTGCTGGAGGACCATGAGCCGTTCTTTGTCCTCGGTAAGGAGGGTGACCGCTATGCCATGCATGGCTGGAACCTCAATTATGAACCCGGCAGGTGCATGTTAAGAAGAGATCCGAACTCCGCCAAG
>Ga0209275_10000395_pt1 | contig 16830 bp, 16 predicted proteins | sample HubBroMetageREF2_FD_188344 | JGI IMG/M metagenome (GOLD analysis project Ga0209275, IMG submission 188344) | Reference soil microbial communities from the Hubbard Brook experimental Forest, New Hampshire, USA - Hubbard Brook CCASE Soil... | ecosystem: Environmental > Terrestrial > Soil >... | reverse complement strand
CAGGATGTCGCCGGGCTGAAATCCGGCAGAAGGGGCAATCTCCGAAACAATGCCGGGCAGCGGTGTATTCCCCAGGTTGATCGGCTGGTCGACAGGAAGCTCGAGGAAATCGTTGAGGTCGACGCGGACATAAACAACCGGCGCACCGTGGCCGCGAAACGCTTCGGCCAGCTTTGCCGAATTGGCAACGACCTCTGGGGCTGGATGAGGCGCGGTACTCATGCCGACGATGGCATTCTGGAGGTCAATGAGAACAAGTGCTGTTTTGTGGGAATCAAGCTGAAGTTCTGTCATGGGACTCCTTAGGAAAAGATTTATTGTCGAAATCGAGGGCATCCTCGATTTCCAAGATATAGAATATGAGGATGCCCTCGACTTTGTCAAATTCGATAAGGGTCGCCCCGCAACAGGAGCGCTCTTCACGCAGGCTCGCCAGTTTCCTGGATGCGGCGGCGGAACTGTTTGTCGAGGTTGGCTATGAAGCAACCACGATGACCGCGATCGCGGAGCGCAGCGGCTCTTCGATCGGGGCGCTTTACAACTACTTCCCGGACAAACAGGCCGTCGCCCTTACCTTGTTGGGCCAGTACGCCCAGGAGATGGAAGAGCAATGGAGGCCATTGATAGAGCAGGCGGAGAACCTCAGTCATCGAGAGTTCGCGAGGCGCTTTATCGAACGGATCACTGAAATTTTTCAGGTACGTCCGGCTTATCTCAGACTGCTCGCGGTGCCGATTCGGCTACGCCGCGACCCCGCTGCGAAGAGAGTCTTGCGAGCCAACATCGCGAATGCCTTTCGAGCGAAGAACCCATCCCTTTCAGACGAACGAGCAGCTCTAGCTGCGAACGTGACCCTCCAGATAGTCAGAGGCTTGATAACGCTCTATGGAGAAGCGGGTGATAAAGCGAAAGACCTAATTGTGGAAGAATTCAAGAAGGTGCTGACCCTATATTTGGGAAGCGTTTTGGGCTCATGAAGTCGCCCATAACAGACGCCTCTCGGATGACGGCGATTCGGAAACTATCTCCCTTTTTTTGATCGTCTGCCGGATTGGAAATCTAAACTGTCAATTCGGATGGTTGCGGGTTCGCTGAAAAGAAAGAATTTGTTGGTTGCAGAGGCTTAATTTGAACCGACGAATTCCGGTGCCAGCTCATTTTGTCCAAATGCTTCGGAGTCCAGACCAACTCCATGTCGCAGTGGGCTAGTGTAGAGCTATCCAGGATGCTGGTTTCGGTTCGGCGTATTCAGGCTCTCCTCGCTGTCCAGAAGTCCCGTCCGCGGACATCACCACTGATCTCTTCGAACCCGTTTATGGTACGGATTCGAATTCGTAACAACGACCACGAAATGTTAAAAGATTCGGATGATTTTCCAGCGCATGCCCCAAGAACCGAAGCACCAGGGCTGACTTACCAATACCGGATCTGCCCTCAATTAGAATCAGATTGAGACAACCCTCCAGCGTTTCTGCGAGAGACTCAGATAGCTGCTTCAATTGATCTCGCCGACCCACAAAAAGATCTAAGTCCTTAGGTTCGAGACGTCGAGTTGATAGCAGTGAGGGCGTCACGCCGAAAAAGCGTTCGAGTATAGCTCCACTTGGGCGTTTCTCTGGAGCGGGATCAAGCATCCGACAGCAAAGGTCGTTGAGGTCATCCGGTATTCGAGAATCAAGGTCACGTGGCTGCAGGCGGAGCTTTTCACGTTTTGCGAACCACATCTTGGCAGTGGAGGCTGGGTGAGGCAACTGGCCTGTGAGTGCCTCGAATAGCATCACTCCGACTGAGTACCAATCACTAGCTTCAGTTACATCGGTATTCGCATCTTTAAAGCGGATTTGCACCTTCTGATCACGGTCCCACACTTGGTACACGCTGCCGAAAGCGCCCGTTCCCAATCGTCGCACCTGAAAACGCTTAGTGCCGGCGAAATTGACAGGGGCAGGCGATCCGTCGAGAAGGGGATCGAGCTCGTCGCTCTCGCGCTCGAATTCATCAAGCATTCGATTGACGCGTCTTCGAAGATCAAGATTTCCAGCGCACGATTCGTCTAAGAAGCGCGATCTCTGGTCAGCTGGAAGGTCTGCCGCCTTCCTGAAGATGCGTTGGGCTTCATGGAGATTGGTCGGGCCGGGCATAGTTTCTTCTGCGGCTTATGATACGCCGCAAGCCACTGCTTGCGAAAATGTTAATAACGCGGCCATAAAAACATAAGCCACACCGGCTGGCAGCTCGACGTCTGGCGCCGGCTCAGGTCTCGCAGTTGCTCAACGCGTTGGCTCGTTGAATCTCCAACGTAGGCGCAATCGCGCTGAGGACTCGGTTGCCTTCGGATGGTTGTTTCGGCACAGTCAGCATATCCAGCCCAGCCGTTTCGCTCGCAGCCGCCGTCAGCTTTTGGGGCAGAAAAGATTTCCTTTTCAAAACCCTTTGCTTCAGCCCAGATGTCCTGCCTGGTTTGGCTTGATTTTCAGATCTTCAAGTACAACCCGCTCAACATCCCCGATGGAGCGCTCGAAAACATCGTCACCAGTCCCAAGGTAGTGGTCAAAACGCTCGCGGCATATTCCGATGTCTATATCTATCGTGATCGCATCGTTGGGATGATCGGTCATCTCTCGGCGCAAAGAAATCTCGCTAAATCGGCTTCTGCGACCACGACTCCGAAAGGACCACGTGGTTACGAACGGCAGAGGACCGTTCCCATTGGATTGGGTGACCAGTCTTCTTGTCTCTAAAGGCAAGTCACAGGTGAAACGATTGGCTTCCCTTTTGCACTATGTATCGAACCCACACAGATTCGGGGTTCTCTCACAGCAGGCTCGTCCAGTCCGAGCGGGAGAGCTACGCCAGTCGAATTTCGAGGCCTTTGGCTGCACTGAAACGAGATTGGAAATTCCGAAATGGAGGCACACGCGAATATGTCAGTCGGACTCGACAAGCTAAAACACATTGTTGTGCTGATGATGGAGAACCGATCGTTTGATCATATGCTAGGCGGCCTGAAAACCAAGGATCCACGGATCGATGGACTCACAGGAAATGAATTCAATCTCGACACCACCAATGAACCGGTCAAGGTCCAGCCGAAAGCTGACTATCAGGGCCAACTCGATCCTGATCCCAACCACCATTTTCCAGGAGTCGACCTGCAGTTGTTTGGCGGAGTTCCCCAGGGGCCGGGGCGCGAAGCTAACATGAAGGGCTTCATTCAGAGCTACTATCAACAGCAGAAAAACGTGGCGCAATCCCGGAAGATTATGTATTACTTCCCACCAGAAAAACTGCCTGTCCTTACCGGGTTAGCTCAACAGTTCGCTGTCTTTAACGGCTGGTTCTCCTCGATTCCAGGACCGACCATCTGCAACCGCGCCTTTGCTCACTACGGAACATCTTTCGGACAGGTAGGCATGGATATCTTTGAGTGGAAGGGGCCGTACAAGAGCATTTATGAGCGAGCGCTACTTGCTGGCCGGTCAGCAAAGATCTACTACTACGATGGCCCGAGTTCTACCATGGAGATCGTCAATCTTCTAAAGAATCAATCGCAAATTTTTGGCACCTTCGAGCAGTTCTTAGACGATTGTAAGTTCGGGAAACTGCCGGAGTATAGTTTTGTAGAACCAAACTATAACGATCACGACGGGGATGGAGGAGCAGAGATTGCCTCGGATCAACATCCCGATCACAACATTCAGCAAGGCGAGATTTTCATGTCGCGGATCTATAATGCGATCTTCGACAATCCTGACCTCTGGGAAAGCACCGCGCTCCTCATTGTCTACGACGAACATGGTGGCATCTATGACCACGTAATACCGCCTAAATGCACTAAGGATTTTCTCTCCGCTCCCGCAGAAGCAACGGGAACGGGTGCCCCATTCGACTTCGACCGCCTCGGCGTTCGCGTGCCTGCAGTTCTCGTTTCGCCGTGGGTTCCTAAAGGCACGGTAATCCCCGGGCCCGCTGTCTCAGGGCGCACGTTTGAACATGCCTCCATTCCTGCAACCGTCATGAAGTTCATCCTGAAAAATTTCGATCCGGTCACAATCAAAGACGATACTACCCGGCAGAATTTCCTAAACGCTTCTCCGCGTGAGAGAGCCGCCGACACGTTTCTCGATTTTCTGACGGACGAGATGCAGCCCGTAGACGATTGTCCGTATTTCAATTTCAAGTAGGAGGGTTCGAAATGGCCAGAACCTCGAAGATTGTTTCTATTCCAAAACCCTCCGCCAAGTCTTTCAACAAGAATCGTCCTGCAGGTCAGCTTCTTAGGGCGCAAACCGTGCACCTTCGTCATGCGCTTCTCAAGCATCTGGAGGAAATCGTTGCACTTCTCGTGATCGATCCCGATTCCATCAAAACGGAAGGAGAGGTGAGCGATTATGCCAAGAAGGTCATGTCTTACCTCCATCCGCACGGTTCGAAGGTGCGGGGAAAGTAAGGGCTCGTGAAACTCAAGATTGTTGTATGCGTTCTTCTAGCGGCGGCTGGCCAGGCCAAAGCTCAGGATCAGACTAAGTTAGGTGCTGAATTTGCGGGTGAAGCAGGTCGCTTCAAGGCAAGTTGCCTGTCCTTTTCCCTTTCGTCGCTCCCCGGGTGCGGCGAATTGCTTTTCTTGGATCATCCATTGCATGTCGCCGTAGGGAGCATCGCTCCCCAAAACGGTTTTGGGGCAGGTATGGCATTCGTTGCACATTACACACCAAACGATGATTGGCGTCTGAGCTGGAACGCGGATGCCGTTGCTTCAAACAATGGTTCTTGGCGCGCCGGCATCTACATGACCGCAGTCATCACGACACCGCGGAAAGAGACGACCACTAAGGGAAGACCCGATCCAAACCACAAGCCCCGGCCGTCTTCGCTCGAGAGACCCGAATTCCACGTCTATGCGCAGACGATCTCGCTTAATAAGATCGATTATTTTGGGCTAGGACCCTCGACGACTTTAGCCGGCCGTTCTTTCTTCGGAATGCGCGAAACGATTCCCGGAGCAAACGTCTGGTGGCCGATCTTCGAACCACTGCATATCTCTCTCTATGGAGAGTTTAATGGCAGGTTTGTTGACCTGCGCCCCAGTACGGGACAGCCTAGCCCTTCAATTGAGCAGCTTTATACAAACGCTACCGCTCCAGGACTTTCTTCCCAGCCTGGATTCGCACAATTAGGCGAAGGTGTCCGCTTACGGCCCGCCATTCCCAAAACGAATTTGAGACTCAATTACTTGTTGGGTTTTCAGGAGTTTTTCGCGCCCTCTAATTCTCAATTCTCCTTCCAGCGTTTTAATGCTGATTTAAGACACGAATTTGTCCTGTATAAGGGAACGCGCACATTCTATTCAGTTCCTGGAAATGGCCCTGACGAGTGCACAGCGGCCGAATCCGACACCTCGACGATGACCCAGGCGGAAGTGGCCAGAGAAAAGAAACAGCGTCAAGGACATCCTTGTCCCCCTGTCAGCCGTAGCCGCGAAGGCAGCCTGGGCTTTCGGTTCCTTTTATCGCAATCCTTCACGCAACAACAGCACGTGGTGCCGTTTTATTTTCAGCCCACGCTAGGTGGTTCGGACATCAATGGTAACCCGGCGCTGCCTAGCTATCAGGACTATCGTTTTCGCGCTCCAAAGACCATGTTACTCCGCGAGAGTTTCGACCACTCGATCTACGGGCCGCTTGGTTTTGCGTTTATGGCCGATCAGGGCAAAGTTTCATCGGCACAAGGCGATCTCGGTTCGAGCCCCTGGATACACAGTTTTGCGGCTGGGCTCACGCTTCGAGCGGGAGGCTTCCCCCAGGTCTATCTTCTGTTCGCATGGGGCGGGAACGAAGGCACACACACAATCGCGAGCGTAAATACTTCCCTGTTAGGGGGTTCAATGCGTCCTTCACTGTACTGAACCAAGTACCTGAGGCGCAGCTCAGTCGAATGCTTAACGTCGAGAGGAGGTAAGCTCATGTTCGGTTCTGAGATATTAGATATCGCAGTCGGAATGATCTTTATCTTTCTGCTTCTAAGCCTGATCTGCTCAGCGATCAACGAGTTAATTGAGCGAAGTTTTAAGCATCGGGCCACAGATTTAGAACAAGGGCTGCGCGAGCTTCTTGACGACAAAGAGGGCACAGGACTTGTCCAGAAGGTTTATGACCACGGCATGATTAATGGTCTTTTCAAAGGCGACTACAAGCCAACGGACTCTGACAAAACGAATTTGCCCTCCTATATTCCGTCGCGGAACTTCGCCCTGGCTCTTCTAGGAATTTTGCTGCCGGACAGTCCCGCAGATGGGTCCGCGCCCAATTTCCGCGAGGCTGTTGAAAAAATCGAAAACACAAAGGTGAAAAATGCGCTTACCGCGATGCTGAGCGCCGCTGGAAACGACCAGGACAAATTCCGCGAAAGCATCGAGAATTGGTTTAACAGCACCATGGACCGCGTATCCGGCTGGTACAAACGCCGTTCACAGCTGATTGTTTTTTGTCTTGGTTTTCTGATTGCCGGCGTAATGAACGTAAGCTCGGTTTCTATCGCAAATGATCTCTGGGTCCACAAGGCACAGCGGGATGCCTTGGTTTCTGCGTCCCAGGGATATCTCGGAACTCACAGTGCCGAAGACGTTCAGAAGGGACCCGGACTTAAATCGAACATCAAAGAAATCGAAAACCACGGACTGCCGGTCGGCTGGAACGTGGATTGGTATCCCGATTCACTAAATGGCAAAAGTCAGTCGACAAAGTACAGATATTGGGGACTTTTTGCGCTCTGGTCCGTGATTGGCTGGTTCATCACCGCCTGTGCGGTCTCGCTTGGCGCACCGTTCTGGTTTGACATGCTGAATAAGGTCATCGTGGTCCGATCTACGATCAAACCGCATGAAAAAAGCCCAGAGGAAAAGTCTAAGAACTGAGGATGGCTAGCTTTCTTCGAAATAGCCAGCAGCCGGAATGGATTTATATGTGGTGCAAATGAGAAAGAGGTGGACCGATGGGCGACACAGCTGTAACAACACTTACCGTGCAGCAGATAAGCGATATCATAAACACGGCAAAATCAGGCGGCGCCAATCCGATGCTAGTGGGAATGCAGATCTTCAATACTCTCGGTGACAACGTAACCGTTCCGGGTGACACTCTGCGGCTGGCGCTTACGAACACCGCTGTGGCCATCGCTGCACCTCTGGTGCCCCTGGTGCAAGCTATTCAAAACATCTCAAAGATAGGCAATCACCTCAGCCTCGAGCTCAACGAGGACATCGAAACGATATTGAATAACAATCGCATGCGGTTTAAGCAGGAATTGAGTTTCGATGTAATTCCAACAGCGAGTGCACCGGGACTAACCAATATTCTTGGTGTCGCGGCCCATAAGTTCGTGAGCTGGATTAGTATTCAAAGCATTCATTTAAAGCAGAATCTAGGTCTATGGAGCGTTGCTGTGGTCACCCCAGTGACAACCATCAATTTTGATTTGAACTGAGTTTTCACTGCAAGATTCGATTTTTCGACGGCTCCATGGCTCGCCAAAGGGAAGACTGCTCGCGCACAGAGATGGCGGCATCAGCAGGTGGTAGCTATCAGGAGAGCCAAAAAATTCTGGCTTTAACGCCTAACCTTATCCAACGTGGCTCGACCGCATTGCTAAGCAGCCCTGACGAGGGCCGCTTCAAGATTTTGTACTGCATTTGCATCGATGATTCCGCTGTTAGGGACCTTGTATTGCGTGGCAAATTCGTTGAATGCCGATAGTGTCTCCATTCCCGCTATCCCATCGACGGGTCCCGGATGAAAATTCAAGTAGGTAAGGTAAAGCTGAGCCGCGCGAACATGCAAGTCCGGAACGCCGCCCGTTAAACACTTTTGATACTCACCGTTGAGGCGAACGTCATATCGATTGATCGCATAGTTTGGGCCGTTATAACCACGGGCGAAGGATGTCCAGTCATGTGCCTGTAAACACGCATTCAAATGACAATTGCAAAGAAAGGTGCCCACTGCGGCAAGCTGCGAATCCTCGGATTGCGACATAGCAGCGATCATACTTTCAACATCATGAAAACCCGAGAGGGCAAAGTTCTTTCCCATGATTTGACCGATACCCCAGGAAGCGCTTTGCAAAGCGGAAGCTCGGTCCTTTGCCATCGCTTTGGCAAGTCTGTCGTATTGGTGAGCGCCCCTCGGACCGTAACCGCCGGCAGTAGGATCGCTGATGTCTCCATCGTCGAACCTCCCTTCTGTTAACCGGTGAAAAATATGTCGCTCGTAGAGTATTTGCGGGCGCCGATCCGGCAGGAATCCACAACCCGAGGTTTCGACCGCCAGTACGGTCCAGACTTCGGCGGCGTGAACGCCGAGACTCGTGCTGATTTTGGCCAGCCCATCTGAAGTCAAGCTGAGGCCATTACCCTCGAACGGCAGTGCTTGTGTCACGTCACCTCCTCAAGGAAGGGTCTGCAAATGCCTTAGATGTTCAATTCGATCGCGCGTGGCTATACCAAGAAACTTCCGTAATGGACTCGACAGGTGGCGACAATGACCATTTCGTTCACGACATGGAGCGGCGTACCGTATCGCCGCAAACTCATTGGCCAATTCTTCCATCTCAGGAGCCGGGAAATGGGAAATCCTCGTGAAACCAAGAGCTGGAAGTTCCCGGAGCTGTACGACGTTGAGAATCCACCGGTACTCATGCTGACTGAAAGGGGCAAGACACGCGGAATCGGGCACGAGTGTACTCCTCGTCTACGTCCTGTCAAGTAACAATCTATAGACCTACTCATTTATTTCTGTAACGATTCGCGTCATCGGCTCACTATGTAAGGAAGCAGTTGAATCGCGGCAGCTACGTTTGCTGCATGCGGTGTGTGCCTGACGTCGTATGAAAAGAGAAGGAACCATTGCGGCAACGTTCCTTGCCATCGCGGCAGTGGTTGGATTCTCGCTCCAGAGTGGAACAAAAACCGAGGAAACCCGACAAACAGAACGGACCAGTCTCGCAAGAAAGTCGAAGCCAGCCCTCAAGGGTGCCACCAATAATTTACCCGGTTGCCGCAGCCTGCAAAGCGCACTGGAGGATTTCCTTGAAACGAGTGCCTTACCTCTTCCCGACCATTGTTCCCCGACACCTGATAACCACCCTGATCTAACCGGGAAAACCTCGCACTTAAAATTTGTCATCGCCCTATTACCCGACCCCGTACATACACACTTACCCGTTCCTTTCGACCAGTTCGCCGTGGCCATCCAAGACGGCGCCCAGGATGAGAACTACGATTTTGACAGTTCCTGGGTTCCTTGGGATCAAGCAGAGACGCCGTACGCACTGCTCGCCGATGACCAGGCTGCCAGTTTCGAAAAGGAACTGAAAGAGAATCAGCCCGGGATCATTCTTTTTCGAAAGGCCTTGGACTGTCCGCGAGATGCGGCAAATCCACATCTCGCCTGCGAAGAGCATTGGAGTGGAGCAACAAAGAACGGAGAAATTGGACTATCCGACAGTTATCGTCAGGGATTGGTTGTTTTTGTTGTTGGAGAAGACGCCACGCATGGAATTCACAAAGCTCAGTTTCGAAATGCCCTGGCGTGGATCAAGACTTTGCAACCGAATCCTGGCAAAACGAAGCCCCTAGCGGTTCTCGGTCCGGCATTTTCAGGTTCCTTGTCTTCTCTTTCGCAAATGCTCTCCGAGCCGACCATCATCACTCAGTTGGATTTGCTTCAGGCTCAGAACAGCCAGCCTTTGGCCATCTACAGCGGCAGCGTCAGCAGCAAACCCGCAGCACAGGCATTTCAAAATACCTTCGGATCACGCATTCGATTTCACAGTTTTGTACAAAATGATGATGAGATCTTACGTCGATTCTGCAAGTACATCATAAAAGAGCAAAGCGGATTTGATTCTGGCCGCGTGGCCATTATTTCCGAAGACCAAACCGCCTATGGAAGATCCGGCATGGAAGCGAAGGCAGGCGCGAAAGAGGGAGAAGACCAGAACGCTTGTCCCGACAGGGCTCTGAAGCTTTACTATCCCCGCGATATTTCTGCGCTGCGGAGCGCCTACCAAACGAAATCTCTTTTTGACGCAGGAACATCCTCACAGCCCACCGACACGCAGCGAAGAAGCCTACCGACCGACTTAGCCGATCCCACAGGTACGGTCCATGATTCGCTTCGAAGCTACGGCGGGAACCAGACGCCTTTGACACAAGAAGCATTTCTTATGGAGATCGTTACGGCATTGCGGGAACTGCATGCCCGGTACATTCTTTTGCGTAGCAGTAATACTCTTGATCAACTGTTCCTGACCAACTTTCTGCGACGAAGTTATCCCGACGGGCGAATTGTCATTTTAGGGTCTGATCTGATGTTCATCCGTGAACGCGGCGCCACCGGGCTGAGCGGCACCATGACCCTTAGCACCTATCCCCTTTTCCCACTGGCCCGCGACTGGACGGAACATCAAATACTCCCCGCAGCCGACCGGGTATTCGGCACAGACACGAGCGAGGGCACTTATATTGCATTCCGGTTGCTGCTCAACGATAGCAGCCTCAATGACGGGAGTGCGAACACGGCTCGCTGTTATGTCATCGAAAAGAACCTGACCGAAGAAGATAGCGACAGAGGTTTGTTCTTGCCGCCTATTTCCTGTAGTAAGGGGCCACCCATCCCTGATTATTCCCCGCCGTTCTGGATGGTACGCAATCCCTGTGGTGAACTGAAACCCGTGGACTCCGACAAGGAATGCTCTTATCCAGGGCCGGACACTTGGCTATCGGTCATTGGTGTCAACCGATTTTGGCCTATGGCATCTCTGACCAAATGGACTCCTGACAAACCACCCACGGACCCCCCGGAAGTTTCTGCGAATGCGGCGAAAAGGGAGCGTGCCACAAACCGGGAAACGGAGCCCGGCGGCCGGCCGGAAACGCCCCTCGGAATGAAAGTGTTTTGGCTTTGCCTTCTGGTCTTCTCGTTGTTTCATGCCTGGTGCTGCTGGTCCGGGTCGTTCACCGCCAAACCGTCCTTCCGAGCGCACTTCGCCAGTACCAGCGACCGTGCGCACACGCTTTTAATCTTTGGCGGGACTTGTTGTGTGGCGTACCTGGGAGTCGTCTCGGGATGGGGTTGCGGTGCGTTTTCTAGGCCAGCTGACGGACTAGGCTATTCCTGGTTTGCCCTCGCGGCAACAACCTTCGTCTGTTTGATGGCCTGGCTAGGCATCCTGGCGAGCAGTCACACGGCATGGAGGCTATCGAAAGATTTACCGCCAGACCGCAAAGACTTACCAAGAATGACCGACGACGCGTTCCATCGCTGGAATTACCGCGCGACGGGGTTCTTGATTGCCGCAATCGTTCTATTTGGCGTCCTCTTCGTTGTTCCGATTGAGATGGCCCTGCTGCCAGAAAATCAAGTGTTGACGTACTGGCGCGCAATGCATCTTGCAAGTGGTGTTTCTCCCCTGGTGCCCATCTTAGCGATCTTCATCGGACTCTATTTTTGTTTTTGGTTCACGTTGCATGGATTGGCGTTATTTGGCCCGGATCGTCCTTGTCTTCCCCCCAAAGAGCGCTTGGTAATCAAAGACGCCACGGGAAAACAGAGACAATTCCTCAAAATGTTTAGCCAAGAGGATGCCGGTGTGCGGATCGAACAAGCCGCCATGCCTTTGGACAGAAACGTCGTAATCAGCAGTTTGTGCCTTTTCGTAATTTTTCTTTCCGTGGCCTGCATCATTGCACGAGGAATTCCAGTGCGCAGTTTAGGCGCGCAGAATTACGCGATCATTTTCCTTGCCTGGCTAGTGCTTTGCTGCAGTCTGTCGATTGTCGAGGCGTGGCGCCTGTATCACGCTTGGAGTGAGTTGAAACGCCTTCTCACCTTCCTCGATCGCCTTCCCCTGCGCCGAACGCTAGGGGTACTTCGCGGTTTTTCTTGGGGAAGTGTGTGGAGAATGAGCGGGAATGTCCTGGACGTGCGGTATAAGGTAATTTCAAGACAAATGGAATGTATGAATCATTCCATCGCGAGCCTCGATGAATATCTGCTCAACATTTCCGCGGATGCCGGAGCGGCGAATGCCCTTCATGCTCTCACGGAAATGCGCGACGCAGGTTTGCACTTTGCGGATTGGTATTCGTCCAATTGTGCGAATCCCGACGTCGGGGATTTGACCAGTTTTAAAGAATTTCAGAAAAGCATCGCCTCGGCCAGTGGCACCCTGTTGACGCAATTGCTGGTGCCGGCCTGGAGGAAGGAAAAAGAGTCCTTGCTTGGCGCCTGGCAGGTGGAAGGAAAAGAGGAGGTTACTTCCCCTCTCCCTCCCCAAGCGAAGGAAGAATATATTCGCAATGCCGAAGAATTTGTATGTCTCAACTATCTGGATTTTATCCAGAATGTCCTCGGTCGATTGAGAACGATGGCCGTGACCATCGTGGTATTGTTTCTTGCTTCGACCGTTGCGATGTCCACGTATCCGTTTGATCCGCGCCAAGCTCTAAGCGCGGTTCTGATCGCACTCTTCGTCGTTGTTGGCATCGTGATTGTGATGGTATACGCAGATATGCATCGCGACGCCACGTTGAGTCATGTCACCAATACCAAGCCCGGAGAGTTGGGGCCCGAATTCTGGTTCAAGATCATTGCCTTGGGCTTTGCTCCCCTCATTGGTCTGCTCACCAGGGTGTTCCCGGGAATAACGGATTTTGTCTTCTCCTGGCTGCAACCGGGCATTTCCTCTCTCAAGTAGCAACTAGCTCTCAAAGTCTTAGATTAGGGATTCCGTCTTCTCTGTATTACGCGGGTCCACTCACCAACCTCTTTTCTTCTTGTGCTGACGGTAGGCTGAGGCGAACACCCACATCGAGCGACGCAATCAGTTGGTCAAGAAGAACTGCTTCCGCCGACCACACATCGAAGTCGTTCCTAGTGGAGCCGGAAGACTTACATCCTGGGAGTCTGCTCCATCTTCGGAGTGGTTGAAGCCTACGAAGCGTTTACTTTGAGACCTTTATCAATCCTTGCCGACGAGCCCGAAGGAGACTACTCTTCCCTACCTAAACTGGAGAAACCAAACTTCGAAAGAAGACTTCTGAAGTTCCAACTCTTAAAGGGTCATGATTTCTGTGACCGGAAGCCCATGGCTTCGAGCAGAGATCCCAAACTCCTCGGTCAGATCCGAATTTCCGCGCGATTTTCCATCCCAGACCACCATTGCTGCGACGGATTGCTGAAGCCGAGAGCCTAGCAAGAGAGCTTCTTTTATGATTGCAAGGTTCACGTTGATTAAAGCATGGCCTTCGATGTTCGAGCGAACCACCAAAATATCTGCATTTTTCTGAACTTCCGCGAGGACTCTGTCGTAAAGGGCGCCCCAGTCGCCTGGGCGATCCATGACGGATCTGTTGCGGAATTCCTCGGGCTCGAACGGAAGGACAATCCTACGACGCAGCCCCAGATTGCCGGCCTCTAACAGCGCGAGCAGATCCGATCCGCAAGCCGCCGAACTGACCAATACTTGGGCACCATGATTTTTTAGACTGGTGCGAATTCGGTCCCGGACGACTTCGATGTTACTGACCGATCCTGGAAAGCGATGTTCCTTGGCATCTGGAGGGTCGACTCGCCTCCCCGCTAGAGCTATGATCATGAGCCATTGGGTCCTTGTACGACGCTGGAAGTCTCGCACAGAAGAAACTTTTCACGGGAAGTAAATCTGAGCCGGAGGTTCTGCGATGTCAATCAATCCGGACCGCTGGAAATCCCTATATAGCCGCTTCAAGGATGAACGGCCACATCGGATGTTGGCGTTGGATGGAGGGGGAATTCGCGGGCTCGTGACTCTGGGAATTCTCGAAAAAATCGAGAAACTTGTCAAAGAAGGGACCGGCCGCGAACTGTGCGATTACTTTGACTACATTGCGGGAACCAGCACGGGAGCCATCATTGCGGCGGGTCTCGCTAGAGGCATGACGACTGCGGACCTAATCGATTTTTATAATTCATGTGGAAAGCAGATGTTTGACCCATCGTTCGTTATTGAACGAATCAAATATCTCTACACTGCGGATCCACTAAAAGCGAAGCTGCAAGAAGTTTTCGGGCGCGATACAACGCTCCAGCCCGACAATTTAAAATGCCTGCTCTTAATCATCGCCAAGAATGTCACTACCGATTCGCCCTGGCCTATCAGCAGCAATCCAGATGCGAAATACAATGACCTGGCCCGAAAAGACTGCAATCTGCGAATCCCACTGTGGCAGTTGGTAAGGGCAAGCACTGCCGCGCCGGTATATTTCCCCCCTGAGGTTGTACAGTGCGATCCGGAGGACCAGTCGACAACGTTCGTATTCGTGGATGGAGGCGTCACGCCCTACAATAACCCTGCCTTTCTGTTGTATCGCATGGCGACCGAACCTGCGTACCGCTTGAATTGGAAGAAAGGCGAAAAAAATTTACTGGTCATCTCGGTGGGTACGGGGGCGGCGGAGTCGCTGGGAGCTGCGGCGGTACGTCCAAATAAAAATATTCTGTCGACCGTTGAAGGTCTTCCTGGAGATTTAATGTACGGGAGCCAACTAGACCAGGATATCAATTGCCGCACCGTGGGCCGTTGCACCTTCGGCTCACATTTGGATCGTGAAATTCTAGACCTCATTCCAAGGGAATTACATGAAGGAATGACGGTTGAGCAAGAATACGCTGCCCCGCCAATACCCCTCTCAACGGATCTTGGCCGGCATTTTCTGTACGCGCGTTATAACGCAGATCTGAGTTCAAGAGGGCTAACAGAGCTAGGGTTTCCTCACGCAGACGCATCGAGCATTCAAAAAATGGATGACGCTAATAATATTCCGATCCTGACGGACATAGGCCGTGCAGCAGCGCAGCGGGTGTCTGCTAAACATTTCGGCGAATTTTTATGACGGCGAGCGTGACGAATTCTGGTTGCCCTGAGCCCTGAACACTTGTAAATATCTCTGAAGCTGTCGCCGTAGTTCCTAGACGCGACCCAACGGAAGGAGGTTTACCGATGGAAAGCTATGAATATGACAGCGACGACCTGAACAACGCGATCCTTTGTGTCTGGAAGGAAGCTCGGGGAGACGGATACGTGGCGATGAATGCGGTTGCACATGTCATCTTTAACAGAGTGGGCGCCCCTGGGTTCGCCAGCACTCTGCATGAGGTGATCTATGGGAAAAACCAATTTTCGTCGATGAGCATCAGCACGGATCCCGAATACAATCTCGCTCCTCCGGGCATCACCGATCACCAATACGCGTCTTATCTAGCCGCTACGAACATCGTGAATGCCATTGTGGCGGGCACGGAAAGCGATCCCACAAATGGCGCACTCTATTATGCAAACCTGAAGGAAAGTACGAGCGGATGGTTTTTCCGTCATATCGTAAACGACCCGAAGAATCATCCGCTGCGCGCCACTGTAGGGCATCAGGTGTTTTACGCCTGAACGGGCATGGAATCGTTGACTCTATGTAACTCGAGCGTAATTGATGCTATGTTCCGCTATTAATAAGTCTTAGAATCAGCAGCCATGGACACGGCAACTGCGGTGACTTCCCCCGATCCAGTCTTCGAACGCCTTGAGGATCAGATTGCTTGGTACGATGTTAAAAGCAGATCCAATATGCGGTGGTATAAGCGGCTGAAGATTTCGGAGATTGCCTCTGCTGCGGTAATTCCCATGCTCGCAGCGTCCGCCATTCCACGCGCGATGATCGTTACCGGCGCACTGGGAGTGATCGTTACACTATTTGAAGGCATGCTGCAGCTAAACCAGTTTCACGAGAACTGGATAAGATATCGTTCGACGTGTGAGTCGCTGAAGCACGAGAAGTACATTTATCTGGCGAACGCGGGACCTTACGCGAGCGTCGAGAAGCCCCGCGCTCTGCTGGCAGAGCGAGTTGAGGCGTTGGTTTCGCAGGAGCACGCAAAGTGGGCGACAGTGCAACAACAGGAGCCGCAAAGCAAACCGGTGTCCTGATCAGGCACACACAATTGGCGTGAGGGTGCGTGGAAGCGACGAGGGAAAGTCGGAGCATCGCGATGGCACCTCGCCCGCCTGAGAAGTATCGGGCATGCTTAAGGAATAGCAAGTTGGGCGGAATATTTGTCAGCTATCGACGCAGTGACACACAGGGAGAAGCTGGTCGTTTGTTTGACGACCTGGTTAAGCATTTTGGCGAAGACAGGGTATTCATGGACGTCTCCGCCATAGAGGCGGGACGTGACTTCCGCAAAGCGATCGAAGAAGGCGTCAGCAAATGCGGCGTGCTACTCGTGCTGATCGGCCCGGAATGGGTCGATGCGAAAGATGAACGTGGAGCGCGCCGACTCAGCGATCCGTCTGATTTTGTCCGCATCGAAACCGCTGCTGCGCTGAAACGCGATATCCCTGTAATCCCCGTGCTAGTGCGCGGGGCCAAAATGCCAACTGCAGAGCAGTTACCAGAGGAACTCAAAGAGCTCGCTTATCGCAATTGTATCGAGCTGACGCATGCCCGCTGGAGGTCGGATATTCAGCTCCTCGTCGAGGCGCTCCGGCGATTGCTGGGAGATTCAAAACAGGTCAAGGCGACCTCCACGGCCGGTGAAAGGATAGAGACAGCCCACGAAGGCTCCACGCAACGGGGAGAAAGTGGACCTTCGCAGATCCATGGCAACAGCTCGACGCGGTTTGATCCCGCGATTCTGCAACAGGTCAGCCGGGAGCTTGCGCTGCGTATTGGACCGATCGCGACCGTTGTGGTTACTCGCGCAGCCGCACAGTGCAGTTCTGTCAAAGATCTGTACCAGAAGG
>Ga0209275_10000394_pt1 | contig 16862 bp, 13 predicted proteins | sample HubBroMetageREF2_FD_188344 | JGI IMG/M metagenome (GOLD analysis project Ga0209275, IMG submission 188344) | Reference soil microbial communities from the Hubbard Brook experimental Forest, New Hampshire, USA - Hubbard Brook CCASE Soil... | ecosystem: Environmental > Terrestrial > Soil >... | reverse complement strand
GGGCTGGTGGCACGACTATGCCGACGTGATGCCGGCCTGGTTCGAGCCATACGTCGGCCTCGAGGAGGCCGCCACGTCGATCCGCTGCTTTGAGATGCAGTGCATCCCGGACCTGCTGCAGACCGCGGACTACGCGCGCGCGATTGCGATGCTCAGTCACCCGGGCGGATCGGACGACGAGATCGAGCGGCGGGTGAGCCTGCGGATGGCCCGGCAAGCGGTGATCACCCGCCCGACGTCGGCGCACCTGTGGCTGGTGCTGGACGAGGCGGCGCTGCGGCGGCCAGTCGGCGGTCCCGCGGTCATGCGCAGCCAGCTCGGGCACCTGATGGACATGGCCGACCAGCCGAACGTCAGCCTTCAGGTCTTCCCGCTGACGACTGCCGGGCATGCCGTAGCGCGAGGGGCGTTCACCGTTCTCCGGTTCAGGGAACCGGACCTGCCGGACGTCGTCTACCTCGAGCAACTCACCAGCGCGCTTTACCTGGACAAGCGGGACACCGTGGATCACTACATGGCGGTGCTCGAGCGCCTGTGCGTCGAGGCCTTGCCGGCCGAGGGCAGCCTGAAGATGATCAGAGACCTGCTAGACGACTGAAGCGGATTGCACCCCGGTCTTCTGCGCCGGCTGATTCTATCCCGATAGAAATAGTTCACTTACCGCAGCGCCCGTTTGCCCTATGCAATCGCAGAGTGATTGCCCCCTGTGCCAGGGATTTCCTAACACCGGTTGACGAACCGGCCTGAATCGCATCTCATAATGTATAGAGGACCATAAGTAGCTCCACATCTCGTCCATGGGCTCTGCATCCCGGCTGCACCGCACCGGTGTGCTCTGAGCGAGAACGGGGCTGCAGCCGCCACTGAGATGGAGTGATGCCGCACGCTGGCGCCGAGACTTTCGCTGCAGTCGCACTGTCATCACCGCCATTGTCGTCGCTCTTTTATTGGGACTTTGTATTGGAACTCGGGCAGTGTGATTGCTTCGGCCGGCGCCATTTCATCGTTACGACGTACGCGTGACAAGGTCACCCCAGCTGGAGGAGGCCTTGCCGCTCCCGGACGGTCTGCTCGGCGTCGACGTGGGCGGCAGCGGGATACGGGCCGGGGTGATCGGCCCGTCCGGAGCACTGCGCTCATTGATCAGCCGGCCGGACCCGGGCGGCGGCGATCAGTTCAATCCCGAGCTGACCTGGCAGGCGGTCGCGTCGGCGATCAGGGAGCTGACCGCGGCAGGAGCACGGGTGCGGGCAGTCGGGCTGACGGCACACCTGGCGACGGTGCTGGCCGGTCCCGACGGCCGCCCGTCCGCACAGGGGATGCTCTGGCGCGATAACCGGGCCTGGCGGGAGGCGCAGGAACTCGGCGCCCTACTCGGACCGGAGCTCGAGTCGGTGACTGGTCGCCCTGCCTCGCCGGAATCGGCTGCCGCCCGGGTACGCATGCTGGGCAAGACCCGGCCGGGGATGCTTGCCCGGACCCGCTGGCTGCTGAGCCTGAAGGATTACCTCACGCTCCAGCTCACCGGGATGCCGTGCACGGATCCGGCGACCGCTTCCTACACCCAGCTGTTCGATGTGCGGCAGCGGCGCTGGTCTGCGCGGATCGCCGGGGAATGCGGCGTTCCCATGGAGATCCTGCCCATGGTCCGGCCCGGCGTCGCCCTCGCCGGGAGGGTGACCCCAGCAGGCGCTTTGCTGACCGGCCTGGAGCCCGGAACCCCGGTCGCGGTCGGCGGCCCGGACGGCTCGACGGGAGCGCTCGGCGTCGGAGCGGTCCGGCCGGGGCTGACCGTTGACATCGCGGGCACCACCGATGTCCTGCTGCACGTGACCGATATGCCGACGGTTCGGCTCTCCGGCGGTGCGGTGCTGAACGCGTACCTGCTGGACGATCTCTGGACAGTGGGCGGGCCGACCGGCTTGACCGGGGGAGGCCTTGACTGGCTCGCTGCCACCCTTGGCCACGAGTCGGCGGATGCCGCGTACCGGGCGCTTGGGCCAACTTTGGACGCTGCGGATCCCGGTGAGCTAATGATCAGGACAACGCTGACCGGTCGGCGCCTGCCCGGCTGGAATGCCCGGATGCGCGGCCGCATCGACGGGATTTCCGGCGAGCACGGGCCCGCCCACCTCATTCGCGCCGCCGAGGAGGGCAGTGCGTTTGAGGTGCGGCTCGGCATCGACGCCCTCCGGGCGACTGGCACCGAGGTCAGCCACGTGATCCTGGCCGGGGGCCTGGCCATCTCGCCGCGCGCGGCGCAACTGAGGGCCAACGTTTGGGGCGTCGAGATCGGCACGGTTGCCGAACGGCACGCCAGCCTGCGCGGGGCAGCGCTTGCCGGCGCAGTGGCCGCCGGGCAGTTCGCCGATGCGCGGGAGGCTGCGGCGGCCATAGCACCCCCGACGCGGCGTTATGGCCCGGATCCGGCTGGCGCTGCTGTCACCGAGCGGCGCTACCGGCGCTGGCGTGAGGTGATGGAGTTACTGGGTAAAGGCCGGGTCGGCGGCAGCCGAAGCCGCCGAAAAGAATCGCAGGGGCAAGTTCGTTCGCTGCTATGATGAAGGCCATTTTCCGGGAGCGGTGACCTGCGAGGCCGAACACGTGTAACCGTCGGCTGCGCTCCAAATATCTCGCTATTACTAGCCAGGGACGCCGAGGGGTACTCGACAGTGAGGATAATCAGATCTTCCCGCTTAGCCGTCGCTCGGCGGGGCGAGCCGCCTGCGAGAAATCGATGAGCCGCCCTGCTCACATCTCCATTCGCGACGATCTGCGGGCCCGGATCGATGCCGGCGAATGGGGTCCAGGAGAGCGACTGCCGTCCGAGACCGAGTTAGCGGCCAGGTACGGCGTCGCGCGCATGACGATCCGCCAGGCGGTCGGGGCTCTGGCAACCGAGGGGAACGTGGTCCGGCGTCAGGGCCTGGGAACGTTCGCGGCCGACCGCCCAACCAGGAGCGCGGAGCTGCTGCTGAGCTTCGCCGAGGAGATGCGCGCGCAGGGCCGCGAGGTCCAGACGAGACTGATCAATGCGGCAGTTGAGCAGCCGCCGCCCGCCGTCCGCAGCGCCCTGCTGCTCGGGCAGTCGGCGGCTGCGGTGACGGTCCGGCGGGTGCGGCTGGTGGACGGCTGCCCGGTCGTGGTGCAGAATTCGTGGCTGCCGTGCTCACGGTTCTGGCCTAGACGCCGATCCGCTGCTGGACGGCTCGCTGTACGCAATGCTCGAAGCGCGCTACGGGGTGCGCATCGTGCGCGCGAAGCAGGCGGTCACCGCCGCGACCGCCGGCGAAGCCGATGCGTCGGCCCTCGACCTGAAACCCGACGAGCCGGTGCTCAGGATCGCCAGGACCACATATGACAGCTCGAACCTCGTCGTCGAGTATGCGATGAGCGCAATGCGGCCCGGCTACCCCATCGAGACGATCATGCAGCGCCGGCTGCCGCCGGACGGTGGGGCTCAGTAGCGACCTCCGCTCACCGCGGGCAAGCCCAGATCCGCGCGCATGATCTTGACCTGGGCATCGACGGTGGCGCTGACGGCCTGCACCTGGCTGTCGAGCGCCCTCAGCTTCCTCAGCGATTTGACCTGCAGCTGCAATTTGATCAGCTTGATCCGCTTCGCGTCGGCCGCGGTCAGCTGGTCGGCGTGGGGGGCGGGCGCTGCCGGGAACGTGATCGTGCCCAGCTGGTTGTCGAACGCGGTTTCCGCCTTCACCTCATTCGACAGATCCGACTTGGCCGCGGCCAGATTGCGAAGCCGGTTAACGGCGTAGGCCTGGATATCAGCGGCGAGGATCCGGTCGGCCGGACCCGCAACGTTCGTGTAGAGGCTGGCGATCCTCGCCGACGAGCCCGCGTAATAGGGGACGGCCAGGATCACCAAGAGGGCGGCGACCACGGATCCCATCGCGATCAGAAGGAGACCGGTGATGTTTCTCTGCGGGGCCTGCGCCCCGGACAGCGCGCTCATTTAATCGACCTTCCGCTGTTTCTGCTCAGTTCGCTGGCGGATTCAGCGTCATGATCTGGAGCCCGGTAAAGAGCTCCTCGTTGATGACGAACGCGAAGGCGAGCACGTACAAGGCGGCCATCGGCGCAACGGTGCACCATACCTTCCACTGCTGGCCGGCCGCGCGCTTGTCGGTAATCCAGCTCTTCACCGGCGGCAGCCGGAGCAGGACCAGCGGGAGGCTGATGGCCAGGATCTGGTAAAAGCGCTGGTGAAACACGGGATCGCCGTCACCTTGCGGCCCATCGAAGGGATGGAATCCGTCGAGCAGCGCCAGATGGAGGACGACCATGCCCCAGATCAGGTAGGTCAGCTTCTGCAGCTTCTTCCAGTACGTCCCGAGCTTCCGCTGCGCCGGCGTGTTGGCCGTGAGCAGGATCGGCACCGCTATGAGAACGATGAGGAACCCGGTCACCAGGAAGGTGTGCCCGGCGAGCCGGCCGAAGACCCCGCCAGAGAAACTGGTCGTGATGGCAGCTGTGGTCCCGTCCGAGATACCGATGAGCGCGAAGAAGATGCCGTACCACCGCCGGAGCGGCGCATACCACCGTGCTCCGGTCAGCGTGATAAGCGGAGTTATCGAGACAGCTATCAGGAAGGTGGCCTCGCCGCCCGTCCCCAGCACGTCGGCTTCGGAAAGCGTCAGCACGTCCTTGGCGTTCAGCGACAGCCACCCGCGCAAGACGAAGAACCACGGGATGAACGCGGGAAGGCGCAGGAAGAACAGCGCGATCGACCGCCTCTTGAAACGGGGCAGCGTCGTGGACTTCTGGGCCATCCAGGCGTCAACAGAACGCCTCTTAGCTTTCTGCCGCGGCTGTTCTTTGTCATGCTCCGGATAAAAAGCTTCCTGGTAGTCGTCGTCCGCGTAGGGAGCCTGCGGGTAAGGGGCATCCTGGTAGGGAGCCTCCTGGTATGCGCCCTGATAGGGACCACCGGGGTAAGGGCTTTCCGGATAAGGATATTGCTCCTGGATCGTGTCCCTCTGGCTCACTTTTCCTGCCTCCTCTTGCCCTTCCAGTCGTCAGGGCTTTGGCGAGTCAGCACAGCCCCGCCTGGGCCGGCTTCGCAGGTTTGTTTTGTCTGGGCTTTTTACTTGGCGTGCTTGGGCGGCGCCGGAGCGCCTGGATGGCCCGGGAACTGGCTGTCGGTGAGACCGGTCTCCGACGCGCCCGCCCCGTTCTCCCGGAAGATGAAGAAGCGGCCACCGTGCAGCACTATCTGAGCTGTTCCGGTGATGGTCCCCGCCGTGACCAGGATGGCGAGGAGCGCAAACATCTTCCGCGCGGCGCGCACCTGCCGACCTTGAGATGTGCCCGGCCGAGTGGTCGACTTTCCGGGTTTGGTGACCGGCCGATCGGGGCGGGTAGCCGGCCGCGCGGGGCGGGTGGCAGGGGCGGGCCGGGGCCGGGTGCCTGGTGCAGGGGGCCGAGGCGTTGGCCGCGCCGGGAGAACAGCCGGGGGTGCCGCTGCGAGGGCGGCGGGGGCCGCAGCGAGAGCAGTCGCCGCTCCCCCGGAGGGGAAGTTCTCCGAGAGGTATGCCGCCATCCTGCCTAGCTGTTCCGACATCGACGAGACGGCCACCCGCATTTCGGCGGCCTCCCTTTCGGCCGCTTCCCGGATCGCGAGGGCCTCTTGCCTGATCGCCGCAGCGTCTTGCTCGGCCCGCTCGCGGATCGCTGTGGCCTGACTCCAGGCCTGAGCTACCGCAGGAGCCTGACCGCCAGGCATAGCCCGCATCCGGCCGTCCCGGAACGGGTCGCTGTCCCGTGGGCCGCCTTGCCAGGCAGGGTCGGCGAGCGCAACCGCAGTCTGCCCGCCGCCGAACTGAGCCATCCGGCCACCGGCCGGGGGGGCGGTTCCTATGCCTTCAGCGCCCGGAGCGGAGGAGCCAGGGACGGCGTACAGTCGCCGCCCGGCCTGCGGCCCCGGTGGCTGCGGGTACCCCTGGCCGGGATCCATTCTGCGGGGCGGGGCCGGGCTTGACGGGAACTGTGGCGCGGGTGAGCGGCCCTGGTCGCCGTTGTAGCCCTGCTGCGGGGCGGTGCCAGTAGTTCGTGCAGCGGCGTCCGGGCCCCTGCGGCCGCCGTTGGCGGGACCGTAGCTCTGGCCGGGCGGCGGGCCGAAGCTCTGGCCCGTGCTGAAGTCCTGCGCAGGGCCGCTCGCTCGCGCGGGCCTGTTCGGACGTGGCATTCCGTTGGGCCCCGCAGGTCGGCCCGGCCGCGCGAACCCGCTGGGTGCGGCCGGCCCGGCAGGGGGTCCTGCCGGTGCATTGGCCCAGCCAGGTCCGCCGGGCCGCGCCGGACGGTTGGCCGGGCCGGGCCGATTGGGTCGCGCTGGCCTGTTGACTCGGTCAGGGAAGTCCGCCGGGACCGGGGGGAACTGGCCGGAGTTGTAGATGTCGCCGGTGTTGAAGTCCTGCTGCGCCCGGGGCATGTTCCGTGCCGGATTGGCCGGGCCCGGGCCGCCAGCGCGGGGCCCGGCACCGTTGAATCGGGGCCCGGCGTTCGGTGAGCCGGATGGGCCCGGACCTGTCGGCCGCCGCCGCGGCAGCCGTGCCGGTCCCGCTGGCGGCCCGGATGGAGTTCCTGGAGCCGTCCGGCCGGGCCTCACCGGTCCGGCCTGAGCGGGCGCCTGCGGCACTCGGACGCGCGGCACCGGTGCCGACGGGTGATCGGGATGCAGCGCAGGCGGTGGCCCGCCCCACTGAGGCCAAGAGTTTCCGAGAGAGTCAGGCGGCCAGTCAGGGACAGGGCTCGCCGGAGACCCGTTGGAGCCGGGATAGCCGGCTAGCTGGCCAGATTGAGGGCCGATGGCCGCTGCTGGGGCGGGTCCCCACGCGCCGGAGCCACCGGCTGCGGGACCTGCAACTCCTGGGGGCGCCCGGAAGTATTCGGGTGCACCGAGCGGCTCCTCCTCGAACCGCCGATGTTTGCCGGCGGAAACCGTGACCACGGGGCCTCCAACAACCGAAAGGGGCGCCCGATCCACAACCTGCGTACCGGGCGGCGTGAGTTAGAAGTTAACCCCTCCCACCGAGGCAGACCGGGGTATCCCACCAATTCCGGCCAGCAATTTACCCCCAAGGGACGAAAAACCCTTGGGGGGCCCAAGCCCTGGGGGCTTCTCTTCAGAATGGCTGACGGCGGTGACCAAGCGGACCCTGGTCACCGCCGACGGATCAAGCCGCGGGCCGCGGATCAGGGCTCTTGAGCCGCCGTGATTGGTGTCGCAAGAGTCTTGCCGATGAGCTTCATTTCGGCCTGGACGGCGGCGGTGTCAGCCTCGACCCGAGTGTTGAACGACCGCAACTGGGTCAGTGACTTCGAGCGTGCCTGCTCGGTGGTCAGCGTGGCGAGGGCTTGGTTATCCCGCACCGCCGCATTAGCTATGACCGTGGCCTGGGGCGTAAGCAGGATCGCGGCCCCCGGCGTGGAGCCGCCGCTATCGAAAGCGATCGTGATCAGATTAATGGCGTTGGCATAGTTCTGGGACGTGTACGCGATCGCGGCCAGACTCTTGTCGAGCGCCTGCTCCGTCGCCACCTCCGACGTAAGGGCCGCTTCGGCCGCAGCGAGATGGTGCCGTTCGTTGACGATGTAGGCGGCCATGTCGGTGGCCAGCAGCTTGCTGGCCGGGTTCACGATTCCGTTGTACTCGCCGATCACCATCTGCTGGCTATTGCAGGGCAAGCCCGATGGGGACATGCTGGGCTCGCAGTTGTTGACGGCGAGCGCGCTCTTGGTGCGCGCGTGGGCGCCCGCGGCGTAGAAGAGGCCCGCGAGCACCAAGACGGCGGACAGGATGGAAATAGCTACGACTATGAAGCCGCCAACCGGCTCTCGCTCGTAGTCGTCGGCGTATGTCTCGCTCATAAGATCCCTCTCCCAACCCGTCCCATTGGCTGGGGCGGCAGCTTCGGGCTGCGCCCCAGCCAAGCCGATGACGATCGCCGCGTCATTCGGCGCTGGGGTGCTCCATGAAGGAGTCGAACCCCTTGAAGATCTCCTCGTTGAAGCAGAAGATCATGCCGAATATGAATAGCGCGAAAATCGGTGCGATGGTCACCCACACCAGCCAGTTCCGGCCCTCCCGTTGCCGGGCGGCGATCCACCGCTTGACTGGCGGCAACCGGAGCGTCAGCAGGAACAGGCTGCACGCTGCGTACTCGTAGAGGCGCTGGTGGAAGATGGGGTCACCGTCACCGGGGTTGCCCGAGCCGTTGTGGCCGTTCCCGTTTTGGAACCCGAGTCCTTCCAGCAGGGATAGGTGGAAGAACAGCAGCCCCCAGATGACATAGGTGATCCGCTGCAGTTGCTTCCAGTACCTGCCGAGCTTGCGCTGTGCCCAGTGGTTGCCGGTGATCAGGAGCGGGATGGCGAGCATCACCATCATGAAGCCCATGAGCTCGAACACGTGCCCGGCCACCTTGCCGAAGAAGCCTCCAGCGAAGTTATCGGTCAGGCCGGCGGCGAGCATGTCGCCGATGCCGGAAAACGCGAACATGATCCCGTACCAGCGGCGGAGCGGGAAGAACCAGCGCTGCCCGGTAAGCGTGACCATGGGAGACACGAGCAGGCACAGGAACAGGCAGATCTCGGCCCCGGTCCCCAGCGTGTCGTCGACCGACCCCGCGAAGGTCGCTACGTTCATCGTGAAGAACGCGGGCGCCATGAAGAACAGCGGGACGACCGCAGGGAGGCCCAGCAGGACTAGCGCGAGCGCCTTCCTCTTGATGTGGGAGCCGCCGAACTTGAAGTCCTTGTCCATCCATTCGTCGACGCGGCTTCTGTCGGCCCGCTGCAGTTCTGCGGGCTGCTGCCGCTGCCGCGTCTGCCGCTGCGGCGGCCGGTTCAAAGTCGGCGACTGCTGTTCGTCTTCCCATGTGCCCGTGGCATCGTCGGGGTACAGGTCTGGCTGGTAGGTCTCTGGGCCGCCGTATTGAGCTGTTGGTGGAGCGGTATACCCGGCGTACGGCGGCTCCCTCGTGGTAGCCATCGTGCAGATGCTCCTTCCGCAGAGCTTGATTCGCTCCCCGCTTGGCTAGCCTTTGGCTTCCGCCGGGTGACCAGCTGTGGTGCCGGCCGACAGGCTAGTTACTCGCTTTATTCGTCGGCTAACTAGCCGGATGTGGTTTTCGCGGAGTGTTTCCCTGGCGTGTGCCCCTGCACCGGGGCCTTTGCCGCCGCGGACTGCTGGGCCAGGAAACTCTGGTCGGACCCGCCGTTGGGCCCCGTCTCACCTGCTCCGTTTTCTCGGAAGGTGAAGAACTTCAATCCGAAGTGCGCGATCTCCGAGCCTGCGGCGAGGACGGTGATAGCGAACAGCGTCGCGGTAGCGACCGTCGCTATGCGCATGGCGTTGGCCTGCCTGCCTTTCGCCCCCTGCGCCTTCTTCGCCGGGGCTGTCCTCGGCCGGGCTGGGCCAGCCAGCCCGGCAGGCCGGGCAGGGCGCACAGGCCTTGCAGCCGGGGCACTAGGCCTGGTCCTTTGCCTCGGGGGTGCGAAGGCTGGGGCAGGCATGGCTCCCGGGAACTGCTGGGGGTCGTCCTGCCAGGCAGGTTCGGCCAGCGCGACCGCCTGACCGCCGCCGTACTGGACCATCTGCCCACCGCCGGGTCCCATGCCTTGCGGGCCACCGGGCATATCGGGCACCGCGTAAAGCCGACGGTTACCGGCCGCACCTTGCGGGCCGCGACGCTCAGGGCCCTGGCCCGGCGCGTTGCCGCCGACTCGCGGGTAGCCAGCGCTCTGCTGGGCACGCGGCGCGCGTGCGGGCGCCTGGCGACTGAAGCCCTCGGCTTGCGGGTAGCCCGGACCGGGCTGGTATTGCTGGCCGGTGTTGTAGTCCTGGGCTGCGCCGAAGTTCTGCCCGGTGTTGTAGTTCTGGGGCGGGTAGCCGGGATCCTGCTGGTATTGCTGGCCGGTGTTGTAATCCTGGGCCGGTGGGTAGCCCGCACCGGGCTGGTATTGCTGGCCGGTGTTGTAGTCCTGGGCTGCGCCGAAGTTCTGCCCGGTGTTGTAGTCCTGGGCTGGCGGGTAACCCGGGCCGACGTTGTTGTCCTGAGGCAGGCCGAAGCCCTGTCCGGTGTTGTAGTCCTGGGCCGGTCCGCTCGCTCGCGGCCCTCGCGGCGCGCCGCCCGCTCCCGCGGGTCGGTTGGGCCGAGCCGGTCCGCCGGCTCGCGCGGGCCTGCCGGGGCGTGCGGGTCCGTTGGGTGCGGGTGGTCCGCCGAGGGTGGGGAAGCCGTTGCCTCCGGTGGCTGGGCCGGGCCCGCCGGCTCGCGCGGGCCTGTCGGGCCGTGTGCGGCCGTTGGGTGCGGGTGGTCCGCCGAGGGTGGGGAACCCGTTGGGCCCGGTGGGTGCGCCGGGTGCCGGGTAGCCGTTGGGGCCGGTGGGTGCGCCTGGCTGTGCGTAGCCGTTGGGAGCGGCTGGTCCGGCGGGGCCGGGGAGCGCGTTCGGTCGCCTGGGTCCGCCCGGTCCCGGGTAGCCGTTGGGTGCGGGTGGTCCGCCGAGGGTGGGGAACCCGTTGGCTCCGGTGGCTGGGCCGGGTCCGCCGGCTCGGCCTGGCCGTTCGGGGCGTGTGCGGCCGTTGGGTGCGGGCGGTCCGCCGATGGCGGGGTACCCGTTTGGTCCGGTGGGTGCGCCGGGTGCTGCGTAGCCATTAGGTCCGGTGGGTGCGCCGGGTGCTGCGTAGCCATTAGGTCCGCCGGGTGCTGCGTAGCCATTAGGTCCGCCGGGTGCTGCGTAGCCGTTGGGGCCGGTGGGTGCGCCTGGCTGTGCGTAGCCGTTGGGAGCGGCTGGTCCGGCGGGGCCGGGGAGCGCGTTCGGTCGCCTGGGTCCACCCCGCTGCGGGGCCGGTCCGCCTCGCTGCGGCGCCGGTCCGTTCGGCCCTGCGAACCCGTTGGCCCGGCCCGGGCCGCCTGGCCCGCCCGGGCGCGGCGCTGGGCCGCCTGCCCGTGGCTGCCCATTGGGGCCTGACGGGAAGTCGGCGCGGGCCGGGGGGAACTGGCCGGTGTTGTAGATGTCAATCTCACCGGTGTTGTAAATGTCGCCGGTGTTGAAGTCTTGTGTCAGGGGCCCCCTGTTGCGCGCGGGATTGGCCCGGCCCGGGCTGCCCGCGCCGGGACCGCCACCGTTGGCCCGGGGTCCGCCGTTCGGCCGGGCGACCGGCCCGGACGCTCCCGGCTGCCGCTGCGGCAGCTGGGGCGGTCCGGCCATCGGTCCGGTGGGGTATCCGGGGTTGCCGCGCATGGCCTGCCCAGGCATACCTGGCCCGGCTGAAGCAGACGGGCCAGGCACCTGCACTCGCGGTACCGGCGCCGACGGATGGTCGGGGTACAGCGCGGGCGGGGGTGCGTTCCACTGCGGCCAGGGCGCGCTGTCAGTGCTTGGCGGCCAGTCAGCAACGGCCTGCATAGCCGGAGCCGCCTCGCCGGTCTGATACCCGTACGCCGCCGCAGGGTCGGGTTCCCACGTGCCGGGGGCACCGTATTCGGGGTATGCCATAGCCGTCGGCTCCTGGGGATAGTCAGCTGTGCTAGGCGGCTCGGTCTCAAACCTCCGGTGTCTACCGGGGGTAACGGGGACCACTGGGCCTCCAATAGCAGAAAGGGACCGGGCCCAGACCTGGGCACGGCAAGCACGGATCGGGGAGCCCGGGGCACGGCGTCTGATCATGGCCAGCCCGGACCGGTGTCGGGATCGACTAGGCGCCCGGACCCGGGCGCCGCGACCGCAGACAGAGCGTTCAGACCTGACGCAAGAGCCGCGGAGGCAACTTAAGTCAATCCGTCCCCAACGGAGGCTAGCGGATCGCACTATTCCTCGGGCAAGGGACGAATACCTCTCGGGAGACGATTTTCCCTTGGGGGGGCTGATCTACGGCTGATCCAGGTGAACCGGTGACGAACGAGATCCGTTGGTCAGTACTCGGTTTCCCGCTCGGCGGCGGTCAGGAGCTCCATGCACTCACCGAGTGACCGCAGGTAGGAGCGGGACTCATCGACCAGCGGGCCCCAGTGCAAGCGGCCGAAGCTGCTCGCCATGTCATCATGCCAGTGCTGCTGCGTCTTGGCCCAGGCAGCGCCTATTTCTCTGAGCGCGAGCTCACCGTCTTCGTGCGGGCGGCCGGTCATCAGCGGGTTCTTTCTCGGGGCGGGTCAGGATCGCGTCGCCTGGACGCCTCGTGCAGCCTCGAGGCCGTCGATGATGGCCAGCAGGTGGTGCTCGGTCCGCGGCAGGTCCACATCGAGCAGGCTCCGGAACCGGCTCGACGGCCCCGCAAACGCGCTCGCCCCGTCCTCCACCTGTTGCCGCCAGTGCCTGATGGACGCGATTCGCTCTTCGGCCTCCCGCACCGCTGCGGTCTCGGCGTGGCAGCCAGCGTGGCCGCCGGCCTCGGTGTCCATGGCCGCCGCATGCTGGCAGGCGGCAAGATCGGCCTGCCGCCGGGCGAGCAATGACCGCCACTGGCTCGCCTTCTCCTCGAGCGAGGCCCGCGTCGCCGCGATCTGGTATTCGCCTCGGTCGGCCACCTCGCGCTGGGCGTGCCGGTACCGGGTGAGCGCGGCGGCCAGCTCCTTGAGCGCCTCGATGTCCGCGTGGATGTCGGCCACGTACGTCATCCCGCCGAGAGCTCGCGGACCGCCCGGAGCCTTTCGACGAGAGCGAGCAGATACGCCTCATGCCCCTCGGTCGCCGCGAGGTAGGAATCGACGCCGGGTGTGACATCCTCCAGCGCCTCGCCGAACCGGCGGTACATGTCGTCGCGCCAGACCTCGCCGAGTTCGCGCCAGTGCGTGCGCATGGCCTTGAAGCTCTCCGACAGATCCTTGTTGAACTCGGTTAGGTGCGATCTGAAGTCGGCCAGCGCTTCAATATCGCTGATGTTGACCTCGGCCACGATCCTCCTCTACCTCACGAAGCTGTAATAGATGTCGGAGAGAACGGCCAGGTAGTAGTCGGCCGAATCGGGGAGGCTGCTCATTGCCGCTTCGACCGTGGTCCTCGACTGGCGGTCCAGCTTGGTGACGTTCTTTACCGACGCCCCGAGGGGCCGGAGTCTCAGGGCGATCTCGAGTTTCCGCTCCGGGAACTCCTTCGGAAGCGACCGCAGCGTGTCGATGGCCGTCGCCGTCTCCTCCCGCGACATCTTGTCGTGTATGCAGCTGATCCGGGCGTAGTACTCGCCGCGTATGGCGTCGTTAGCACGCTCGCGCAGGCTGTCGGCGACCACCGTCTCGCCCGCATTGTCCAGGAAGTCAGCCAGCCTGAGCACATCGTGCCATCTGGCCTGGCCGAGCAGGCCGTCGGCGAGCGCTATCGAGTGGCCGACGACCTTGGCCCACAGGACCCCCGCGTCGGCGTAGGCGGCGAGCAGCCGGGCCTGCCGGTCTCCGCGATCATTGCCCGGGATCTCCGCACCCGGATCCGGGCTGAGCAGGTGAACCAGGCCGACCGCCTCCAGCAGTTCCCGCGTCGACTCGAGAAGCTGGCTGGCTTCATCGGCGAGGGCTCCGGCCCGTTCCTGCTCGTTGGCCAGAACCGTATAGGTCACGATCGCAGGCCGCACCGCCTGGCGAAGTGAGAGGTAAGGCGACAGCGCCGTAGTGCGGGCCTGCGCTGGCATCGGGGTCATGCCGGTCTCCTGAACGCGGTGCGGGCAAAGGCGTACAGCGATTTGGTCGAGTACGGCTTGAACTTCTCGACCTGCTCGTGCGGCCAGTCCACGTCCCGGAACAGGGCGCGGTCATCGGCGAGGCTGGCAGCGGCGGGCACGCCAAGAAGGGCGTCGCTCTCGGTTGGCGACTGCAGGCGCAACGCTACGCGAAGCGTGAACTGCCCGATGCCGGGGCGCCTCAGAGCGCGCTCGGCGGTGGCGTAGCTGTCGGCCCAGACCACGACGTGGATGCCCACTTCCGGGCCGTGTTCGGCCAGCCTGGTCAGCAGCGACGTCGCCTCGGTCGGCTTGCCCCATTCGCTGTCCGCGCCGAGTTCCTGCCACCGGTGCAGCCCGGCGACCATGAAGAACCGCCGTGGCTGCGACGATGCTCCGGCGTCCGCGAGCCGCGCCTCGAGGTCTTTGGTCAGGTCCCGCAGCACGTCGAGGGCGCAGGCGGCGCCGACGATTCTTATCCCGTGGGGCAGGTCCCGCACCGGATCGAAGTAGCGGTGGAACGACGAGGACGGCCGCGCGAACTCCGCGATCTCGAAGGAGACATCGGCGGGCGAGCGCTGCACCGCCGCGCTGAGCAGCGTGGCAAGGAGCAGCGCGTGCCCGTGTTCCTCGTCGCCGATCACCAGCAGGTTGGACCGCACGAAGCTCTCGAACACGGCGGCGGTGGCCGGCTTGATCTCTATCGCCTCGCCGAGCCACGCCGCCGTCGTGGGAGCCGGAACGGGCCACCGGCCGGGATCTGCCGCGAACACCGCGCATGCCGGGTTGTCCGTGAAGTCCGCGGGCGCGTCTGGGTCGAAAGTGGCGGACGGCTGGTAGGCGCGGTCGCCGCCGAGGGCCCGGATCTTGGAGATCCACTCCAGCCGGTCCCTGGTCGGAAGCATCGCGATCCGCATGACCGTGTTCGCACCTTCGCCGCGGCGGTCGTTGTAGATGGCGTCGCCCGCCCGGCTCAGCCTGATCGCGGCGTCGTTGCCCTCGCCCAGGATCGCCTGGGAGACGCTCGGCAGCAGGCAGCCGAGCGCTATGCGCAGCGCCATCTGCTCGTAAGCGGGCCGCAGGTGCACGGTCAGCGATCCGCCGGGCGACTGGGTCGCGAGCAGCAGGTGCAGCCCGAAGGCGGCGCCCCGCTTGGCGATGTCCGCCAGCAGCGCCCCGGCCTCCCGGGACAGCCGGTCCTCCTCGCTGAACAGCACCTGGAACTCGTCCATGATCACCAGGGATCTGGGCAGCACCTGCCCGGTCTCCCTTCGGTACTCGGGGAGCTGGGTGACCCTGGCCTGCCGGCACAGCCGCGCCCGCCGCTCGATCTCGTCGTGGAAGCGCCGCAGCATGCTGAGGCCGAACTCGCGGTCCGTGCGGGATGCGATCGCTTTGGCGTGCGGCAGCCGTTGGGTTAAATACGCGTCGAACTCGACTTCCTTGAAGTCGAGCAGGTACAGCTCGAGTTCCTCCGGCGGGTACTTGAGCGCGAGCTGGGTGATGAGCACGTGCAGCAGGTTGCTCTTGCCCATGCGCACGTCGCCGCCGACGAGGCCGTTGTGCACCCCGCGAGATCCCATCACAAAGTGCTGCGGCTCACCCCTGCTGTCGACGCCGATCTGCGCGTCAAGACCGTCGGTGGTGTCGGCGGACCAGCGTTCGGGCGGCGGGATTGCGATCCGGGCGAACGGGAGCTCCCGCGAGCCGAGGCTGGCGGCGGCGCCCACGGCGTCCAGCCACGCGTTGACCCGTCCGGACGGTGGCATCGCGTCGGGCTCGATCGTCCACCGGCCGAAGTCGGGGTCGTTCCAGGTTACGGTGTACCCGTCGCCCCCGGCGGCCACGTGCAGGTCGGCCGTTGCCGCGGCGAGTGCGGAAAGACGGGGGCCGCGGGCCGGCTCCAGGCCGCGCTCGATCGTCGCGAGGATGTAGACCCCGGCGCGGGGGCCGTTACGGGCGAGCCGCGTCAGCAGCTCGGCCGATTGCTCGCTGATGCCGCCGGGGAAACCCGCGAGCACCAGGATGTGGTACGGCACGGACACCCCGGTGGTCGCCGCGTTGTAGGCCTCGACCGAGTCGTAGACGTTGGTCAGCCGGGTCTGGGTCACCTCGACCACGTGGTCGGTGAGCGTCTTCAGCAGCGCCTCGATCTCGGTGGCGCTCGACGCGACCCCCGTGCCGACACGCAGCGAGGCCGGCAGCCGGAGGAACCCGCTCAACTGCTCACCCTGGCCGAGCGGGTCGGCGAGCGCGAACCGCACCGTGCCCGGCCGCGTCGCCACCGCGAGCCGGAGGGCCAGCGCCTGCAGCAGCGAACGGGCTACGTTGGTGGCGCCATCCTCGGCCTCGATAAGCAGGTGGCCGTGCCCGGTGAACCGGGCGACCGCCGGCATGGGCGGCATCCCACCCACCTCCCCTGCCCCCTTCACGACCTCCCCTGCCGGCTTCACTGCGCCCACGTTCAGCACGCCTACCCGAACTCCGGTCGGCGACGGGGCATTCAGGTCGGGCTGATATCCGGCCCATTCCGGGCTGCCGAAGTCGGCCAGCGCCCACGGATTGGCTGAAGTAAGCGCATTAACGGCATCCGGCAGGCCGCCAACGGCCTGATCGTGTGCCTGCATCGCCGCAGCGATCACAGTTTCATGTGCCGTATCAGCAGCCGCAGGCGCCGCGTACCAACCGTTGAGCTCGGGTAGTTCCTGCCGCATCTGCCGTGCGCCGTGGGCAGCCAGGCTGTCCAGGTAATGCTCGTGACTGTCACGTATCAGTGCAACTGACTCCGCAAGTTGCAAGTATGCGTCATGAATCTCACGTTCGATCTCCTCGATCGACATGCGGTGGTCGCTCCTCGCTGCGGTCGTACCGGAGATCGGCAAAACTCGGGGCATACAACTCTCTTGTTGGATCGCCAATGAGTGCCGATTCTATTTGACATCGGGAATATCGCCGCGCCAAGGGGCTCGGGCTGTTGGGTCGCGCCAAAGGGCTCGGGGCCTGTTGGGCCGCGCCAAGCGCTCGGGGCTGTTGGGCCGCCCGAGCTATGCCGACCTATACCGGTTCAGGTGCGATGTCAAGCCTTCACATGTTTTGCCTGACTCTTGATGGTCACGGTCAGCAAAGTTACGATCCGGTTACGACAGCGGCTGCCCGTGGCCGCGCCAACACGAAAGGCAACCCCCCTATGCATCTG
>Ga0209275_10000393_pt1 | contig 16862 bp, 13 predicted proteins | sample HubBroMetageREF2_FD_188344 | JGI IMG/M metagenome (GOLD analysis project Ga0209275, IMG submission 188344) | Reference soil microbial communities from the Hubbard Brook experimental Forest, New Hampshire, USA - Hubbard Brook CCASE Soil... | ecosystem: Environmental > Terrestrial > Soil >... | reverse complement strand
CGAACGCAGGTCTTCGCGGCCTTACGCTTACGCCAGACAACTCGCAGTTGATCGTCGCGGATTCTGGCGGCCAGAGCATCTATCTCGCCGATCCGAACCAGCCTGCAACTCCGGGATCGAAAGTCGGGGTCGGAGGCGTGGCGGGATTCGCCAGTTCCGGACCTGCCCGCGTCACCGCAACGAATGCTTCCACCGTGTTCGTTGGACTTAGCGGCGAAGGCGGTTCTTCTGGCGCGTGCAGCGGTTGCCTCGGGCAATTGAACATGACCGCAACTACGCCCACGTATGAGCCAGAAGTCACCTCGGTAATGGGCGCGCCGCTGATGCAAGCGGATGCGAATGGCGACACGGTATATCTCTCGTTTGGCAATTCCGCCGGCGGTCCCGTCGCTCTGTGGAATGCCGCCACTCCTAACGCGTTTACCGTGTCTGCGGCGAAGAGCAGCGTTTCTGATCTGGCGACCTCACCCGACGGTAACGTATTCGCCGTTCGCTCTGGGAGCACCACTGAACTTCGCGGCTCAGACTTAACCTTATTGCCACGCCGACCACGGCTGAACTCGAAAATATTCCCGGGCGCACTGCGGTGCCCGGCTCAGCCTTGCATCCTTCCGGCGCCCTGCTCTATGAGCTGTTTCTCGATGGCCCGGCGCCCGGTTTGAAGTCAGCAGTCCAAACGGCGAAACCGTTTCGCTCGATGCTGCCTTCCTGGCGCAGTAAACTCCCTTAACCTTTCATAGACTTCTGACATCCAAAAACTATTCGCGCTCGCTTCCGTCTCGAACGCGAGCGCGCAAAATCGCATTTGGTAAAGGGAATATGGAAACTCGCACACTTGGAAATTCCGATCTCCAGATCACCCCGACAGGATTCGGTGCATGGGCCATTGGCGGAAGCGGTTGGGAATATGGCTGGGGCTCGCAGGAAGATACCGATTCAATTGCCGCCATCCATCGCGCTCTGGATCTTGGTGTGAATTGGATTGATACCGCCGCGGTGTATGGCAAAGGACACTCCGAGGAAGTGGTTGCGGGCGCGTTGCAGGCCTGGCCGCATCCGCATCCTTACGTGTTTACCAAGTGCGTGCTGCGTTGGGACGATCAAGGCAAAATCAGCATGAACTTTTCCGCCGATTCCATTCGCCGCGAATGTGAAGACAGCTTGCGCCGTCTGCAGGTGGAAACCATCGACCTATACCAGATGCACTGGCCTCCAGAAGATAACGGGCCAGGGTTGGAAGAAGCGTGGCGAGCCATGGCCGCCCTCCAAAAGGAAGGCAAAGTTCGCTGGATCGGCGTTTCAAATTTCAACGTCGAGCAACTGCAGCGCGCCCAGAAGATTGCTCCGGTCACTTCGCAGCAGCCGCCATATTCGATTCTGCGCCGCCAGATTGAAGAGAAGACTCTGCCATATTGCCAGCAGCAAGGCATTGGCGTGATTGTCTACTCGCCGATGTTCTCAGGGATGCTTACCGGGGCGATGACTCGCGAACGCGCACAGGCTTTGCCTAAAGACGACTTCCGTAGCCGCAATCCGGAATTTAAAGAGCCCAAATTGTCGCGAAATCTCCAGCTGGCAGAGAAGCTCAAGGAAATTGGTTCGCGCCATGGCCGCAGTGCCGGCGAAGTGGCTATTGCCTGGACGTTGCGGTTTCCTGCCGTCACGGGCGCTATCGTTGGCTCGCGCACTGCCAAACAGGCGGAAGGCGTGATGCTGGCCGCCGATTTTCGCCTCACGAAACAGGAAATCGCCGAAATCGAAACGGTTGCGAAGAGCGTCACCAAGGCGCAAGCAGCAGGCTAAGCTGCATCGACTATTCATCCGTAACTTTAAATTCGAATGAGACAGGAGATGCCATGGAACTCGGCTTACAGGGTAAACGGGCCGTCGTGTCCGGCTCTACCGCCGGAATTGGTTTTGCTATTGCGAATACGCTTGCTGCGGAAGGCGCGCACGTCGTCGTCAATGGGCGCAGCGAGGCGCGAGTAACCTCGGCAGTCGACCGCATCCGCCATGTCCACAAGAACGCAAACGTCACCGGAGTAGCCGCAGATTTGGGAACCTCCACTGGAGTCGCCACTTTTCTGCAGCAGGTTCCGGAAGCAGACATCCTGGTCAACAATCTTGGAATTTTCGAGATTAAACCGTTCCTCGAAATCCCCGACGCAGAGTGGTCCCGTTTCTTCGAGGTCAACGTGCTGAGTGGAGTACGCCTCACCCGCCACTATCTTCCCGGCATGTTGCGCAAAAAATGGGGCCGCGTGATTTTTATTTCCAGCGAGTCCGGGCAACAGATTCCCGCGGAAATGGTGCATTACGGCATGACCAAAACCGCGCAGGTGGCCGTCGCGCGCGGCATCGCCGAATCGTTTCCAGCCAGCGGCGTTACGGTGAATTCGGTGCTGGTGGGACCCACCGAATCCGAAGGTGTCGGCGACTTCCTGAAAAGTATTGCCAAGCAACAGGGCGTTACTCCCGACGAGGTCGAAAAGCAGTTTTTCACGACGGGCAGGCCAAGCTCGTTGCTGAAGAGGTTTCAGACTCCGGAAGAAATCGCGGCGGTCGTAGCCTTTGTTGCCAGTACGCAATCAGCCGCCATCAATGGCGCCGCTGTTCCCGCCGAAGCTGGCGTGGTTCGCAGCATCTTCTAGCTCTGAATTAAACGCCCCACGTTTCTCTGGGAATTGCGTTTGCTCGAAGCGGTCGTCGCCAGCAAGCCTAGGCTCGCAGATAGTCGGCGCGCCAGTTCTTCACCATCTGCTTGATCGCTTTGCCCCCGGCCACTTTGTCGTCCAGCACCCTGCGCGCCAGTCCCGGCAATTCCGAATCGCTGGCGAAACGCAGCGCAACCAGCTGACCAGGTGCAAACTCTCCGATGCGCGCCTGTAAATCCGCGGGAAGAAGCCGTTGCATCCGGAGGCGCTCCTCAAGGCGAATCACACGGTCCTGCACCCGCAACGCAAAAACCCGCGCAAGGAACATCAGCAACACTAGCGCCGCTGCAGTTAATGCGGTAACGAACCCATCGAACGAAAAGTGCGCGTTCTTCCAACGAAAGATGGACCACACGAAATTGAACGTCAGCACCGGCATGACAAAAAAGTGAAACGCTGGCACCCACTTAGTATGATTCGCAAAATTCTGTTCCGCCACTGTCGCCTCCTCCGTCTATCTATTGACACGAATCTTAACAGACCTGCCCGCTGGTACAGTGATTAACCGGCCACTCTGCGGTACTCCCCTCTTCCCTTTGCACGAAATCGGCGCACAATCAACGAATCTCGTAGTGGGGTAGGAGAACACCGTGTCCAACGTAAGTTTTGCCAGAATCATGTATGGAACTAATGAAAACGCTCGCAGCTTTACACGTATGAGTTCGCCAGGGCTTTCCTCTGTGGTCACCCGGAAAGCCGATTCGTTCCTCAACTCAGCAGCCGGCGCGCACGGCGCCTTCGAAGAACTTCTGCGCAAGGCGTGGCTGGCGATCTCCGCAAAGCACTAAAACGCATTCTTGAACGTCGCGCCATCCTTCATCACAAATTTCACTCGCTCTAGTTCCGTAACATCCTTCAAAGGATCACCACTCACCGCGATGATATCTGCATACGCTCCCGGCGCAATCACGCCTATGCTTCCCTTGCTTTCCAGCATCTCGGCGGGGCGCGACGTTGCCGACTGAATTGCATCCATTGGTGCCATCCCAAATGACACCATCCGCTTGAATTCCTGTGCCATCGGCTCCTGCCACGGAATTCCGCCCATGTCCGTGCCATACACGATTTTCAGGTGCGCCTTCATCGCTTTGCGAAAGCTGACTTCGTGCAACTGTGCGCGGGCGCGATCGCGTTTCCCCGCCAACGTATCTTCATCCGCCCAATCTGTGTAGTACACCGCGATGGTCGGGCAATACCACGTGCCCTGCTTTGCCATCTGTTCGATCTGCGCATCGGTAATGTCCAGCCCATGTTCAATCGAATCGCAGCCGCCATCTAGTCCGCGCTGTAATCCAACGCCGTTGTACGCGTGGCACGCCACTTTCTTTCCCCAACCATGCGCCTCGTCCACAATTGCTTTCAGTTCCTCCACGGTCAGCGTTGGCTGCGAAACAAGCTTGCCCTGCGCGTCGATCCACGACCGGTGCGTCATGTATACCTTCAGCCAATCTGCGCCATGGTCCAGTTGTTCACGCGCAGCCTTTCGCGCTTCGATTGGCCCGTCAATAATCTGCACTCCCTTAGGAACCGTAATTTCCGGCGCATATCCTTCCAGGTTGTAGCCGCCAGTCGAGGAAATTCCGCGCGTCGCACCAAATATCCGCGGCCCGGGAATGGTGCCCTCTTCGATAGCTTGCTTGATTTCGATATCGCCGTAGCCCGCCCCTTCTGTTTCCACATCGCGAATCGTGGTGAATCCCTGTTCCAGGGCCCGCCGAGCCGCATAGGTCGCACGTGCTGATCGCAGCGCAATGCCTGCCATTAAAATATTCGCGTCGTAGCCGCCCTTGACGGGATCTTCGCCCCAAAGAAAAATGTGCGTGTGGGAATCAATCAAACCAGGCAGCACCGTAGCATTGCGCAGGTCGATTACTTTCGCGTCAGAAGGAATTGTGGCGGAACCATCCACAATCTTTTCGATACGCTGGTCGCGAACGAAAACCAGCTGATCTTTCTTGGGCGTTTCACTTTGTCCATCGATCAGCACGCCGGCGCGAATCACCGTCAGCGTCGCTACAGGCGCGGCGGTCTGTGCCTGCAACCCCACGGCGCCCAGCAGAAACGCAACACACCATCCCGTAAAACTCTTCATTCCACACGCTCCCACAGCACTTTTAATTTTGTCGCTGGCGCTTATGTCCCCAGCAGGTTGGCTTGAATTCTGGCGTATCCGTGTTCTTCCGTCCAGAAACTTAGCGGCATGGCTGCCAGATCATCCACGATAGGAACGGCGTGGCCATCTTTGGTCAGGTCAATCGTGCGCAAAAAGTGTTTGCAGGTGTCGCAGGCTTCCACCCGCACGTGGGCGAACTCCTCTGCCACGTATACTGGCAACTTGTCTTCCCGTTCTTCTCCGCAAAATGCGCAAAAAATTCGCCGGAACTCCCACTCTTGCGAGCAGAACGAACACTGCAGAAATCGTTTGCCGCCATCGCCTTCGGGCCGCAAAAGGCCAAGCAACGGAAGGGAATTGCACCGTGGGCAGCGGCATACCAGCATCGACAGAGTTGGCGGAAGCATCGCGCTCACCACGAATTCCGCATAAGGCTGAAGAAAAGCGCGGCTCAAAAATTCCTTCAGCGGTGCGGTCGTATCTGTTTCCGGATCGACACTGCCATCGCTCGGCGCTTCATGCAGCCCGTCTCGCCAATACGCTTCCAGAAGTTCGCCCCAAGCCGTCATGCCCTGCGACTCCAATAGTTTGGCCTCCGCTGCAAGTGGCCCCGGCGCGCTCGCAGCAATCAATGAAAGGAAATCTTTGAAGTGCGGGAGTAGCACCGGCAGATTTAATTCGGAGCGCAGTTCGCCATTAGCAGGTGCAACGGCCTGTTTGCCCCATTCCTTGGGCAGGCGCTCATAGAGTCGTTGCTGAAATTTGGCGAGACCCGAGTAGAACTGCAAAACTTCATTTGCGAATGGGTATTCCTTAGCCAGAAAGTCCGCGCGATCAATTCGTGCGCGATAGTTTACCTTTCCAGAGGAGAGAAAGGTCATTTCCGCTGCGAGTTTCCGACGATTTCAGCGTACCACCCGGGATGGTAGCGTTTCGCAAAGGCCAGCGAGACATCACCGCGAATCACGGAACCAAACGCGCCACGTTCCGCAAATACGCCCATATATACGTGAATCATGAAATTCCCAATGGTGATTAGCGCCGCGATGGGGTGCAGCAGCACAGCAGTGTACCGCAGCCAACGCAAACTCCACGGAATGTAATCCGTGAACCACAGAACCAGCCCAGAAAGCAGCAATATGAGCGCGCCATAGAAGAAGCTCCAGAACAACAACTTCTGGCCAGCGTTGTAACGTCCGGCTGGCGGCATCTTTTCGTCCTGATTCGTAATGTAGTAGTGCAGCGAATTCCACCACTGTCGATCGACGTCATTGAAATGCATTTGGCCGGACCACAGCACAAACATGTAGCAGACCGATGTAGTGAAAATCAGCCCGGCCCAGGGATGCAAAAAACGCGCGAGCGGCCCGCCACCAGTCATGGCCGCGATCCAATAAAGTGCCGGCGTCCAGAACGCCAAGCCGGTCAGCATCGCATAGAGGTACGAGCCAGCCGCCACCCAATGATTCAGGCGCTCTTTGAAGGTGTAGCGCAGGATATGGCCATGCGGGATGAGTTGTTCCTGGTGGCTCACGGTTGCGCTCCTTCGTGGGGAACCAGATCTTCTTCTTCACGCGACTTCGGGCCGAACCGCAAATAGTGGATGAACAATCCCACCAGTCCGCCGACCAGCGCCAGATTTCCCAGCCATTTCAGCGGGTGCTTCCACAATTTCACGGCCAGCGGAATTGTAGGATTGCTGGGCAAGCCACCGTAAAGTTCCGGCTTCGTTGCGTCGTGCAAAACATAAATAACGCCAGTGCCGCCGACGCCGGGGGGATCGTACACGCCCGCATTCGCGAATCCGTAGTGATCCTTCAACTGGGTTGCGCGGGTCTGGGCCAGGTCGCGCATGTCATCTTTGGTGCCGAAGTGCAAGCAACCCGTGGGGCACGACTTGATGCAAGCCGGCTCCAGTCCTTCGCTCACGCGATCGGTGCACAGCGTGCACTTGTAAACCCGCTTCGTGACGCTATTCAGCTTGGGAATGTTGAATGGGCAGCCGGAAATGCAATAGCCGCAGCCGATGCAATGATCCTGCTGAAAATCCACCACGCCATTGGTGTACTGCACAATTGCGCCATCGGCCGGACACGCTTCCAGGCAACCGGGCTCGGCGCAATGCATGCACTGGTGTTTGCGCATCAGCCACTGCAACGATCCATCTTCACGTTCGTGCTCATTGAAGAGAATCAAGTTCCAATAATTCCACCGCGTATCCGGCATGGTCTGGTAATTGTTTTCGAACACCGTGGGCCCGAATGGCAGGTCGTTCCATTCCATGCAGGCCACTTCGCAAGCCCGGCAGCCGATGCAGGTGGTTGTGTCGATCAATTTGCAGACGATCTCTTCGCGTTGCGTTCCCTCGCCTGGAGTGGTTCCGGAGTGCGCCGACATTTTTTGGATGCGTAGTGTGGCTTGGCTCATCGCTGCTCTCCTACGCCTTCTCGACCTTCACCAGGAAACCCTTGAATTCGGGTGTGTACGCGTTGGGATCTACCACTGTCGGCGTCACCAGATTCGCCAGTGTTTTTGCGGTTTTCCCTTCATCTTCCGAGATCCCGCGATAGCCCCAGTGAATTGGGAATCCCACCTGATACGTTTTCTTTCCATCGATCAGCATCGGTTTGATTCGCTTGGTCACCATGGCCTTCGCTACATACTCACCGCGAATACTCGACACTTTTATTTTGTCGCCGCCTTGCACTCCGATGTCGTGCGCCAATTCTTCCGGAATCTCCACAAAAGGCTCAGGCACAAGCTGCACGTTCATCGGATTGTTTTTCGTCCAGTAGTGATAGTGCTCCGTCATGCGGTACGTGGTGCACACTACCGTGTAGCCATCCTGCGGCGTGCTGTATTTGTCGTCCGGCGTCTTGAACCGCTTGATCACCGGATTGCGGCTCTGCTGCGGGTGGAGAATATTGTCCGACGGGCTTTCCGTCGGTTCGTAAAACTCCGGCAGAGGCCCTTCAGCGAACGCGCCTAGCGGTGCGAAGATTCGTCCCACGCCCTCGGGATTCATGATGAATGGGCCCATGTGGTCGGAAGGTTTCGAATCCGGCTTGAAGTCCGGTACATCGTTACCCACCCACTTTTGCGTGGATTCATTCCACCAGACTTGCCGGCGTGAAGGATCCCAGGGCTTGCCATCGACATTGCAGGATGCCCGGTTGTAAAGCACGCGCCGGTTAGCTGGCCACGACCATGCCCAATTCTGGTGCACGCCCATACCAGATGGGTCGCTAGGATCGCGCCGCGCTGTCAAATTCCCCGCTTCGGTATACGCACCGGAATAAATCCAGTTGCCGCAGGCCGTCGAGCCGTCATCCTTCAGCCAAGCAAATCCGGGTACTTGCTGCCCCGCTTTCAACTGCTGCTTGGTAACGGGATCTTCGACGTCCACAAACGTCTTGCCGTTAATTTCTTTCAGCACTTCGGCCAGCGAAGGATTCGTAGGATCGGTATAGTTCCAGGTCAGCTTCAGAATTGGATCCGGGAACTTGCCATTGCCATTTTGTGCTTGATAAAGCGCGCGCACCCGCAAGAAAATCTGCGCCACAATGGCTTGATCGTATCGGCAATCGGCCGGCAGCGGCAGCGCCGCATTCTTCCACTGCAGCCAGCGCGCGGAATTTGTAAATGTGCCATCCTTTTCCGCGAAGCCGGCGCATGGCAATCGATATACCGTGGTTTGAATCTGCTTCATCTCGTCGGTCGAAATTCCCGGCGACTTCCAGAACTCACTGGTCTCATCGGGATAAATTTCGCCGACCACCAGCCAATCCGCCTTCTTCAACGCGTCGATGTTTTTCTTGGAGTCCGGACCGATGGCCACGCCGTTCATTCCGAACGCAAACAGCCCTTTGACCACGCCGTTGTACATATTGTCCCAAAGGTAGGTCCATGAGTAATTGCGATCCACCTTGGGCAGATACTCAAACGCAAAATCGTTCTGCTTCGTTGCGGCGTCTCCGTACATCGCCTTCAAAAAGCTCACGCCAAACTTCGAAGTGTTGCTCCAGTAATTGAACGATTGCCATTGATCTGGCTTAGACGGCGTGGGCGTAATTCGCTTCACCCAGTCGGCCAACGTTTCATCGGCTGGAATGGGCACCTTTAAATAGCCCGGCAGGTTGTCGAATATACCCGCCATATCCGTCGCGCCTTGAATGTTCGAATGCCCGCGCAGTGCGTTCACGCCGCCACCAGCCCGCCCCACGTTGCCCATCAGCAGTTGCAGTATGGCTGCGGTACGAATGATTTGTGTGCCGAAGCTGTGATGCGTCCAGCCGACGGCATAAATAATCGTCGCTACCTTCTTCGTATCTCCATCGTTACGCACCGACGTGAACAGGTCCGCAGCCTTCAGAAACTGATCCTTCGGTATGCCGGTGATACGCTCCACGATTTCCGGCGTGTAGCGCGAGTAGTGCTTCTTCAGGAGCTGGTAAACGCATCGTGGATTCTGCAGAGACAAATCGAATTCGACGGTCGCCGGTAACGGCGGCGGTGTCGGCGCTCCACCACTAGGTGGATGAGCAGCCTGACCCATCGTGTATCCCGGTGCCGCATTCCGCCCGCCCCCACCACCATGTCCCGAGTAATTCCATGTAGCTTTGTCGTAAGTTTGCGTCTGAGCGTTGAAGCCCGAAAAGAGTCCATCGTCCTCAGGCAACTTAAACTGATCATTCACGATGAAAGCAGCATTCGTGAAGTTCAACAGGTATTCTTTTGCGATCCGGTTGTTCTCAAGCGCATAGCGAATCATCCCGCCCAAAAAGGCGATGTCGGCCCCCGCACGGATTTGCAGGAAAAGATCAGAGACCGATGCGGTGCGCGTGTAGCGCGGATCCACCACAATCAATTTCGCATTGCGATTGCGTTTGGCTTCGATGGCCCACTTGAAGCCGCAAGGATGGTTCTCCGCCGGATTTCCGCCCATGACCAGCATCATGTCGGTGTTTTTAATGTCCACCCAACCGTTGGTCATTGCCCCGCGCCCGAATGTTGGTCCCAAACTTGAGACCGTGGGGCCGTGTCAAACTCTAGCCTGGTTTTCCAGGTGCACGACCCCCAGGGCGCGCATGGACTTCACAACCAGATAGTTAAATTCGTTGGTGTCGGTGCAACCGCCGGTCCAGGCGATGGATTCGCAGCGATTCACGCGGTGCCCGTCTTTGTCGGTCTCGATGAAGGTGTCGTCCCGTGTCTTCTTCACCTTTATCGCAATTTCCGAAAGCGCATCCTCCCAGGAAATGTCTTCCCACTGGGTGCCGCCGGGCCGCCGCACCTGAGGTTTAATTATTCTCCGCTCGTTGAGGATGTCCTGTTCTAGGGAAGAACCCTTAGGGCAAAGCGTACCGCGATTGATGGGGTGGTCAGGATCCCCTTCGACGTGCACTACTTGAGGAGTCACGTTCTTGGCGCGATCACCAATCGTGTAGATGATGACGCCGCAGCTCACCGAGCAGTAGGGACACGTCGAGCGGGTCTCGCTGGCCCGAGCAATTTTTAGTCGTTTAAGTTGAGCGTAGGCAGGTTGTAAATCAAAGCCAAAGACCGCTGCAGCAGTACCGCCTATAGTCGCAAGCTTCAAAAAATCACGGCGTGAAGAATCCAAAAGATCCTCCTGCAATCAGACGGCTTGTCTTGCGCGGTGGTTACTTATTATTCTTTCTTGCGAATTCTGTCAAGTTGAAGTGCAACCCCTGAGCAGACATCCACATTTACCCTAGAGGCGAAACCCTGAAGTTCGCCCCGACAAAAATGAGATGCTCCAGCAACGCGAAGGTTGCTAAAACTTTAGATCAAGTTAATGCACTTAGCGTGCTTGGTGAGTTCGTCACGAAAGGATGGATGGGCGATGCTGATCAGTGCCAGTGCCCGCTCCCTGGTCGATTTTCCCCGCAGGTTTACCATCCCCTGTTCCGTCACGATATATTCCACGTCCATACGGGTGTCGGTGGCCATTTGCACGCGGGGCACGACACATGAAATGGTCCCGCCCTTTGCCGCCGATTTCAGCCCAATGAAGGATTTGCCACCTTGGGAAAGGAAAGCGCCCTTTACGAAGTCGAATTGTCCCCCGGATCCGCTGTACTGGTGCCCGTTGATGAATTCGGCGTTGACTTGCCCATACAGGTCGACCTCAAACGCGGTGTTCACGCTCATCAGGTTGTCGTGTTGCGCGATGGTGCGGATGTCGTTCACATAGGCGGCGGAATAGCTTTCCATCGAAGGATTGTCATTGATAAAGTCGCACATCTCCGCATCCCCCAGCGCAAATGTAAACACATGTTTGCGCGGGTGCAGCGTCTTCTTCCGGCCGTTGGCCACGCCGCTCTTCACCAGTTCTGCGAAGGCGTGGCTGAACAACTCCGAATGGATGCCCATATCGTTGTGCTTTGCCAAGTGAAGCGCTACCGCGTTGGGAAGATTCCCAATCCCCAGTTGCAACGTGGCCCCGTCGGGAATTTGTTCCGCGATCAGCTTACCGATCTTCATGGCCTCTTCGTCCGGCGCGTGATAAGGCACTTCGGGAAGCGGCACATGGTTCTCCACCACCGCGTCTACTTCAGAAGTGTGCACCAGCGAATCGCCGAATACCCGCGGCATATTGCGGTTCACTTCCACAATGGCCCGGTCGCAATTGCGGATGACCGTCGACGCATAATCGTTATTCGTACCGAGACTGAAATGCCCCGACGCATCCATGGGAGAGACGGTGACCACAAACGTGTTCACATGCATGTGTTCGGTGAGTGCTCGTGGAATCTGCGAAAAGTTACACGGCACGTAACTTAAATATTTCCGTCCTGCCGCTATGCCCTGTTGAATCACTTTGCGGTCCGGATCACCCAGGAAAAAACAGCGCGCATCCATGGCGCACAAATGTTCCAGTTGAATCAGCGTCTCGGCGCTGTACTTCATCGAATGTTGGTAATAAAGGTTCAGGTCTTTCAACCCGCCGGTCTGTACGCGGTTAGCCACGGCACGCGCCAATCCCGACGGCATGCCCATGCCCAAGGCCAGGCACAGAAGGCTTCCATTCGCGACGCCAGCCACGGCTTTTTGAGGCGTGGTAAGTTTCGACGCGTATTGTCCCTGTGACGTTTGGTACCCCACGGAGCCCCCTAGTTACTTCATGCAGATGCATGCAGATGCTTGAATCTTTGCGTCAGCGGAGCGAGACCTGCAGCATCTTAAGTTTCCTTAGGCCGCAATCTGTTAGCAAGGTCATCCGACACAGACTTCAGCACCGATTGAACACCCCCTGCGCGTAACGTTCGCCGCACACCTTGCGCAATTTCCCGGCGCTTATCGCTGTATCTGCCCAACAATAGGTTAGATAAGGGTCGTAGCAGCGTCGCACGGCGAGCAGTCCCGGCGTTTGCCGTCGCACTGCATTTCTATTGCTCATACGTAACAAGGGTTAAATATCTTCGCGTCCAATGGAAGCCGCGGAAAATTTCGCTGCCACTCCCGCCAGTTTTGGCGTGCACTCGCGCCAAGCGCTGCGCCTGTGCTTGTTTTTGTTCGCAGGAATCGTGCTTTTCTCCCTGGCTGCTTCGCTGCTTTTTGCGAAGGGATACTGGCTCGCAGCCTTTGCCGACCTGCTTCAGCTGGCCATAGTCACCGTCGCGGCCGTAATCGCATTTCTAAACTGTAAACGCAGCCAATCGCATGCTCGCGGATTCTGGTTTGCCATTTTAGTCGGTGCCGGCATGTGGGTTGCCAGTTTGCTCCTGTGGGCGGTCTACGAAATCGTGCTGCAACGCCCCGTCCCGGAAATTCCTTTTTCCGACATGCTGTTATTCCTCAAGCTTGTGCCCTTCACCGCCGCTGTCGCGTTGCAACCAAAGAAACGCCAAGACGCGCGCTTTCGCGCTTTCGGAATTCTCGATGTCACCATCTTGATGCTGTTCTCGCTATATCTCTACGCGTATTTCGTTTACGCCTATCATCTGCTTCCCGATGGACGTGATCTCTACAATTTCCAATTCAATATTGCCGATGCCATCGGTCACCAGGTCTTTATCTTGGCCGCCGCATTTGCGTTACTCCGGGCGCGCGGTTCGTGGCGCTATCTGTTCTGGGCCTACTTCTTAGCGGCCGCGTTTTACACGGTTGGCTCCGACCTTTGCAACGTGGCCATCGACCTCAATCGTTATTACAGCGGGAGTCTGTATGACGTTCCTTTGTCTGCCTCTTCCGCCGCGTTGCTCTGCGCTGCCGTTCTGGGCCGAGCCATCATTCAGGACCAAAAACCTGTCGCTGCTGCCGATGCTGCGCCAGAGACCGAAGTTGTGCCTGAGAAAAGAGATGTTTTTCTGTCGTCACATGCGGCCATGCTGGTCACGCTGTCTATCCCGGTCTTCGGGCTTTGGCTTTTATCCGGGAATCCAGGGGCACCGCAGCTCTTCACCTTTCGACTGGAAATTACATTTCTCACGATTTTCCTGCTGTTGCTGCTTCTTTCCATTAAAGAGGATTTACTGACCACCAGCTTGGTGAGTTCCCTTAAGCGCCTTTCCGACACTTACTCCAACATCAACCGGTTAAAAAATCACCTGATCCAAAGCGGAAAACTCGCCACGTTGGGCGAGTTAGTGGCGCACGTCGCGAATCAGATCAAAAGTGCAATGACCCGCATTCTTGAGTTGTCCGCCTGCATTGTTGCTCATCCTTCGCCCGAACCGCGCATTCACGCCATGGCCGGAAAAATCACGCAATACGCGCGACGAACGGATTCCCTGGTTGAAAATATGTTGCGGTTCGCCCAGGAAACTCCGCTGCAACTCACCTCCGTGGAAATTAAGCCATTGCTGGAAAGCGCTCTGCAATTAAGCCGCATCGGTTCGCTGCCAAACTTGCAAGTCAGCCTGTCGCAAGAGGGCGTGTGCCCCAACGTTAGCGGCGATTCCAGTCAGCTCTTGCATGTCTTTTTGCAGTTGATTGCCAATGCTGCCGACGCTTTGGAGCAAGTCGAAAAAGGCGAATTCCGTATTTCCATTCACGCCGTCGGCAACCAGATTCACATTCAGTTTGCGGATTCCGGTCCCGGCTTACAGCATCCCGAGCGCGTTTTCGAACCGTTTTACACTACCAAGCCGGTAGGCAAGGGAACCGGCCTGGGCTTGAGCACCTGCTACGGCATTCTCCAGCAGCATCAAGGCGAAATTCTTTGCCGCAACCGTGCTGAGGGAGGCACGCTTTTCACGGTAATCCTCCCAGCGGTCATTTCTCCCGAAGTCGCGACGAAAGATGCTTCCTCCGCCGTAGTGGAAGGCGCGCGATGAGTGCCAATCCGCGTCACCGATTTTTTCTGCGCCTGGGCGGAGCAGTTTTACTCCTGCATCTGGTCGTTGCCGCCACGCTTAAATCCTCATTCGCCCTGACCATCTTTGGCGACGCGCTTTCCTGCTTCTTTTTGATCCTCGCGATTCTTGGCTTCCTGGAAAATACCCGCGAAGGCTCGGGCATCCTACCGCTGTTTTGGAAGTTGATGACTACCGGCCTGTTCTTGCTGTTTCTGTCGGAATCCTATTGGCTTTACTACGATTCCCTTCGCCGCTTCTCTTCTCCCAGCCCGGTGCCCGGAGACTCTCTGTTCCTGCTCGGGCATATTTTCTTTCTCTTCGCGTTGGCGCTTAGGCCGCAATCCGCCGCGGCGGGCCGCAACCTTCATTTACGTTGGCTCGATTTTGCGCTGCTCACTTGCTGGTGGTTTACGCTTTACGGATATTTCTGCTACCCGTGGCAAAGTATCATTCAGGATTTCCACAAATATAATCCCAGTTACTATCTTCTGGCGCTTATCTTGCACTTGGTCATCGTCGCCTCCGCTGCCATTTTGCGGCAGCGAAACCCCGGCCCTTGGCGCGCTTTTTATACCCACCTGCTCATCGTTTTCGTCCTGATTGGAGGCGGATTTTTGCTGCTCAGCGTGGCCATCGACCGCGGTTACTACTACGCGGGAAGTTTTTTTGACACTCCGTTTTTCCTCGCTCTTTACTGGTTGTCGTACATCGCCTCGCTAGGCTCGACTCTCGAAGCTCGCGAAGACACGCGGCCCAATCGCGAACTAAATCAGGGCATCTGGACGGCGCGCGTCGCCATGTTTGCCATTCTTTCCTTGCCGGTGCTGGCGCTCATCGGCTATTCCAAACAGCATGTCATCCCGGCGATCAGCATCTTCCGTCTGCGCTTGATCTTTGGCGCCATGTTTTGCCTGGCCGCTCTCCTGTTTTGGAAGTTGCATCTGCTTTCCCGCCAACTCATCGCGCTTGTTCAACTGACCGGCGCCTCGATTGAAAAGTTGAAGTCTGTCCAGGATCGCGTAGCGCATTCGCAAAAGCTTTCGGCGCTCGGACGTCTCGCGGCAGGGGCTACGCACGAAATCAGCAATCCATTGACCGCCATACTTGGCTATTCCGAGTTGCTGGCAGACATCCCCTCGCTATCGCCGGAGGATCGCGAGTGTGCCCAGGGCATTCAGAAGCAAGTTCATTTTGCACAAGGAGCGGTCAACAGTCTTCGCAACACCCTGCGTAGCAGCCCTTCACCGCACATTAATCTTGGAGAAAGGCCAGCCGAAGACGCTTGGTAAGCTCCCTCGTCGACTCGCGCTGCATCCTGCTTATTTTCTGGACTTTAACAAGAATTCCTTCTGCGCCTCTGGTACTTGTCGGCACTCAACGATTACTTTTCCCTAAATCCCTTCTTCCCGCTAAAATAGCCTCGGTATCAGGTTGGCTCGAAGATTCATCGAAACTTCCAGACCACCGGTGCGTATCCACAGACGGAACCTTTCCTAAGGAGCTGCCGCCCTCATGGCGACAACACCCAGTGTGAAGCCAGATCTAGGCTCACTTCGCATTCACGACACCAAGCGTGGCAAGCCACGCTCCAGCAAACGCTGGGTCTGGATCATCGTAGCCCTCGTCGCGCTGGCGTGCCTTTCGGTCGCCGCTTCGGCCTATCTCAATCGCAAGCCCGAGGTGGAAGTTGCGGTCGCTCGTAAGCCGGCAACTGGGCCTGCTGGGGTTTTGAACGCCAGCGGCTACATAACCCCGCGCCGCCGCGCCACTATCGCCGCCAAAATTACCGGCCGTGTCACTGGAGTATTTTTTGACGAGGGCACGCGCGTTAAGGAAGGTCAACTCCTCGCCACCTTGGACGATTCCGATGCGCGCCGTGGTCTGGATTCTGCGAAAGCCGATCGCGACTCAACTCAGGCTGGCATTGCCGATTTAGAAGTCCAGTTGCGGAACGCGCAAATCGAGCTGCGCCGCGCACAGGAACTCCAGAAAGCCGGCGTGCAGACGCAGCAAGCTCTCGACGCTGCACTCACTGCCGCGGACAGCCTGCGCGCCAAGATCGCCTTAGCCAAACAGCAGGTGATCGGCGCTGACGCACGCATTCGCGAACAAGAGCAGAATGTCGCCAATTGCACGATTCGCGCGCCGTTTGCGGGCATCGCCGTTTCCAAAGACGCGCAGGTCGGTGAAATGGTCTCCCCGGTTTCTGCGGGAGGCGGTTTCACGAGAACGGGTATCGCCACACTGGTCGATCTGCATTCCAACGAGATAGAAGTGGATGTCAGCGAGGCCTACATCGCCAAGGTTCAGCCCAACCAGCCAGTCAAAGCTGTACTCGACGCCTATCCCGACGTGGAATTTCCGGCTAAGGTTCGCACAGTGATTCCTACGGCCGACCGCCAGAAAGCCACAGTGAAAGTTCGCGCGTCGTTCACCGACGCCGGTCACGTAAAGCTTGCCGACCCCGCGGCCGATCCGCGCATTCTGCCGGACATGGGCGTGAAGGTCACTTTTCTTGAAGAAGATAATCCGGCGAAAACCAAGGAAGTGAAATCGCCGGCCGTTGCGCTGATCCCGCAAAATGCGGTGCGCGGCGACAATACCTCCAAATACGTTTTCGTGGTGAAAGGCGACACGCTGGAACGCCGCGCCGTTTCCCTCGGGGCCACACGTGGCTCCGACGTGGAAATTGTCGGCGGCATTCCCGCCGAT
>Ga0209275_10000387_pt1 | contig 16924 bp, 11 predicted proteins | sample HubBroMetageREF2_FD_188344 | JGI IMG/M metagenome (GOLD analysis project Ga0209275, IMG submission 188344) | Reference soil microbial communities from the Hubbard Brook experimental Forest, New Hampshire, USA - Hubbard Brook CCASE Soil... | ecosystem: Environmental > Terrestrial > Soil >... | reverse complement strand
AAGAAGCCGACCGCAAGCTTCTTCTCCATATGGCTCAGAAAATGGCCAATCGGTAGCTCATCCTCAGGCCGCAAGCGAAGCCTGAGAGTATTTCTTCCGGGTACCCGGTAATCCGGAAATCACGTTCCACAAGCCGACTTGAACGAAGCCGCCCGTGCGGCGGACGCTTCGCGTGAGGCGAACGGAGCAGTTTATGGCGAACGGCTGAAGTAAGTTGTCGGGTCATAGGAGGTCCCCATGACCCGACTTCGCAAAATGATGCTCGAAGAACTCGAGCGTCATAATTATTCTGAGGCTACCACACGCTGTTACATCCGCGCGGTTGAAGATTTCTCAAGACGATTCAAGTGCTCTCCAGATTGTTTGGGTCCAGAACACATTCGTGAATATCAGGCCGAGCTGTTCAAGAAGCGCAAGTTGTCGCCGGGCACTGTTACGCAACGATTGGCAGCTCTGCGATTCTTCTACATCAAGACTCTCAAGAAAACCTGGAGCATCGCGGAGACGCCCTATCCAAAAAGAGCATTTCACCTTCCTTCGATCCTCAGCCGGGAAGAAGTCGCGCAACTCATCAACGCAGCTCTAACTCCTTTTGAGCGCACTCTGTTGATGACCCTCTACGCCACCGGAGTACGACGTGCTGAATTGACCCACCTGAAAGTCAGCGACATCGACAGCAAACGCATGGTGATTCACGTCCAGGGCGGCAAGGGACGCAAAGACCGGGATGTGATGCTCAGTCCAAAACTGCTCGAGGTACTGCGTGAGCACTGGCGCGGACTACGGCGCAAGCCCAGCACATGGCTGTTTCCAGGCAACCGCTGGCATACCAGTGATACACCGATCACCACCAAGGTGGTCTGGACCGCTTGCAAGAAAGCCGCTCAGCAAGCGGGCCTGCAGAAACACGTGCACCCACATACGCTGCGGCACTGCTTCGCCACACATCTACTGGAAGCAGGCGCGGATCTGCGCACCATCCAGATGTTGCTAGGACATCGCGATCTGGAAGAAACCACTATTTACCTCCATCTCTCTGAACGTCACCTCCGTGCGACCGGGAGTCCTCTGGACTCGCTGGAGCTGAAAGACCGGCCACCACAGGACCGGTAGATGGATCGGCCACCCCTCGAGGTGGCCGATCTGGTCCGCGCTGCGGGAGACGCATTCATCGAACGAAGCCGTAAGTGGATCACCTGGAAGCACGTCAAAGTGCTCCTGGCGATTGCGCGCTGTCGCACCGCCGTGCTCGGCGGACATCTCGATGAGTGTACTCGCTGCGGACATCGCGCCATCTCCTACAACTCGTGTAGAAATCGCCACTGCCCGAAGTGTCAGGCGGGCGCTCGCGAACGTTGGCTCGAGAAGCGTCGCAAGGAACTTCTTCCGACGCAGTACGTGCATGTGGTCTTCACGCTGCCTCGCCAGTTAGCCCCACTGACTCTTCAGAATAAGAAGGTCGTCTACGATCTGCTGTTCCGAACCAGCGCAGAAACACTGCTCGAAGTTGCCCGCGATCCCAACCATCTCGGCGCAGAGATCGGCTTCTTCAGCGTGCTGCACTCCTGGAGTCAGAAACTCGAACTTCACCCACATGTGCATTGCGTGGTGCCGGCCGGTGGACTCTCTGCCGATCGCTCACGTTGGATCCAGCCACGCTACGCGTTTTTTCTTCCGGTCAAAGTGCTCAGCCGAGTCTTTCGCGGCAAGTTCGTCACGGCACTCCAGCGCGCTTTTCAGGACGGCAGGCTCAGTTTTCACGGAGACTTGCAGCCCCTCACTCAGCCAAAAACCTTTGCTGCGTGGCTGAGGCCACTATTCCGAAAGGATTGGGTGGTCTACGCAAAACCACCGTTCGGAGGCCCCGAGCATGTGCTGCGCTATCTGGGTCGTTACACCCATCGCGTAGCCATCTCCAACCACCGACTGATCTCTTTCGCCGACCAGAAAGTCACGTTTCGTTGGCGTGACTCCGCTCATAAAAATGAACAGCGACAGATGACTCTCTCACTCGATGAATTCCTGCGTCGCTTCCTGTTGCACTTGCTTCCGGATGGCTTCGTGCGCATCCGGCACTTCGGCTTCTTGGCCAATCGCAAACGTGCCACCAACTTGCCACTTTGTTTTCAGTTGCTCGGCGCGGCTGCAACTCCACCGACCGAACAAGACACGGCAGGCGCCGGCAACGCGAGCAATCTTTGGCTCTGTCCCAAGTGTGCTGGACCGATGGTGGTCGTCGAGAGGTTCACGGCTGCCGAGATGCAACTTCGTTCTCCACCTCTGGTCACCGCCGCATGAAACAACTCTCAACATCACGAACACTCTGCGTTCTTCGGCACGCTCCGTCGCTTCTCGCCCTATCGCCGAACAAATTCCTTCTTCCGGCTTCCTCAGATACTCTCTTCGCAACATTTCTTCGCACTAGCCAGCTTCCGGGCGCTTCGTGTCATCTGCTGTGCTCCGCCGCATCACCCAAGCACACCTCTACGCCACCTCTCCCCTCCATTCAATTTGCATAGGGCCCGCGTCCGCCGCAATCACGGACGGCTTCCTTCAAGTCGTTGTATCGAAAGCGCGCAAACACGCCGCGCTCGTGCACTCACCTTGCTTCATCGCGCTTCCGATACAACACTAGGACTTCGCATTACTAATCCGAACGCTTACACCTGTCTGTTGTTGGTTCAAGCTTACGGGGACGTAGTTCAGTTGCCTTAACTAATGCTACGCGAGGTTGTCACCGATCGAGGTCGCCCACACGCCAAAATTTCTACGGATGCAATCGTTCTGGTGCGTGGTAGAGTGCGGCTTCTTCTTTCTGCAATCTCATCAAGTATCATCCTGGGTCCATTTCTTCCAAAGGGGGAATTCGAATGAATCGGCGTCGTTTTCTCTGGCGGGGCCTTTGTTCCTCCCTCCCGTTTCTCGCGACTGCGAACCTTCCTAGTCTAGTCGCTGCTCTTCAGGTCTCAAAGCCGAGCAATGCTGACCTCACAACCTTTGTGCGGGGACTGGCTGGAACAGCCTTTAGACCCGGAGATCCGAACTATGAGAGGCTTCGCAAAGGCTACGCGGCCAAATATGACGCGCATCCGGCGCTCGTCGTGCATCCTGCCAATATGCAGGACCTCCAGGCCACTCTGAGCTTCGTCAGGTCCAATGGTCTGCCCCTCGCTGTCCGCTGCGGGGGCCACAGCTATGCCGGCTACTTCACCTGCGAGGGAGGCATTGTGCTCGACATGTCCGGCTTCCGCAGGATAGCCATTGGCGTGGAAAAAATGTCCGCGCGCGTTGGAGGCGGCGTGTTGTGCGGCGCGGTTGAGATAGAGACAGCCAAGGCAGGGGTCGCCACCGCGCTGGGTCAGTGTCCTTCCGTCGGCGTAGGAGGTTTTCTTCTCGGAGGCGGCATCAGTCCCCTCATGAGCAAGTACGGCCTCGGCTGCGACAACATTCTCGGCGCGACCTTGGTGCTGGCTGATGGGCGTCAGGTCAAGGCCAGCGCGAACGAGAACCCGGACCTTTTCTGGGCCATTCGCGGAGGAGGAGGCAACTTTGGGATCGTCACCGAGTTCGAGGTGGCGTTGCATCCGGTTTCGAAGGTATTTGCGGGGAATATCACGCTTGAGTCAGCGGACCCACGCGAGTTTTTGCAGGCGTTCCGAAAGCTTGTTTCTTCAGCGCCAGACGAGCTAACTCTGATTGCCTTGGTGTCCGCCGAACCCAATCACAAGCCGCAAATCGACATTCAGGCGTGCTATATCGGTGAACCGGGCGCGGGAGAGAGTGCGCTGGCGCCCATTCGTCATCACCCGAGAATCGTGCACGACACGGTTCAGTTAAGACCGTATCTCGAGCTTGAGCAGATGGTACCAGCATATATTCCACCAAGTTATGAGGAACATTTCAGCGGCTTTTTCGGAGAGCTGGATGATCGCCGAATCGAGATTCTCGCTAAGGCATTCGTAAGCGCGCGGCTCCCTGTCAATTGCTTCCTCCTTCATCTTCACGGCGCGGTAACGCGGGTGCCCGTGGATGCGACGCCGTTTCCCCTGCGCAGGGATGGTATAGGCTGCGACATCGCAGCCTATTGGAAACCGCCCGATGGCCAGCGAGCCGCCCGTGAGTGGATTGAAGCGCTGAAAACGACACTGCCTGTGGACGAAGACGGCAACTACGTGAACGTCATGGACCGCGAGGAAGAAAACAGCGTGCGGCACGCATACGGCCCCAACTACGCGCGGCTCCAGCACCTCAAGGCGCGCTACGACTCTCGCAACCTGTTCTCTCTCAACCAGAACATACGGCCCGCCTGACAGCTCGCATAGCAAGTCCATTGTTTAACGGACGTGAACAAGCGATTAACAGTTTGTTGAAAAACCCCCTTCTTCTGCAACTTTAAATCAAGAAACTCGTCTGAAGTGAGGAGGGTCAAGGAGGCGAGCGAATGCGCGGAGACGATAGTCAGCAAGAAGGAATGTTCAGCTACGTTTCTCCAGAGAAGCGAGTGCCGGCGGACCATCCGTTGCGAGCGATCCGCAAGATGGTCGATGAGATCCTGAAGGAAATGTCCCCGCAGTTTGCCAAGTTGTACTCCGACGTAGGGAGGCCATCGATAGCACCGGAGCGGCTGTTTCGATCTCTGCTGTTGCAGATCTTCTATTCGGTCCGCAGCGAACGCATGCTAATCGAGCAACTACAGTACAACCTGCTGTTCCGGTGGTTCGTGGGGATGGAGATGGACGAGGCGGTGTGGAATCACGCGGTGTACAGCAAGAATCGGGAGCGGTTGCTGAATGAAGAGGTCGCCGAGACGTTTTTCCAGCGGGTGCTGGACAGAGCCAGACCGTTTATGTCGGATGAACATTTCACGGTGGACGGAACGCTGATCGAGGCCTGGGCCAGCCATAAGAGCTTCCGACCAAAGGATGGGACGGGCAACCCTCCGGGACCGGGAGGAGAGGTCGATTTTAAAGGGGAGAAGCGCAAGAACCAGACCCATGAATCCAGCACCGATCCCGATGCCCGATTGTGGACGAAGTCCCGAGGCAGCCAGGCGAAGCTGAGTTATATGGGGCATGTATTGATGGAAAATCGCAACGGACTGTTGCTGCAGACGTTTCTGAGCGAGGCGAACGGAAGGGCGGAGAGGGATGCGGCGCTGCTGATGGCCGAAGCCCTGCCGCCAGGAAAGCGAGTGACGATGGGAGGGGACAAGGCCTACGACACGCAGGAATTCGTAAGGGAACTGCGGGGGATGAACATCACCCCGCAGGTGGCGCAGAACACGAGCAATCGCAGGAGTGCGGTGGATGAGCGGACTACGCGGCATGGGGGATATGAGGTGAGTCAGCGGAAGAGAAAACGAGTGGAGCAATCGTTCGGGTGGATGAAGATGGTAGGGATGCTAAGAAAAGTGAAGTTGCGAGGAATCGAGAAGGTAGGGTGGCTGTTTACTTTCACCGGAGCCGCCTACAACTTGAGCCGATTGCGAAACCTGATGGCCAGAGCATGAAGGAAGTCTCGATTCGGATCGGCTGAGTAGATCGAAAAACCAAGAGCACTCCTCCACAAATCAGCGATAACTCAAAACTTCAGAACGAAAAGCTGGAAAAACTGAATTATTCAACAAGCTGTTAAAAGCTCTGGCCCTGGCGGGCTCAGTCTCTAAACAATTCTTGAACGATGGCGGCAATTTGTTCCCTCCTCCATACGCCATCTAGGCCGCGATACAACATCGCGGCGATACACAATAGCGTTGCCTATGAAAGTATTTGCAATGACTTACAGTTCCGTGCGCGCTCTTCTATGTTGTTGAAAATACTTATAACCGGCTAACTGTCACGGCGGCAGTCTAACTGGTTGTGCGAATCAGTACCGACAAACGCGCGTGTGTTCACTGGTCTCCCAAACTTCGAGGTGGACAACTCGGAAACTATTCCTAGGCCAGACTTCTGTGATTTCTTTTCAAGTGAAACGAGCGTGATGCGGAAGAGGCGTCTGACATTTGAGCGGAAGCTCCAAAAACTGCAAGCCGATGGTCGCGTGCTTTGAAGGAGGAGGGCAGAATGGGAGCGCTAGGATGACCTCAAGGCTCCAAGAGTCCCTTCAAAACTCTAAGCGCCTGTTGCTGCTGCTCCGTGGTGCGATTTTCGATGATGCGATGAAGTTTATGGATCAAGATGCTAGAGTCGGTTTCCTGAGCTTCGAATTCGAAGAATACCGAGGCCGAAACACTTAGGGCCGCGGCGATGGCAGAAATGATTTCCAGGGAAGGCCATTTTTCGCCTCTCTCTACTTCCCCGAGATAGTTCGCGGTAATGCCGGACTTCTCGGCGGCGACCTCCCGAGAGATATGTGCGGCATCTCGAACCGCACGGACCTTTCTTCCAAATAGAATTAGCGGCTGACTCTCCATTAGCTAGAGACAACTTACAGATGAAGCGTTGGGACGAGAATCTGCCAATGGCCTATATTGATGTTGCATATATAGGCTGAGAGCGGTATTTTCAACGCACGTCTCTGCCAACTGGGAACTCGAAGAATTTCGACCGAGTTGTCCGGCGCAAAAGAGAATCTGGAGAGGTTTCAAGGCCCTTAGCGATGCGGAATATCGTTCTGATGCCGGGACCCTGGATACCTCTTTCAAGGTCGCTAATGAATGTCCGATTGAGGCCCGTTCTTTTTTCTAGTTCAGCCTGCGATATGTTGATTTCTTCCTCTCGAATGGTCCGAACGACCTGGCCAAACGCTTTTTCTACCCCAGAGCGGGGTTGAATTTGTTTTCCCCGTTTCGCCATGTCGACGATTATCGTGCTCGACTGTCGGTCATAGACCAAGGGTCAGTTACCGACAATTTGTAATTAGGCGATGAGGACAAAAACCGGAATTCAGCGCACGCCAGGCTGCTGAGGCAGATTTGAGTGATTTGGCCGCAACCCGCTTTCCAGCGCTACCGCTTTCCAAGGAGACAGCGGATAGGACCCCTATATCGATTGAGCATTCTCCTCCCCAGCTGGAGGGCTCTGACGAGGTGTTGTTGACTTACGTCGCTCGAGGAGACCAAGAAGCCCTCAGCCATTTATTTCAACGCTACGGACGACTCTTGCAGAGCATAGCAGTGCGAATTCTCAGAGACCGCTCAGAAGCCGAAGATCTCGTCCAGGACTTGTTCTTATTCATCAACCGGAAGTGTTCGATCTTCGACAAATCAAAGGGTTCGGCGCGTTCGTGGATCGTCCAGATGGCGTACCACCGAGCAATCGAGCGTCGCCGTTACTTGGCGACGCGCCAGTTCTATTCGCGAGAGGAAATTCCAAGCGGAGCCGGCGAGTTGGTCGGAACAGCGACCACCGAGAACGATTATTCCGCAGAAACGGTTTTTGGGCGTAATGGTTTAGAACAGGTGATGCAAGCCCTATCCGAGGACCAGCGCGAAACTCTGCGCCTCCATTTTTTTGAAGGCTACACCCTCGCGGAGATCGGCGAAATATTAGGACAACCACACGGGAACGTGAGGAACCACTACTATCGGGGGCTGGCTCAGTTGCGAAAGCAGATGTCTGGGAGTAATGTGCGGGTTGTTGGACCGTATGGTAAATAGCAACGGAGAAAAAGAAGCCGGGGAGCGGTCGAAGATGCGACCGCATGACGAATTCGTCGAGCTATGTGCCGTTTCGACCTCGGGAGATTTGACTGAGGAAGAACAGAAGAAGCTGAACGCGCACCTGGCCGGATGTGCCGATTGCCGGCAAGCGTTGAAAGAGTTCGAAGCTGCCGTCGATGTCGGTGTGCCTTTGCTCGCCTCGAAGTTGTCCACTGTCCCTTCCGAAGAATCGGAATCATCCCCAAAGGAATTGGCCGAAAGGGAGCGATCGAAAGGCACAGCTTCTGAGTCACGTCGAACGATAGCGGGTGTTTCGGTCAGCGAGGAAAAGAGGGGTTTTGCGTTCTCCCGGAGGAATGGCCGTGAAAGAACGCAAGTGAATTGGAATTACGTGTGGATGCCGTTTGCCGCTTGCATCCTGCTCACGGTCGCATTGGGAATCTATGCGTACCGAGCCGGGCGAAGTCGCAATTCCGAGGTTGCGCGCGCGACTTCCGGTAACGCCGATGGGCGAATTGCGGCCCTAGAACAGCGGATAAGCGATGCGGGGCACGACCGCGAAGTCCTAGGGGCGCAGGTCGTTGATCGAGATAAGGTCATTGCTGAACTTCGTCGTCAGACCGATCAGCAGGCAAAAACCCTGAACGAAATGAAGAGCGCGCAAGCGAATCTCGAACAATCTCTTCAAGCTGACGACTCCGAGAAAAAGCGCGTCGAGGATGAACGAGCCAGCCTCGCGCAAAACTTTGATGCGGCTCAGGCATCGCTGCAAAAGATGCAGTCGGAACTCGATTCTGCGAGGCGACAACGAGCCCAGGATGAAGCTCAGGACGCCAGCTTACAGAGCCAGATCAAAGATCTCTCCGGCCAGCTTCAAGAGCAGAGACAGACCGCTGCCAGGCAAGACGAACTCTTGTCGCATGACCGCGACATCCGAGACTTGATGGGAGCGCGGGATCTGTACGTGGCCGAGGTCTACGACGTTAAGCGCGACGGCTCCACGCAGAAATCCTATGGGCGCGTGTTTTACACCAAGGGTAAATCGCTAATCTTCTATGCCTATGACTTGAACGAAGAGCCTGGAGCCAGAGACGCCAGCACGTTTCAAGCTTGGGGCCGGCGCGGTCCTGACAGACAAGAGGCGCTCAACCTTGGAATTTTTTACCAGGACAATGCCGCGAAGAAACGGTGGGTCCTTAAATTCGATAACCCAAAAGCGCTCGCTGAGATCGATGCAGTTTTCGTAACCGTGGAACCGAAGGGTGGAAGCCCAAAGCCAAGCGGCAAGCCGCTGCTGTACGCTTATCTTCAGCTCGCTCCAAATCACCCCTAGTCGCACCTCCCTTTGATATCGTCAGCTTGTTCTTCGACGGCGGCGGATTGATACAGGCGTGGATTCTCCCGCGTAGACCGAGAGAGGGTCACCAAATCCGTCTGCTAGAGGGATAACGCGTGCGACTGCGTCAGAGTATTTTCGTTGTTGTCGTGAGCCTGCTTTTTGCCGGGAGCGTGCTTGCGCAATCACCTAACGGAACGATCAGCGGAACGGTGTTCGATCCGGCGGGCAAGGTAATTGCCGGAGCCGAGGTCACGGTCGCAAACGACGCGACGCGCGTGCAAAACTACACGAAGACGAACAGCGACGGCCTTTACGTTCTCCCGAACCTTCCGCCCGGATCGTACCGGCTCCAGGTCGCGAAGCCCGGATTCAAAACGCTCATCAAGCCGGATATAACTCTGAACGTCCAAGATGCTTTGGCTATCAACTTCACGTTGCCAATCGGAGCTGTGTCCGAGACGGTCACAGTGCAAGGCGGAGCTCCGTTAATCAATACCGAGAATGCCGCCGTAAGTACAGTGATTGATCGCACTCTCGTCGAGAGTTTGCCGCTCAATGGGCGAAGCTTCAACACGCTTCTCCAGTTAACTCCAGGCGTCGTCATCGCACCGTCCTTCGCGATATCGAGCGGACAGTTCAGTATCGGGGGCCAGCGAACTGACGCGAACAGTTTCTCGGTCGATGGGGTATCAGCAAATTTCGGTGTGGCGGCCAGCGGCACGCTCGGACAGTCCGGCACCGGCACAGCTCAGGCTTTCAGTGCGCTAGGCGGCACGAGCAGTCTTGTTTCGGTCGAGGCTTTGCAGGAGTTTCGCGTGGAGACGTCATCCTTTGCCCCGGAGTTTGGCCGGTCACCCGGAGGACAAGTCATCATGACTACGCGGGCGGGAACGAATGACTTTCACGGCGGCGCTTATGAGTACTTCCGGAACAACATTCTCGATGCCAACGATTGGTTCGCAAACGACGCCGGGGAACCGCGCGCGCCGGAACGCCACAACGATTTCGGCGCCTTCTTGGGAGGCCGGCTCCTGCGAAACAGAACTTTTTTCTTTGTGTCGTACGAAGGCGCCCGGCTGAGGCTGCCGCAAACTTCCGTGATCGACGTTCCCTCCGTGAACGCGCGCGCGCAAGCGACAGCGACGCTCGCCCCGTTCCTGAATGCGTACCCGCAGCCCAACGGTTCGGTCGCTTCGCCAACAGCGTTCATCGCACCGTTCACCGGGAATTTTTCGAACGCCGCGACGCTGAACGCGGGCAGCATACGAGTCGACCATACATTCAACGACCGTTTCTCACTTTTTGGCCGTTTCAATGACGCTCCGTCGGAAACGATCGATCGCGTATTTAGCGAGAACTCGTTGCAGACCACGGAGGTAAACACAACGACGGTAACCGTGGGCGTGAACATGCTGTTCAGCAACAGGTGGGCTAACACCCTGCGTGGCAATTACTCAACACAAGAATCGAACGTGACCTTTGCACTCGACTCATTCGGCGGAGCCGTCCCCCTGGACCCTGGCCTGCTTCTTGGATCCCTGCCGAGTTCACAGAGCCTGGCGCAGTTTCAAACGTTCGACACTTCTGTGCTTGTTAGCGGGCCGCTGGCTCGAGGCCGAACGCGACAACTGAATTTTGTCGACGATTTGTCATACGTTGCGGGGACCCACCTGATCAAGGTCGGTGCCGACTACCGAGCCATTTTTCTGGATGTCAATGGTCCGCAAAACGTCATCTCTTTTAGCGCGCCGAGCGTACAGAATTTGATTCCTACGGGAGTGGGTAGCATATTTGCTGATCGGGAATTGCCTTCTGACATTCTTACTCAGTCGTTTTCTCTGTACAGCCAGGACACGTGGAAGATTACCCGACGGCTCACTCTGACGTACGGCCTTCGATGGGAGATCAATCCGGCGCCATCCGCTCGTGGCAAGACGACGCTGGCGGCATGGGAAAATGTCGGCGATCCGTCGAATATTTCTCTGGCCCCGATTGGTACGGCCTTGTGGGCGACAAAATTTGGGAACGTCGCCCCCCGAGTCGGAGCCGCCTACAGTGTGACGCAAATGGGCGATCTGGTTCTGCGTGCGGGTTGGGGAATGTTTTACGACCAGGGTGTTGGCCAAGTGGCCAGCATCGCTTCGAGCTTTCCCAACTCCTTCGCCCAAGCCGTCGATGGCGTTGCGGTTCCGATTGCGAATCCAAATCAATACCTTCTACCCGTATCGCTGATCCCTCCATACCCCGACGGCATCGATGCGTTTGCACCTAGCCTGAAACTGCCTCGTTCATACCAATGGAATGTTGCGCTGGAAAAGTCGTTCGGAGATAAGCAAGCCGTGTCCGCAACATACGTCGGACAAGCTGGCCGGAATCTTTTTCGCCAGGAGGCCCTGTTCCAGCCGAATGCCAATTTCCTCGGCGACTTCTTGCTAACGCAAAACCAAGCCTATTCAAACTACGACGCGCTTCAGATCCAATATCGCAGGCCGCTTTTGACGCACATTCAGGCACTGCTCAACTACACTTGGTCTCATTCGCTCGATAATGCATCCAGCGATGTTGTGGTCGGGCTTTCCAATACTGTTATCTCCGCCGCAAGCGACTACGCCTCCTCTGATTTTGATGTTCGACAGAGTTTTTCTGGCGCCGCCGTGATTTCCATGCCGGCTGTATCTAAATCGCATTGGATAAATGCTCTGACGCGCGATTGGTCGGTAGACACCGTGATCGTTGCTCGCAGCGGACTCCCCTTCAACGCAATAGTCGTTGGCAACTCACCGGACCCCGAGGGAAACGCGCTCACGAGGCCCGATCTTGTTGAAGGACAGACACTATGGATGGCCAACTCCGCAGCGCCCGGGGGCAAGAGTCTCAATCCGAATGCATTTTCAATTCCGTCGACGGTCCGACAGGGGACAGAAGGGCGAAACGACATCCCCGGGTTTGGTCTGACGCAAGTCGATCTTTCGATCGTCAGAAGATTCCCCATCACCGAGCGTCTGAACCTTGAGTTCCGCGCCGACGCTTTCAACCTCTTTAATCATCCAAACTTTACGAATCCACCTGGTTTCATTCAGTTCGGGTCGTTTGGCCTTCAGTCACAGCAGATGCTAAACGAAGGGCTCGGTGGACTGAACCCGCTTTTCCAAGAAGGCGGTCCGCGATCTCTTCAGCTTTCGCTGCGCCTCACTTTCTAAGAGCAAAAAGCATTTTGGGAGGGAAAACTCATGTCGCTGCGAAAGGTGTGCGCGGAAACACTTGAAAAACGAGGCTTGCTCGTCTTTCTAGCGACCGTGATGTTTATCGCCCTACGAGCACAGGCGTTCAGCCCGGCGCAGAATGCAAAGAGAGTAAGCACCCAACCTCTCGGATTTGCTTGTGCAGGCGACAGCGCCGAACGAGACAGAAGTCCGTGCTGGAACGAATCGAAGCGGTTCGCAACGGTAGCAGACGCGATTCAGATGACGCGCATTGCTGGTCGGAACGCAATCGACGCTTACAGTGGAAGTTTGTCCGCGAATTTTGCGTCATTTTCACCCGATGGAAAGCGGGTTGTGTTCATCGTGAAGAAGGGAAATTTGCAAGAAAATACGAACGAGTATTCCATGCTCCTCTACGCAGTCGGCGAGCTGTTCGATTCGCCTTCTCCGAAAACGCTCGTGTCGTTTGCGTCCTCCTCGAATCGGGCGGCGATCGATGATCTATCTTGGCTTGGAGACAGCGACACCATCTTTTTTTTAGGGGAACAGCCCGGCGAAACAACCCAGCTTTACTCCGTTGAATGCACGTCTGGGAAGATTCACAAGCTCACAAGCCATCCCACAAGACTCCTCGACTACTCAGCGTCAGCGCGCGCCGACCGAATTGCGTACTTCGCCGAAAGGTCAGTTACAGACATAGCGGACGAGAGTGTCCTGCGCTATGGCTTTCACGTATCGGACGAGCGGCTGTCGGATTTGATTGCGGGTAGGCTCCAAGATTTCCGCGTGGACCTGCTGGTAACGGACGAGCGCGGGAACAGCACCGACCGTTTGCGGGTTCCCAATATATTGGACGATTCACCTTTGTTCGTCTCTCCTGACGGTCACTATCTCATTCTCAAAACGCTGGTGGGGACAGTGCCCGCAAACTGGCATGGGTACACGGAACCCTTACTTCAGCACCTGATGCTTCAAAAGTTGCCGCCCGGTATTCCCACTCAGATCCAGCAATACACATTGATAGACCTGAAATCAGGTCAGAGTCGAGCGCTGCTGGATTCACCCGTCAGTTTCTACGGATCGGAAGTGAAATGGCTACCCGACTCACGCACAGTTGTTTTGACTGGCGTGTATCTTCCGCTGGACAGCCCGGACTCTGTCGAGCGGGAGGCAAGGGAAAAGGCTCCGTATGTGGTCGAGGTCGATGTAGCCACCCTGGAGACTTCCAAGATTGCCGACAGAGATATGGAATTTGTGGATTGGAACCCGGACGCGCAGGTCTTGAAACTCAAGGAGCGGCGGCCGAAGCAGACGTCTTCGGCTGTAATCGTGAAGTATCGAAAAAGAAATGATGCGTGGGAGCAAGTCAAGGCCGTGGGGGAAAATGCCGGCTTTGTGCCGCCGGACATCTTTGTCGAACAGGATCTCAACGCCCCTCCGCGTGTGGTGGCTGCGAATTCTAGGACGGCTCAAAGGGCGACGCTCCTAGAGCTGAATCCCCAATTCAAAGATATTGTGCTTGGAAAAGTCGCGATCGTTAAATGGATAGGAGGCGCCGATCACGAAATCGAGGGTGGGTTATACCTGCCGCCCGATTATGTGTCGGGCACGAAATATCCTTTAGTTATACAGACGCATGGCTTCGATCCGGCCGGATTCTGGTTTGATGGGCCGTTTTCGACTGCGTTTGCCGCACAACCTTTGGCGGCGAAGGGGATCGTGGTGTTGCAAGTCCCGGACAGCCATGATTGGAGTATTCGGGATACGCCGCAAGAAAATCCGATGATGATGGAGACGTTTGAGCGAGCCATCGACTACTTGGACCAGAAAGGTGTTATCGACCGAGATCGCGTCGGGCTAATCGGTTTCAGTCAAACCTGCTTGTACGTCCAGTACACGCTCACACACTCGAAGTACAAGATTGCTGCAGCCGTCGCTGCCGATGGAATTGACGGGGGATATTTTCAGTATATGGCGTTTGCCAACTCCAGTCCGTATATGGAATCCATACGAGAAGGTCTGATCGGAGCACCTCCGTTTGGTGGAGGACTAAGGCTTTGGCTGGATCGCTCACCCGGATTTCTGTTAGACCGTGTGAAGACACCTATCCTTATACAGGCAATCCGCGCGACTTCCCTTCCTGACGAATGGGAATGGTTCGCGGGCTTATCCAGACTCAACAAACCCGTTGATTTTGTCTATATCCCAAGTGGCTACCATATCCTCCAGAAACCGTGGGACCGCATGGTGTCGCAACAGGGTGACGTAGATTGGTTTCGTTTCTGGTTAAAGGGGGAGGAAGATCCCGATCCTGCCAAGGCCGGGCAATACACTCGTTGGAATAGTCTGCGAGTCCTGGCGAATCAGGACTCGAAAGCGGGAGTTACGAACCGATAAGCGTCGTGACAGCCCGAGGAGAACATTCTTTTACTCTTATCGCCGTCAGAGTACTAAAAACGCGATGGTATCCACGTTGGACTTGGGAGTCCTCGCGAATCCCAGTTCGGCCCATCACTAAGCGAAGCAATGCCAGAGCGTCGGCCGCGACCCGGCGCCCTGGCACTCACTTACTCGTCCGCTTCATACGCGTTGACGGTTGTTTTCGACGGAATGTCGAGATCGTGAGGCGGACTCATCTTTGAGTTCGCCTGAACAGTAGCCAAAGCGTCGGCCACATGAACGATTTCCGGCTTTTCATATTTCATTGTATTCACCTCCTTCCCTTTTGGTGTTATTTCAAACAGCTAGCTAGCTGAACTCTTGCTTGGGGCGTGGCTCGCCCGAACAACATCATGCTTGGCGAGATGCAGACTCGTGGGCCGTGGTTGATGACCCGAAATCAAGACTCCGCAGTCTCGGATGGTTCTGAGCCAGAATTCGATCTCCAGCGTTCTGTTCATGGTCACTGTTCGTATTTCCTGACCTCGGCGGGCGCTATGCACCGCTTGGCGGAAAGCGTCCGCGTCCACAATTCCGAGAGACGTGGTTAGCATCTGATGGCTCATCTCGATGAGGCTGGACGATTCCCTTGAAATAGCTGCCATAGGCGATCTGACCACGAACGCCTTCCGTCTCCGATTTAAGAGTTCGTCGGGGACGATTCCAACGAGTGCGCGGCGCACGAGAGACCGTCGTTGGCCTGGACGCACCAGTTGGTCGCGCGGAATTGCGTACATGAATTCCAAAAGGTCGCGATCAAGATAGGGGTAGCGCTTCTCATACGGCGGGTCCGACGACAAAGCAGAACACGCCAGTTGCCTGCGCAAGACATTCAATGCGGATACATTCTCTTGAAGGTTGGGCAGCGAGCCAAAGAATTTCACCCGTGTTGGATAGCCGGTGAGCGCAGCGCGATGGCTCCTTACGAAACGGGGATTGAGCCAATCTGCGGGCCGGAGGCTTTTCGGTATGCCCGCGACGGCTGGAGGGAAAAACCCTCGGGCGGCTTCCAATAGCAAATGAAACCAAGGCTTCCTTCGGTTAATCGCCCATAGTTTTAATTTACGGGCGAGCTCTTTGAAGCGTGCGCTTGCCAGCAAATCCATCAGTTCCGGCGTGGGTGTCGGCACACCGCCCGCGACCTCGTCGCCGCCGATGCCGGACAGCACCACGCGATTTCCGTGGGATTCGATGCAGGCCGCGAATTGCCGACTCGGTTCAGTGCGGTGCCCAGCGCCTGAGCCGGGAGTTGATGCGAATATGCCGCCCTCGACTTCGAAGGGAAAGGATTCTGGCGCGCCGACATCGATGTGGCAACCGCTGCGGCCGCGTTTTTCTTCCACTCTCGTGAAATAAGGCCGCTCGTTCCAATGCGGCTCGGATTCGTTGTAGTAAGAGAGCGTATCGAGCCTCGGAAATGCACCGGCAGCGCGAGCGATGATGGTGTCAGCCATGCACACAATGGACGAGGAGTCTATGCCACCGCTCAGCTCAGCAAGGATGGGAGCATCGGAACGGAGTCTCCGGCGAACGGATTCAGCGAAGATGGCACGGAATTGCTCCTCGTATTCAGCGTCTGTTCGGTAACGGATTCTCATGGCGGGATCAAAATCCCAATATCTGCTCACCGTGGTTCTCCCCCTCTCGAACCGGACGAAACAGGACGGAGGGACCGAGTGAATGCCAACATAGGGCGTAAGATGAGCGGCAGGGAAAAGAGAGAACCAGCCGGCGACGTATTCTTCGCAGAGGGAAAAATACTTTTCAGCAAACAGGACGAGCGGATCGAGAATCGTGCTCCAGCTGATTTGATCCTTGTCCGAGGAGTAGTAGAGAGGGCGGGTCCCCATGAAGTCTTTCGCCAAAATGAGGGACCGAGCATTTGGATTCCAGACGGCCAACGCCCAATCTCCGACGAGGCGGGCAAACGATTCTGTGCCCCATCGCTCGTAGGCCGCCACGACAATGTCAACATCGGTTGGCGTATCGGCCAGACCGTCTCGCAGATCGCGGACGAGTTCTACGCGATTGTCCAAGCGGCCATCCCAGGTGAGGACAACACCGGATGCGGAAACACGAGGCTGCGCTTCACTGTGGGCTTCCGCCGTGGTGTGGAACGCGCGATGGATGATGTTCACACCATCGCGGGAGAAATATCCGCTTCCATCTGGCCCGTAAGGGGAAAGAATAGCGATCACTTTCTCGACATAGTCCAGCGTCAGCGACTCCCCCGCGAAGTTCCATCTTCCGAACTGTGCGCTCATGACTTGTTTCCTTCATTCACTTTCAGAATCTGTCTCTAACATCTGTCCAGCACTGCATAGATTTCCGGCGTATATGGTT
>Ga0209275_10000386_pt1 | contig 16938 bp, 11 predicted proteins | sample HubBroMetageREF2_FD_188344 | JGI IMG/M metagenome (GOLD analysis project Ga0209275, IMG submission 188344) | Reference soil microbial communities from the Hubbard Brook experimental Forest, New Hampshire, USA - Hubbard Brook CCASE Soil... | ecosystem: Environmental > Terrestrial > Soil >... | reverse complement strand
CAGCTTGTCGGTGCTTTATCAGAAGAAGGGCATGATTCCGGAGGCTGAGGCTGAGGGAGCTAAGGCGCGGGTGTTGGGGTGGAAGCAGCAGTTGAAGAAGAGCTAGCCAGCTGTCAGCTGTCAGCTGTCAGCTCGACAGGCCGAACGCCGAATCCAGCGCCTAAAGGCGCATCCATAAAAACGACTTGCGGCACGCCTTAAGGCGTGCCCTGATACGAATCTCGCTCTCTATAGGCTGATGAGCGCTGAGAGCTAAAGGCTAAAGCTCGTACTTTTTCATTAAGTGGCGGAACGAGCGGTAGGAGATGCCGAGCAGGTCGGCGGCTTTGGTCTGCACGCCGTTCGAGCGGTCTAGAGCTGTTTGCAGCAGGGTGCGTTCGATGTTTGCCACATAAATTTCCATGCCCACACCTTCAGGAAGCACTGCACCGGGGGCCACTTCGGACATTCCTCCGGAAACGCCTGCTGCGGCGGCGCGGGCTTTGGGGCGTTCCGCGGGGAGTTCGACGTGCAATTCATCCGTCATTTCCAGGGCGACGGCGCGTTCCACAGTATTCTCTAACTGACGGACATTGCCCGGCCATTCATAATCGCAGAGAGCGTCGACCGAGTTTTTGTTGACGCGCAGAATGCTTCGGTTGGCGGCGGCGGCGTATTTCTTGAGGAAGTGATTGGCCAGCAGCGGGATATCCTCGCGGCGCTCGCGAAGGTTCGGCACGCGGATGGGGATGACGTTGAGACGGTAGTAGAGATCTTCGCGGAACAGGTTTTCGGCGACGGCTTTGTCGAGGTCGCGGTTGGTGGCAGCGATGACGCGCACGTCGATGGGAATTTCGCTGGTGCCGCCGACCGGGCGCACGGTGCGCTCCTGCAGGACGCGGAGCAGTTTCACCTGCATGGACAGGGTCATTTCGCTGATTTCATCGAGGAAGATGGTGCCGCCGCCGGCGACCTCAAACAGTCCGCGCTTGTTCTGATTTGCCCCGGTGAAAGCTCCCTTTAGATAGCCGAAGAGTTCGCTCTCCAGCAGAGTTTCGGGGAAAGCTCCGCAGTTTACAGAGACGAAGGGGTCGGTGGCGCGGGGCGAACAAATGTGGACGGCGCGGGCTACCAGCTCTTTACCGGTGCCGCTCTCGCCGTGAATCAGAACGGTGCTGGCGGTGGAAGCGACGGTGCGCAGAGTCTGTTTCAGCTTCTCCATCGCTGAACTGGAGCCGATGATGTTGTCGAGGGAGTTGTGGGAGGCGGCGTCGCGGCGCAGGGCGAAGTTTTGTTTGCTGAGCGACAGGTTCTCGAGCACACGGTTGATGGTCAGCCTGATTTCATCCACCAGGCCGGGGCTTTTGCGAATGTAATCCGACGCTCCTCCGGCTTTTACGGCTTCCACGGCAGCTTCGTAGTCATCGACGGCGGTGATGAGGATGACGGGAGAATCGGGCGAAACCCGGTGGGCGTGACGCAGCACTCCGATGCCGTCGATGTTCGGCATTTTGATATCGGTGATGATGAGATCGTAAAGATTGCCGTCGATCTTGTTCTTGGCTGCCTGGCCGGACTGCACGGTTTCGACGCGATGTCCGTCGCGGCGCAGGGCAATGTCGAGCATTTCGCAGATGGAGCGCTCATCGTCGCAAACCAGAATATTAGCCACGCAGCCTCCCTTCTGCCGCGGCAGTTGCGAACTGAGCGGGCGCGGCCGCCGGCAAGCCAGATGTTGCGAGGTCTTCAGCCGGCGGAGCGGCAGCCGACCTTTCTGCATCGAGACGACGCAGCCTCAAGACGAAGGTGGTTCCTTGTCCGGGCTTGGACCGGGCCCAGACTTTGCCTTCATGCGCCTGCACGATCTGGTAGACGACCGCCAGGCCGAGGCCGGTGCCACCTTCGAAGCTCGATTGGAAGGGCTCGAAGATCTTCTCGGTTTGTTGCGGGGTCATTCCGGTGCCGGTGTCTGCGAAACTGACCTGCCAATCGTCGCCGAGGCGCTCGACGCCGACCTTCAAGGTGCCACCGTCGCGCATGGCGCGGACTGCATTCTCGGCGATGTTCCAGAAAACCTGCTTGATCCGGTCTCCGTCGGCGATGACCCACGCTTCGGAAACATCGAACCGGCTGTGGATAGCGATTCCGGTATTTTCCAGGGTCATGCGGTGACGCATGAGAGTGAGCGTGTCCTCGAGCAAGAGCATCAGGTCGACCTTGTCGAAGTGATACTTCTTACCGCGGGAGTAAGCCAGGAAATCAGTGATGATGCCATTTAGCCGTTGCGATTCCCTGGTCACAATCTCGAGCAGGTGGCGGTGTTCCTCACTCATCTCGGGTATGCCGGAAAGCATGCTGACGGAGCCGGCGATGGAGGTAAGTGGATTGCGGATCTCGTGGGCGATGGCTGCTGCCAGGCGGCCCACGGCTGCAAGGCGGTCCTGCATGCGGACTTCGCGCTCCAGTCGGCGGATTTCGGTGAGGTCATCCATGGCATAGACGTAGCCCATGGCACCGCGCTCCGAGCCGTGGAGAGCGGCTACTCTTACGCGAACGGTCTTGCGGAAGGTTCCGGCCGGCTCGAAGCGGACTTCGGCGTGGGTCTGGGACTCGGCATTGGGCAGGGCATCGAGAAACAGTTCGGTGACGGCTTTTCCGAGCAACTCGTCCTGGGTGCGCTCCAGGAGTTTCAGGGCAGCGTTGTTGACCAGCGTAATGCGCCCATCGAGACCGGTGGTGATCAATCCACTGCTGATGGACTGAATAATGTTTTCGTGCAGAATTTGAAGATCTTCGAGCGCGCCGCTGGCGTCCTTCAGCTGAACCCGTGCCTGGCGCAGCTTGGCAACCAACAGGCCAGCCAGGTAAGCGACGGCCAGGAAGGCAAACAGGTTCACGAAAATGATGCCCTGCAGAGCCTTCAGTTCAGGATGGGTGGTGCAGTAGGACCGGACGAGTCCGTAATAGTTGAGTTCGAGGACGGTGCCGTAAAGAATGAAGGCCAGCGCCGCCAGCAGTTGCGCCCACACCCGCGGCAGCAGAATGCCAGCCACGATGATGACCAGAGGGTAGAGAAAGTTCAGAGAACTATCCCAGCCTCCGGTCTCATGGACTAACAGGCTGACCATGACCAGGTCGGTGAGAATCTGTAAGGACGCCTGCAGGCGATGTTCGTCCCAGAAAGAGAGCAGGGCTATATAGAAGAGAGAGACGGTATACCACAGCAGCATGGTGCTGAGGAAAAGGCGCAGGGGCAGACGTGTAGGGGTTAACTCCGCGACCGCCAACTGGATTGCGAGCAGGAAAGTGAGGATCAGGATCCGTACTTTGACCAGCCAAGCCAGCCAATTCCGCTCGTCAAATGTTGATTGCATGGTCAATCCAGGTTTCAGAGTTTCAAGGTTTCAAGGTTTCAAAGTTTTTCAGGAGTAGCTCTCATTGAAACCTTGAAACCTTTTTCCACCTTGAAACCTCGCCTTTAGCCGGCCAGCTTTGCGATCATGGCGAACAGCGGCATGTAGAGCGAAATCACGATGCCGCCGATGGTTACGCCGAGCAAGCCGATGATGGCCGGTTCCAACATGGCCAGCATGTCCTTGGTAGCGGCGTCCACTTCTTCTTCGTAGAAGTCGGCGATCTTCTGCAACATGTTGTCCATGGCGCCGGTGGCTTCGCCGACGCCGATCATCTGGGTCACCATGCTGGGGAACACTCCGCATTCCCGGAGGGGATCGACGATCGTGCGACCTTCTTCGATGGCTTTCCGCACCTTCATCAGCGCTTCTTCGAGAACGGCGTTGCCGGAGGTTCTGGCGGTGATGGCCAGACCTTCCAGGATGGGGACGCCGGAGGTGATCAGAGTGCCCAGGGTGCGGGTGAAGCGGCCGACGGCGATCTTGCGCAACAAGGAGCCGACGACAGGCAGATGAAGCAGGAATTTGTCGAAGTAATAGCGGCCTCGCGGGTTCTTGCGGATCGCCTTAAGACCGAAGACGACTACAAACCCGACTACGATGAAGATCCACCAGAAATCCTTCACGAAGTCGCTCAACCCAATCACGATACGGGTGGGAAGAGGCAGGGCGACGCCCAGGCCGGCAAACAGGTTGGCGAAAATGGGCACCACCCACTTGAGGAGTGCGCAGACAATCAGGCCAGCCAGGCCGACCACGGCGACGGGATAGATCAACGCCGATTTCACGGCAGCTTTCAGGCGAACCGCCTTCTCGACGTAGATCGCCAAACGCTGCAGGATGATATCGAGAATACCGCCGGTTTCGCCGGCTTCAATCATGTTGGTGGTGAGGTCATCGAAGACGTTGGGATAGCCGCGCATGGCGTTGGCCAGGGTCGCGCCACCTTCCACCGTGGTGCGGACGCCGACCAGCGTCTTCTGGAATGCCGGGTTCTCCTGGTTGGCGGCCAGGATTTCCAGACACTGCACCAGCGGCAAGCCGGCATCGATCATGACCGAGAACTGGCGGAAGAAAATCGCGATCTCCTTGACCTTGACCTTGCTCGATCCGAAGGTGGGCATGACAAACTCTTTGCCCTTTTCCCGGATCGCACCGGGAGTAATATGCTCACGCCGCAACGCCTGGCCCAGAGCCTGCTTGTTTGGTGCTACGCGCTCTCCGGAAATTTTCTGTCCGGAGGCATCCTTGCCGGAAAATGTGAAAACTGGCATGGTTTTAGCCTCTCCTCAGTGTTCGTCCTGATTGCTGAATCCTGATTGCTGAATCTTTTGCGGCTCAAACTTGTTGTGCCCTGCCCGCCGCGCCAGCCGCATGCGCGACGTGCCGTCAGATGTTTTAACCCTTCGAACCTGCGCCTCGGGCCGCTGTTGCTGTCGCGCCGCCACCCCGGTTCAACAGGCTGGCGCCGCGGTTAATCATTTCCTGGAGCTCTTCCTGGTTACTGGAGCGCGCCATGGCGGTTTCCAGCGTGACCTGCTTCTGGAAGTACGCCGTAGCTAACGCCTGGTTGAACGTCTGCATGCCGAACTTGTCTTGTCCGGACTGCATGGACGAATAAACCTGATGGATCTTGTCCTCGCGGATCAGGTTGCGCACCGCGGGGTTGGGAATAAGGATTTCCATAATCATGGCGCGGCCCTTGCCGCTTGGCGTTGGCAGCAGGCTTTGGCACATGATGCCTTCGAGCACCAGCGAAAGCTGGGCGCGAATTTGCGGCTGCTGGTGTGCCGGGAACACATCGATGATGCGGTTGATGGTGGAAGTGGCCGAGTTAGTGTGCAAGGTGCCGAAGGTCAAGTGACCGGTTTCGGCGATGCGCAGGGCCGACTCGATGGTTTCCAGATCGCGCATTTCGCCGATCAGCACAACGTCCGGGTCTTCACGAAGAGCGGCTCGCAACGCGTCGGAAAAGCTTTTGGTGTCGGCGTGCAGTTCGCGCTGGTTGACCAGGCAGTTCTTGTTCATGTGCACGAATTCGATCGGATCCTCAATGGTGAGGATGTGGTCGTGGCGCTCGCTGTTGATCTTGTCGATCATCGCCGCCAAAGTCGTGGACTTGCCGGAGCCGGTCGGTCCCGTGACCAGCACCAGACCGCGGGGCTTGTCGCACAGCTTGCTGACGACGGCGGGCAAGCCAAGCTGGTTGAAAGACTTGATCTCGAAGGGAATCAGACGAAACACAGCCGCCGTGGCGCCACGCTGGTTGAACACGTTGGCGCGGAAGCGGGCCAGTCCTTTCAATCCGAACGAGAAGTCGAGTTCGAGGCTTTCCTCGAAGCGATGCTTCTGGGAATCCGTCATGACGCTGTAGGCCAGTTGCTTGGTCTCGGCGGGCGTCATCTGCGGAAGATCGAGCGGCACCAGGTGCCCGTGGACGCGGATCTGGGGCGGCGAATTGGTGGTGATGTGGAGATCGCTGCCATTCATCTCCAGCATGCGTTTCAGCAAATCACTTAATGACAGGCCCATAATCGTGTTCCCTTCTTTTCCTCTTAATCTCTGTGAACTAGTGAATGGTCTCGCGAGCAACTTCTTCCAAGGTGGTGATGCCCGCGGCCACTTTGATCAAGCCGCTGCGCCGGAGCGTGATCATGCCGCGCTCGATGGCCTTCTTTTTCAATTCGACCGCGGAAGCTCCTACCAGCACGAGCTCCCTGATTTCGTCGTCCACTTCCATCACTTCGTACAAACCGCAGCGGCCCTTGTATCCCGTGTTATTGCAGACGGTGCAGCCCTTGCCTTTATGAATCTTGATGGTCTTGGCTTCCTCGGGTGAGTACCCTTCCTCAATCAAGGTCTGGACCGGAACGTCCACGACCTCTGAGCAGTCTTTGCAAACGCGTCGAATCAGGCGCTGGGCGCAGATCAGGTGGACCGAGGTCGCCACCAGGAAAGGCTCAATGCCCATGTTCATCAAGCGCGTGATGGTTTCCGGCGCGCCGTTGGTGTGCAGCGTAGAAAGGACCAAGTGGCCGGTGAGAGCGGCTTTGATAGCGATTTCCGCGGTTTCAAAGTCGCGGATTTCGCCGACCAGAATGATGTTGGGATCTTGACGCAGAAAGGACCGCAGGGCTGCTGCGAAGTTCAGCCCAATCTGCTCCTTCATCTGCACCTGGTTGACACCGCCCAACTGAAATTCGACAGGATCTTCGGCCGTCATAATGTTGGTGTCGGGCTGGTTGAGGCGCGAGATGGAGGAATAGAGCGTGTTGGTTTTTCCTGATCCCGTGGGACCCGTGACCAGCACCATGCCGTAAGGCTTGAGAATGGCTTTCTCGAACTTGACCAGAGATTCCGGCTCGAAACCGAGCTTGGTCATGTCGAGCCGCAGATTTTCCTTGTCCAGCAACCGGAGCACGATTTTCTCGCCCCACAGCGTGGGCAGGGTGCTGACACGGAAGTCGAGCTGCTTCTTGCGACCGCCGATATTCATTTTCAGCATGATGCGGCCGTCCTGCGGCAGCCGCTTCTCGCTGATGTCGAGCTTGGCCATAATTTTCAGGCGGGAAGTAATCGCGTCCTTCAACTTCATCGGCGGTGACATGATTGCCTGCAGCACGCCGTCAATACGGAAGCGCACGCGGAATTCTTTTTCGTAGGGTTCGATGTGAATGTCGCTGGCTCCGCGCTTCACGGCGTCGGTGAGCACCAGATTCACCAGCTTGACGACCGGAGCCTCGTCGGCAGCCTTCTCCAGCTGCGACAGCTCCATCTCCTGCTCTTCGGCCTGCACTTCGATGTCGCTGTCGTTCATCTCCGACATCGACTGCATCACGGTTTCGAGATCTTCTTCTGCTTTGCCTCCGTAGGCTTTTTCGATGCCCGTCAGAATGGAGCTTTCGGAAGCCACCACCGGCTCGATGTTGAAGCCGGTCATGAACTTGATATCGTCCATGGCGAAGACGTTGGTGGGATCGACCATGGCGATGGTGAGCGAGGCACCCACGCGGCTCAGCGGAAGAATCTGGTAGCGCTTCGCGGTTTCAAACGGAATCAGCTTGACTACCGCGGGATCAATTTCAAAATACGAGAGGTTGATGGCCGGGACGCCATACTGCCGGGAGAGAAAATTGGTGACGTCCTCGTCCGTGAGGAAGCCGAGCTTCACCAAGGCAGAGCCCAGGCGGCAGTTCTGCTCCTTCTGGGCCTTAGTCGCTTGTTCCAACTGCTCTGGGGTTATGATCTTCTCTTTTACGAGAAGGTCACCCAGCCGTTGAGACATACGTCGATCTCCTATCCACGTTGTGGAACGAATGCCCGGTTCGCTGCACCGGCATTTACACAAATCGCTGCTTTTGCTGTGGGAGGAGAGCAGTGTCTTTGTGGTGACATAAATTGTCACAGTAAGTCGATTACCGTACCAGTTACCGTAGTACTTGGACTTGTCGCTATCTCCTGTGTGCTGAAAGTTGAGTTTCAGAACCCACGCCAGATGAACTTTTCCCCCGTAAAAACCGAAATCTCGGGCTCAGGTACATGCACTTCGGTAAGCGCCGGCAGACGAGGCCGCGGCCGGTGGGGCCGAGTTTGGGGCAGCGTAGACTGGGCATACGTTGAAGGACAAGAGCTTGCCAACTTTGCGCGTTGACGCAAGAACGCATCAGATTCGAGCTTATTACGACACCTTATTTCGGGCTTGGGGACCTCAGCATTGGTGGCCGGCGCAGTCGCGGTTTGAGGTGATCGTCGGGGCCTATCTCACGCAGAACACGGCGTGGACGAATGTGGAGAAGGCGCTGGCGAATCTTCGTGCAGCGCGCCTGCTCAACGTGAGCGGGATCCGCCGGACGTCGGTAGCTGAACTCGAACGCCTGATTCGGCCGGCCGGATACTTCCGCCAGAAAGCCAAACGACTGAAACTTTTCGTCGCGTTTCTGGACCGACAGTACGAAGGCTCTCTAACGAAGTTGTTCGCGCGTCCGACCGAAGAACTTCGCGTAGAACTGCTCAATCTGCACGGAGTCGGCCCCGAGACCGCTGACTCCATGTTGCTCTACGCAGGCAATCTTCCCGTCTTCGTGGTAGATGCCTATACTCGGCGGATTCTCGCGCGCCATGAACTGATGGCAGAAGATGCCGATTATGAAGATGTTCGGGAATTGTTCGAGCGAGCACTGAACCCCGTCGCGCGGGTGGAGGCAGGCTGCCGTGGAGCTGGGAATCAACACTTGGCGGCGGGGTTTCGCGGTGCCGCGCATCCTCCGTCGGCTATGAGCGCGGCGAAACGTCCTGCCCTGGCGCAGGTTTACAACGAGATGCACGGTCTCATTGTGGGAGTGGGGAAGAATTATTGTAGAAAATCACAGGCTCGTTGTGACGGATGTCCTTTACAGAAGTTCCTGCCTCGGTCTAAGTAGAGATGGTCTCAGGTCTCGGGTGCTCGGTCTCAGAAAGATTCCATGTTCAAGCGTTGTTGGTGGTCTTTACTTCTCGCGGGAGTTTTAGCGGGAGCGATGGTTTCTGTCTGCGGCGCTCAGTCGCTGCGGCAGGAGGCGGAGAGCGCGGGACTGCTGATTGGTACGGCGGTACGTCCCTCACAACTTTCGGAGGCTGCCTATGCCTCCACGCTGGCCAGCGAGTTCAACATGGTGGAGGCGGAAGATGCCATGAAGTGGTGGGTGCTGCGGCCGGATCGAGATACCTATGACTTTCGCCAGGGCGACGAAGTGGTCCGCTTCGCCGAGGCGCATCAGATGAAGGTCCGCGGCCATTGCCTGGTCTGGGGCCGTTACAACCCGGATTGGCTGACGCAGGGTAGCTTCACGCCTCGGCAACTGTCGCAACTTCTGCACGAACACATCATCCGGGTGATGAAGCACTACCGGAATCAGGTTTTCGCGTGGGATGTGATCAACGAAGCTCTGGATGAGAACGGAGCTGTGCGCGACTCCCTCTGGTACAACCAGCCGGGTATTGGATTGGCGGGGGAAGGAACAGCTTACATCGCGCAGGTGTTCCGCTGGGCGCACCGTGCAGATCCGCATGCATTGTTGTTTTACAACGAAGCGGAGGGCGAAGGACTGGGCCGCAAGTCGGACGCTATCTACGCCATGGTAGAGGATTTCAAGCGCCGGGGCGTTCCCATCGATGGCGTGGGATTGCAGATGCACATACCCACGGTCGATACGGACATGCAGGCGGTCGCTGCGGATGTTTCCTCAAACATTGCACGCCTCACGGCGCTAGGTGTGCAGGTTCACATCACGGAGCTGGACGTTTCTCTCCCGCTTGATTCTAGCGGCGGGACTCGGGCTGAGGACCTGGTGCGCCAGGCCGAGGTTTATCGCAGCATCGTAAGGGCTTGCTTAAACAGTGTGGGCTGCACGGCGATCCAGACCTGGGGATTCACCGACAAATACTCCTGGATTGGATCGCATTCGCACGGCGCTCGCGGGCACGCACTGCCCTTTGATCGAGCATACCAGCCCAAATCCGCCTATCGGGCAGTGTTCGAGGAACTCTCGGCGGGAAGGCCGTCCCGCGTTGCACCCGGCGTTGTGCCTCATCTCGACCATTGAGCGCCGAACATGATCGCGCAGCCAGTGAGTCATCTCCAGCTGCCGTAGCTGCATCTATAATGAGTTGCGGTCCCTTCACGCCTTGGCAGTCCGCAATTGACGCGCGGCAAGTGGACCGCCGAATCGCGTGGTGCAGACCCTTCCAACTCGACCTCCCGAGACTTCCAACCGCAAGCGGGCCATTATCCTGCTGGCGATTGCAGTTTTTCTCCTGTTCGCCATTCTGGTTTCGCAGACCGCATTCAACCAAACCATACTGCGGCCCGATACCAACCAGCAGGTAGTTGTTTTCTACGCTCTCTCGCTGCTGATTTCTCTTTTGTTCGTGGCTCTTACATTCGTGCTGGCGCGCAACCTCCTCAAACTTTTTGCCGAGCGCCGCCTGGGGGTTCTGGGATCGAAGTTCCGCACGCGGATGGTGGTGGGAGCGCTGCTGCTCTCCTTTGTCCCGGTCATGGTGATGTATTGGTTTGCCTACGGGCTGATGAACCGCTCCATCGACAAGTGGTTCTCCACGCCGGTGGAGGAGGTTCGCGAGTTTACCGACGCCATGGCTTCTCTGCTGGCCAACTATGCGGCACAGAATGCGCATGCGGAGGCCGTTGCGATCGCTGCATCGCCGGAGACGCAGCGCGCTTTCGAAGGTCACGGGTTCTCCTCCGCAGTCGAGGAATTTCGCAGTCACGAGCCCACTTTGCAGGGTGGATTTGCCCTGGCTATGCAAAACGGAGTTCCAGAGGCCAGCCTCGGGGTCCCCGCTCCATGGCCGGTGCTGAAGGAGAAGCTGCCGATGGCGCAGGCCGCAGCCGGCCAGCCAGCCCGTTTTACCTGGGGGCAAACTGAATACACGTTAGGCAGCGCCCCGGTTGGAAAGGATGGCTTGATCCTGGTCGCTCTGCCGTTGCCTCCGGAGTTTTCGAAGACGGTCAAGGAAATCGAGGCCAGCCAACAGCGTTATTTTCAGCTCAGCCAGGAACGCCGACTGGTACGCCGCACCTATGTGGGCTTGCTGCTGTTGCTCACCATGATGGTGTTGTTCGTGACTACGTGGCTGGCGCTGTTTCTCTCGAAGCTGGTGACTCGACCGCTGGCTGCGCTGGCCGAGGCGACGCAGGAAATCTCCCGCGGGCGTCTTGACTACCGGATCGACGTGCGCGCCGCCGATGAGATTGGGGACCTGGTGCGCTCCTTCAACCAGATGGCGGAGGAGTTGGAAACAAGCCGACGTCAGATTGAGGCTTCCGGCCGCGATGCCAGTGCTGCCAACACTGAACTTGACCAGCGCCGCCGCCAGATGGAGACGATCCTCGAGAGCATTCCAACCGGAGTGCTTTCTCTCGACGCCGCGCGCTGCGTTACTCATGCCAACCACGCCCTGCTGCGCATGTTCCACCCCGAGGGCTATGCGGAGGGCGAGCACATACTGCGGGGAGCGCGCCTCGCGGATGTATTTCTGCCGGAAGTGCTGCTGGACCTGGAACCGCTGTTGCGCCGCGCTGACCGCATGGGCATGACCACCAGCCAGATGGAGATGCCGCTGCATCGCACGTCGCTGAACGTGGCCGTCACCGTGGCGACCCTGCGCCATCAGGATGAGCGCTCGGGATATGTGATCGTGTTCGAAGATCTCTCGGATCTTCTGAAGGCGCAGAAGCAGGCCGCCTGGCGCGAGGTGGCGCGCCGAGTGGCGCATGAAATCAAGAATCCACTCACGCCCATCGCACTCTCTGCGGAGCGCATTCAACGTCATCTGGCGCGCGGGATGCCTCTCGACAAGGCATCCCTGGATATCGTTCGTGCCTGCGCCCAAACCATCGCCAGTGCGGTGGAAACGGTTCGGCGGCTGGTGGACGATTTCTCGGCGCTGGCTCGCTTTCCCGCATCCAATCCGCATCCGGCTGATATCAACGAAGTGATCGAGAGCGCGCTCTCCATGTTCAATGGACGACTGGACGGAATCGGCATCCATAAGTCGCTGGCTGCGGATCTGCCGAAAGTGATGGCCGACGCGGAGGCAATTAAACGGGCCGTCGCCAACCTCGTTGACAACGCCGCAGAAGCCATGCAGGATTCGATGGTGCGCGAGATTCAGATTTCAACTTCGCTGGTAGCCAGCCGCGATGCGGTCGAAATCACGGTCGCAGACACCGGTCATGGAGTGACCCGCGAGCTGAAAGAGAAACTCTTTCTGCCGTATTTCTCCACCAGAAAGCGCGGAACGGGCCTGGGCCTGGCAATCGTAAGCCGCGTCATCGAAGAACATCACGGATCGATTCGGGTGGAGGAAAACCAGCCGGTTGGGGCGCGCTTCATCGTGGAGTTGCCAGTCGTTCCCGAGGCCACGCTGGCCACCGGCACGGCACAGCATGCATAAAATTCTCATTGTTGACGACGAAACCAGCATACGGGACTCGCTGCAGGGAGTTCTGGCAGACGAGGGCTACGAAACTGGGTCGGTCGAGAGCGGCGAAGAGTGCCTCAAACTACTGCGGCGCGAGCACAACTACGAAGTGGTGCTGCTGGATATTTGGCTGCCCGGCATTGACGGCCTGGAGACGCTGGAAAGAATCCACGAGATGGACAACCCCCCGGAAGTGATCATGATTTCCGGGCATGGCACCATCGAAACCGCGGTTCGCGCCACCAAACTCGGCGCTTACGACTTCCTGGAAAAACCTCTCTCCATCGACAAGACGTTAATTCTGGTCAAGAACGCGATCGAATCCAAGCAACTGCGGCACGAGAATGTCGATCTGAGGAAACAGCTTCACGGCAAGAGCGTGATCGTTGGCGACAGCATTCCCATGAAAGCGCTGCGCCAGCAGATTGGCCTGATGGCGCCGGCCAACGGCCGGGTTTTGATCTATGGCGAGTCAGGTACGGGGAAGGAACTGGTAGCTCATGCGATCCATGCGCAAAGTCTGCGCAAGGACGAGACTTTTGTCGAGGTAAACTGCGCCGCCATTCCCGAAGATCTTATCGAAAGCGAATTGTTCGGCCATTACAAAGGATCGTTTCCGGGAGCGGCCGCCGACAAGGAAGGCAAGTTTCAAAAGGCCAACGGAGGCACGCTGTTTCTTGACGAAGTGGGCGACATGAGCCTGAAAACGCAGTCGAAAGTGCTGCGCACGCTCGATGAGCAACGCGTCGCCCCGCTCGGTGGAAATGAGAGCATCATTGTCGATGCGCGCATCATCGCTTCCACTAATAAGGATCTGGAAGAGGAAATCTCCCGGGGGAACTTTCGCGAAGATCTGTTTTACCGGCTGAATGTGATCCCTTTTTTCGTGCCTCCGCTGCGCGACCGGAAGGAAGATATTCCGCTGTTTGCGCGGCACTTTCTTAAAGAGCTGGCCGCGACCTACGGGCGGCGCCCGCGCGAAATTACGGATGACGCCGTCGAGGCCCTGATGCGCTATTCGTGGCCTGGCAACGTGCGCGAATTGCGCAACGTGATCGAGCGGATTGTGATCATGAATCCCATGATCACGCGATTCGACCGCAAGCATCTGCCTACGCTGGTCTACCGGGACGGCCATCGGCGCGCGGCGCGCAGTGAGTTCTCTACATTGCACCAGGCGCGTGACGCTTACGAACGCGATTTCATTCTCAAGAAGCTCGACGAGAACCACGGCAACGTCACCCGTGCCGCCGAGGTGCTGGGCCTGGAGCGCAGCCATCTCTACCGCAAGATGAAAACGTTAGGCATTACGGTGAAGGAGTAGGACTGGCTCAAACCAGACTTGTCTTCCCGATCATTACTAGTCGTCCCGACCATTACTTGTCATCCCGAGCGAAGCGAGGGATCTTGGTGTTTGCCGGGGCCACGCGTGTCGCCGCTGCAGGCAAGAACCAGGATCCCTCGCTTCGCTCGGGATGACACTGCAATGGGTGGGATGACGAGGCAATCAGGATGACTACGCAATGGGTAGGGCGAGGAGTGGGTAGCCTGAGGAGAGGTTAGGGCAGGCGTAGAACTGGTCTAGTGTTTAACCATGTGGATTTCGGTGCCGTTCTTTCTGAACTCCACCTTGTCCATGAGCTGGTTGATGAGAAAAATCCCGCGGCCGTGATTGGAAAAAACGTTTTCCCCGACCGTGCAAACAGGAATCGCTTCCGGCGCAAAACCGGGGCCTGGATCCCGTACCACGATCAACACGCCACGCTCGTCGTCGCTGCTCACCAGGCACTCGACCGTCTTGGTGGGATCTTCTTTGGCGCCGTGAATCACGGCGTTGGCAAGCGCTTCCTGCAGAGCTAACTCGATCGCGTCTTCCTTGCCGCTCAAGCCCTTCATCTGGCGGACCACGGCCATTACTTCCTGCAGGACCGGATCCACGGCCTTGCGGTCGGCGGCCAGCGTCACCCGCAAAATCAAATGCAATTTATCCGGATCGAAGTCTTTCTCGGGAAGAGGTTGTTCGGGAGAATCCGCCTGTGGCATGTATGATCTCGTTCGCGATTTAAGGCTAAGCGCCAAGTGATTCTAACTGCCAAGGCCTCGGTAGGGCAAACTCTAAAACGATAACCGGGATGACTGCAAGTAAGCGGCGAAACAGGCGCAGGCAAGGCTAAGGCAGCATTTTCGGCGGTTCAACGCGGCCGTCTGTCAAATGCTCTAACTGCCTTCTCCAATCGAGTTCTTCCACAAAGCCGCGCGATTCGCGCCAGTTGGGCTGTACTTTGACGTAGAGTTCGAGGAAGACTTTTGTCCCAAGCATGCGCTCCAGCTGCAAACGCGCCGAGGTACCAATCCGTTTCAGCATTTGTCCTTTTTTGCCGATGAGGATGCCCTTTTGCCCTTCGCGCTCGCAATAGATTGTGGCGGCGATGCGCGTCAGCCTTGTGCCCTCCTCAAAGTTATCGACGATGACAGTAGTTGCATAGGGCAGCTCTTCCTCGGTCTCCACGAGCACACGCTCGCGAATGATTTCCGCGGCCATGAAGCGCGCCGGCTGGTCGGTGACGTGATCGGGTGGAAAATAAGGTGGGCCCGCGGGTAGCGCGGCCGTCACCTGCTTCAGCAGAATGTCGAGCCCATCCCGCTTGAGCGCGGAAATCGGGATGATCGCCTGGAATTCATGCAGCTTCTTGTACTCTTCGATCAAGGGCAGCAGCTTCTCCTTGCCACCACGCAGCAGGTCCACTTTATTAAGTACGAGGCACACTTTCGTGGAGGAGTGCTTCAACATCTGTATCGCGAACTCATCGCGCCGATCGAGCTTGCGGGTTGCGTCCATGATCAGGAGGACGAGGTCGCAGCCCTCCAGAGCCTCGCGGACTTCGACCATCATTTTGCGGCCGAGCGAGCTATCCGGCTTGTGCACGCCCGGAGTGTCGATCAAGACGATCTGCGCAGCGTCCCGACCTTTGGCCTTGGGCAGGTTGACGATGCCCTGGATGCGATTGCGTGTGGTTTGCGGCTTGGGGGAAATAATGGCGAGCTTTTCGCCGACGAGCGCATTGAGCAACGTGGACTTGCCGGCGTTAGGACGGCCGAGAATGCAGACGAAACCGGAGCGGAAGGGCATAGGGGCGGGCTTCGGGCTTCGGCTTTCGGGCTTCGGCAAACCTTAAGACCCACACCTCGAAGGTCTCGATGCCCGAAAGCAGAAGATCAGTCCCTGGTCCGACTATATCAGGGTGTGGGCTTCACCGAAGCCCGATAGCCGAAGCCCGACTTATATCAGCTTAAGCTGGCGCGGTTGCATGGCGGTGATTCGCACGCGCTCTACCTTGCGGTCGGTCGATTCCAGAACTTCGAAGCGCAGGCCGTCGTCGTCCACGGTTTCGCCGCGCTGGGGGATGTGTCCTGCCAGCTCGCTGACCAAGCCCGCCACGGTGGCTGATTCCCTGCCCTCGGGTTTCGACCCGAACAGTTCGGCGAGACGGTCGACATCCATTCCTCCGGGAACGATGAACGACTGATCGTTCTCTCTAACGATTTCCGGCTTCTCGTGCTCGTCGCGAATCTCTCCAACAATCTCTTCCACCAGATCTTCGATCGTCACCAATCCGGCCACGCCGCCGTATTCGTCGACCACGATCGCCATGCGGATGTTGTTTTTCTGCATCTCCCGCAGAAGGTCGCTGCCGAGCTTGCTCTCGGGCACGAAATAAACGTCGCGCCGCATCAGCGTTTCGAGAGTTCGCTTGGAGGCTTCGGTGTCCGGCACCTGCAACACGTCCTGAGCGTAGACGATGCCTCGGATGTTATGAACGCTTTCCGCGTACACGGGAACCCTGGAGTAGTGCTTGGTGCGAAGCATCTCGATGAAGCGCTCGACCGTGGTTTCTACCGGCACGGCGAACATCTCCGGACGCGGCTTCATGGCTTCGCGCACCGTCTTGCCGCTGAATTCCACCACGGACTGAATCAGGTCGCGATCGCCCTCCTGAATGATGCCTTCTTCCTGGCCCGCTTCGATCAGCGCATCCACGGCTTCAGCGGCGCTTTCCGGCTGCTCGCGCGTATTCTGGCGGGTGAGCGATGCCACCGACTGCAGGAAACCGAGAACGATAGTGACCGGCAGCACCAGGTAAATCAGCAAGGTCAGGAGCCATGTCCAGCGGAGAAGCCAGGCGCCGTTGGTGCGCGAGAAGAAAACAAACGGCAGAAATTGGTTGAAGACAATGACGATCAGGATCAGGCTGATGGCGGCTTGCAAGATTTCATAAATGCTCCAGCGCTGGTCCCCGAAGACGGCGAAGCCTACGAGCAAGGCAATGGTCGCCGTGGTCAACTGCTTGAGCACTGACATGGAAAGCGACGCTCGAGCGCGGCTCACGTGCAGGATGGGCTCAACCTTCTGCTCGAAGACGTCGATGTTGTCCTGAAATTCGCGCGAGAGAAATTTGCCGATCTCCTGGTAGACGCGATCGACGTAGGAAGCTAGCGCCAGCAGGCCCAGCAGCGGGAGTAATGCTAGCGCTACGGCCCAATTCATGCGGTTCTCCGCTTTGCA
>Ga0209275_10000380_pt1 | contig 17025 bp, 16 predicted proteins | sample HubBroMetageREF2_FD_188344 | JGI IMG/M metagenome (GOLD analysis project Ga0209275, IMG submission 188344) | Reference soil microbial communities from the Hubbard Brook experimental Forest, New Hampshire, USA - Hubbard Brook CCASE Soil... | ecosystem: Environmental > Terrestrial > Soil >... | reverse complement strand
GGTGGACAAACTAGAATCACAGGACGACTTCGTCGCCATGGGAATCGTCGGCAGCAGCGTGGGCCTGGTCGAGCGCGAGCATGTCGAAGGCGGATTCGTAGTCAGGCGGATATTCCATACTTTGAATCCTCTTGACTTGAACAAATTTAATGGCCTCTGGACGCCACCGATTGGAGCTCAGCACATCATCATGCCAACTGGCGTCAGTCGAAGTCAGGGAGTCGCGAAGGTCGCGGTCTTCGACTATGACAATAGTGGAAACTTCATTCCGCTCGTGTTCAGTTCTGACGTGGCCGCAAATACGTTTGGGCCTGTCGTCAAAATCACAGATGCCAACAACTTTGGGAGTGTTGCTCCGCCGATCGCTTTCGATAGCAAGACGAACGTCGCAGTTTTGGGAGGCGGAAATGGATGCTTTGGCTGCCTGCCGGTAATCGGTGTAGTTGACCTGACCAAGGGCACGTTCTCGGAGTTCACCGGGATCGGGTTTGGCTTCATCAACGGTGTCGCGATCGATTCAGCGGACGGCATTGCTTGTACGACCACGGAAGACGATGCCAGCGTGGAGTTCTACGACCTGAAGAAGCAGACCGGTTTCACTGTAGTTTTGCCGAACTCGGGGGAACAACAATTTTTCAGCGGAGCGGACGTCGAGTTTGATTCCTTGCACAAGCTGTTCTTGATTGCCCAACCAAATTCAAGTTCGTCGTCAAGCGGCAGCACGATTTACGTCTACGACACGAAGGGTGATCTGCAGGAAACGCTCAACGGTTTCAATTTTTCAAATACTTTCAATGTGATCCCGACTCACATTGCCCTGCACCCTAGCGTTCGGGGTGGGTATGTGGATGGTCCCGATTCCGGAGTCAGCGAAATCCAGTCCTTCAGCTACTAATCGGGGACCCGCTTTCCGGGAAATTGATTTCCGGCGCATGTATTGGGTCAGTGCACAGGAATACGAGGGAGGTGAGCCGTTAACGCAATCATCGGTGCATCTGAGAAAGAAAAAGGCCCGACCCTCCGTAGGTCCGGCCTGAAACGTGCGGTTTTTAGTCAGGGTTGTAGAGCGATCGTGAGGGTCGAATGTCGATGCCACCGGCGCTAACCCATGACCGCTAAGGTTGAACCTTGGACTAAAGATAGCCAATGAGTCGGCTGCGGGCAATACAGTGAACACTGTAGTCACCATTCGTGACTAGTCCCAATATAACGTAAGGTTATCAACACTACTACCTTGCTCAATAGCGGGTCTCGGCGACAGGGCTGGAAGCCATACCCTTCCACAGGCTATCTGTAAAAGCAGCGGTGGATCCTTCGCTTTGCCTAGGGTGACCGCCGTCTGGCTGGTCCGAGTTTGCCGGTTAAGGTTCAAAGTTCCGTGGGATATCTGTCCGTTTTCGGACAGGTAGTTCCGGGCTCGCACAGTCGAACCCTAAGTTTGATCTTCTTTCAAGCCGCTATTCCCTGTGAAATCAGTATCTTGCACTTGGGTTCGGCTGGCCCACGGGGTGCAATTCCCTTCTGCATGGAAAGCCTACAAACCTTCCCGTCGAATCGAGCCGAGATCGCAGCCGGAGTTTCGCCTGCCGGGCGTGTTCTGGTGGCGGACGATCAGCCACATGTTTTGGATGCCCTGCAGTTGTTGCTCAAGAGTCATGGGTATCGGACCGAGGCGGTGACGCATCCGGCGCGAGTGTTGCAGGCACTGCGGGCGCGTGAGTTCGATGTCGTGCTCATGGACTTGAACTACACGCGCGACACGACGGCGGGGGGCGAGGGCCTGGAGCTGGTTTCGCAGATTCGCTTGATCGACGAGAACCTTCCGTTGGTGGTGATGACTGCCTGGAGTACGGTGGACCTGGCGGTGGAAGCAATGCGGCGCGGCGCTTCTGATTTCGTACAGAAACCGTGGGCGAATCAGGTGCTGCTGGAAAAGCTGGAGATGCAAGTAGAGCGCTGCCGGTCGCTGCGGCAGGCGCGGCGTCAACGAGAGGACGAACTCAAGGACGCGCGCGAAATCCAGAGCAATCTACTGCCCAAGAAGATCCCGCAAGTAAAAGACTACGAAATTGCCGGCATGACTCAGCCGGTGCGCTACGTCGGCGGGGACTTTTACGATGTGGTCCGTATTAGTGAGACACAGACCGTGCTTTGTATTGCTGATGTATCGGGCAAAGGATTACCGGCGGCACTGTTGATGTCCAGCTTGCAGGCTGCGCTGAAACCGTTGATGTGGGACACGCGCTCGCCGCGCGAGTTATGCCGCAGGCTCAATCGCATCCTGTGCGAGATCACCCCTCTGGGCAAGTTCGTTTCGTTCTTCTATGGCGTGCTCGACAGCAAGGACAATCGCCTGACCTACTGCAATGCCGGACACAATCCTCCGGTGCTGGTGCGGGCGAATGGGGTGGCCAGCGAACTGAATGCGGCAGGAGCGGTGCTCGGACAATTTCCCGACTGGGTTTATGAGCAGAGCGATGTGCAACTGCAGAGCGGGGACACGCTGATGCTGTTCACCGATGGAGTGGTCGAGGCATGTGATCGGGAGGACGAAGCGTTCGGTGAGGAACGCGTGATCGGGATTGCGCGGGAGAATCGAAGTGCCGGCGCCGAGGAGCTGAAGACATTGTTGATGCGGGCTGCGTCGGAGCACTGCGGCGGGCATTTTCAGGACGACGCCAGCATGATCGTCCTGCGCGCGGTGTGAGTTTAGTCCGCATTGGTTGCAACTTGCGCCGTTGTCGGTCGATACTGTGGATGCTCCGTATCTACTATTCCTACCCGTAGAGGCGTAGCACGTTCGTGGGGTTTGACGCCGCTCGGCTTTGTGCTACCTTCCATCTCATGGGACGCTGGACGATAAAACCGTCGTGTTTATTCGTTCTGATGACCCTGTTGTTCCTTATCGTTCTAATCCTTGTGTTGCCGGAAGTGGACCTGCCTGACACTGCTTTTCATCGAGGTACGGCTCCGGTTGACGTACACGCTCGGGGCACATCTGCGCCCGCTTTGCTCAGCGTGAACACGGTTGTGTCGTTTACTTTCTCTGCTCAGACTGCATTACGCCGCCGTGAGCACTCTCTGGTGTTTGCTCATACGGGCTCCAGTTTCTTACCACTCCTCCATCGCTCGCTCCGCTGCTAGAAGTTCCACCGGAGACTGCATTCAGGGTTGCTCTGGATTTTCAGGGCAAGTTAGGGGCGGTTCGGTGGCTGACCAGGTCTTCAGGGGAGGACCCGGTGTTTTCTGTACTGCCCCTTTGTAAATTCATGCGAACCAGATTCATGAGAACCGACACGAGGAGGGCTGAAATCATGGAAAATAAATACAGGGTACCCATCTTTGTTGCGGTAGAGAGATTGCAGGAGGCATCGCAGCAAGCGGGCTTGACCGAAGACGATGTGATTGGCCTGCTGGCTTCTGGACTGGATGTTTGCGATGCGGTGACTTACGTCGAGGCTGTGCTGTATAACCGCGTGCATTGAGTATGCAATATCTCTCAGTGTGCCGCATTAAAGCGACTCCTCAAGACTCTGGTAGCGGCAGAATAGCGGGTTCAAAATAACGCCTCTGCGCGGAATACTTCTTCTTACTCGCGCATGAATTTCTGGCAGCGCCGCACTTGCGCACGCCCGCGCCTGCATTGTTCGGTTCGCGGGTACAATAGGTTCGACGAGGAAAACCTATGCCAGTTTCTCGCACTGCTCAACCGGAACACGCGCGTGCCACCATGGTTTCGAGCGAGATCCCCCCTGTCCCGTTAACGATTGAGGGTTACAGCGTGCTGCATCAGATGATGCGCTTTCGCTGGTCCGCCTGGCGATTGTTGCGTCCGGCACAAAAAGCGAAGGTCATCCACGAAGCCAGTAGCGTGCTGGCGAAGATGGAGCAGAATGCGTCGGGCCAGTCCGGACTTTATTCCTTGATAGGACATAAGGGCGATCTGATGTTTGTCCACTTCCGGCAATCGTTCGACGAATTGAATCAGGCGGAGATGCAGATAGCCCGGCTGCGGTTGAGCGATTATCTTGAGCCGACGACATCGTATCTTTCGGTGATTGAGCTTGGGCTGTATGAGTCTACGATCAAGGTGTACAGCGAGCTTGCGGAACGCGGAGTCGAGCCGCACTCGGAGGAATGGAATCGCGCGATCAAGGAAACTCTGGCGAGGCAGCGAGAGGCCATGCGTCCGCGTTTGTTTCCCGAAGTGCCCAAACATCGTTACATCTGTTTCTATCCTATGGACCGGCGTCGCGGGGAAGACAAGAACTGGTACACCGTTCCGATTGAAGAGCGGGCGCGGCAGATGAACGAGCATGGTCTGGTGGGCCGGAGGTATGCAGGCGAGGTCAAACAGATCATCACCGGGTCGATTGGATTTGACGATTGGGAGTGGGGAGTGGATTTGTTTGCGGATGATCCTCTGGTATTCAAGAAGTTGATCTACGAGATGCGGTTTGATGAAGTGAGCGCGGTCTACGCCTTGTTTGGGACATTTTATGTTGGCTTGCGGTGCGCTTCGAGCGACTTAGGGAAATTGTTGAGTGGGCAGGTGCCGAAAGGCTGATACGGCAAAAGCTTATCGCAGAGTTGGCGGAGAAGATCCGCGGAGCGCGCTGAGAAAATCTGACTCGGAGACAAAATGGCGACCCTTGGATTGGTCGAGTACGAAGACGCAAGCCCGGAAGTACGGGCGGTTTACGACGACATTATGGCCGTGCGGAAGATCGACTGGATTAATAATTTCTGGAAGGCCATTGCAAACGATCCGGCAACCCTGAGACGGACTTGGGAAGACATCAAGCAGATTATGGCGCCGGGGGCGCTCGACCCGTTGACCAAGGAACTGATTTACGTTGCGGTCAGCGTCAGCAACCAGTGCGATTATTGCATTGCTTCACACACTGTATCGGCCAGGAACAAGGGTATGACGGACGAGGTGTTTAAGGAGTTGATGGCGGTGGTGGGCATGGCCAATGAGACCAACCGGCTGAGCGCGGGATATCAGGTGGAAATCGACGAGCAGTTTAAGAGCAGTCGTTAGTCGGTGGTCGTTCGTCGTCGGCCCGCCTTCGGCCGAGTAGGTCTCTTCTTCTTTCGCTTGGCTGCAATTTTCACTCGCGCAAACTTGAATTCGTGTCGCTTCATATCCACGCGACGTCCGCGAAACGTTACTCCTTCAGCTTCCAGGCGCAGGCGTTGTTCGATTGCCGCGTCTCCGCGGAGCTTAATTTCGCCTCCGGCGCCCAGTATCCTCTGCCATGGCAGATCGAAGGACCGGCGCAGCGCGGCAACCACCTGCCGGGCGGCTCCGGCATATCCAGCAGCCCGGGCGATGGCACCATAGGTTGAGACTTTGCCTCGGGGGATTTTGCGGATTGTAGCAAGGATGCGGCTGTCCATCGTCATGTTAGATGGCTCTTCTTTGATCGCATGTCAATTGAGAGTAGAAAATTACAAGATAAACAGACGCGGGCGAGGGCGCCCGCGCCACACGAAGCTCACGCGGCTGCGCCCTTTTGGTATGACTCGAGGGCCTTTTCTTCGCTGTCATAGACATCGAAAATGGTCACCAGCTTGGTGACCTGCAGCAGGTCTCCCACGCGCTGGGTCAGATTGGCCAGCTTGATCGATCCGCCGTTGTTACGGGCGGTTGTGTATAGGGCTACCAACGTTCCCAGGCCGCCGCTATCGATGTAGGTGACGCCTGACAAGTTCAGTACCACGCGCTTGCTCTGCGTAATCACCATTCTCACCGTGTCGCGCAAGTCTGCGGACTCTTCGCCAAAAACGATGCGACCTGCGCAATCGACCACCACAATATCATCTACCGTACGAACAGTCAGTTTCAGTTGCATTGGAGCCCCTTTGTTCGGCCAGAAAGCCAACACAGAAGCCTACTCTGTAGAGTATCTTTTCTGCAAGGACTTCGTGGTGGAAGATGCGAGTTGACGTTTTTGGCCAGAAATCCCGCCTCGCTTTGCTCGCTGCCCGGACGAGGCGTCCGGGCCTACGTGGGCGATGCTGGCCCTCGAGTTTTTCACCGACGCGATACGGCCCGTGAGCTTCCAGCATCACGTATAATCTAGCTTCCACCCCATGAGCTATCAGGTTCTGGCGCGCAAATACCGTCCGCAAAACTTCTCTGAAGTAATTGGGCAGGAGCACGTTACCCGGACGTTGAAGAACGCCCTTGAGCAGGAACGTACGGCCCACGGATATATTTTCAGCGGGCACCGGGGCATCGGTAAGACGACTGTAGCGCGAATTTTGGCGATGGCGCTGAACTGCCGGTCTTCTAACAAGCCGGTGACGGAACCCTGTGGAGTCTGCGAATCCTGTACCGAGATTCGGGCGGGAAACTCGGTGGATGTGATCGAGATCGACGCCGCTACCAACCGAGGGATAGACGAGATTCGGGAGTTGCGCGAAGCGGCGCGTTATCGCCCGGCTCGCGATCGGTTTAAAATTTACATCCTTGATGAGGCTCATCAGATTACGGATGCGGCCTTCAATGCCCTGCTGAAAACCTTGGAGGAGCCGCCCAGCCATGTGGTTTTCATGCTGGCCACGACTCAGCCCGAGGATATTCCACAAACCATTCGCTCACGCTGCCAGCATTTCAGTTTCCGGGCGGTTCGTTTTGAAGAGATTCTTGGGCAACTGAAAGATCTGGCGGGCCGGGAGAACATAGAAGCCGACGAAGATGCTCTGGCGTTGTTGGCCGAGGCAGGGGACGGATCGATACGCGACGCGCTCTCCATTCTGGATCAGGCCATTGCCTCTTGCAATGGACGCCTCACCGCCGATGCTGTGCGGCAGTTGGCAGGGGCTGCGCCCTCTGCGGTGCTCGAAGAGGTGATGCAGGCGGTTGCCCGGAGTTCCAGCGAGGAAGTGTTGCGGCTAGTGGACCGGTTGATCAGCGAAGGCCACAGTCCCACTCATTTTGCGCGACAGATGGTGCGGTTTCTGCGCAATACGGTAGTGGCCAAGATTGCCGGGGGAGACTCTTCCCTGCTGCAGATTTCGGGAGATGAACGGGCTCGGGTGGCAGGTGTCGCCCAACTGTTCAGCGAAGAGGATCTGACGCGGCATCTGCAGATCATGTTGCGCACTCATGGTGAACTTGGATACCGGCAGGAACAACGCTTTCATCTGGAATTGGGCCTGCTGAAGATGTCGCACGCGCAACGCTTGCTGCCGATCGAAGAGTTGTTGAGCGTTGCCGGGGGAATCGTCACAAACGGTCCGAGAACCGCGGGCAGGCCGACGGTTGTTCCTGATGCCAAGAAGTTGGAATCGACAATGCCCGCACGTGCGAATCAAGTTTCACCTTTCGCAGCGGATTCGGCCCGAAAAAGTGGGAAGCCGCAGCTCTTAGGTGACGACAATCCCTCTGCGGGTATTCCTGCGTCTGGAACCGGTCGGGCCGCGGCAACCGTGGTGATGGGGGCGGCAGCTCCAGCAGCGGTCACCGAGACCGTACCTGAAATATCCGTCGGACCAGAGAGCGTTCCGGAAAAACAACTCCGGAAAGACGACCCGCAGCACGATTCTCTGCGTAACCCGGTGCTGAATGCGTTGGCAGCCGGCGGGCACCAAATGCTGGTTTCGATGCTGGACGGCGGAGAATGGCAGATCGAGGGAAACGAGTTGGTGATCAAGGTGGCAGCATCGGCGACCGTGATCGACATGACACTAGGAGCCGATGCCAGACGGCTGGCCATCGCGACGGCCAGTGGAGTTGCTGGACGCGCGCTTAAGCTGAAGGTGATCCCTGGTAACGGAGCCGCGAGCACGGCGACGAGCCGTCCATCCTTCAACGGCGGAGGGCGCGGTCGGGCGGAACAGGATCCGATTGTCCGCCGCATGAAGGAAAAGTTTGGCGCGGAGATCAGGACGATTATCGATTACAAAGAGAAGCGGTGAGGCGTGGGCGTTAGGCTTCAGGAGTTTGAGCTTCACTGGGAAGGATGCAATGGGCGGATTCAACATACAAGAGTTGATGTCGCAAGCAAAGCGGCAATATGAAGTGCTGCAAAAGAAGATGGAGGAGACCGTGGTCGAGGGTTCGTCCGGCGGAGGCACCGTCGTGGTCAAGATGGACGGCCGCAAGCAGGTGTTGAGTATGAAGATCGATCCCGAAGCGGTGAAGAGCGGCGACGTGGAAATGTTGCAGGATCTGGTGACCGCGGCGATCAACGGAGCGAGCCGGAAAGTTGATGAAGCCATGCAATCCACCATGGGCGGAATGCTGGGTGGATTGGGAATACCGGGATTGTGAAATGGTAATTAAGTAATTGGGTAAGTGTCCTTTCTATTCTCGACTTTTCAATTACCCGATTACTCAATTATCTTATGTCCAAATTTGCAGAGCCGATGGCGCGGCTGATCGATGAACTCAAGAAGCTGCCAGGGATTGGCAGCAAGACCGCACAGCGGCTCGGATTTCACATCCTGCGCTCGAACGACGAGGATGCGGAGGCGCTGGCCGCGGCTGTGCGCGACGTGAAGGCCAAGCTACGTCTGTGTTCCATATGCAACAACATTACAGATGTCGATCCTTGCGTCTACTGCAGCAGCGCTACCCGCAACCAGCGGATGGTTTGCGTCGTCGAAGAACCCACCAATATCGGAGCCATCGAGAAGACCAAACACTTCAACGGCGTTTATCACGTGCTGCATGGGTCGATCTCTCCATTGCACGGCGTAGGTCCGGAGCAGTTACGCATCTCGAATCTGATGCGGCGGGTCGATGACGGTCAGGTGGATGAAGTCATTATTGCCACCAATCCGACGGTCGAGGGCGAGGCCACCGCGACCTATCTTTCGGGGCAATTGCGACGGGTGGGCCTCAAGGTGACGCGAATTGCCATGGGCATTCCGGTGGGCAGCGATATCGAATATGCCGACGAGATCACGATGCTGAAGTCCATGGAGGGACGGCGGGAGTTGTGATTGTCGCTTTCCAAGATGTGCAAATCTTTGCATCTTGGCTGAAAGGTAGGCGACAGGAGCCTGGGAAGCATCATCTTAATACACAAGCAAGCCATTGTCCTACATAGGCTTACGGCCATCTCATCAAGCGATGGATAACTGCCATCTTGGCTTTAGAGTTGCACTTACCCCAGCAATGTTTCCTTCGACTTCTCCGATGTGGGATAGCAATTGTCGGCTGACCCAATGTGTAAATTCGGCGTCAGCTTGCGCCGCGCTGTGATGTAACCGCATCTCAACTCGACGCTGTAAGAAGCCGGGCCAACCAGCCCGGTTTTCTTTTTGAGTCAGAAAAAAGCGGCCATGGATTTGCGCGAATTTGCACGGATCAGATGATCGCTTACTGCGCTCGATTGGGGACAGCTTCGGTCTCCAGGAAGAAGTTAGGCTCTTTTTCTGTGGGCACAACGCCTTCTGGCAATTGGCCGCGGTTGTATTCGGCCAGGCGATTCTTCCACTTCAGGAACTCGGTCAGGTTCCGGGGTTCGATGCGGATTTCCACGCGGCGGAGGCTGGCGAGCAGCAAATTCATTTCGTAGCGAAATCCTGTTGCAGTGCGTAAGTTTTTCGCGGCGGGCTGAAGAAGTCTAATTTTCCGATTGTTGCATTCGAGCAATCCCCAGCCGGCGGGCAGTTCCTCAGGACGAAGCATGGCCGCGGGCGTAAGGTAGAAGCGCTCACAGCCCAAGCCGAATTCCTGTTTCCGGCGGAAGGGCTTCTCGCGGTCGGCGAGAAAGTCAGCCCGCGAGATCTTGCATTCGACCAACACAGAGTGGCAGGCTCGCTTCCATCCGATCGCGTCTGGCATTTCACCGCTCAGGCAAGCTTGCTCTGAGAGAACAACTCCGCAACGATAGGAGCGCAGCCATGCGACGGCCTTCTGAACCAGTTGGGCGTGAGTCATAGAGATGGTTAGGTTGTACTCGCCGGCGGGCGCAGATGGAAGTGACTCGAAAGCTTCTAGCTTCTGGATGCTGGCTTAGGCCTCGGAGCTCTCAGCGGCTTCACCATCACCGGGCGGCGATAGACGGTTTCGAGAAGGTGGCGCGCGGCGGCGACGTTCTCGGCCACGCTATCGCGCGGAGAGTAGCCTTGCGCTGCTATCTCAAAGAAACCGTTGTGCTCGTGGACTTGGAGACGTTGGATGCGTCCGGTGCGCTCGCTGTCAAATGCGTTAGCCAAGCGTAGAATCCCCGCCAACTTTAGGACGGCATGGCGTTGGGCTTGGCTTAGCCCCACGATCGTTTTCTGCCCAATTCTCGGCAGCGCCCCCTGATGATACCGTGCGACGATGCCAACCCATCGCATCTTCTCTGCACTCCAGCCCAACGGAGGCGTCAAACGCCGGATCAGATTATAAGTGGCTTTGTGATGCCCTTTTTGATCCTTGGCGAGGCCAACATCGTGCAGCAACGCGGCCACCTGCAGGATGGTACGTTCGTCTCCCGGCCCTGAGTCCGCGGGCGCACCCTTAGCTGGCAATCCGTCATAAAGCTGAAGGGCTAATCGAGCAACACGAACCGAGTGCTTGAAGTCAGGATCGAGCAGCGAAGCCCACAGCTTGAGTCGACTCAACGCGGCGGATTCGATCTGCTTTCCGACCGGTAATTCGGCCCGCCAGACTTGCCATAACGAAGACTTGCCCAGCATCTTGCCACGGTATTTCTCGACTCTCCGCGTGCGCTCCTCGTTGATCCTGGAATGCCACTTGGACCTTGCGTCAGCGTCCGGAAAAGCGTTGACCTGGAGTGCAGTCGTCCAAAGTACATCGAGGTCGTGAACCTCTCCCAGCACGTCTTGCAATTCCTTAAGATCGTCGCTCCACGCGGCGTGCTGCTCCGGCAGGAAGTTTTCCACGATGTAGCGGAAGCGCTTCAACCCGATACGCAGGCGGTGAAATGCGATATGGGAACGATTCCGAAGCGCGAGGTGATGCAATCGGTACGCTTCGGTCCAACGCTCGAGGGCGAGATGTTTGAAGAGGGCGCTTCCCGTTCGCATTCTGGCCGCTCGCCGAGGCAAGGAGACGATCCATCGCTTCCACTGCTTGCGATCGAAGTCCTGTAATGCCCGGGCAGCTTGCAGCTTCAGATGCGCCTCACGACCGGCGAGAAACTGCAATAGGGCGATGGCCACCGGGTCATCAGGATTGCCCAGACTGCGTACCCACTCCTCCATCACCTGCGCATCTCGTAGTTCCCCCAACTCGCGGAAGAGCTGCCTCCCTGCTTTCTTCATCTCTTTCCACGAGGGATCGGGATCCATGACGCGTAGGCCGTCAGCCATGGAACGACAGCGGCGCAGCGCCACACGCAGATCGTGAACCGGATCAGCTCCAAACTCCACGCTGGCGCGGTCGCATTCCTCGAGCACCCGCTCCATCCAGAGGGCGAGGCCTGCTTTTTTTTGCGCGTTGATTGCTGTGGCGACGGCTACAGGGAGAGGCATCGTGGTTTCTGAGGTTGCAGCATAACCAATTATTCTCGCCGTTAGAGAGAATTAATTCTAGTGCTGTCGGGTGTTATTTCGCGAACACCTCGGCACGGGAAAATGATCCGAAGCTCTCGGAATTTACGTCCGGCCTGCGGCAGAGGCGCTCCTGACGCCCACTTGAGGACAATTACCTCCGTAACATGCATCCCCTTACCTTGTGCATTAACCTTAGATCGGAGTTTCAGGAGCCGCGTATTTCCACCGCCGCCACAACCAAGAGAGAAGATCGGAATGCGTCCGCTCGCGCCTTTATTCACAGTCTAAACATCCTGGTGAAGTATGTGCGGCTTTATGGTTTTCAGCATAAGCGCACCGAAGGCCAATTTGAAGTCACGTGGAATGAGCTGCAGCACGGCTTGCCTGATAGTGGTTTCCTCCTGGGAGTTTCCGAGAACCGGCTGCTGCTGGATGGCGTCGCCCTTGAAACGGGGCAGGCCGAACGCAGCTTCGCTCAACTTCTGACGGCGGCCGGGCTTGCCAGCATTCACTTTTCAAAGGGAGTCACGGTTGACGATTTTGCCCGGCTGATCAAAGCCTTTGCCGTGGGCGGTTCCAAAGCTCAGGACGTAGTCCAACAGATCAAAGACATCTTCGGCGACAACAAAACCTCCACGATTCGGATCAACGAAGTGAAATTTGTAGCGGCCGATCCGGGCTCAGCAGACGTGACCATTGCAGCGCAAATCGCTGCTCAGAGTCTCGGCCCCGAATTCAAAGAATGGCTGAATGATCCACAGAAACTGCTGCAACTGATTGCCGCGGCTGAGGGTTCGCGCTCCGGTGGTGCAGGCGGTACCGTACCGATTGGCAGTGTCCCGAATATCCCTAGCAGTAAAGCAAGCGGCGGCGATACCGGCGATGGCAGTGGCTCGGGCGGGGGAACTTGGGCGGGTGGAGTTGTGCCGCTTCAGGAAGAAGAAGTGATGCAGGCGATCCGCCTGCTTACCAAGTTCGGGGAAGTCGGTGCCGACCCCGGCGCCAAGACAGAATCGCTGCAGAACGAACTGACCCAGGCAGATCCCAACACCAAGCTCAACCTCCAACAACTGCTGGAAAGCCTGGCTGCAAAGAATCCTACGGAAAAAAACGATACGCCTCTTTTGATGAAGGCGGCTGAGCACATGGCGATCCGCTTCGCCATGGAACGCTTCCAAAAGGGCGACATCAAGGTCAACGCCGTGCACCAGATGCTGGAACATATGAGCCGGCAAATGGACACTTTGCGGCAGATCCTGAAAGTCCACGAAGACAAGATGAGCAAGGCCGGGATTCTGGTCGAGTCCCATGCCGACATTCTGGATCGGATGTTCTGGGCGGAAGTGCCGGAAGCGGGGAAGAAAAGCGTACTCTTGTCGAGCGAGGCGCCCTGCGTGCCCCCGCGCAATATCCGCCAGTTTATCGAGGTTTTGCTGGAACGTGGAGACCTCGAAAGCGCTACCGCCATTCTGCAGAACTACTCAAATTGCCTCACGGCTAAAGATGCGGAACCTCGTCGCAAAGCAGCAATTGGACTGAGCCAGCTGGCCGATTTGTTTGCCAGCCCCGGTATCGATTTGATCGGCCCCATCGTTCACAAAATTGGTGAGGCTCTGGTCAGGGACCCCGATCCAGAAGTGCAAAGTCTGCTTAGCGCGGCCTTTGTACGGCTGAGTTCAGAAGCCGGAAATCGTAAGCAGTTTGCCGCCTTGAGTGAGGTTTGCGTAGCCATAGAAGGCGTCGCCAAACAGCGTCCGGCACTGGCCAACGAACTGCGCCCTCGCATTGGCGTGGAGAATCGCCTGCCAGAGTTCATCGAAGAGGCGTTGCGACTGCCACAAGTTCCTCCCGACCTCATTCTCGTGCTGCGCCGCACTTCGCAGGCGGCCGTGGAACATCTCGCCGACAGATTCTTCCGCTGCATGCGGCGTGAAGAATGCGACCGGATGGTAGAGATCGTCAGAGATCTCGGGCCGAACGCATTGCAACAAGCGCGAGAAATGCTGCGGATGGGGGCGGTGCGGCAAGCGTCAGCAGTAGTCGGGCTGCTGAGCCGTCTGGACGTACCGACGTTGCTCGAGTTGTTGCCTATCCGTCTGCCGGAATGGAACCGGTTCTATCACGACATCGTGGTTCGCCAAATCGCCTATGGCGCAGCTCCGGACCGTGGACGTACTCTGCTGGAGATCTTGGAGCATCTGGATGCGCTGGTCCTGCCCCAGGCCATCGATGAGATTGGCATGAGCGGTGACCGCACCACGGTTCCGCCACTCATGGTCATGGCGGAGGCTGGCGAATCCCAAGGCCGTTCAGCGATCATCCAGATCAAAGCAGTGGAGTCCCTGGGAAGACTGCGCGAACCTGAATCCATTCCCGTGTTGCGTGCGTTGCTTGAGACCAAGAAGATGTGGAAGTGGGCCAATCATCGCGAACTGCGAATTGCAGCCGCACAAGCGTTGGCCAAGATCGATCCGCGGTACGCAGGCCAGGTCATGTCGGATAGCGGCTTGGTGCCGGGCGAACTGGCCATTGCGCCGCTCGATGCGGCTCCGGCCTGCCCATGGGTGCGGCAGCGGCGTTACGAGAGAATCGTTTTGCGAAAGTCTTTGTCCGCAATCATCAGCAGCTCCTGGGGAAAGTCCAGCATCTCCCTTCGCGAACTCAGTTTAGGCGGCGGGATGGGTACGAAGGAAGACAATCTCCGCGTGGGCTCGGAAGCAAACATCGACATTTCAGTTGGCGTCCGGCACATTCGCGGGCAGGTTCTACTGCGTCGCGCCCGGGTGAACGAAGTCGGATTTGAAATTGTGAATACGGACCTGGAAAGCCGTCTTCGCTTGCGTGCAATTTTGATGGAAGCAGTGGAGCGTGCTCCCGAGATACGAGGCAGCGAGTGGCAGGGTGAGCGCAAGGTCTAAATTCTGCCTGCTTAGAATCGCAGGCAAACAAAAAGCCCCGGCTCAAATTGAGCTGGGGCTTTTGCTTTTCTGCGAAATACTTCTACTTCACTTTGGCGAAGATGATAACCAGCGTGTACAGCGCCAGTGATTCGATCAGAGCCAGACCAAGAATCAGCGCCAGCTGAATGCCAGGCCGGGCTGCGGGATTGCGAGCCAAGCCTTCAGCCGCTGCGGCCGTGGCTTTGCCCTGCGCCAAGGCGCAAATGCCGGAAGCGAACGCCATGGAAAATCCAGCGGCGATCGCGACCCAGTTAACTCCACCCGCAGCTGCTTCCCCGCCCTGCGCGAACACAGGAACGGCAAAGCACAGCAACGACAACACCATGAACAGATTACTCAGTTTACGCATCGTGTTTCTCCTCGTGGACTATGAATTACCGCCAGTGGGTGGTTGACGTCATACCTTGCAGACGCCCTCACGCTGAACGGTGTACAACCAAAAATGAAGACCAGACTCTTGGCCCGTAGAGACGTAGCTAGCTACGTCTCTACAGCGCGACAATCTAGTGCTCTTCTGCCACGGCTCCAGCCAGATATACGGTCGTCAGCAGAACAAAGATGTATGTCTGCAGCAACGACACGCCGATGTGCAATCCCAGAAACACGATCGGCACTCCGATCGGAACCAGCGAAAAGAAGACCAAGGTCACCATGTCGCCGGCAAACATGTTGGCGTAAAGACGGATGGTCAGCGACAGCACCCGGGCCAGGTGGCTGATCAGTTCAATGGGAACCATCAGGGGCGCAAGCGCAGGCATTGGTCCCGCAAAGTGCTTGAGATAGCTGATTCCAGCGTGTTTGAATCCCTGAGCCTGGTAGTACACAAAAGCACAAATCGCTAACCCCAGCGGAACCACGGGGACGGCCGTAGGGGATTCAAAGCCGGGAATCACGCCGATCAGGTTGCAGATCAAGATAAAGAAACCGAGCGCCATCAGAAATGGCGTAAAACCCTCGCTGTGATGACCGATGATTTCGTGACTCTGGCCCTGAACGAATCCGTGGGCGCCTTCGAAGATGTGCTGCAATGCGCCCGGCCTGTCGACCGAAAGCCGGGAGCGCACAAGAGCAAATACGATCACCAGGAAGATAAACACCAGAAGCTCCATCGCCACGGAATTAGCGATGGGCGCATCCGGATACTTCGGTTCAAGGTGGAGTGTCCGCAGCACCCCGGTAACTGGGCTGGCGAAAAGGTGATTCAGGAATGCCGTAAACCAGAGTTGTTCGTGCATGATCCAGCTTTATTATCAGTTGCTATCAAACTCTCTGCTGGGGTACTCAGAATCCGCGCGCCAAAGCCATGTACAACTCAAAAGCCGCTTCGCACGCGATGCCCCCTACGGGCAGGAACAGGCCCGCAAAGAGCCCATAAAGACTCGCGGGAGAAACACTGAATATAGCATACGCGGCCGCTGCCATCAAAAAGTACCGCACCAGAAATCTAAACACAATTCCACCGCTCGATTGTTTATAAGGCGTCTGGGTGGCGCGGTCCGCCAAGGCGCTTACAACGCGCTCCAGCCAATGAAAATTGAGGTATGCGATGGCGCATCCGCAGGCGAACCCGACGGCGACGCGCCAGCCAAACCGTAGCCATCCCGCTCCGCTGAGAAGCAGGGACAGCGCGATCATGAACCGTGGAATGCGTGCCAGCGCGCCCGAGTAGAACGACTCGGCCCGGCTTTCACCATCTTCGCTCATCATGGGTTCTTCGAGTCGGAAGAGGTGACCGTGCGGATCAGTTCCACGAAACCAGCAACGATGCCTAGGATCAGCCCAGCCAAATACAGCCAGGTCGTATGCAACCAATGATCCAGCGCCAAGCCGATCAGCCATCCGGCGACGGTTGCTGCCGGAAGGGTAAATGCTAACTGGCTATAGTTCGCTAGTTGCACCAACATGCTCTTCTTTTCAGGCCGGTCGCTGTCAAGGGGAGACATAGATTGCAGGCTTTCTAAACCTGGAAATGGTGCTGCGCAGGAGACGCAGCAAGCTGCGTTTCTACAGCGACGGTAGAGACGGTGCTTGAAACGTCTCTCACTCTAACCGAGGCCCATCGACCAGGTCACGACTCGGATGAATCGCTCGGGGAAGACGCCGATGATGACCGTAGCGAACGCGGTTACGCCAAGCGCCACCCGCATGGCCACGCTGATAGGCAGCCGGGTTTTATCCAAGGCCTCGCTCATAAACATGGCATTCGCGATACGCATGTAGTAATAAAGCCCAAAAACCGCATACAGTACGGCCAAGGACGCCAGAATATAATGGCCGCTCTCAATCAGGCTCAGGAAAATAAAATACTTTCCGTAGAAGCCCGCCAGAGGCGGAATCCCCGCGAGGGACAGAAGAAAGATCAGCATCAGGACGGCTTCGGTTGGAGCCCGCGAGAAAAGGCCGGCAATGTCATCGATCTCGTCACCAATCACATTCCGCTGCCGCAGCGAAGTCACTACGGCGAAGGCTCCCAGGTTCATGAAAGTGTAGACCAACAAATACAGCAGAATTCCCTTGAAGCCGTCGAAGAACGCGGGAGCAGGATAGTCCACCGAAGCCAGGGCAACTAAACCAAGCAGCATGTAACCGACGTGAGCGA
>Ga0209275_10000376_pt1 | contig 17100 bp, 15 predicted proteins | sample HubBroMetageREF2_FD_188344 | JGI IMG/M metagenome (GOLD analysis project Ga0209275, IMG submission 188344) | Reference soil microbial communities from the Hubbard Brook experimental Forest, New Hampshire, USA - Hubbard Brook CCASE Soil... | ecosystem: Environmental > Terrestrial > Soil >... | reverse complement strand
GCGCGTGCAGAAGGGCGGCATCCTGCTGTCCGTTCACTGTGACTCTTCCGAAGCAGTCACACGCGCCAAGGACATCATGAAGATCACCAGCGCCGAGGATATTTCCTCCACCGGCGAATCTTCGGCGGACGTAAAAGCGGATGATCAGCGTGCGCGCCACACCACTTCCGGCGGCGCATAGATTCCCCGCGGGAGGAAGCGTGCAGCTCGGCGCCTCCTCTAGACTGTTCTTCCAGCACTAATGAACGCGGTTCGAAAGCCGATTCACTAACGACGGAATTCGCAGAAAACGGAGGACACCGTGAAGACAAGATACAACTGGATGGAATCAATCTCGGCGTTCGCAGTAGGAGTCGGTGTAGGCGCGGCCCTGGGCATGCTTTTTGCTCCGCGCTCAGGTAGTGACACCCGCGAGTATCTCGTGGAGAGCGCGCAAGAACAATTGGACGGCGCAATCGCCGCCGGCCACAAAATCGCACAGCGCGCGCAAGAAAATATCGATCAAGTGAAAAGTCAGGTGCGCCAGGCCGCCGACGTTGGCGAGCGAGCGTATCGCGAGGCTGTCAAGAACACGACAGCATAAGGCGCGTCAGCCGCAAGGTGCGTCAAATTCCATCCGCATCAAAACTAAACCCGTCTCCGCCAATTCATGCGTTGACGCTGCACCTAAAACAGGAGACCCAGATGAAGGCGGAAGCACCGTCGCAGACGGCAGACAAAGTGAGTCGTAACGATCTAATCGCGCTATTGAACGAAGACTTGGCCCGCGAGTATCAGGCCATCATTTCCTACGTGGTGTATTCGCAGGTGCTGAAGGGCGCCGAATTCATGAATATCGCCGCAGAATTGGAAAAGCACGCGGCCGAAGAACTCGCCCACGCGCTGATGATTTCCAACCAAATTGACTATCTCGGAGGCATGCCCGCAGTCCAGCCGAAACCCGTCCGCACTTCGGAAAAGGCCCGCGAAATGTTGCGCTTCGATCTGATCAATGAAGGCGAAACCATCCGCAACTATCGTGAAAGGGTCCGCCAGTGCGAGCAATTAGGTGAATACGCAATGGCCGAACACATCCGCGAGATCCTCATGGACGAACAGGACCACCAGATCGCATTGGCAACCGCGCTGGGCGAAGACGTTCCGGTGGTAAAGGATCCTCCGAACCACGCGGGGAAAAAAGCATAAGCCGTTTTATCCGGCTGTTGGAATGCTGCAGGAACCGGCAAGAAAAGCGCCAAGCAAATCGCAACACCAGTCACTCAGGGAGAAAACATGAAAATCACTGAACGCAAGCCCATGCAAAAAGCTGAGGATCTTCTCACTACCGTAGCCCGTTCGATCGGTTCCACGTTGGGGGCGGTCGCGGCAAAGGTCAATGCAACAACCCGCCCGTCCCGTCGCACCGCGGGACGCACGCGCACTCGCAAGCACGCTTCTGCTTCGCGCAACAGCCGCCGCGCCTCCGCCTCAGTTTCCAAGAGCAGCAACAAAGTCGCGCGTCTCGTCAAAAAGAATCGTAAGAAATCTGTGAAATAACCCAATTCAGCTCATTGCAAAGGAGGATTCCCATGCAAAAGCTCATGCTGCCCGGTTCATTGCTCATGTTGCTTGCCGTCGGCACCCTGGCAGGTTGCTCGTCCGAGCCCGCAAAATCTCCGGACGTCGCTGACAGTATCCGGAAATCGCTAGACCAATCGGGCTTGAAAGACGTAAAAGTAAGCCAAGACCGGACCAAAGGTGTAGTGACTCTGGACGGCCAAGTGCCGTCCGTCATGGACAAGTCGCAGGCGGAGACCATCGCAAATTCTCTGGCTGGCGGGCAAGTTGTGGCGGATCAAATCGCCGTCGTCCCTCCCTCCGCGGAAAGCGACGCCAAGGCGGTGAATTCGGATTTGGATAAGGGCATCGAAAAAAACCTGGACGCCGCCCTGATTCAGAACCGCCTCAACAAGCATGTGAAGTACGACGTCAAAGCCGGCGTCGTAACTCTCAGCGGCGAAGTGGACTCTCAGGCCAAACGCGCCTACGCCGAAAAAGTCGCGGCGGCGGTTCCGAACGTTCAGCAGGTGGTGAACGAGTTGCAGGTGAAGGACCAGAAGGCCAGCTCTACAAATTAGCACTCGAGAATTGCACATGCCGCCAGCGAGAACGCAACGCCCGGTTCTCGCTGGGGATGCGAAATCGGAATACCGCGCGGTCGACGCGCCACGAATATATCGTGTTCCTATTCGAGCAGCACTTTACACAGCGTCTTGAACACTTCCAGCCGGCCATTCTTGTCGTAATTGATGTAGCCAAGCTTGCGGAATTTATTCATGAAGAGATTCACGCGCGGGCGCGTCGTTCCCACCATCTCTCCCAAGATGTCCTGATTCATTCTGGACAGAAACGTCATATCCGCGTGTCCCGCGTCGTAATCGGCCAGCAACAGCAACGTGCGCGCCAGCCGCTTTTCGCTGGAATTGAACAGGTGATCAATTAAATCCTGCTCGATTCGGTGATTCCGGGCCAGCAGGTAATTGATGAAGCGCGAACAGACAGCGGGCTCCTCGATCATGATCCTCAACATCTTTTTTCGGTTAATCACTATGATTGACCCGGGCACCAACGCTACTGCCGACGCAGAATAAAATGCCTGGCCGTTCAGACAGTTCTCGCCAAAAAAATCGCCCCGGCCCAGGAATCCTAGAATTCCGCGCCTCCCTCGATTTGAAATCAGCATCAGCTTCACGATGCCTTCCTCGATGTAACCAACATCCGTGCACTCGTCGCCTTGCGTGAAAATCGTCTCGCCCGCGTCATAGCGTACCGGTTTTGATACCGGCAGCCCCGTCGGAAACAGAATCTGTGCTTTGTCCGCCCGTTTCTTGGGTGTCATTTCGTCCTCAAATGTCGAATGCGCCGCGGATTAATAAGCCGGACTTTGTCATTCAGAGTCTGATTCCCCGTTTTGCGCGGTCCTATTGTGCAAAAGTTCCGTCCAAGTGCAAGAAAAGATTGGCTATGTCTAAGGTTGAACATGCAGGTTCCGCTTGAGTGTGTACACTGACGGTAGGTGAGTCGTGTGTCCAGCCTCTTGCCACAGACGAGGCTAAACTGTTGCTCTAACTTCGTAAGCTAGAGGTGCGTATGGATTTAGGGTTCGACATCTTCAAGACGATGGATGACGGCACGCCGCTATGGATCAAGCAGGTGTCCAGTCTAGATGAGGGCAGGCGACACCTCGAGACTTTAATCGGCGCGGCGCCCGGCGAGTACTTCATCCGCGACGCGTCCTCAGGCGAGATCGCTTTCAGACTGGGCAACATTTCATCCACTTGAGTTATCGCGCTACCGACCACCTGAATTTCATCCGGCGGTCGGACGCAAGCGTTACGCTTTCGTATGGATTTTGGAAGTTGGCCGCCGAATCCGCTGGGCCTGCGATAAAATTTATTCTGGTGCCCCTTCGATGAAGGTTTCTCGTTCGACTCTGTTGATCTCTTGTGCTTGGGTGTTTTTTGTCGGCGGCTACGGGGCCGTCACACTGCTGACCTCTCGCGACTCGACCTTGGCGGCATTCGGATATTTCTTTGCCTGCATGGTTCCGTTGTTCGCCAATACCTGCCTGCTCTGGAACGCGGCTTCGCCTTACCGCCGCCAAAATGGATTCTGGATGCTTCTGGCGTTGGGCTGCGCTTTTTGGCTCGCGGGAATCCTGGTGGTGGTTTACACCCAGTTCAGCCTGCACCAGCAGGCTCAAGTCCCGTTCATCGCCGATCTGATCTTCTTTCTTCACACCGTTCCATTCATGGCCTCGCTGGCGCTGATGCCTCACGCGCGAAAAATGCGCGAAACTCTGCGCTACGGTTTGATCGATTTCTTCCTTCTGGCCTTCCTGTGGCTCTACATCTATATTTTCGCGGCAATGCCTTGGAAAGTGATCTCGCCGAATCCTGCGTTATTCCACTCGCGCGACTTCACGAGTTATCTGATCGAAAATCTGGTCGTCGCGATTGGTTTCGGCCTGCTGTTTGTGCGCACCCGGGGCTCCTGGCGCACGGTGTACGGCCATCTTTTCGGCGCCACGTCCTTATACGTCACGGGTATGACGTTGGCAGTCATGGCCATGCGCCACCTGCTGCCCTACTCGGGCAGCCTGATCCGGCTGCCCCTGTTAGCTTCGTTCGTTTGGCTCGGCACGGCGGGGATTGTCGCTCGCGATTTAAAGTTTGAGCCGGAACCGCAGCAGCCTTCCGTGCAGCGCGATACGCAGTGGCCGGCGCGTCTGGCGATGTGGGGTGTGTTGGCAGCGCCCGTACTGGCCGCGTGGGACGTGCTCTTTAGCACGGCGCCGGATTCGGTGAAGAGTTTCCGCCTGATTGTCACGCTGGTGGCGATTTTCGTCGGCGCCGGCCTCGTTTTTTTCCGCCAGTATCTTGTGTATCAGGAGCGCACCAGCCTGGTGCACGAATTGTGGGAGTCGCTGGAAAACGTCAAGCGGCTGCAAACCCATTTCGTGCAGTCCGAGAAATTGGCCTCGCTCGGCCAGCTGGCCGCGGGCGCCGCGCATGAAATCAATAATCCGCTCACCGCGATTCTCGGTTATGCCGACGTGCTCACCATCGAAAACGCCGCGAACACCCGGGCGCATTCTCTGGGAGAAAAAATCCGCGAGCAGGCCCGCCGTACCAAGGACCTGGTCAACAACTTGCTCAGTTTTGCGCGCCAGGTTCCCGCTGAAAAACAATTGTTGGACCTCAATAGCGTCCTGACCGGCGCCGTGCAGCTGCGCAATCTGGATTTGCGCGGGAAAAATATCCGCATCGAGCTGGAAAATCGCAGCATCCTGCCCGCCGTGCGCGGCGACCCGAATCAATTGCTGCAGGTGTTTTACCACTTGATCAGCAACGCGGTGGACGCCATGGAAACCGCCGGCGGCGGCGTGCTGCTCATTCGCACTTTGCGCGAACGCGGCAACGTGGTCATCGAATTCTCAGACACCGGACCGGGCATGAAGGAACCGGAAAAAGTATTCGACCCGTTCTACACCACTAAGGAAGTTGGCAAAGGCACGGGGCTTGGCCTCAGCATCTGTTACGGAGTGATGGAAGAGCACGGCGGACGCATCAGCGGATTCAACCGCCCCGAAGGCGGCTGCACGTTCCGCCTCGAGCTGCCGGCGATTCTCGCCGTTTTTCCCCAGACTTCCACGCTGCCCGCGGCTCCCGTCAACACCCGCTAATGTGCGCTCCGCGATTCAGCGCCATAGGCGCGGCACAGCTTTGGATAGCGCCACCGCATGAATGTGCTAGAGTCTGAAATTCCATGAGCAGCTTCGCGACAATCGCCGCCCCTGCGATTTCCACCGAACATCTGACGCGCCGTTTCGGCGACCTGGTGGCCGTGCAAGACGTAAACCTGCGCGTCGCTCCTGGCCAGTTCTTCGGATTCCTCGGCCCCAACGGCGCGGGAAAATCCACCACCATCAAGATGCTCACCGGCCTGTTGGCCCCTACTTCCGGGCGCATGCAGATTCTCGGCGTTGATCTGGCGCAGGATTCCGTGGAGGTGAAGCGCCAGATTGGCGTCGTGCCCGAAGGCATGGCCCTCTTCGGACGCCTCACCGGTTCCGAGTATTTGAATTTCGTCGGCCGCATGTACGGGCTGGATCGCGCGACGGCTGCGAAACGTACCGCGGAACTTCTGGATTTTATGCAGCTGGTGGACCAGCCCAGGGCGCTGGTGACCGATTATTCCCACGGCATGCAGAAAAAACTCGCGCTGGCCGCCGCGGTGATTCACGGCCCGAAAATTCTTTTCCTCGACGAGCCGTTTGAAGGCGTGGACGCGATCGCTTCCAACACGCTGAAATTTATGCTGCAGAATATGATCTCTCGCGGCGCCACCATTTTTCTCACTTCGCATGTGCTGGAAATTGTCGAACGCCTGTGCAGCCACGTGGCCATCATTCATCGCGGCCAGCTGGTCGCGCAGGGCTCACTGGAAGAACTGCGTGCCGGCGTGGAAGCGCAAGCCGCCGCTGCACTCACCGCCCCTGGTGCGCCGCATGAGCTTGGCGCGCCCGCTCCCGCACCCGGCGAAAAGCTCACCCTCGAGCAGATTTTCCTGCGCATCGTCGGCGGCACGCGCCGCGCCGATCAGGAACTTTCGTGGCTGGGCTGACCTTCTCTCCCGAAATCCGCGGCCAGTTCGCCGCCATCGCCCGCGTCCGCTGGCAGCTTTTCGTAAATTCCATGCGCACGATTCGCGGACGCATGGAAATTGTTGCACGCGGATTTACGTTCCTGGCCTTCGGCATGGGCGGCTTTCTGGGCTCCATCGCCATCGGATTCGTCGCGTGGTATTTCGTATCCAGCGGAAGGGCGGATTGGCTTCCCCTACTGCTCTGGCCCGTGTTCCTGTTCTGGCAATTCGTCCCCGTAATGGCCAGCGCCTTCACCGAGAATGTGGATTCATCCAACCTGCTGCGCTTCCCGCTCACCTTTCCTTCCTATTTTCTGATTCGCATCGCTTACGGCTCGCTCGATCCCCCCACATTGATGGGGTGCCTCTGGCTGCTGGGCATGGCCATCGGAATCGGCTGGGCCTCGCCGCTGCTTTTCCTGCCGGCCGCCGCAGTTCTGCCGCTGTTTGCACTCTTCAATATTTTGCTGGCCCGCATGCTTTTCACTTGGGTGGAGCGCTGGCTCGCGCAACGACGCGCTCGCGAAATCCTCGGCGTGCTATTTCTTTTCATGGTCATCGGCTTTCAATTCATCGGGCCGCTCATCCGCCATTTTGGCAACCGCTCCCATCAGCCCGCGCTGTCGCACGTCGTCGTCCAGGCCCAGCCCATCGAGCGGCTGACGCCACCGGGCCTGGCGGGCTTGGCGATCGCGCACTCCCTGCGCGGAGAATATGCACCCGCTCTAGGTTCGTTCGCGCTGTTCAGCGGATATACGCTGGCGGTTCTGTGGCTGCTGATCGTGCGTTTGCGCGCGCAATATTTGGGCGAAAATCTAAGCGAAGCGAGGGCGCGCACCGCCACGACCGCAGGCAGGCAGAAAATTCGCCTCGGCTGGAATATTCCCGGCGTTTCCGGCGCGATTTCCGCCGTGCTCGAAAAGGAAATTCATTATCTTTCGCGCAGCGGCCCCATGCTGTTTACGCTGGTGATGCCGTTGGTCGTGCTCCTGATTTTCCGCTTGACGCCCGGGAAGGCGGATAGCTCATCCGGCATGTTCAGTCACTCCGCGGATCTGGCTTTTCCGGTGGGCGCCGCATACGCCGTGCTGATCTTGACCAACCTGGTCTTCAACAGCTTCGGCGCCGACGCCGGCGGAATTCAATTCTATTTTGTTTCGCCAGTGCGCTTCCGCGAAATCCTGCTGGGCAAAAATCTCACGCACGCTCTCCTGCTCGCGCTCGAAACGGTCCTGGTCTGTGCTGGAGCAAGCCTGATGTACCGTCCGCCGCCATGGGACATCGCGCTCGCCACGGTCACCGGCGTATTCTTCGCGCTAATCGTGAATTTGACGGTCGGCAATCTGCTCTCCGTGTACTCTCCCAAGAAAATTGATCTCGGCGCCCTGGGCCGCCAGCACACGTCGCAAGTCACCGCGCTGGCCGGCCTGGGCATCCAGGCCGCAGTGCTAGGCCTCTGTGCCCTGGCGTTTCTCGCCGCGCGCGCGTACCAGCACATCTGGTTCGCAGCCATAATTTTCCTCGCGCTAGCCGCCATCGCCACCGTGTTCTACGCGCTCAGCCTGAATCGCATCGATGCCATAGCCCAACGCCGCCGCGAAGCAATAATCGCCGAACTCTGCCGCGCGTGATCTGCGTATGAATTTGTGCGAGGCGACAGGTTGCGATACATTCAGTCGGCGCGCGAAATGTCATAGAATCGAAAGGAACCTTCAATGAAACGCTGCACGCCCTTCCACCTGAGTGTGTTGCTTTTCTTCACTTTGTCCTCGACTTCCCCGCTCTTAGCCCAAGCGCAGGTTGGGCACGGGAATCTCTTGGACGAGCTTAAGTGGTTCGTCGAAAATCCCGCACCTCCGGGATACGAGAACGCTGTGGCGGATGGGATCCGATCGGAAACAGCCAAGTTGCATCCAACGACGGACAATCTCGGCGACGTGATCGTCACCATCGGCAGCGGCGCGCCGCATCGCCTGATCGTTACCCCGATTGACGAACCCGGATTCGTCGTCAGCGAAATCACGCCGGAAGGCTATTTACGCCTGCAGCGCCTTCCGCAAGGCGGATTACCTCCGATTTTCAATGAATTATATTCCGCGCAGCCCGTGAAAATTCGTGCGTCCAGTGGAAAATGGATCGACGGCGTCGTCGCGGGCCTGTCCGTACATCTGCAACCCGGCCGAACCAATCCGCCGAAGGCGACGGACCTCGAAAATACCTACGTGGATATCGGCGCAACCTCCGCTGCCGAAGTACGCAGCGCCGGAGTTGATCTGCTCAGCCCTGTCGTAATTAACCGCAGGCTGGCGGAGCTTGATAACCACACGAAGTTTGCGGGTGCGTCGATTGGAGACCGTGCGGGCACCGTCGCGCTCCTCGAGATTCTCTTCCGATTGGATCCCGCAAAAATTAACGGCACCCTCACCATCGCTTTCGTCGTGCAGCAGCGCACCGGCTCACGGGGCCTGCAGCGCATTCTCACGCAAACGCAGGCCGACGAAATGATTTACGTTGGACGGCTGCTCCCCGGCGGGCCCATTCCAGAAACGGAGACGATGCATCGCGCACCGCGGCGCGAGCCCGGCAGTGGTGTAATGGTGGGCGTCGAGAATACGGACGGCTCGTTATCTGGATTTGCGGACGAACTCAAGCAGCTCGCGGATGCTAGCAAAATTCCTTTCACATCCGACTACTCCGCGAGCATTCTTCCCAGGAGCTATCTGCCCATGCCGCCACTCCCGCCGAAATGGGCGCACATCGGAATCGCTACTTCCTGGGCTGATACGCCAGCCGAGCTGATTGACTATCAAGATTTCAACTCCTTGATCTACTTTCTCGCCGATTACATTAGCGGCCCAATCGCGGGGCATGCGAGCCTCGGTGGAAGGGGCGGCGGTTACATCGACACCAGACCAAAACCGCACCGTGTGCAGCTGTCGAATCGTGCGATGCTGCAAAAACTCACTGAGAAATACGGCGTCAGCTATCACGAAGGCGAAGTACGCGAGGAGGTACAAGATCTTCTTCCGCCGTGGGCCAAGCCCGAAACCGACGACGCCGGAAACCTGATCCTCCATCTCGGCACCGCCCCCGCCGGCTCAAAAACCCCCCGCGTCCTGGTCGTCGCCCACATGGACGAAATCGGCTTCACCGTGAAATCCATCTCCAAAGACGGCCGCCTCGAAGTCGAATGGCGCGGCGGCGGCGAACTCAGCTTTTTCGGCGGCCATCCCGCGCTCGTGCACACCGCCAAGGGCGACCTCGACGCCATCGTCGAGCTGCCGAACGGCTGGGACACCGCAAACTTCAAATGGCCAACGGACTCGGGCCAGCCAGACTCGAAAAATCCCATTCGCGTTGATGTCGGCGCGCGCACTCCCGAAGAAGTCGCGAAGCTCGGCATCAACCTCGGCGACACCATCACCATTCCCAAAGCCTACCGCCCGCTCCTCGGCACGCGCGCCAATGGCCGCAGCTTCGACGATCGCGTCGGAGATACGGCGCTGATTTCCGCCGTGTGGACGTTAGGCGCCCCGCTGAAAGATCGCGACGTCACTTTTGTCTGGTCCACCGGCGAAGAAGAAGGCCTCGTAGGCGCCGCGAAAGTCGCCAAGCGCCTTGCCGACGAAGGCCACGTGCCCGATTTCGTTTTCGCCGTGGACACTTTCGTCAGCGCCGACTCGCCCATCGAATCGCAGCGTTTCGCCGATGCCGAAATCGGCAAAGGTTTCGTGATTCGCGCCGTGGACAATTCCAATATCGTCCCAACACCGCTTGTCGAGCGCCTCATCAAGCTCGCGCGCACCAATCAGATTCCCGTACAGTACGGCGCCACCGGCGGCGGCAATGATGGCTCCGCCTTCGTCCGCTACGGCTCGGTGGACATCGCGCTCGGCTGGCCGCTGCGCTACTCACATTCCCCAGCGGAAGTGATAGACACGCGCGACGTGGATTCCCTCGCGCACATCATCACCGCCATCGCCAAGAGCTGGTAAACGCGACGAGCGGCGCACCATCAATAAATGTACATATCCGTGGGCCACGCCCACACTTTGCTATAATCTCGCGCCGTGAGCGACCCAGCTTTCAAACCGCCCCGCCACATCGTCATCGAAGGCCCGATTCGCGTCGGAAAATCCACGCTTGCCAAAGTCCTCGCCGAACAATTGCACGCGCGCCGCATCTTCGACGCTGACGACAATCCATTCCTCACCGATTTCTACGACGAAAAACCCGGCTCCGCCTTCCGCGCCCAAATGTATTTTCTCTACGAACGCTATCGCCGCCTGCTGGACACTCGCCCGGAATCGGATCCCGCGCCCATCGTCAGCGATTTCCTGTTCGAGAAGGACAAAATTTTCGCGTATCTGAATCTCGAAGACGAAGAACTGAAACTCTACGAGCGCTATTTCGAAATGCTCGCGCCCTCGGTCCCCACTCCGGATCTCGTCATCTACCTCCAAGCCAAGCCCGAAGTCCTACGCAAGCGCGTCACGAAAAAAGGCGATCCCGCGGAAACGCAAATTTCTCCGGAATATGTGGAAGCCGTCGCCAACGCCTACGAACATTTTTTCTTCCGCTATTCAGGCGCGAATCTGCTGGTGGTGGATACTTCGGAGATTGATTTCGTGGAACGCAACCAGGACCTGCAGGAACTGCTCCGCCGCCTGCGCCAGCCCGTGAAAGGCACGCAATATTTCCTACCGCTCGGCCAGGGCTGAATCACTGTGTGTGAACTCCGGAATCTTTGTAGGTCGTGGCTTCAGTTCATCCTGAGAGCCTGCTGGCGGCAGGATCGAAGGGCCACGACGTGAGTCCCGCGAAATCGAGCGGCTTCAGCCGCCGAAGTACAGGACTTGCCTTTGACGTTTGCTTCGATTTTGTAGCGGCCGCCCGCTTTTTCTTTTTAGGCGGGCGTCTTTGACGCTGCCATTTGTTTTTGCAGTACCCACACAGAATCTGCAAGTCCGGCTACCAATACTTCCAGAATCACTATTCGCTTTGGATTTTCGCAAGAAGAGAGAAGGGGGACGGGACGGGCGGCCCCGCCAGGCTACCCGCCCCGCACTGCGCACAGGAGGAACTCAAATCCAAAAGCTCAGCGCTCAACGCCAGCCGCGCATCTCAGCCACACACTTAAACTAAGCAGCTTTGTGCGTGCCCGTCAGCCGGTGACGCAATCTTCCCAGCGTGCGATTTACCGGATGGCTGCGATGCAAGAACGTCAGCACCGGCATCCGCCGCACACCGATTTTTTCCAGCGCGCGCCGGATGCGGAAATCTCTTCCCGCCGATACCAGCCCTTTTTCCAGCGTGGTGATCGCCTCAGACGTGCGTCCGGCCTGGTAATAAACCTCCGCCAGATTCAGATACAGCTGGGCGTGGTTGTGCTTCATGCCCAGCGCTTCGCGGCACAGCGATTCCGCGTCGCCGAATCGTTTTTCCGCCAGCGCGGCCAGCAGGCCGGTGTAGGAAAGATAAAATGGGTTTTTCGGAGCGATGCCAAGCGCGCGCCGGGCGTGTTGCAGCGCTTCTTCAGACTGCCCGTCTCGGAGGTTCTTCAGACACTCTTTGAAATCGTTCATTCCAGCATCTGAGGGGGATGTGGTTCCGATCCAGTGGGACATAGGCTCCTTCCTTAACCCTGCGGGCACCAGCAGGGTGACTGAACGCAGCCTACCTTTGCGCCCCGCGCGCGCAAATAGAACGTCCGTACAGTTTTTGGGCTACTCCCTTTTACTGTCATTGCGGACAGGCAAATATTTCTGCAAGGCAGCTCGTTCTATCCAGCCATCCGTCAGCTCCCGAACGCGCCCGAACGCGCCCGAACGCACCCGAACGCACCCGGAAGCCCCTGTGATTATTGGCTTTAACCTCCGATCTGACGCCTTCGACTTTGAGGTTTCTTTTGCCTTCATAGCGGCCGCCTGCATTTGCCTTTTAGGCGGACGTTCTTGATTTTGCCGTTCGTAGCGCCGGCATCTCGACTGCACTCGCACTTGAATTTGCAGCGGCCGGTTCGGTTTCATCGAACCCGGCAGTCTCTGCGCTTGATGGAGATGCTGAATTGGTCGGGGCGCTGCTTGCTGCGCCCGCCTTTGACATTGCTTTTGAAATTGTCGCAGCCGCCTGCTTTTGCCTTTTAGGCGGGAGTCTTTGACGTTGCCGTTGGTTTTGCAGCCGTAGCGACGCGCTTCACCACGCACGAGTCCTGTACACACCCAACCTTTTGCATTTCGCCCGCCCGAAGAGGATGATGAATCTGTGAAAATGTCGAACAACACCAACGGCCGTCCTAGCGCCCTCCCGCCGGAGCTCTCTACCGACCGCCCCCGCGCCTCTGACCGTGCGCCGAGCACCGTCATCCTGCTTGCCCTGAGCGGCTTCTCCGAAGGGCTTGCCCTGAGTCATTTTTGCGAAGGGAGCCCGGCGCCTTTGCCTCATGTCGGTCCCGCCGCAGCCGCGATCTCCCATTCTTCATCTGCGCCCTCCGCTTTTGTCTGCGTTTTCTGTGTTAAATCTTTTGCCTTCCGCAGCGCCGCCTGCCCCCAAAATCGCCAATTTCTATTCGATACAAATGAACCGCTCCCCAATTTTGCAACTCGCACAAAACAAACCACTTCACATGTCCCATTCGTCGCAAATAGATGCCTTTCGCACACTCCAACCTTGCAATTCACACAAAACAAATCACTTCATCACAACTCACGACACTTTTTCTATTCAACACAAATGAACGGTCACTACTCACGACTCACCAATCACTACGCACCAATCACTACTCACCAATCACTACTGACGACTCGACGAAATCGCGTCGCGCCGCGTCTCCCTTGCGACGAGGCCTCGTCGCGGTTATGCTGCGTCGTGAATTTCGAGGAGTGACGTGCAGCTAATCCGCACAAAAAGAATCAGAACTCTCGGCGGCGCACTATTCATAACGTTCCTCGCCCTGGCTTTTGCCGAACCGCTTCCGCTGACCGTTTTTGCGCAGTCTGCATCTCCAGTCGAACACGGAAAATTCATCCTGCACAAATTCGAGCAGCCCATCGGCGAAGAAACCTACCAGATCACCCGCGACGGCGATGCATTGAACGTAAAAATCGACTTCAAGTTCACCGATCGCAGCACTGCCGTGCCGCTCACCGCTGCATTTAGTTCCGCAAACGACTGGACTCCTCGTTCCTTCGAAATCCAGGGCAAGAATTCCCGCGAGACGGATATTGACGAAGCCGTCGAAGTGCAATCCGAAAAGATCCGTCTGCGCGACCGCGACAAGTGGACTGAAGCCGCGCGCCCGCCGCAGTTTTTCACCATCGCTGGTTACGCGCCCTCCACCATGCAGATGCTTATGGTCCGCTACTGGGCAACTCATGGCTCGCCGCCGCAGCTCGCCACACTTCCCAGAGGCCAGGTGAAGATCGAGCCGCGCGGCACAGACGCCGTCAGCATCGATGGCAAGGAGCAAAAGTTCGACAGGTTCACCATTGAAGGCTTAATCTGGGGCCGCGAAACGCTTTGGTTTGATGCGAATCGCAATCTTGTCGCCGCCATCACCACCGACGCAGAGTTCGACCACTTCGAAGCGATTCGCGAAGGCTACGAAAGCGGCTTGGGAACATTTGTCGGCCTTGCCGGCTCGGATGGCATGGCCGCCCTCGCGGAAATTTCCAAGGGCATTTCCGGCAGCCGCGCGGAAAAGATTGCGCTCGTCGGCGGCACGTTGATTGATGGAACGGGCCGCGACCCGGTTCCTGATTCCGTGGTCGTGATTGAAAAAGGCCGCATCGTGGAGGCCGGGCCGAAGTCGCGCGTGAAAATTCCCAGCGGCGCGCAAAAAGTGGATGTGCGCGGAAAGACCATTCTTCCCGGCCTGTGGGATATGCACGCGCATTTCGAGCAGGTCGAATGGGGACCGATTTATCTGGCGGCCGGAGCCACCACCGTGCGTGATTGCGGCAATGAATTTGAATTCATCACCGCGGTGCGCGATGCCGTCGCGAGTGGCCACGGCCTCGGCCCGCGTCTGCTGCTCGCCGGAATCGTGGATGGCACGGGACCGAGTGCGCTCGGAGTAGCCCGCGTGGACACGCCCGAGCAAGCCAAGATGTGGACGGACAAATACCACGACGCCGGGTTTCAGCAGATGAAGATTTACAGTTCTGTGAAGCTCGAGGAAGTGAAAGACGTCGCGGAGGAAGCGCACCGCCTCGGCATGACGGTCACCGGCCACGTGCCGATCGGTTTGAACGCATATCAAACCATCGAGGCGGGCCAGGACCAGATCAATCACATCCCCTATATCGTGGATATCATGGTTCCGACGCTTCCCGCGGATGCCAGCCGTCTCGATCACGCCAATGCCGCTGCAAATTTGGATCTGAATTCGCCCGCCGCGCAGCAAGCGATTGCCTTTCTGGTACAGCACGGCACGGTCGTGGATCCCACCCTCGCGCTTTTCGAGTTTTTCTCTGCCAGCACTGCCAAGCCCGCGGCCAGCATCGAGCCGGGCGTCCTGAAAGTCGCCCCGGAACTGCAGGCCATCCTTGCGGACGTCGGACCGCCGTCGCCCCAAGCGGAAATCCGCGAAAAAGTTTTTGCAAAGGAACTTGCTGTCGTCGGCGCATTGCACAAAGCAGGCGTTCCGATTGTCGCCGGAACGGATCAGACGGTTCCTGGGCACAGCCTGCACCGCGAGATCGAACTGTACGTCCAGGCGGGATTCACGCCGATGGAAGCGATTCAGGCCGCGACAATTGTGCCGGCGCGCGTGATGGGGCTGGACAAGGAAATTGGCACAGTGGAAGCGGGCAAACGCGCCGATGTAATTATTCTCGATGGCAATCCGCTCGAATCCATTCGCAATGTTCGCAAAGTTGAATTCGTCATCACCAATGGCATCATGTACAACTGCGCCGAGCTGTGGCGCAGCGTCGGTTTCCAGCCGTAGGATGCATCGAGAGGCGAAACAATGGACAAATGGACACGCAGAAAGTTCTTCTTAGCCACGCTGACGGGCGGAATTGCGGCCAGCACGCGGCGGCTTTTTGGCGCTGCTGGTCCGGAACGCAAAATTCTCGCAACTTCCGATGATGCAGCAGACTCTGCCGCGGCAGCGCAGGGCGTCCGCCCGCTGATTATTTCATCCGCCAACGGCTTGCAGCACCTCGATGACGGAATGGAGTTGCTTAAATCGGGCGGCGATACGCTTGACGCCGCGCTAGCCGTGGTGACCAAAGTAGAAGACGATCCCAACGACGACTCCGTGGGCTACGGCGGCTTGCCCAATGAAGACGGTGTCGTCGAACTGGACGCAAGCGTAATGCACGGGCCAACGCGCCGCGCCGGAGCTGTCGGTTCCATCCAGAAAATCAAGAATCCTTCGCTCGTCGCCAAAACCGTGATGGAAAAAACCAATCACGTTTTCATCGTGGGCGCGGGCGCGCAGCACTTCGCGGAAGACGAAGGTTTTGCGCCCATGAACCTTCTCACCGAGCGTTCACGAATAGCCTGGCTCGCGTGGAAAGCTTCTATTTCCGAAAATTGGCGGCCGGGGCTTGACAGTCCGGAATGGAAAGAAAAACTTGCGCAGCTGCTAGACACGCCGGAAAAGCTAGCGTGGCGCGCTCACATCGAAGACGTCGTGACGTATCCTCCGACGGGAACGATTAATTGCCTGGCTGTGAACGCGAAGGGCGAAATTTCGGGTACCACCACCACGTCCGGGCTCGCCTGGAAAATTGCCGGCCGCGTGGGCGATTCGCCCGTGATCGGCGCGGGGCTTTTTGTGGACAACGAAGTCGGCGCCGCCGGTTCCACAGGCCGTGGTGAAGAAGATATCAAGATCGCCGGCGGCCACACCATCGTGGAAATGATGCGTCGAGGATCGTCTCCCACCGATGCGTGCATGGAAGCGTTGCATCGCGTGGTGCGCAATTACAAACCGTTTCCCGATCGCCTGAAGAGATTCCACATCCAATTTTACGCGGTGAATAAAAATGGCGACTACGGCGCGGGCAGCCTCTGGGGCAAACACAAGGACGGCAAGCTGATGCAGTATGCGGTGCACGATGGCACCAAAGCGCGGCTGGTGCGCACCACGCCGATGTTCGATGAAATTGGCGGAGATTACTAGCTCTCTCTCTCGGCTTCATTCACGCGCGCACAAATCGCACCGCGCTCCAAACAAAAAATTCCTTACCGTATTTTCACGCGCCCAATTCCACGTGTTAATGTACGAGTTCGGACGCGAACACTAAATGAATGCCGCGAGCTTCCAGCAGCGGGACGCCTTCGGCCAGCGCTGCGATGGTCGCGGGACGCGGATGACCAATGGCGATGGTGAATCCGTCGCGTTGCGCGTCGCGCGCGGCGAGCGCCAGCTGCGTGAGGATCGCGTCGCGCGACGCGACATCGTCGAGGAAAACCTTGCGTGACGCCGCAGGAACGCCGGTGCGTTCCGCCGTGTCGTAAGCCACAGTCTTCGCGTCGGTGCGACTATCGACGAAGAAGAGTCCGCGCCGCCGCAGCGCTGGCATCAGCGCCTGCATCAAAGCAGGATCGGCAGTGGCGCGCGAGCCTTGATGGTTGTTCACGCCTGCAACGTGCGGAACGGTTTCCAGCATTCCCGCCAGCGTCGCATCCACTTGCGCGGCGCTCATGCCCACGCGCAGCTCGATGTCTTCCGGCTTCGCGCCGTCCGCTTCGGATTCCATCGGCAAATGCAGCATCACCTGATCGCCGCGACGCTGCGCTTCTTCGGCGAGTTCGCCCGAAAGCGGCAAATGCGGCAGCACTGAAACGGTGAGCGGAAAGCCAAGCGCAAGCACCGCATCGGCAGCGGATCGGTCGTAACCGAGGTCATCAATGATGATCGCGAGTCGCGGATTGCCGACGTTGGCGGATTGCCGCGCT
>Ga0209275_10000375_pt1 | contig 17106 bp, 11 predicted proteins | sample HubBroMetageREF2_FD_188344 | JGI IMG/M metagenome (GOLD analysis project Ga0209275, IMG submission 188344) | Reference soil microbial communities from the Hubbard Brook experimental Forest, New Hampshire, USA - Hubbard Brook CCASE Soil... | ecosystem: Environmental > Terrestrial > Soil >... | reverse complement strand
AACATCATTGAAATTACCCTGGCGTTCCGCGTCGGAAGGCACGTTTTGTGAAATTGTGGTTCCCGGCTGAATTTCCCGGCGCCATTCCTGCGACCAGAAGAAGAATGTCTTCTTCTTTTCGTTGTTGTACAGATGCGGAATATAAACCGGACCACCAATCGTGTAGCCCCAGTCGTGCTTTTTGTAGGACGGCCGCGCGATCCCCTGCCCATTGTTTTGCCAGGAATTGGCATTGAAGAAATCGTTGCGGCCGTAGTAGAACGCGCTGCCATGGAACTGGTTGGTGCCCGACTTGGTTTCCACTTCGATGGTGCCAGAGCCATTGCGGCCGTATTGGGCGCCATAGTTGGAAGTCAGCACCTTAAATTCTGCGATGGCCTCAAGGTTCGGGTAGACGTTGATGGAGTTGTTGCTGCCGTTGTCCATGTTGTCGCCACCGTCGATTTCCCAGTTGTTGTACTCGGTGCGACCGCCATTGATGGCGTACATGGTGTTGCCAATGATGCCGACGGTTCCTTCGTCCTGACCGGTTTGGCTGACAACTCCAGGTGCCAGAGTCACCAATTGCGTGAAGTTGCGCCCGTTGAGCTCAAGGTTCTGCACCTGCTTGCCGGTGATAATGCTGCTGATTTCCGCCGACTGGGTGTCGACCTGGGCTACGTTCTCGCCCGTTACGGTAATCTCTTCCGTCAGCGATCCAACCGTCAGCGTCACGTCGACGCGGGCTTTCTGGGCGACTTCCAACACCACACCCTTAGCTAGAAACTTTTGAAATCCCTTCGCAGTGACGGCAATGTCGTACTTGCCGGACGGCAGCGACGACACAATATATGCGCCGTCGCCGTTGGTCTCCGTGGTTTGCGTGATGTTCCCGCCTTGGTTGGTGACCACCACTTGCGCGCCGACAATAGTCGAGCCCGACTTGTCGGTGACCGTGCCGCTGATCAGACCGTTGGTCTGCGCGGAAGCCAGCAAGGGCAAAAGTAAGAACGCGGTGAATGCCGCGAAAAGGGCTAGAAACCGCGCGCTGCCGAAGCGCTTAGTGAAATGACAATGTTGCTGCACGATGAGACCTCCACGAAGTAAAATTCCTCGAATCCGCACACAAGCGGTAGGGTGAGTAGGAAAGTGCGGAGAGCTGACGCTAAAACTGCGGGCAACCCACGACCACTAGCCAAACATCCCCCGGTCCTCGACTGGATTGTTACGCACCGGAAAGAACTTATTAAATCGGATTAATAAAGGAAAGTTGGGAGCGTGTCAAGTGCAAAGTGAGACGCCGTTGCAGCAATTTTTTGCTGCGTGGCGAAGGATTTCCTATTAAAAGCATTCGAACGCCCTTGAGCTAGGCCGTCGCTTGTCGGAAACTAACGGCAATGCTTAACGTGAAACGTTCCCTGCGAAACTGCGTGATGCTTGCACTCCTGGCCTGTTGTCCGTGGGTAAGCCGTGCGAAATCCTCAATTATTGGCGGCGGGACGGGTTCACGACAAGCGGCACAAGCTTCGCCAGCAGCAAGTCCCGCGGCTTGGTTTCAGAAGGGCCAAGCCGCCTTGCAAAACGGAGACCTCGCGACTGCCGAGGCCGCGTTCCGCCAGGTCCTCGCCGCTGATCCTAAATCGGGCGCGGCCTACGCGAATCTTGGCGTGATCGCCATGCGCCGGAAAAGCTGGGATGAAGCGCTCAAGAATCTTCGTAAGGCGGAGAAACTTTCTCCCGAGACGTATGGCATTCGCCTGAATATCGGGCTGGTGGAATTCCGAAGAGCCAATTATCGCCAGGCCGTCCCTCCATTGGAATCGGTGTTGCGTGATCAGCCCGATTCGGAGCAGGCGCGCTATTTGCTGGGACTTTGCCAAATGTTCACCGATCAGCATAAGCTAGCGGTTGCTACGCTTGAGCCGCTTTGGGATCGCATGTCGGGCAACGTGATGTACCTCTACGTTCTCGGCATCGCGGCGAATGAAGCTGGCGAGAAGGAACTTGACCATCGCGCGATGCAGCAACTGGTGTCGGTTGGTGGCAATTCGCCGGAGCTTCATCTCATTCTCGGCAAAGCCTACATTCAACATTCTCAGTACGACGAAGCGCTCGCGGAACTGCAGAAAGCGTTGGCTGCCGAGCCCAATCTGCCCTTCCTCCACTTCAATTTGGGCATCGTGTATTCGCACATCGGCAAAGACGAGCAGGGCGAACAGGAATTTCATAAGGATACGGCCATCGATCCGGATCTTCCTGACAACTATTACCAGCTCGGTTTGCTCTACACTCGCGAACAAAAGCAGGCTGAAGCGGAGAAGGCCTACCGGGCTGTGCTGGAACGCGACCCGAAACGCTCGGGCGCGTGGTTTGGTCTGGCGAAGATTTATCAGAGTCAGGAAAACTACGCCGAAGCGTTGAAGGCCATTGACCAATCGGTGAAAATTGTTCCCGACGAGGGCAAAGTGCGATTTGTGCGCGGACAAATTCTGCAGAAAATGGGTCGCACCGAAGACGCGCGGGCGGAATTTGCCACTGCGAAGAAATTGATGGACGCGGGTCTGAACAAAAATCGCGAGGAAATGGACGAGCGCATGGTGCCGAGTCCTGAATTAACGCAGAGCCCGAACTAGCGGTTCGAAGCGTTGTCTGTCGGCCGGATTAAATTGGCGGAGCCTGCCATGGACCGCGAGCACGTTCGAGAGTTTCGCCTACCGCCAGTAGCAATTCCTCTTCGTAGGGCCTTCCGATCAACTGTAAATTGATGGGCAAACCTTCGGGCGATCGAACGAACGGAATGGACAACCCCGGCAATCCCGCAACATTCAGCCATTGGCAATATTTCATGGTGTCTCGATAATTATGAGGATCGCCAGCCCGGAAGGTGCCTTGCCCGTGGCGAAATGCCGGTGCGGTGGAAACTGGCGAGATCAGAATGGGCACTTCGCGCATCTGCCGCAGAATGTCGGCTCTCACGCGATCATGCGCCGAACAAGCTTCCATAAAAGATTTCAGCGTCACCGCGGGTTCATTCAGCGCGACTTGCAAATATTCGAGCAACATCGGGCTTAACAATTTTTCCTGGCCTTGCGCTGATTCCTGTATCAATCCGGCAATCACCGGCCCAAAGAAAAACCACCACAGATCCAGCGCACGATCCAAATTTCTTAGCGTGATCGGTTCCATGCGATAGCCTAAGCTAGCCAGCGTTTGCACCCCGCTGCGCACAGTGGAAATTGTCTCTGGCGTTGCGCGCCCGAGTTCCGCGTTCTCCAGCACGCCAATTCGCAAATCTTGCAGCACGTCGGGAAGAATTTCGCGCACCGGCGTGGGTGCCGACAGCGCGTCTCCGGCATCGGGCCCTGCCATGGCGTGAAACATCGAGCGCAAATCCGCAACCGTTCGAGCCATTGGTCCAACTACACCGATCCAGCCAAATGCCCCGGCCACTGGTGGAAAATGTCCGGTCGCCGCGATGCGGCCGGGTGTCGGTTTCAATCCACAAATCCCCGAAAAGTGCGCAGGCGTGCGGATCGAGCCGCCTCCATCGCTGCCCACTCCGGCCATCGAACAGCCCGAAGCAATCGCCGCCGCTTCTCCGCCGCTGGAGCCGCCGGCCGAATAATCCAAATTCCACGGGTTCGACGTTTTTCCGTTCAGGCGATTATCGGTCTCATATGCCATCAAGTATTCCGGCGTATTCGTATTTCCCAGCAGTATCGCTCCGGCCGCTTCGAGTCGCGACACCACGACTGCATCTGTCGTGGGCACATAGTCTTTGCGTAACCGAGATCCCGCAGGACAGGGCCATCCGGCCACGTCGATGTTCGACTTGATGCTCAGCGGAATTCCGCCAAGCGTTCCCAGTGGTTCGTCACGAAGCAGCTTCGCCTCAGCTTGCTGCGCGCGCGCCAGTGCCGACTCACCGTCCAGATGAACGAAGGCATTTAGCTTGGGCTGCAATTCGCTGATACGATCGAGATGGGCACGCACCAGTTCGACCGGCGAGATTTCTTTCTTGCGAAACTTTTCAAGAGTTTCGGCAATGGTGAAATGGATATCGGCACGCATGGCTTCGCACACACGTTAGAAAAGCGCGGTACGTAGGTCAAGCGGCTTCGGCCGCCACGCTGCAAAAAGCGGCTATAAAAACGGTTGACGACGCGATGGCCAGTCAAGACAATCAAAGAGACGTTGAAGCCAGGCAGATTCATTCGTCTTGCGTCCAGAAAGATCTTTTCCTTCATGCAATTGAAAAAGACCAAGCCGTCACGCGTTCTGTTTTGTGTATTTGCAGCCGTTTCGATTGTTGCCCTCTTCGCCGGTTCTGCCGATCTCCGTTCACGCTCCACACAAAATTCCTCTCCGAAGAAGCAGCAAGCCTCGTCCTCGAGTGAAAAAGAAGCTTCCGTCCAAGCCTTGCGCCTGAACAGTTTGGGCGTGGCCCACATGAATCAACAGAAAGGTGCCGAGGCGGAAAAATATTTTGACCGCGCCCTCGCGGCGGATCCAGCGTTCGCTCCGGCGAAAGTGAATCTCGGCATTGCGCTGCTTTCCCAACAGAAACTTGCTCCTGCGGTAGGCGCGCTTGAAGATGCTTCCGCGAAGCTGCCGCAAGATCCATTCGCCTGGTACAACCTGGGTATCGCATACAAAGATTCCGGCGAGCCAGAAAAAGCGATTCGCGCGTTTCAGCACGTTGAGCAAGTCGTGCCTGACGAGCCGGACGCTTACTACTTCGAAGGATTTCTTTGGTCGCAACTGCAAAAGTTCAATGACGCCATCGCGGCTTTCCAAAAAGCGCTGGCGATTGCGCCCTATCATGCTTCAGCACAATTTGGACTGGCTCGCGCGTTTCAACGCAAAGGCGATGCCGATGCTGCGCGCGAACATATGAAGCGCTTCCAGAAAATTACGACTGAACATCTCGGCGCACCATTTGGCGCGGGCTATGGAGACCAGGGAAAATATTCGTTGGCCGAATTTGTTCACGGAATCGGAACCCGCGCTCCCGCGGAGATTCCAGTGCGTTACAGTGCCAAACCGCTCGGCGCCTTGAAAGCTGCGAGCAATGGAGCATGCCTGCTTGATTACGATGGCGATGGCAAGATCGATGTGTTCGTGGTGGGCGCTGGCAGTGAGCAGAGTCGCTTGTTACGAAATATCGGCCAAGGTCGGTTTGAGGATGTCACGGCCAAAGCTGGATTAGGTACATTGGGCGCTGGATTGGGATGCGCGGCTGGAGATTACGACAATGATGGCCACACCGACATTGCCGTTTGCGAAAGCGATGGCGTGCGCCTGTTGCGCAACGATGGCGCCGGAAAATTTGTGGATGTCACCGAGAAGGTCGGCATTCGCCGCGAACCTGGTTGTGTCGCGCCACTCTTCGTCGACTACGACCACGATGGCGATCTTGATTTGTATCTCACCGTGGCCACATCCGACGGCGGCGCTGAGAAACGCAAAAATAAATTGTGGCGTAACAATGGTAATTCTACCTTCACCGACGTTTCAGACGAGTCCGGACTCGGAATCGACGCAACTGGAGCCGGCGTCACGCTAAGTGATTTCAATAACGATCGCGCCGTCGACTTCATTTTTGCCGGCGGCACTTCTGGCGCCTCGGTCTTTCTGAATCCACGCGAAGGGAAGTTCGTTCCGCTGGCTGGCCTCGACTTTGCCAAGGAAAAACTTCCGCCGGCCGTCGGCGTTATCGTTTTTGATTTCGATAAAGATGGTTGGATGGATCTTGCATTTACCCACGCGGGAGCACCTGGGATCAGCCTCTGGCGCAACGTCCAAGGGAAAAAATTGGAGAGAGTGCCGCTGCCCGATCTGGGTTGGACCAAGGGTTGGGGACTTACGTGGGTGGACTACGACAATGATGGCTGGCTCGATCTGGTCGCTGCCGGTGAAACGGCGAGTGGTGGAGAAATTCGGCTGCTGCGCAACTTGGGCGATGGGAGTTGGGCCGACGTTACAAAGAACACCCAACTCGACGCGGTGAAACTCAATCAGCCGAGAAGCATTACTGTTGCCGACGTAAAATCGAATGGAAGTCCCGATTTGATCGTCACGCAGGCAAGTGGTGCACCGTTGCTTCTCGAAAATATAGGCGCCAACAAAAATAATTGGATTCAAATCGACTTGAAAGCACTGAATGACAACAAAAGCGGTATCGGCACTAAGGTCGAAGTGTATGCGGGAACGTTGTATCAGAAATGGGAGTATGGCGGTGCGGCAGGCTACATGAGTCAAAGCGCCGCTCCCGTGATCGTCGGACTCGGGCCAGAAAAATCTACCGAAGTGGTGCGACTGCTGTGGCCCACCGGCGTCCCTCAAGATGAAATAAATCTCAGCGCGCAAAAAGTACATACCATCAGCGAACTCGATCGTCGCGGTAGTTCCTGTCCGGTTCTATTTTCGTGGAATGGCAAAGAGTACGAATTTATTGCCGATATGATTGGTCCCGGAGTCGTTGGCCATTGGGTGGCACCTGGCGAACGCGATGTTCCCGATCCCGATGAATATTTAAAAGTGCCGGCGAAAAGCGTGCGGCAGAGAAATGGTCTGCTGACTTTCCGATTCATGGAGCCGATGGAGGAAACGGTCTACCTCGATCAAGTACGCCTGCTGGCCATCGACCACCCTGCAGATGTTGAGGTAAATCCCAACGAACGCTTCGCCAGCAATCCGCCATTTCCGGAATTTCGCGTGATTGCTACGCAGAATGCACGCTTGCCGCTTGGCGCGTGGGACGATCACGGCGATGATATTTTGCCGTTGCTTGCCAAGCGTGACCGGAAATACGTCACCAGTTTCGAACAATTACCTTTCGCGGGGTTCGCGAAGTTGCACTGGATCGAACTCGATCTTGGTTCATGGGACGCCAACAAGCCGCTGCGCCTACTTCTTGATGGCTACACCGATTACTTCACGGCGACTTCCATGTACTCGGCCGACCAGGCTGGCATCAAGGTCATTCCTCCGTATGTGGAAGTGCAAGACGCACAGGGCCAATGGAAGCGCGTCATCGACGACATGGGTTTTCCGGCCGGGCTGGCGCGCGCCATGGTCGCAGACCTAACCGGGAAAATTCCATCAGGCACGCGGCGCATTCGCATCGTCTCTAATCTTGCGATTTATTGGGATGCCGTGCGCATCGACCAGACGCCTGAACACCGAGAGATTCGCGTCAGCGAACTGCCACTGGCCACCGCAGCGCTCGACTACCTCGGCTACCCAAAGGAAATTCGCCTGCATCCTGCGAGCGACACTGTGTATTCCTGGGCGCATCGCAGCAAAACCGGTCCTTACGCACATGCAGCCGGCAATTTCACGCGCTATGGCAATGTGAAAACACTGCTGCAATCATCCGACGAAAAATTCGCCGTCTTCGGCTCCGGCGAAGGCGTGAAACTGGAATTCGACCCTGCAAAGTTGCCGCAACTTCCTGCAGGCTGGGTGCGCGATTACTTTTTCTATGCCGACGGGTTCGAGAAGGACATGGATTTTTACGCGGCGCACGCCTTCACGGTTGAGCCGCTGCCAAAGCATGGCCTTGCGTCGTATCCTTACGCCGAAGGCGCTGCGTATCCGTCCGATGCCGAGCATCTGAATTACGAACTGGAATACAACACGCGGTCGCGCTCTGATCGCTTGCCGGGAAATTTGCGGTATACCTACGCTCCACAGAAATAAGCACAAGAGGATGACTCGATGGCGAGAAGCGGCGTAGTCACGATTCGCGATGTAGCACGCCAAAGCGGCTACTCCGCGTCTACGGTTTCTATCGTGCTCAACAGCGCTCCGCTGTCCCGCTACATTCCGCAGGACACGAAACAGCGCATCGAAACCGCCGCACGCAGTTTAGGCTATCGACCCAATCCGCTTGCACGCTCGTTGCGCAGCCAGCGCTCCAACATTGTTGGCGTGATGGTGTTCGACATCACTGACCCGTTTTGCACGCCGATCCTGCGTGGCCTGGAAAATTCTCTCTACCAATCCAGTTATCTTTCGTTGCTGGCCGACGCGCACAACGAGCCGCATCGCTTCGAACGCTATCTGGAAATGTTATTAGATCGACGCGTCGAAGGACTGATCGTCATTGCCAACTGGCTGGTCACCGACATTAAAGTGCTCGCCGATCTTACCCAACGCCAGGTTCCCACGGTGATTGCCGGAAGGGATTTCGATCTCGCTTCGGTCAGCACAGTTTCGGTGGACAACGAAGGCGGCGCCGCGTTAGCCCTCGAGCATTTATACAAACTTGGACATCGCGATATCGCTTTTCTACGCGGGCCAAAAACGCTTTCCAGCAGTGGCCAACGCTGGAAGGGTATTCGCAATTTTGCGCAGACCGCGGGCTTAACCCTCGATATGAAACGTGTCGCGGAGCTCCCGGAATCTTTGGACGCGAATTCCAGTTTTGAAGCGGGCGCGCAACTGACCGCAGATCTCTTGCGGCGTGGACAATCCTTCACGGCGCTTATGGCTTACGACGACATCACCGCTCTCGGAGCGTTGCGAGCGCTCAAGAAAAAAGCTTTGCGTGTGCCAGAAGATTGTTCGGTGATCGGCTTCGACGATGTGGCGCAAGCCAATCTTTCCGCGCCTTCGCTCACCACCATTCGCCAACCAATGGAAGCTATGGGCGCGTTGAGCGCGGGGATGGTGCTGGACGCCATCAAGAGCGTGAATCAGAAGCGCGACATTCCGGTCGTGCGGCGTAAAATTCCTGCGGAGTTGGTAGTACGCGAGTCAACTCATGCGCTGAGTCAGAGCTGAAGTCCAGTCCGCTTCCCATTTTTGGGCGTTACGCGCCAACACTGATCCAACTTTTCTTCTGTGCGCTTTCGGCAATCGCTTCGCACAAGATCAATTCGATGTGCCCGGTCTCAAAGGTCGGAAAAGTTCGCTGCGCTCGTAGATCGCCCACCGCCAAATAACCATAAAAATCTTTGAAGAGTTGCACGAATGTGTCCGGATAACCTTCCGGATGGCCACCGGGATAGGCGGCGTATCCGCGCGATTCGGGCGATTGCAGCGCCGGGTCTTTGGGCAATACTTCACTGGCGCGATCGCGTCTTCCAATCCACAACGTATTGGGCTCTTCCGAATTAAACGTCAGCGACGCCTCCGAGCCATCAATCTCAAACCACAATCGCGCCTTCCTGCCCGCACTCACTTGCGAAACGCTCATCACGCCGCGCGCATCGTTTTCAAAATGCAGCAGCACCGAAGCGTAATCGTCATTACTCATCAGCACTTCTTCCGTTTCTACATTGCTCACTTTTTGAAATGTCTCAACACGTCCTTTGGGTTTGCGTCGCGAAGGAAGCACTGTCGCCAGATCGGCGCAAAGCTCCGAAACCGTGGTGCGCGTCATCCAGGTCACCAAATCCAGCCAATGCGTTCCAATATCGGAGACCGCGCGCAATTCGCCACCAAGTTTCGGATCCAATCGCCAGTTCCAGTCGGTTGGATATAGCAGCCAATCCTGCAGAAAACTTCCGTGGATCAAGCGCACTTGCCCAATCGCGCCTTTATGAATCAGTGCGCGCGCTTCCTGGCAAAGCGGGTAGTAGCGCAGGTTGTATGCTACGCCGCCGACCCGTCCCATTTCCTTCGCCAACGATACAAGCGCTGCTGCTTCTCGTGAATCCAGCGCCAACGGCTTTTCGCACAACACATGTTTCCGCGCGCGCAGCAATTGACTCGCTTCTTGAAAATGCAGATTGTTCGGCGTGCACAGGTGCACCACTTGCACCGACGGATCGGCGGCCAATTCCTCAAGTGACGAATAGGCCCGCGGCAGGCCAAGCGCTTCGCTCATCTTTTTTCCGCGCTCGGGCGTGCTGGCGAGCACTCCACGCACCGGGATGCCCAATCGCCGCAAGCCCTCCAGATGTGCTCGGCCCACAAATCCAAGACCAACAATCGCCGCATTCAATTCCATGGATGCTCCTGAGACAGCAGCTACCGCTGCAAGACTATGTTATGGAGGGAGGAAGCCGCGAGGAAGCAAAAATTTTCAAGTTACAAAGTGAATGGGTTTTAAGAATCACACCCAACCGAATGTACTGGAGTGTCTACTTTGCGGGTTTGAATGCGTCTTCAGGATCCATGTAGCTTTGCGACCAAAACGCATCGCGATCCAGAGTTCCCGCCGTGACTCTTTGTATGTCGCCCATCGTCGCGCTCACCATGCCACCATCCGCGGAATCGAAGATTACTACGACGCCTTCCGGCGAAGGAGTGACCGAAGCTGCATCCTTCATGGCCTTCTCGAACAAGCTGAGAGAATATTTCAGGCGCGCCGCCGGCCCCGCTTCCTTGGGATCCTGCGAAACCGGTTGTACCGTGTAAATCTTTACGGACTTTCCGCGCAGCGAAGCCCAGCCTCCAGGAAACGTGCTGGTTTCTTCGCGTTCGATGCGGAAGGCGCTCAATTTTTCATCCGCACCGGCGGCCGCGGCATGCGATTGCAATCTCGCAGCAATTTGTTCCGGCAGTTCCACCGCGCTCTTACGCACCCAGCCGCGTGAATCTCCTGAAATTTCAATGTGCAGCCATTCGCCATCCGCATCCAGAAATTCAAACTCATCATTGGCCGACGCCTGAAACAAAACGCGGGCGCCGTCCGTACCCTTCGCGTAAATAGGCGTGCCAGATTTGCGTACCAAAACCAGATTCTGAGGGTGCGCCTGGGAACTCCGAATTTCTTTCAGGCTTTGCATCTCCGCGGTCAGTTGCTGCACTCGCCGTTCTTGCGCCATCCGTTGCGAACGAAGCGCCGCAACTTCGTCTGGAGTTTTCGAAGACGCGGACGGTGGCGCGACGCCGATCGATCCTCCAGGCACACCGGAAAGATCCAGTTTCGCTTTCGGGGCCGCCACCGTGTTTGCACTGGTGACCGGAGCTGCGACCGCTCTGCCGTTTAATTTGTCTTCCAGTCGATCCAACAAATCCAATTCCAAACGGCCATTCGAAGGCAGCACCTGGTAGCCGGACTTGGCAACATCGCGATCCGCGTACCATGCCGTGATCTTTGCGGACAGGCGAACAATTGTCGCGCCGCTATCGCCCGGCACCAAGGTTACCGAGAATTGATAAAAGCCGCGTTCGTAGCGGTCCAGCGGCTTATCTCCCACGGTCACGAAGCCGTCGAGAATCGGCAATTTTTGCCCGGAATACGCCTGCAAATCTTTAAGCCCTTGCTCCACTTGATCTTTAGGCTTGTCATAGCTGCGTGCGTAGGGAACGCTTTGCGCCAGTGTTAATCCAACGAAAATACAGAACGCAATGGTCAGAAAAGTGATTCGTGAAAAAGCGGCTGACATTCTCGCGCTAGCGCTCACGGTAACTGCTCCAAGTGCTCGTCCGGGATCCAACCGCGTTGTCCCTCTGGTGTCTCCACTCCAAGCCAGTGCGGCGTGACAATCAGCACCACCACCTCGCTATATGCGGCAAGCGTTTTCAACGTAGCTGCAGCCTGAAAAGGCGCCGCCTTCAAATCCACTCCTGGCGCTTTCACGCGACGCTCCAGTTCATGATGAAGAGCGTTCACTTCGCCTTGCAATTCTTTTTCCGCGCTCTGAGCATTCGCTAGTCGTGTAGTCTCGTCGTCGCGCTGGCGCACATAGCTTTGATGTACCAACTCCGCGCTTTTGGCGCGACGTTTCGCGTCCGCGGCTTGTTGCGTGGCTTCCTGATCCGCTTCAAGCTGATCTTTAATTTCCTTCAACTCACTTTTCTCAACCGTACCGTCGGAAGCGTGCACGCGGCGCCGGGCATCTTCGGTATACACCGCATCGACATGAACGCGCGTTCGCTCCGCGTTTACTGGAATGATTACGAACCGTACGCCGATAGTGCCCTTGTCGGCGGGGTCCTCAAAATGCCGAGGCGCAATCGCATCGGGACGTACTTTGAAGAAAACCTCGCCCGGTCCAGTCCACGGTGGGAACAAAGGCGTCGAGTCTGCCGCTTCCGCGCCGTTGAGCGTCGGTTCCCTATCAAACATTTTCGTGCCATGCACGATGTGATCGCGAACCACATCGAGAACCGCGGTTCGCACTTCATCGATCGAACCGTTAAATTCCTGCGTCAGTCCGGGGGTCGTCAATTGGTGGGCATCTCCGTGGGGGCATGCCAACCCGCATAGCCCAAGTGTTATTAAATAACCGAGTGGTGCGGCGCGACGAAATGTTCGAATCATTCGAAACGTTCCCGCCTCTTCTCTGGCAATTCCATCTCTTCTCTCATTACGCTTACAGTTAACCTGAGTTCCTCCGGCTGTCAAATCGCCAAAAACTCACCGGCAAATACCGCAAAACAAAAGTACTACAACTGTGCTTCGCGAAATTTTCAGATACATCCAAGAAAACTCTTGCATTTTACTTTTAAGCCGGAGTAGCATCCACGTCGGTTCAGGGACTGGAAATTCGCCAATACTCTTTTGACGGAGAGGACAGGCGTGATTTTCCGTGGGTACGGTGGAGCATATTAGACTCAGTTTTCCTCTTGCTCAGGGGTGGACCAGAGGTCTCTTTGGTCTATTGGTAATTCCACCGCCGCCACACATTCCCACCAGGTTTACCGAAGCACCTAATCGCAATCGTTGTCTGCCTAACGTGTTCGCCTAACGTTTAGAGGAGGCAGTATGGAACGGTGGAGTCCTAGAAGGGGTAAGGATAGTCTGGCCCGGGTGTGCACCATTCTTGGGTACGTGCTTTTCGTATTCGCTATTTTATTGGTGGATTGTCGCCCGGCAGCAGCTATTCCCGCTTTCGCTCGAAAGTATGGAATGCCGTGCTCCGCGTGTCACCTTGCTTGGCCAATGCTCAGTCCCTTTGGTCAGCAATTCAAAGACAACGGCTATCAGATGGGTAACGAACGGGATGCCCCCATCTTTCAGCAAGCAGCCTACTGGCCAGTAACCTTCCGCATCACGCCCTATTGGCACCGTGAGAGTACTGACAAAGCGCAAGTCGACGGCCCCAATGGCCCTGGAAGCGCCGAAGCGCAAAGCACGGTGCACGGTTTCGATTGGAGCGGTCTGGACTTCCACGTGGCCGGTACGCTCGCCAATAATTATTCGTTTTATATTTTGCCTTCTTCTGACAACACCGGCGCGTTCCACTTCGAGTCGGTGTGGGCTCGCTTGGACAACTTGTTTGGCAGCAGTTGGGTCAACGTCAAGCTAGGTAAGTTTGAGTTGGACAATCTCTTGTCCGAGAAGCGCATCTTGACCTTGTCGGCCAATGGCGGGTTCTATCAGAACTATCACTTCCAACCCCTCGTCGCTCCGGGCGTTACTGAGTCTTTGTATACATTCGGAATCGGCGACAACCAAGTCGGTGTGGAGTGGATGGGCCACTCGAAGAACGATCGCACCCGCGTTTCGGCTTCACTTCTCAGTTCGACCGACGGACAACCAGGCTTACCGACCAGCAGTTCATATGACGGTTTCTTCGCCGCGAGCCAGGCGTTTGAATGGGGTAGCTTCGGTCTGCAGCGCGTTGGTGCATTCGCCTATCTCGGCCAGGCCTCAACGTATTTCGCTCAGAACCTGACCACCACCACTCCAGTGGGCACCGACCTTAACGGAGTTCCGGTGAACTCGACCACGACCGCTGGCTTACCGGGAACCGGCACAGGGCTCCAAAGTTTCCGTCGCTACGGACTGGTCGGCCAGTTTTACATCAAGAAATTCGACATCACTCCGATGTACTTTCATGGCAGTGATAGCGCGTTTCTGGGCACCAACACCGCTTCGAATACGCCGCTACCAGCAGGTGGTCGTTCCCCGTCGTGGAATGGCGCCCTGTTCGAAAGCCACTACACACTCAGCCCGCAACTTATTTTCATCAATCGTTACGAGCTGATCCGCATGTCGCAACAGGCGTTTTCGACGAATCCTGGCAACCTCGGCAACATCGACTCGTTGGTGTTCGGAGTTCGCTACTATCCGTTCATCAACGCTCGCGCCGGTTTTGCCTATCACGCGGAATACGCCATCGTCCGCCAGCGCGGCGCCTCCCCCGTCACTGCAACTGATCTAACCAATAGCAGCTTGTTGTTTGGCTTTGACTTTGACTTCTAAAGGGTGAGGACACATGAGGAATATAAATATATCGAAGATTTGCCTCAGTCTTGCCGCTGCCTTGCTCCTGGTGGGCATCGCGTCGGCCCAAGATTCGCACATTAAAGAGCCAAACGTCACCGGTCACGCCGATGCGGGCAAGCCTCTGTACTACCGTTATTGCTGGGGCTGCCACGGCGCTCGCGGCGATGGCAACGGCGAAAACGCTCCGTATGTAACTCCCACGCCACGCAATTTCGTACAAGCCACGTTTAAATGCCGTTCAACGCCTACCGGCACATTGCCGCAGGACCAGGATCTGTACAACACCCTGGTGCGCGGCTTCAATTTCACCAACATGCCCAGTTGGGCTGCTCTGACCGCGCAGAACCGCGCTGACCTCGTTGCCTTCATCAAGACCTTTTCACCACGGTGGAAGACCGAAAAGCCAGGCGATCCCATTCCGATTCCCGCAGAGCCTAAGCTCACGATCGAGAGCATGAAGCACGGCGGCGAACTCTTCCAAAAGTTGGAATGCTGGAAGTGTCACGGACAAGAAGGCCGCGGCGATGGTCCCTCCGCTTCCACTCTGACCGATAGCAACGATCAACCCATCCGTCCCTTCAATTTCACTACTTCGAACCGTTCCAAGTGCGGACGTACCAATCAAGACCTCTACCGGATTTTCATGACCGGTGTGGATGGAACACCCATGCCTTCCTTCGCCGACGTGGTTAAGCCCGAAGACGCTTGGGATCTGGTTCACTACTTGCGGACCTTACAGTACAACAGCCCCAGCCCAGAACTCGCGTTATGGATGAGCACCAAAGAAGGCCACGACATCGTCGAGGCCAAGAAGGTTTACAACACGAATACGGGCTCAGGGATCAATCCGTAATCAGCACATTCGTTTCTGAATTCGAGGAGGGAGTACTCGCATGAGAAAGTCGCACGTAGTAATGGCAGGATTCGCCATGCTGGCCGCTTCGGCGGTGACTATGGCTGGACCTGCCGGCGGCACCGTCAGCGGCAAGGTGACCTATGAAGGCACGCCTGCCAAGATGAAGCCGATCGACATGTCCAAAGAACCATCTTGCGCCAAGATGTACAGCACGCCCCCGGTCGCAGAAACCGTTGTAACCGGTCCAGGCAATGCGTTGGGAGACGTAGTTGTTTATGTATCTGCTGGAGCACCTGATGAGGCCGCTCCGTCAACCGCAGCAATTTTCACTCAGAAGGGATGCCGCTACATTCCGCACATCTTGGCGTTCCAGGTAAATCAGGAACTCAAGATCAGCAACGAAGATCAGACTTCGCACAACATTCACCCGCTACCGAAGCTGAACCGTGAATGGAACAAGTCTCAGCCGCCAGGAACTCCGCCGATCAGCGAGAAGTACGACAAGTCCGAATTCATTCCAGTGAAGTGCAACATCCACCCGTGGATGCACGGCAACTTCGCGGTGCTGAAGAATTCGCACTATGCGGTTACTCCCGAGACTGGGGCGTTCTCTCTCGCCAATCTTCCTCCAGGCAAGTACACCATTACCGCCTGGCAGGAATCCTACGGTGAGCAAACTCAGGAAGTGACCATCTCGGGTTCCGAAACCAAAACCGTTAACTTCGTCTTTAAAGCCAAGCCCTATTGATTTAGGGCTTGGTTTTTCTCTCGGCTCTACTACTGAAGTCGTGCAACCCAACCTGTACAACGCCCCATTGGGGGGCGGAGGCGAGGAGCAATGGGGAAATTACTAGCAGTCGTACTCGTAATCATCGCACTGGTGTCGGCATATCCAATCATCGCCAATAAATACCCGCTGCCCGAGGACATCTCGACGCACGGACACCAGATCGATGAGCAGTTGAAAGACACCATGCTCGAAGCGGGCTTGTCATTCGTCGGTGCCCAGCTGGTCCTCGCCTTGTTTCTCTGGTCATTCACGGGACGCAAGCCGGGTAGCCCGCTCAAGAATTTTCCGGGCGGCGCCAAGGTCATGGTCATCGCTGCATTCTTGATTGTTGGCTCGGAAATTCTCGCGCTCGGTGTGCTGGGGCAAAAAGCCTGGGCTAACGTTTACTTCGCTCCGCCCAGAGCTGATGCCATTCAGGTGCAAGCTCAAGCCGAGCAATTTGCTTTCTATTTCCGCTATCCGGGGCCCGACGGTAAGTTCGGCGCCATTCATCCTGACAAAATAGATGAAGGCAACCAGAACTACTTCGGCTTGGATCCTGCCAACGAAGTGGAAGCCCGCGACGATATCGTGTCCGGCGAACTGGTTGTCCCCGTCGATCACGAAATCCAGTTGCTGATGCATGCCAAGGACGTTGGCCACTCCTTTTATGTCCGCGAACTGCGCATCCAGCAGGACTTTGTACCCGGCTTGGATCTTTCTGTGCATTTCACGCCAACCAAGATTGGCAAATACGAAATTGTGTGCACGCAGTTGTGCGGCTTGGGCCACTACAACATGAAGGCGTACCTGAATGTCATGTCGCAGGCCGATTACGAAGCGTGGTTGAAGACGCAGTCCCAGTAGAGAACGGCACTCAGCCCGTGGTTTGGCGACCGCTCCTCGCCAGCACTACGGCAGCTTCAGAGCGAGGTGATCAAGATGGCAGAGAGTTCAGTTCAACCAGCTCATGTACATGCTCCGCCGGAAGGATTCATTCGGAAGCATGTCTTCAGCCTGGACCATAAGGTAATCGGAAAGCAATACTACGCCCTGGCCATAGTCGCCGTGTTCACCGGCATGTTTCTGTCATGGCTGATGCGTATTCACCTGGTCTGGCCAACGGCAAAAATTCCCGGACTGGAGTTGCTCTCGAAGGCTGGAGCGCCCGGTGGCGTGATGACGCCAGAATATTATTTGTCGCTGCTCACCATGCACGGCACGCTGATGGTGTTCTTCGTGCTCACCAACGCGCCGTTCGCTGCTTTCGGCAATTACTTCCTGCCGATTCAGATTGGCGCGGAAGACATGGCGTTTCCCCGCTTCAACATGATGTCGTTCTGGACCACATTCGTCGCCTGGGTCGTG
>Ga0209275_10000374_pt1 | contig 17122 bp, 15 predicted proteins | sample HubBroMetageREF2_FD_188344 | JGI IMG/M metagenome (GOLD analysis project Ga0209275, IMG submission 188344) | Reference soil microbial communities from the Hubbard Brook experimental Forest, New Hampshire, USA - Hubbard Brook CCASE Soil... | ecosystem: Environmental > Terrestrial > Soil >... | reverse complement strand
TCACGGGCTTGACCGTGGGGCAATCCATCTCCGTGACCGCAACGGTTACCAACGATGCGCAGAATAAAGGGGTAACGTGGAGCGCGACGGGCGGTTCGTTTAGTATTTCCGCGACGGCTTCCGGAGTTGCGACGACGTATACCGCGCCCGCCAGCGCCGGCGGGTACACAGTAACGGCCACCAGCGTGACCGACATCACAAAGAGTTCCAGCGTAACCTTCGGCGTGACGGACCTCGCCGGCGTTTTCACGTATCACAACAATTTGTCGCGCGACGGGAGCAATCCCAGCGAATATGCCTTGACGCCTTCGAATGTTTCGAGCACCACTTTCGGAAAACTCTTTTCTTGCACGGTAGACGGGGCGATTTATGCGCAGCCGTTGTGGGTGGCCAACCTGACGCTGGGCGGCGTGAACCACAATGTGGCGATTGTAGCAACGCAACACGACAGCCTCTACGCGTTTGACGCGGACGTGAACACATCGCCGTGTACTCCGCTGTGGCATGTAAGCCTGATTGACGCGGCACATGGCGGCAGCAGTTCCGAGACGACCGTGCCATCAGGAACAACTGGCTACCTGGTGGGCGGCGGCTCTGGCGATATCACGCCGGAGGTTGGAGTCACCGGCACGCCGGTTATCGATCCCACTTCACACACGCTTTATGTTGTTTCGAAATCGGTCATCGCCTCCGGGCCAACGTTCTACCAGCGGTTGCACGCCATCGATCTAACTACAGGAAACGAAAAGACTGGAAGTCCGGTCACGATTGCAGGGACTTATCCGGGAACCGCCGACGGCGGAACCACCACGACCTTCAGCCCGCGCCAGCAAAACCAGCGCCCGGGTCTCGCTCTCGTCAACGGCGTCGTTTATATCGCGTGGGCTTCCCATGAAGACAACCCCCCGTACTACGGGTGGGTGATAGGCTACAACGCTTCGAATCTCAGCCAAGCGGCCGTACTCAACATCAGCCCGAACGTTGGCCGCGGCGGTATCTGGATGGGAGGCGCCGCGCCATCCGCGGACTCCAGCAACAACCTGTACCTGATTACCGGCAACGCCATCTTTGATGCGACGAACACGACAGCTCCCCATAATGATTACGGGGACTCGTTTCTGAAACTCACCAGCAGCCTTGCGGTCTCGCAATATTTCACGCCCTCAGACGAATCCACCGACAATTCCGGTGACAACGATTTTGGCGCAGGCGGAGCCGCAATTTTGGTGGATCAGCCCACTGGCCCGGTGCAACACCTGGTGATTGGCGGCGGCAAAGACGGTTACCTGTACCTGTTGAATCGCGATGCCATGGGCGGACTGGGAGATTCGAACGCCTGGCAACGCTTCAACTTTGGCAATGGGATTTTTGCGACCGGAGCGTTCTGGAACAACACGTTTTATATGGCCGGAATTTACGGACCGCTGCAAGCGTATAGCTTCAATACCACGACCGGCAAATTTAACACTGCCAACATTTCGCAATCTTCCGCAACGTTCTCGTTTCCGGGTAGCACGCCGTCGGTCAGTTCTTCGGGAACCACGAATGGGATTGTATGGGCACTGAATAACGGAAACTATTGCACCAATCCATCTAAAGCATGCGGCCCCGCGGTACTGCACGCTTATGACGCTACGAGCCTCGCAACTGAACTTTGGAATAGCTCGACAAGCGGCACCGATAACGCCGGCAATGCGGTAAAGTTCGCCGTGCCCACCGTAGCCAATGGCAAGGTTTACGTCGGCACCCGTGGCAGCGATGTCTCACAAGGTGGTATCGGCGAACTCGACGTCTACGGACTGAAGCCCAACTGATCGCGTTTGCAAATCTCGTCTCAACACAAAAGGCCCCGGTAATCTCGCCGAGGCCTCTTTCTTTGTCCAATCCTGGCCATACCCGTCTGCCTGCTTCTACATGCCTTCGTAGTTCGGCCCACCGCCACCTTCTGGCACGACCCAGTCGATGATCTGGTAAGGGTCGGCGATATCGCACGTTTTACAGTGCACGCAATTCGCCGCGTTAATTTTCAACTTCAGACCCGCGCCTTCTCGCGCCATCTCGTAAACCGCCGCAGGACAAAAATACTGGCACGGATTTCCATACTCCTCGACGCAGCGCGTGGAACAAATATTTAGATCACGCACCTTTAAATGGCAGGGCTGATCGTCTTCGTGACGCGTACCGGAGTGGTAGACATCCGTTAAGCGATCAAACGTGAGCTTGCCATCGCCCTTGAAGCGCTCAGGTGCAGGCCGGCTATAAATTTCCTTGTAATTTTCATATCCGGGATGCGTGTGCATCGGATCGACCAGCCCACGCCCACCAGTAATTTCCTGCAGCCCTGCGTTTACAAAACCTTCGAGCAAGCCATTGTGAAATCCTTGATGAAAATTTCGCACTTTCCATAATTCAGTCTTGATGTAGCTCTGATCAATTTTATTCTTGTATGCTTGCAGGGTCTTCGCGGAATAGTCTTCTTTCTTCAACGCCTCGAAAATTGTTTCCGCCGCAAGCATGCCGCTCTTCATCGCCAGGTGCACGCCTTTCAACCGCTGCGCGTCCAGAAAACTTCCGGAATCGCCAACAATCAATGCGCCATTCAGATAATTTTGCGGCATTGAGTACCAGCCGCCGTAGGGCAACGACTTTGCCCCGTACCGCACCAGTTTCCCGCCATCCAACAAATTCCGAACATACGGATGCGTCTTCCACTGTTGAAACGCGGCATGCGGATCAAAACGTGGATCCTCATACTCCAGCGCCACCACCAGGCCGATCGAAACACGATTATTCGACAGCCCGTAGATCCAGCCCCCGCCGTACATCTTCGTGGAAATGGGCCAACCCAGCGTGTGCGCCACATAGCCCGGCTTAATTTTCCCCTGCGCAACGTCCCACAATTCTTTAATTCCGATTCCATACGTTTGCGGATTAATGTTGTCGAGATTCTTCTTCGCCACCAACTGCTTGGTCAGCGAACCGCGCGTACCCTCCGCTAACACCGTAACCTTGGCGCGCAACTCGTATCCCAGCGTGTAGTTGGCTTTGGGCTTGCCGTTTTTATCCAGCCCCTTATCTTCGGTGATGACTCCAGCCACCCCATCGCCTTCATAAATAAGATCAGTGCCGCCGAATTCCTTAAACACATTCACGCCTGCGGATTCCACCAAGCTGCCCATCCACTTAACTAGTTTGTTCAAGGAAATAACGTAATTGCCGGCATTCTGAAAAGGCGGCGGTGTGACCGGAACGCGATACGAAGATTTTTCCGTAAAAATTAGCGCCGCTGATTCCGTTACCGCTGTGTCCAGCGGTGCACTCTTCTCGAAACCCGGCACCAACTCCGCGAGCGCTTTGGGATTCATGATCGCGCCAGAAAGCTGGTGCGCCCCAACCTCGCGGCCCTTCTCCAAAACGTAGATATTTTCCGCGGATAGCTCCGGCTTCGCGCCGCTGGCGTTGTGCTGCTTGATAAGATTCGCGAGGTGCAGCGCGCAGCTCAGTCCAGCAGGCCCCGCGCCGACGATCAGTACATCCGCTTCCAGTTGTTCGCGTTGGATAGCCATACCAAAATTCTATCAAACAACCGTTTGGGAAAAGGTGCTTCAGCCCTTCGTTTTTTGCAGTTCTTCCGTTAGGGCCGGCATGATTTCGAAGATGTCGCCGACTATGCCGTAATCTGCGATTTCAAAGATTGGAGCATTTTGGTCTTTATTGATGGCGACTATAGTCCGCGCGCCCTTCATCCCGACCACATGTTGAATCGCCCCACTGATTCCCAGCGCGAGATAAAGTTTCGGCGCAACCGTCTGCCCGGAACTTCCGATTTGCCTTTCCATCGGCAGCCAGCCTTCGTCGCAAATCGGGCGCGAAGCCGCAATTTCGCCGCCGATGGCTTTGGCCAGCGCTTCCGCCTGCGGAATATTTTCCGGAGCCTTGATGCCGCGGCCTATCGCAACGATCAGCGAGGCCTGCGTCAAATCCACGGCAGATTTTGTTTCCTTGAACAGCTCCAGTGGTTTGGTGCGAATTTGTTCCGGCTTCAATTCCACTTTCACGGCATTGACGGGAGCTTTGCCACTGGAATGTGCTTGCAGCAAATCTGCGCGGAACGCTCCCGATTGAAATGAGGCGAACCAGGGAGCAGCGCCGGTAAAAACCACGTCAGCAGCGGTCTTGCCCTGAAACATCTGGCGAACGAAAACTAGTTTGCCTTCTTCGCCACGAAAGCCGACGCAGTCGCCAATCATTCCTTTACCCAGCGACGCCGCTAACTCTGGAGCAAAATCGCGCACCTGGTAAGTGTGCGGGAATAAGACCAGATCAGGCTTGGCTTGCTCCACCACTTGTTTCAGTGCCACGCAATATCCGTCCGATGTGTAGTTTTCTAGTAGGTCGTGCTCGACCAACAGCACCTCAGCCACGTTTTTGCTGGCAACTTCTTCCGCCAGTGCCGGTACACCTTTGCCAATCACCACGGCGCTGATCGTGCCGGAAGCGGCGCCCGCGATTTGCTGAGCTGCCACCAGAGTTTCGAAACTGGCGTTATTCCATTTGCCCTGACGCTGCTCGGTAACGACGAGAATCTTCATGGCTAGATCACCCTCGCTTCGAACTTCAGCTTTTCCACCAGCTTGGCCGCAGCTTCTTTGGGCGTGCCCGTAAGGAATTCCGTTTTCTTGGTTTTTGTCGGGACGTAGATCTTTTCTATTTTTTGCGTAGGCTCAATCGTCACACCTAGCGATTCTCGCGTAATCGCCGCAATTTCCTTTTTCTTGGCCGCCATGATGCCCTTCAGCGTGGCGTAGCGCACCTTGTTGATTCCGCTCTGAATCGACAGCACCGCAGGCAGCGGACATTCGATGTGTTGGAACCATCCGGCTTCCAATTCCCGCTTCAGCTTCATTTTTCCGTCTAGCACTTCAATCTGCATGATGATGGTGGCGTGGGGAAGTTTCAGAAGGGCCGCCAGCAGCACACCGGTCTGGCCGAAACCGTGGTCGTCGCTCTGCAAGCCGGTCAACACCAGATCGTGTTTCTCTTTGCCGATCGCGGCCGCTAAAGCTTTTACGGAGTTTAACGGATCAAGCTGCGCAAAGGCATCGTCCGTAATGTGAATCCCGCGATCGGCGCCCTTGGCCAGTGCCTCTTTGATCGTCTGTTTCACCCGCTCGGGCCCCATCGACAAAACCACAACTTCTCCGCCGTGCTTCTCCTTCAATCGCAAAGCTTCTTCCAGCGCGTAACTGTCCGGTTCGTTCATCTCGAAGCCGATATCCGCCTCTTTAATCCAGTTTCCAGCAATCGCCAGTGGCGCGTCTTTAGCCGGCACCTGCTTGATGCATACGATGATGTTCACGGGAGTTCCTCTGTTCAGCAGCCTGCGTGGCCCCTGGTCATTCACGAAAAAAACCAAAGGCGCTCAAGCTGGAAATTACCAGGCGCATTGTCTGGGTGAGATTCTTCCTCCGCTAAACACTCGGAGTCCGAAGGAGCGATTGCACATCGCCAACAACCGCCTACTTTACTTTCCTGTCCACCGCTTGAAAATCAAGGCAGCGTTAGTGCCGCCAAATCCAAATGAGTTCGAAAGCGCATAGTCCACGCTAGTCTTCCGAGCCACGTTTGGCACATAGTCGAGGTCGCATTGCGGATCCGGCGTTTCCTGATTGATCGTCGGTGGCAGAATCTGATCACGCAGCGCAAGAACGCTGATGCCAGCTTCCAATCCGCCAGCTCCACCCAGCAAGTGGCCAGTCATCGACTTGGTGGAACTGACCGCCAGATTCTTGCTGATGGCGCGCTCGCCAAACAACCGTTTCATCGCCGTCGTCTCAATGGCATCGCCCAGCGGTGTCGAAGTTCCGTGCGCGTTAACGTAGCCGATGTCGTCAGCGGAAAGCTTTGCATCTTTCAACGCCGCACGCATCACGCGAAACGCCCCGTCGCCATTTTCTGCAGGCTGCGTAATATGGAACGCATCTCCGCTCATCCCATAGCCAACAATTTCGGCCAGGATCGGAGCGTTACGCTTAGTGGCATGGTCGAGCGATTCGAGAATCAGAATTCCCGCGCCCTCACCGACTACGAAGCCGTCGCGACCCGCATCAAACGGTCGGCTAGCTTTTTCTGGGTCATCGTTGCGCGTAGACAGCGCGCGCATCGAAGCGAACCCGCCAATGCCCATGGGCGTGATGGTGGCTTCCGTACCGCCACAAATCATCATCTCCGCAGCGCCACGTTCGATAATTTTAAAGGAATCGCCAATAGCATGCGCCGATGCCGAGCACGCCGTCGCCGTCGCCGAATTCGGGCCGCGCGCTCCGTAGCGAATCGAAATGTGCCCCGAAGCCAAGTTGACTATCGCCGACGGAATAAAGAACGGCGAAATTTTTCCCGGGCCGCCCTGCATCAGCTTGATGTGCTCGCGCTCGATGATGTCGAATCCACCGATTCCCGAAGCCACATACACGCCAACTTCGTCCAGATCCGAATCTTCCGGCTTCCAGCCAGACATCTTCACCGCAAAGTCCGCGCCCGCCAGCGCCACCTGGATGAACCGGCCCATTTTTTTGAGTTCTTTTTTTTCAATCCACTGGAAGGGATCGAAATTTTTCACTTCGCCTGCGATTTTGCAGTCAAAATCCGCAGTATCGAAATGCGTAATCGTGCCTATGCCGCTTTTGCCCGCGACGAGGTTTTTCCAGCTTTCCTCGGTCCCGATGCCTAACGCACAGACCAATCCAACGCCCGTAACGACAACCCGGCGAGTCAACTTGCTTGCTCCTTCGTGCGGGGAATAGCCTGCGGCTTACTTGGCCTTGGCGTGTTTCTCAATGTAATCGGTAGCGTCTTTCACGGTGGTCATTTTTTCGGCGTCTTCGTCGGGCACTTCGATGCCGAAAGCCTCTTCAAAGGCCATCACCAATTCCACTTGGTCGAGCGAGTCCGCCCCTAGGTCGTCCACAAACGACGCCGTTGGTGTGACTTCGGCTTCATCCACACCGAGTTGCTCGACAATAATCTGTTTTACGCGTTCTTCCACGCTGGCCATTCCCATTCCTCCGCGACCTGCTGTCGCTCTTCCCTTTTCCTACTGTTTCCCCACACAACCGCATCGTGCGTTATCGTACTGCACATTTCCCTTGCATAGGTAACCTGCCAAGTCTACTTACCCTGCCCCACAAGGTCAACTTACAGACCACACTTTTGATGGTTCATGCCAAGTAAAGGCCACCATTGACATCCAAGACATGGCCGGTAATGTAGCCCGCCTCATCACTTGCCAGAAACACTATTGCAGCGGCGACGTCCCGACCGCTGCCCATTCGCCCCAAAGGGATACGCTTTTTTAATTCTTCCTTCACGGCATCGGACAGCACATCCGTCATCGGCGTAGCTATAAACCCGGGCGCCACCGCGTTCACCGTGATATTGCGCGAAGAAATTTCAATAGCGATCGCTTTTGTCAGCCCCACCAATCCCGCTTTCGCCGCAACATAATTGGCCTGACCGGCGTTCCCACTTTGGGCCACCACCGACGAAATGTTGATGATGCGTCCGGCCCGCGCTTTCATCATCACCGGCAAGGCCTGCTGGATGCATAGATGTGCACCGGTTAAGTTGGTGCGAATCACCGCTTCCCAATCTTCCGCCTTCATCCGCATCGCCAGACCATCGCGGGTAATAGCCGCGTTGTTCACAAGAATGTCGAGCTTCCCAAACTTCTCGAGCACAGCTTTGAATCCAGCTTTAATCTGCTCCGGTTCGGCAACGTCCATCTTCACAACAAACGCTTCACCACACTTCGCTGCAATTTCCTGCACCAGCGCCGCAAGTTTCTCTTCATTGCGCGCCGCAACCGCCACCTTCGCGCCAGCCTCCGCCAACGCCGAAGCCGTCTCGCGTCCAATGCCCTGCGACGCCCCTGTAACCAGCGCCACCTTGTCCTTTAAACTGAACATTCGTCCTTCCGCCACTGTAGCTCACCCCTTCAGGGGTGAGGCCGTCCACCTGCACCAGCACCATCACAAACCAACTCGGAAACCGAACCAGCAGTGCTAAGCCATAAAACCTAAGCCGCGTCGGTCTTAGCTCCAGCAATCTTATCCAAAGTACCCAGCAGACTCTTCTCATCTTCCACATTCAAGGTCGCCACGCTGCGTTCGATCTGACGCATCAGCCCGGTCAGCACCTTGCCCGGCCCAACTTCCACAAACGTGTTTACGCCTTCATCCAGCAACATGCGCATCGACTCTTCCCAACGAACCGGCATGGTGACCTGACGAATCAGCGCTTCGCGAGCTTCATCGCCCTTGCGAATCGTGTCCGCATCCACATTCGTTACCAGCGGCACCTGCAAGAAATTCATGGCCGTAGCGCGCAAATCCTTTTCCAGTTTTTCCTGCGCCGGCATCATCAAAGCCGAATGGAACGGCGCAGAAACCGCCAGCACCACCGCACGCTTTGCTCCCGACTGCGAAGCAATTTCCACTGCCCTCTTTACCGCACTCGCGTGACCGGAAATCACAGTCTGTTCCGGAGAATTCAGATTCGCCGGAGCGCACACTTCATTTTCCGCGGCGCGCTTGCACACGTCCTGCACGACCGCGGGAGAGAGTCCCATAATCGCGGCCATTCCGCCGACGCCCACGGGCACGGCCTCTTGCATGTACGTTCCCCGCTTGCGCACCAACCGCACCGCATCCGCGAACTTCAGCGCCCCAACCGCCACCAACGCTGAATATTCGCCCAAGCTATGGCCAGCGACAAAATCCGGCATAATGCCCTTGTCGGCCAACACACGATAAGCTGCCACCGAAACGGTCAAAATCGCCGGCTGCGTATTGGCCGTAAGCCGCAATTCATCTTCCGTGCCTTCGAAACAAATCTTGGAGATGGCAAAACCCAACGCTTTGTCTGCTTCCTCGAAAACAGCGCGCGCTACCGGATATCTATCCGCCAGCTCTTTGCCCATGCCCGGGTATTGTGAAGCTTGTCCCGGAAATAAAAATGCCACTTTGCCCATAATCGCTCCCTCTCTCCTTACCTCACACCTTTGCGTGCGTCAGGGAGAGCTCCTGCTCGATTTTTTCATTCACCCGTGCGCGAGCCAGTCCCGCCGCCACGCGAATCGCGTTCTTCACCGCATTCGCATTGGAGCGCCCGTGCCCGATAACGCACACGCCGCGCACCCCCAACAGCGGAGCCCCGCCATACTCCGAATAGTCCATGGTCTGCTTCAGGCCTTTGAAAGCTCCCTTTGAAAACAAATAGCCCACTTGCGACGCCAATGAACTCTTGTAGGTCTTGCGCATGAACTTCACGATCTCCATCGCCAGACCTTCGCAAATCTTCAGCGCAATATTCCCAACGAAGCCGTCGCAAACGATCACGTCGACCTTGCCGGAAAACAAATCGTTGCCTTCCACGTTGCCCACAAAGTGCACCGGCAAAATCTTGAACCGGTCATACACCGCGCGCGTCAGTTCGTTCCCTTTAATTTCTTCTTCCCCAACCGACAGCAACCCAACCCGCGGCTTGCGACTGCCAAACGTCAACCGATAATAAATTTCGCCCATCACACCAAACTGCAGCAGATGCTCGGGCTTCGAGTCCACGTTCGCGCCCACGTCCAGCAGCACCGAAACGCCGCCACGCGCATTCGGGAAAGGAGCTGCCAGCGCCACACGGTCCACGGAGGGCAGCGTCCCCATAATGAACTTAGCGGTGGTCATCACCGCGCCCGTATTCCCGGCGCTGACGAAAGCGTCCGCGTCGCCATCCTTCACCAACCTCGCGCCCACGTGTACCGAACTGTCTTTCTTGCGCCGGAAAGCCTGGGCCGGATGGTCTTCCATGGTGATCACTTCGGTCGCCGGGATAATCTCGATCGGTAAAGTTGGCTTCGACAGGTTCGCCAGTTCCGGCCGTATTATATTTGGCTGGCCCACCAACAAAACGCGCACGCCGTATTCCTGCGCGGCCAGCACACTCCCCTGCACTTCCGAGCGGGGCGCGTGATCTCCCCCCATGGCGTCCACTGCGATTGTGATCATGGATATTCTTGGGCGACTCAGGAAAGTAATTGCCAGCTCGTTCGCTTGCTCTCACCGAGACCGCTTCACTCCGTTTAAAACCGACCTTCGTTTACCCCGGAACCCGAAGGAGGGCCACAGACCATCACACGTCGTGTTCGGGGACGCGAACACGGCTGCTGCTACGCGAGACAAATCCGACGGCTACTTAACTTCGCGAACCGGACGTCCCTTGTAATACCCGCAATGAGAACAAGCGCGATGCGGCTGCTTCATTTCGTGGCAGTTGGGACATTTCGCCAAGGCCGGTTTCGTCAGGAAATCGTGGGCGCGGCGAGTGCTGGTGCGCCTCTTGGAATGTCGTCGCTTTGGATTAGGCATTGCGTTACTCCTTATTTCGCTTCACGCACCAACGCCCATGCGTCCGATGATGAAGTCGTATTCTCTGAGCTTTAAAATCTACGGCCAAACAAACGCAAATCGTACAGCGCACTGAAAACACACACAGCAAACCGCGGCCCACCGCCGAATTTCACCTAACGTTATTGTTTCTTGAGCCAGTCCTGCTTCAACCGTGCGAGGGGAGCCAGTCGCGGATCGCTCGCGTGCCGCTCACACCGGCACTCTTCGTGATTCAGGTTCGCGCCACAGGAAGGGCACAACCCTCGGCAATCGCTTTGGCATATTACTTTCATCGGTAAAGACAGTAGCACTTGTTCCTTCAACACGTCTGCCAGGAACAAGCCTTCTCCTTGAAAAAAGCCTATCTCCGTATCGTCGTCCTTCAACCGCTCTTCTTCATGCCGAGTGCCCTTGGGAAGCGGCTGGTAAAACAGGTCGAAATCCCGGTGGACATCCTCAATCACCGTCTCGAGACACCGCGCACACACCATCTCGATCTTGGTTTCCAGTTCACCGGTGACCCGAATCTGGCCTTCCAGCAGTTCCGCCGAAGCAGTCACTTCCAGCGGTCCCGCCTGTTTCACTTCACTGATGCCGTAATCAATGCTGCCCGGGGCGTAACTTTTCCGGATGCGCACTTTGCGGACGGCAAGATCCTTGACGTCGAGGAACATATCTTCTGCGCCTCCGGCGCGTACGCTCATGCTATTCCATTATTTCGGCACTCCGCCCGTAAGTCAAGAAAGCCGGGCCAGTTTGCGAGCCTCCGCAGCCTGACGGGCAATGCCACCTCCTAGTACCGCACTGTGACCGGCATAGGTGCTGGCTAGATCTGATCGAGGTAATTAGATGTTAGCTCATCTCACAGCTTCGTCAGCCATGGCTTCGTCAGGGCACGACTTTCAGTCGGGCCGATACCAACCTTCCTCAATTCCGGCTTTAGCCGCTGAGGGCTCCCCCATTCACGAAACTGCCTCAACGTAATTCCCGCCTGCCGCTTCCTACGCCTGCCGAATTACCTCCATCACCCCATTCATCGATTCCCGGCTAGACGCTTCCTTGTCCTTAGCCGCATTCAAATAATGGGTTTCCAAAGACATCGTCCCCGAATACCCGTCCTTCATCAGCGCTCGGAATTGCCCCACATAATCAATCTTTCCACCACCCACCGGACGCCACACCGGTCCCGCACCATTCGGGTTGGGCTGCGCATCCTTCAAATGCATGTGCCACAGCCTCTTCTTATCCAGAGGCGCATAGCCATCCGGGTAAGGCCTCAATTCTCCCGCCTCAAACGCATTCCCCGGATCCCAGTTCAGCCCGAACGCCGGCGCCTTCAGCGCGTCCAGCATCGCGGCGCTTTCCACTCCGGTAGCGACATTACACGTAAATTCGTTCTCGAGCAGCAGTCGGATTCCTTCACGCTGCGCGACCTCAGCAGTCTTCACCAGTTCGCTCGCCACCCGATCAAACACCGTCTTGGGCTCCGGAACGCGCAAGAACGAAAAAACTCTTATCTTGTCGGTACCGAAATCCTTCGCCCGCGCCATGGCGTTTTCCAGCAACTGCCCTTGTTTCGCATAAGGGCTTTGCAACGGATCATTTTTCGAATCCGCAAACCGCGACTCGGTTCCTGGCAAGGGCGTCTTGAAATAGGATGTATCGATCACCGAAACTTGCAGATCATATTTAGCCAGCAAATCCTTGGCACGCTTCACCTCATCAGCGGTGAAATCCGTGACATATTTCCCCCAAATGAATCGCAACTCCACCCACTTAAGGCCGAAGCCTTTGGCCCAAATCAGCGCCTTCTCCAGGTCCTGCGTCACCTCATCGGTGATCACGCCCAGCTTAAACTGCGCCAACTCCGCCGCCCATCCAGGAATCGCGGTGCCCAGCACCAGTGCCGCCGTCCCGCCCGCTAGAAAATCTCGTCTCCTCACCATAGCCTCATCCTAGTGCTCCTAGTTCCCCGCCGTCAATTTTGATCCTCGAAAGCTGAAAACTCGCTTTATCGCGAGCAACACGTGCTAGGTTACTCGCATCTTAATTGACAAGTTTGTAATCCATTCACTTGGGGGTGAACTATGGTCCGGCGCATTTCGTACACGTGTGTCTTGTTCCTTTCGGCGACAAGTCTCCTCGCGCAACAACCTGTCACTTCTGTCAAACCGCAACCCAGTACGCCTGAGTCTGCTGTGAAGACGAAGACGGAGCAACTCATCGCTCCAAGCGAACCTCGCGCGAACCTCCCGGTACGCAGAGTGGTCCTCTACAAAAACGGTGTCGGCTATTTCGAACACCATGGCCAGGTTCGCGGCAGCCAGGACGTGCATATCGATTTCACCAGCGCACAACTGAATGACATCCTTAAATCTCTCACTGTGCTTGATCTCTCTGGTGGCCGAATTACCGGCGTCGACTTCTTCGAGAATTTGGCAGGATTTACCGACCGTGGAAATGCACAATGAAGGTGGCTACTTCCGTGTCCACATTCCCATCGCAGAGCGCAGGTGAAAATGTCCATCCCTGCACCAGCGCCAAGGCCTCTGCAGTCAGATCTGGACGTTCTGTGCTGTCCACAACCGCTTCCCCAACCCGTCCATCCGTCTGGATAACTCCGCGAACTGCGATATCCAGGTCTCTACCTCCATTTCCGACCTTGGGCTGCGGCATCGATTGGCCGATAGCTCGGCGGTAGGTCTTGCACATTGTGCGCACCACGGAATTTGGCGGTGCGGCCAGCACATTGTCCGTGGAATCTTTCAACTCAACTAAGGTCTGCGAGATATCGAGCTTTTGCCGTCCGTTCGAGCTAAGCAGAATTCTTCCCGGCATCAGTGCTCCCGCGAACGGAAAGTAGTCGCTGTACTCGATCAAATCGGTATCCAATTTCTCACTGGCCATGGTGCCGTCCTGAGAATTGAAACAAAACTCGTTGTTATTTTGGATTTTTTGCCCCTGAATCGTATCGAACTCCACGCAGCGCAGCTTCTTCCCTGCGCTGCCCGCCTTATCGACCACCGCGCGCACCACGTCCGTCTCGTCGAAGCGTTGGAACAACATTGGCGCAATCCGCATCAACTCCTGAATCTCCAGCGGCATCAAGTCGCTCTTTCGCGTGGTAATCAGGCCGGCATTCGTCCACACATCCACCGTATGAAAGTTCCCAAAATTGATTTCCTCCCGGCGCCCCACTCCTTGCACAACTACGCGCGTGAACGTTCCTTCTCGCACTGGAGAACTCGTATCCAATACGCGAAATACATCGGTGCGCTCCAAATTTGGCAAGTGTGGCGACATGCTGGCGCCATTTGCCTTTTCGAGCAGTTGCACTGCTTCAACGCGTAACGCGGGATCCTGACCGAATGCGGAGGCAGGTAGCAGTAACAGCAATGCCGCGCAGTAGAGAATAGGCCTCATGGTGGCTCCTCGCAGAACGACACGTACTTAACTAGGTAGTAGTTGGGAAAGTGTACCGAAAATTACAGCAACCTCAAAGGAAGTTCTTTTCGGGCACGCTCATCTCTCGACCTAATGCAAGGCCGCCGGGATATGCGGCGCGGGCCATCGCTAGTTGTTGTTTGGCGAGGAACGCCGAATCTCTAGCACCGGAAGCGGTGTGCCGTCACAGGGCATGTTGGTCACGAAGCGCAACGTTCCCTTGCCATCTTGAAACGCCAGGCCCGTCTGATAGCTTCCACCTTTGTATTCACCCCAACTCTGCGGCACATACGACACGCAGGTACTGCCAAACGAGCTTATCTGCGAATGCGCCTTGGTGCTGCGCACGTCCATCGAGGCGGCAAGCATCATCAGCGATGCTACGGCAACAATTCGCGTCACTTTACGTCTCATCGAATTTCTCCTTCGGATTATCGAAAGTTAATTGACGAAAGGGTGTTCTTGGCAACCAAGTGATGATTCACCGATCGCTGGCTAGCAGACGACAAACAAACTCAGACTGACGCACTTCATCTAGGGGTTGACGGGAACCAAGCACGAGCCGTCGTCGACGAACTGGTTAGAACTAGCAATCGATGCCAAGGCCCGGCCGCAATTGCGCACTTTCTGCTCCAGCATGTCATTGGCAAGAGCATCGGTGCGGATGTTCGTACGCGACTCAAAGATCTGTACGTATTTGTCCGACAGCTTGGCCATTGTTTCGAATTCACTGCTCAACGCAGGCATAGCGTTCTTGTCAGCACTCGTGTTGACCGCTACGGCGGTCAGCCGCACCGCCTGTTGCGCCTGCATGCGGTAGGGATTGAGCCAGTCGGATGTGACCGGAGTGCCGCGTTCGATCGCGTTTCGCACTCCTGCGTGCCATTCGCGAATCTGGGCCAATGCTTCGATAGCCGCGGCGAGGAATTCCTTCGAGAATCCTGTGCTGGTGGTGGGGATATTCGCCGACGTGCCCGGAAGCACCAAAATAATCTGATTGCCGTTGAAGCTGAGCGAACTGTTGCTGATCCGCGCCAGCCCTTCCACCTCGACGTAATTTCGCCCATTGACCTGGACAACTCTCGCCGACCCTGACTGGCCAGGAATCGCGAGCGAACTGCTACTTTGCTGCGCCACGAGCGTCAGTGCTAAAAGCGGTAGCACCACAAAAAGAGTGATCAAGGCCCAACGGGGCGTGCTGGCGAGCATAGGCATAGGAATTCCTCCCGGATGAAGGTGCTGATTGTACCCCACGAGATGCCGGGCGCAAGCCACTGGCAACGCCAGCTTGAGCTAGCGCAAACTCAACGCAAAGAAATGCCTGAAGGATGCGATAGAGCAGCGAAATCGGCCCAAGAAGCAGCCTGAAAGCCGCAGTCTCTACATACAATCGTGGATGGAGAAGGCTCTCAGAATCATTGATAAAAATTCGCAATTCGTCTCAGTGCACCAAGGGCATTCGCGACCCGCACAGTTTGTGCCGAATTTGCATCACATAAGTCTGCCGAGGGCGGACGATTCCCCGTCGCAAGGAGATGCAGTACATGCGTCGATTCGTGGAGACTTGTGAAGCCGTCGGCGCAACCACCAAGAAGCTGGCGAAAGTGGCTCTCGTCAGCGAGCTACTCCAATCGCTTCCCATCGAAGACGCTGCCCAGGCGGCAATCTTCCTGACCGGCCGTGCGTTTCCTTCGCGTGAAGAACGCGTCTTAGGAGTTGGCGGCGCGCAGCTAGCCAGAGTCGTAGCAGAATTGGCGAACGCTAGCGAGGCTGATCTGAGTAAAACCTACCGCGAGCACGGCGACCTTGGCGACATGGCAGAACACCTTCTCCACAAGCGCTCAAGCACTGTCGATGTTTCCCTGCAATACGTCGAAGAAATGTTCAATCAGCTGGTGCATGCGCGCGCTTCGGCTCAGAAGGCGGCACTGCTGAAAAATCTCTTCGAACCCATGAGCGCCGCCGAGATTAAATACGTCATAAAAATTATTACCGGTGATTTACGGATCGGCCTAAAAGAGAGTTTGGTGGAAGAGGCGATCGGCAAAGCTTTCGCCCGGCCGCTCGATGCAGTTCGCCGCGCCAACATGCTCACCGGAGACATATCGGAAATTCTGCGCGCCGCCGCGACAGACCAATTAGCAAATATTCAGATGCGGCTGTTTCATCCCATCGGCTTCATGCTGGCCAGTCCGGTAGAAACCGCGGACGAAATCGAGTTTCCCGAACACGGCATTTTGTTCGCGGAAGAAAAGTACGACGGAATTCGCGCCCAGATCCACAAGGCCAGCACGGGAGTGAAATTTTTCTCCCGCACGCTCGACGAAATTGTTGAATTCCCCGAGCTTCACGCCTCGTTCGCAGGTCTGCCGGGCGAGTTGATTCTAGATGGCGAAATTTTGGCCTGGCACGGATCCAAGCCTCTGCCCTTCACCGAACTGCAAAAACGCCTCGGCCGAAAACAAAAGCAACTGGATCTTTGGATGTCCGGCGAAATACCGGTGCGGTTCGCCGCCTTCGATCTCCTGTACCAGGATGGAGATTCGCTCTTGGACACTCCGCAAACGGAAAGGCGCGCTCGCCTGGAACAGTTCCTGCCAACAAATCCAGCTTCCGCAATCTATACCGCGCCCGCGAGAACTTGCCGGTCAGTCAGTGAAATTCGACAGGCCTTTGTTGACTCTCTGGCCGCCGGTCACGAAGGAATCGTAGTGAAGCTAGGAACCTCGCTCTACACTCCGGGACGCCGTGGTCAATCTTGGCTAAAACTGAAGGAGCCATTCGCCACTCTCGATGTGGTGGTTACTGCGGTCGAGTATGGGCACGGAAAACGTCACGGCTTGCTTTCTGACTACACCTTCTCCGTTCGCAACGGCAATCAGCTTTTGACCATCGGCAAAGCCTACTCGGGATTGACCGACGCAGAAATTAAAAGTGGAACGGAATATTTCCTGCAACACACGACTGAAGATCAGGGGTTCAAGCGACTTGTCGAGCCCACCGTCGTGATCGAAGTGGCCTTCAACAACATACAAAAATCGACGCGTCACGAGAGTGGTTACGCTTTGCGATTTCCACGTATTTTACGTTTGCGTCCTGATAAGCCGGTCGAGGAAATTGACACTTTGGAGCGAGTCGCCGAACTCTACGCGAAGCAGATTACCTTGCCAAAAGATACCCGCTAATCAATACCGAATGCGAAAAGGCAAAAGCGGAGTTAGTGCTTAAGCACCAGAGTA
>Ga0209275_10000372_pt1 | contig 17139 bp, 10 predicted proteins | sample HubBroMetageREF2_FD_188344 | JGI IMG/M metagenome (GOLD analysis project Ga0209275, IMG submission 188344) | Reference soil microbial communities from the Hubbard Brook experimental Forest, New Hampshire, USA - Hubbard Brook CCASE Soil... | ecosystem: Environmental > Terrestrial > Soil >... | reverse complement strand
GCCCAGGAATCCGGCGGCGGCGCGCTCGTCCGAGAGGGCTTCGAGGTCGATGGTGGCGGCCAAATGGGGGGACTGTGGACGAAAGCGCACGGTGAGCAGATTGTGCCCGCGCGAGGTCATTAGTGTGTTGATGACCGGCGGGAGTTCCTGCTTCCACTGCGTGCAGGTGGTCAGGACCACGGGGCCGGGACGAACGACCGTCCAGTCGCGGGATTTGCGGATTACTTTATTATCGCTGTGAGTGAGCCAGCGATGGCGCAGTACTTCGAGGTGAATGCCGGGAGCGCAGTCGAGATCCGCCTCAAAAGTCAGCGTTTCTTTTTGTTTGTGCCAGGCACTTAACAGCCACTGTATCGGTAACGGTCGAGGCAGCAGGCGGATGGTGACCTGGGCGTTCTCAAACCAGTGAGTAGCGAATTGCAAATGTGCCTGGACGCGGGAGGAGCCGAGCCAGCGAGCTTCGGTGAGTTTACCGCGATGGGAGCAGGCGGCTTCGACCCAGCGCAAGGCTTTCGTCCCCCGCCGGTGGTTGTAACGGGCAAGGCAGAAATACCACAGCCCTACCAGGGCAAGCGCGCCAGCCGCGTCAATCAGAAAGAGGCGCCCCACAACTATCCTCAGATGCGCATGGTACGTCTTAGGGTGCAAGGCAAGCAACTGTTTTGGGGACTATTTTTGAGGGATTCTTAAGCCTCTGAAAGCGATGGGGAAGGCCGGAATATTTGAAGGCCTGCGGATACAATGACGGGGTGGAATTTGCTCTGAGAGACTTTCGGCGCGAAGATTTCGACAGCCTGTGGCGCATTGACCAGGAATGTTTTGCGCCGGGAATTGCCTACTCCCGGATGGAGTTGGCCGCCTACATTCGGCTTCGGGGCGCTTTTACCGTGGTCGCGGAGCCTCTTCCTGGTCGACAGGAAAGGCCTCCGAATAATGGAGGACCGCACACCCAATCTGCGCCGAGGGTTCTGGGGTTCATTGTGGCGCAAGCGAACCGGCGGGGAGTAGGACATATCCTCACGATTGATGTCCCGCCGGCAAGCCGGCGTCTCGGGGTCGGTTCGAAGTTGCTGGCTGAGGCTGAGGATCGTTTGCGTGCCGCCGCTTCCCGCAGCGTGGTGCTGGAGACTGCTGTGGATAATTCAAGCGCCCTGGCTTTTTACAAGCGGCACGACTACAGCGTGGTGAAGATTATCCCGCGCTATTACTCGAATGGCGTAGATGCTTTTGTGCTGGAGAAAGAATTGCTTTCGGGCTCCCGCGACAAGTAAGTTGCTTGTATGAAAGTTGCCATCCAAGGCGAAGCAGGTTCGTTCAGCCATGAAGCGGCGAAGCGTATGGTTCGGGGTTGCACAATTGTGCCGTGCGCGCGGTCGTCGGAAGTCTTCGACCGAGTGGAACGCGGTTCGGTTAAGGTTGCTGTGATTCCAATCGAAAATTCGCTGGCGGGATCGGTCGCGGAGCACCTGGATCTTCTGTTGGCGCGGAGTGTTTTCATTCAGCAGGAATTTCGCTTGCGGATCGTACACAACCTGATCGCGGCGCCGGGAGTGAAGATGGGCGAAATCCGGCGGGTCTATTCGCATCCGGTGGCGCTGGATCAATGCCGGGATTTTTTCCGCAAGCATCCGAAGATTGAGGCCACGCCGTTTTATGACACGGCGGGCAGTGTGAAGCATGTGGTGGAGAATAGGTTGAAAGACGCGGCGGGGATTGCAGGGCGCCAGGCGGCGGCCGTTTACAAGGGCCGGATATTGGCGGCGGGCATTGAGGACGACAAGCGGAACTTCACCCGGTTCTTTTTAATCCGCAAGCGGCGCCGCATCGTTCCCGGCGCCAACAAGACTTCGATCGTTTTCACGGTGAAGAACGTTCCCGGTACGCTGTTCAGGGCTCTGAGTGTATTTGCGTTGCGGGAGATCAGCCTGAGCAAGATCGAATCCCGGCCGCTGCGAGGGCGGCCATGGGAATACGTTTTCTACGCTGATTTGCTTTGCGGAGATGACGAAGTCGCACGCAAGGCGCTACGACATCTGGCGGAGAGCGCGAGTCCAGTGAAGGTGCTGGGGATTTACCGCGCAGTATAAGAATATGCGTCTTCGGGCTGGATCCTTACCGAAACCGGTCGCCTAGGTACCTTTGGTCTGGTGCAAACCCTCGCTCGAAGGTTTAGAATTCAAAATGTCAGCGAAAACCATTTTCCCGGAGGACGTTTGCATCTTCCGGGGCATCTAAGTCATCAAACTTGAGCATACTACACTCAAGGTGAAATCATGGCACAGTCATCGCGTACTGAGCGCAATACGAAAGAAGTGAAAGAAGTCAAAGAAACGAAAGAAGTCAAAGAAAACACAAGGAATAGCGAACCCGAAGACCGGGCGCTGCCTATCCTTCCGGTAAGGGATACGGTGCTGTTTCCGCACGCCGTGCTGCCTCTGACTGTCGGTCGGGAGAGCTCCGTCCAGCTGATTAATTCGCTGGGCGAGGACAAGACGATCGTCGTCGTTGCCCAGCGGGAAGCACGTGTCGACTCACCCCAACCCACCGATCTGTATACCGTGGGAACCTTGGCCGTGGTGCACAAAGTGGTCAAGATGCCCAACCAGAGCCTGTTTGTGTTCGCAGAGGGCCTGGAGCGGGTGCGGTTGGTGGAGTTTGCTCAACTCGCGCCCTTCATGCGGGCACGAGTGGACTCGGTCCCCGAGGCAATTCCGCCCAAGAGTTCTGAAGTCGAGGCGCTGCAGCGCAACGTTTTGACTCTGTTTCAGCAGATCGTGGCGGGCTCGCCGACTTTGTCCGACGAACTCTCGACCGTAGCGATGAATATTGAAGAGCCTGGACGCCTGGTCGATTTTATTGCGTCGTCGTTGCCATCACTGTCCACTGCGGATAAACAGGATGCACTCGAGACCACCGACGTACGGGTGCGGTTGGAGAAGATCAACCAGCACCTGGCGAAGGAGTTGGAAGTCCAACAACTCCGCAACAAGATTCAGTCGGAGGTGCAGGATCGGGTGCAGCAAACCCAGCGCGAATACTACTTGCGCGAGCAGATGAAGGCTATCCAGAAGGAACTGGGCGAGCAGGATGAAGGCGCACGAGATACGGAAGAATTGCGGCAGAAGATCGAATCCGCGGGAATGCCTGACGATGTCAAGAAAGAAGCGCTGAAAGAACTGGGGCGGCTCTCACGGATGTCGCCGATGGCCGCGGATTATTCCGTGACGCGCAACTACATCGAATGGCTTGCGGTGCTGCCGTGGGCGAAGACTTCCGGTGGCGATGTCGACATTATTAAAGCCAAGGAAGTACTAGACACCGATCACTACGATCTGAAAAAAGTGAAGGATCGTATTCTAGATTATCTTTCGGTGCGTCGTTTGAAGCCCGGGATGAAGGGACCGATTCTTTGCTTTGTCGGACCTCCGGGCGTGGGAAAAACTTCGCTGGGAAAATCGATCGCGCGGGCGCTGGGACGGAAGTTCGTTCGCATTTCGCTCGGCGGCGTTCACGACGAAGCCGAGATTCGTGGTCACCGGCGAACCTACATCGGTGCATTGCCCGGGCAAATCATCCAGGGTATTCGCCGCGCAGAGACCAAGGATCCAGTTTTCATGCTGGATGAAATCGACAAAGTAGGGCGCGATTTCCGTGGCGATCCCAGTTCCGCACTTTTGGAAGCGCTCGATCCGGAGCAGAACGCCACCTTCCGAGACAACTATCTCGATGTACCGTTCGATCTGTCGAAGGTGCTCTTCATTACTACGGCAAACATGCTGGATCCGATCGCAGAGCCGTTGCGCGATCGCATGGAGATCATCGAACTGCAGGGGTACACAGAGGAAGAGAAGATACACATCGCGTTTCAATATCTGATTCCGAGGCAGATTGAAGAGAACGGGATCACGCCGGACCAGATCGAGTTTCCGGAAGAAGCAGTCAGCAACATCATTCGGCACTACACTCGCGAAGCCGGGGTAAGAAATCTGGAGCGGAACATCGGTACGGTGTGCCGCAAACAAGCGCGCCGTCTGGCCGAGGGCAAGACCGAGAAGTTGATCGTGACACCCGAGGTCGTTCAGGAATTCCTGGGCGGCATCAAGATTCGGAGCGAAGGTGAAATCGCGGAACGTACGAAGCGAGCTGGCGTTGTTGTGGGACTCGCGTGGACTCCGTCTGGTGGCGACATTCTGTTCATTGAAGCCAACACGATGAAGGGCAAAGGCGGGTTCACCATGACCGGACAAATCGGCCAGGTCATGCAGGAGTCGATGCAGGCGGCTTTGACCTGGGTGCGGTCGAACGCGGAGCAGCTCGGAATTCCCGAGACCTTCTTCGCGGAACACGACATACACATTCACGTACCCGCGGGAGCCATTCCTAAGGATGGCCCATCCGCCGGAGTGACCATGGCCACGGCGCTGGTCTCGCTGCTTACCGGGCATCCAGTGCGCCCGCTTACAGCAATGACTGGCGAAATCACGTTGAGCGGGAACGTGCTTCCGATTGGCGGAGTCAAAGAGAAGGTTCTGGCCGCCAAACGCGCGGGGGTGCACGATGTCATCCTTCCCGCGGAGAACCAGATGAATGTGGAAGAGGACTTGACGCCCGAGCAACTTGAGCACTTGAGCATTCACTACGTCAAGACCATCAGTGAGGTTCTGGAACTGGCCCTGCCTTCGTCACCTCGCCAGGAGAAGCAGGATGCGGAGGAACGCGAGAAAGTTCTAAGCGCACAGCCTGTCGGCTAAGAGCATAATTGGGTATCAGTTGAGATGCCAGTTTTCGGCGGCGAAAACTGGCATATTTTTTGTCCGGAGTAAGTTACTTTCGTGCAGGATTTACGGTATGGAACTTATCAGGCGGGCCGGGGTTAATAGACAATGTAGACCGTGTTTGTTAGAAGCCGTAACGAGGAATATGAAACCCATGAAAACCCACAAAACCTTGGTAGCTGGAATTGTCCTGGCGGGAGTATTGCTCATGTTGCAATCCCCGCTCAGAATCGTGGCCCAGGAACCGCAGGATCAGGGGCCGCCCCCGGAACAGCAGGGGCCGGCGCAAGATCCTCCAGGCCGGGTGGCGCGACTCAGTTATTCGGTGGGATCCGTTTCCTTTCAGCCGGGCGGGGAGGGCGATTGGGTGCAGGCAGTCGCCAATCGGCCATTGACTACCGGTGACAATTTGTGGGCTGACAAGGATTCGCGAGCTGAACTGCAGAGTGGCTCGACATCGATTCGGATGGATTCGGAAACGAGTGTCACACTCCTTGATCTCGATGACCGAACCACTCAGCTCAAGCTGTCCCAGGGTTCCATTTTCCTGCGGGTGCGACATCTGGATGACGAAGATCATCTCGAAATAGACACGCCGAATCTGGCGTTTCAAATCCAGCGCACCGGTGAATATCGCATTGACGTGAATGCCGACGGAACGGAAACCGATGCCCGAGTCTGGAGTGGGCGCGGCGAGGCGACGGGTGGCGGAAACTCGTACGACGTAGTTGCTGGGCAGCTCGCCAAATTCACGGGTACTGACCAATTGAATCATGAGATCGACCAGATATCTGATCGCGACGATTTCGACAACTTTGCGTTCCAACGGGATCAGCGGGAAGATCATGCTGAATCGTCCAATTACGTTTCACCTGACATGACCGGCGCGTCGGATCTCGACGAATACGGCCACTGGCGCTACGTGGCGGACTACGGTCCGGTATGGGCTCCCGCCGCAGTCGCTCCGGGGTGGGCCCCCTATCGATACGGGCACTGGGTTTGGGTCGCGCCCTGGGGTTGGACTTGGGTCGAAGACGAGCCTTGGGGTTTCGCTCCCTTCCACTATGGACGGTGGGCGTTTGTGGAGAGTTCATGGTGCTGGGTGCCGGGTCCGGTTTACGCCCGCCCGGTGTATGCGCCGGCATTGGTCGTGTTCGTGGGTGGAGGGGCTTTGGCTTTCGGAGGTGGCGCCGGCGTGGCGTGGTTCCCGCTGGCTCCGCGTGAAGTGTACGTGCCCTGGTATCGGACCAGTCCTGGCTACGTCAACAATGTCAACATCACCAACACGCGGGTGAACGTGACCCAGGTGACGAATGTTTATAACACCACGATCATCAACAACAACACCACGAACGTGACCCGGATTAACTACGTCAATCAACATGTGACGAATGGAGTCACGGTGGTTTCACATGAGACTTTCGCGAACGCGCGTCCGGTTCAAGCCAACCTTGCCAAAGTGAATCAGCGGGAAATCGAGAATGCTCCCGTGGTCCACAGCATTCCGGTGCAACCGGTCCGGCAGAGTGTCATGGGAGCTGGCCGGCCCGTAAGTGTAAAGCCGCCTGCCGCGGTGATGAACCGACAGGTGGTTGCGACCCGGCAGCCTCCGCCTCCGCGCGCGCCTCTTGGACAAGCGCACGCAACCGAGCCGAACGTGCGCACCGAGACGCCGGGACAACCCCAACAAACCGCGGCTCGGACGCCTGCAGAGGTGTCACGACCTGGACAACCCGCGCCACGACCAACTGAACCCACGCGACCGCAGCCGCCAGCAGTGCAGGCCAACCAGCCTCCGCATCCGCAAGAGCCGGCAAACAATCGTCCGGCGCCACCACCAAACACGGCGCGACCCGCGCAGCCGCAGGAAGCAACGCGTCAGCCAGAGCCGGCGCGTCCGGCACCACCATCGGTGCCGCGTCCGCCTGCGGGACATCCTCTGGTAAGGCAAGCTCCGCCGGTGCAGGAGAATCCTCAGCACCAGCAGAATGAGCAAACCAAATTCAACGCCTGGCAGCAACAGCGGCAAAGTGCGCCGCCGCGACCACCGGCGCCGGCGCCGGCGCCACGCGCGGCGCAAGCTCCTCCCGCGCATGAATCGAAACCGCATAAGTAGTAAAGATGCTCTAATTTTGCAAGAAGAATCCGCCAGTTCTCATAAAGGAACTGGCATTTTTCTTTTGGAAAACTGGCAATAGCGCGGCCGGGTTACACTACTGGGAACTGTCTGCCAATCGCGGCAACTGGGATTTCATGCAGGTTCGCGTTCTATTTTTCGGCATTCTGAAAGATCTTGCGGGGCGAGGCAGTGATCTCCTCAACCTGCCAGAGCATGCCACTTTGGGCGACGTCTTCACTTACTACGAGGAGATCACACCAAGGCTCGGGGAACTTGCCGCCTCGATTGCGATTTCCATCAATCAGGAATTTGCCGGGACGGATGCGAGGCTGAAAGAAGGAGACGAGATCGCATTTCTGCCGCCAGTGAGTGGAGGTTTGACGGATACTGAAAGCGACATGTCTAGTCAACGCCGAAGTTACTCCTCGATCGTTCGCGAAAAAATTGACACTCAGGGTGTGCTTGCTAAACTCAAGCAGCCGGCGGACGGAGCCGCAATCGTATTTGAAGGAGTGGTTCGTGACAACACACGAGGCCGCCGCACTCTCTATCTGGATTACGAAGCCTACGAAGAGATGGCGCTCAAACAGATGGACGCGCTGGGCGAGCAAGCGCTCCAGAAGTTTCCCATCCGCGACGTCGCCATGGTGCATCGTTTGGGGCGGTTGGAAATCGGTGAAGCGAGCGTCTTGATCGTTGTGGCTTCGGCGCACCGGGCTGCGGCCTTCGATGCCTGCCGCTGGCTCATCGATACCCTCAAGCGCACCGTACCCATCTGGAAGAGGGAGCACTTTGAGGACGGCGCCGTCTGGGCAGATGGCGAGCCTTTCCCGGATGGGATTCCCAAGGCCGAAAGCAGCCATTCTGGAAGGTCTGCATCTAAGTGAAAAGATTGTCTCTTCGTGATCTCTACAGATTCTTGTGGCGAACTTTGCGGTTAAAGGCTCGGTTCGAGAAGGCGCCCATGGGCAAAGTTCGAAATGATGAGCATGCGAAGAATAACAGTTTCACCTTCCGCATGCGACATCTGCTTTTCTTCCTGACTATCGTGGTCGCGATCTCGCATGCTCAGGTGCCTAAACCGCCGTGGGCAAGTGCCGGCACAAGCCCGGCGAAACCGGCGTCCTCTAACAACTCGAAGAACAATGACGGTCCGGACAGCACAAGTCCGGCTCAGAGTTCCGAAACTACCTTAAAGGTTGACGTCAAGCTGGTGAACGTCTTCGTCACCGTCACCGACGAGCACGGTGCTCCGGTCGGTGGCCTGAAAAAGGAAGACTTCACGCTACTGGAAGACGGAAAGCCGCAGACCATTTCGGTGTTCGACAAAGAGTCGGCATTGCCGCTTTCCATTGTTTTGGACATCGACACTAGTCTGAGCACGCGCAAGGACCTGCCACTCGAACTGTCTTCCGCGCGCCGTTTTGCGCACGCCATTCTTCGTCCCGTCGATGCGATCTCTCTTTACGGTTTCAGCGAGATCGTCAGTGAGGTGGTGCCATTCACATCCGATCTCAAGACAATCGACCATGGCATCGACCGGATTCGCATGGGATCGGCTACCGCTCTTTACGATGCGCTCTACCTCGGGGCGCAGGCCCTCGACACGCGCAAAGGAAGAAAGGTTCTGGTGGTGATCACGGACGGCGGCGACACGGTCAGCCGTGTGGATTATAAAGAGGCGGTGCGTTCCGCGCAGGAAGCGGAAGCCATAGTCTACAGCATTATCGTGGTTCCGATTGAGGCGAGCGCAGGACGTGACACGGGCGGGGAGCACGCCTTGATCCAGATTTCCGAGGACACTGGCGGCAAGTACTTTTACGCCGAATCAGTGCCGCAACTCGACGACGCCTTCCGAAAGATCAGTGACGAACTGCGAACCCAGTACCTGCTGGCTTACTATCCATCGCAGCGGCTTTCCGATTCCAGCTTCCGGCACATTGAAGTCAAAGTGGACGGGTCATCCGTGGGCTCACCGCTTACTGTGCGCCACCGGACCGGGTATTACACCACCAAATCCAAGTTTTGACGCGGCCGTCGCGTCTTTACTGATTTCATTTTCAATAATAATCTACAGAATATGGAAGCGGCCACCCTGGTCCGAGATTGGATGAGCTCAACAATAACTGCATATAAGCTATTGACATAATTAGAGATGACGTGCCAAAGTGTCTGCGTTAATTGTCTTGGTCCGTCAATTGCACTGTTAATCACTTAAGGACTTGCTTGGGTTTTGGTGAGAGGCTGCGGTCGGCCTCAGATTGCTGGCGGGAGTCCTTGGCAACAAGCAGACAAAGCAGACCCGCCTGACTCGACTGCGAAACCGCTATTCAGCTCGGAAACATTGACTCTTGAACAGATTCTGAAAGGAAGGTGGACGATGTCCCTGAATTTCAACCGCCCTCTCCGGTCCGCCGGAATGCTCCTAACCTTGGCTCTGGCGATCACTTTTTTGCTGTCTCCCACATTTCTGTTGGCGCAAGCGGACGTCGGTAACGGCAACATCGTAGGAATAGTTACTGATCCTTCCGGCGCTGTGGTTAGCGGAGCAAAAGTCACAGTTACCGAAAAATCTAAAGGCGTGTCAATCGTCAGGACCACTGATTCCAAAGGCTCGTATACTTCGGGCGCATTGATCCCGGGCAACTATTCGGTTCGGGTCGAAGCCCCCGGCTTTAAGACCACGGAAGTGCCGCTGACCGTGCAAGTGGACAACACGGCGACCGCCAACGTGAAATTGGAAGTAGGCCAGACGAGCCAAGTGGTTGAGGTCGAGGCCAGCACCGTTCAGGTGAACACCGAGCAGCCCACTGTGCAAGGCGTGATCACGGAAAATCAGATCGCCAACCTGCCGGTAAATGGTCGCAACTTCCTTGATCTGGCCCAACTTGAGCCGGGCGTGCAGATTCAGGATGGTCAGAACTTCGACCCCACCAAAGCCGGTTACTCTTCGATCTCGTTCGGAGGCCGCTTCGGCCGCACCGCCCGCATCGAGGTTGATGGCGTGGACGTTTCCGATGAAACTGTGGGAACGACCACGACCGACATTCCCTCTAGCGCCATCCAGGAATTTCAGATCAGCCAGTCGAGTTTGGACATGTCCACCGAGCTGACTTCTTCTGGCGCCGTAAACGTCACCACAAAATCCGGAGGCAACGCCTTCCATGGCGATGCCTTTGGTGCGTTCCGCGATAGCGTGTTTTCTGCAGCGCTACCCACGCCTGTGGGATTCACCGCGCCCTTCCAGCGCAGTCAGTACGGCGGCGATTTCGGCGGCGCGATCATTAAGAACAAACTGTTCTTCTTTATCGACGGGGAGCGAACCATCCAGCACACGACCATACCGGTCCCCATCTCGGCCCCCTTTCAGGCTGTCTCAGGTACGTTTAACGATAAGTTCCATGAGGGCAACTTACTGGGGCGTCTGGACTACCAACTCACGAAGAGCGCGCGCGCGTTCTTTCGCTTCTCGGATTTCCAGAACATCCTGGGCGCCACCTTCGGGTACGGATTCTCGGTTTATGACAACAAGGACATTACCCGCAACTTTGTGGGCGGCGTGGATTTCAACACCGGCAGCTTCAGCCACGCCATACGCTTCTCGTACCTGAAATTCCAGAATCAAATCAAGGACGCGACGATCGGCAGCACGACGCTGCCGTTTGCCAACATAGGCGCGGAAATCTTCATGGGTGGTACCGGCCTGGTGGCTGGACCGAATCTTTTGGCCCCCCAGAGCACTCCGCAAAGCGACCATCAGATCAAATACGATGGCAGCAAAATCATCGGTGCGCACGTGATCCGCTACGGGGTCAGCTTCAACCACCTCCAGGGCGGCGGGTTCGCCTCGTTCTTCAAGAACGGACCGCAGGTCATATCGGCGGTTTCCAGCAGCGAACAATTGGCAGCAGCTGCGGGTCCTTTCCCGGGCGGCGCTTCCAATCCATTAAATTATCCTGCTGACGCCGTTACAGTGGCCAACGGTCTGGGCTTTTCGACTACCAAGGCGGCGATCGGTTTCCCGGCAGGTGGCCTTGGACCCGACAACCGGCTTATGTTCTACGGCGGTGACAACTGGAAGATCAAGCCAAACTTCACCCTAAGCTACGGGCTTCGATGGATGCGCGACACCGGTCGCACCGACAGCCAGTATCCGGCGATTCCCGGGTTGAGCGCATTGATTCCGGGCCTGGGCAATCAAGTCAACCAGCCGAACCAGAACTGGGCTCCACAGTTAGGTATTGCCTGGGATCCGTGGAAGGATGGCAAGACCTCTATCCGCGGCGGCATCGGCTTGTTCTACGAGAATGCCATCTGGAACAACGTGCTCTTTGATGGCCCGCCTCGCGAGGCTACCGGAGCATTCCTGCAGTTCTTCGGACCCTGCTCCGCTCCGGGTCAGCCGAACACTTTGCAGACGGCAAATGGTCCGATAAACACTCCGGGAAGCCCGCTCGCGGTCGGAGTGTGCGGCCCCGCGGGTGCAGCTAGCTTTCCTCTGATCGGCAATGCATTGCCGTCGATCATCGCATTGCAGCAGGCCTACGTGGCGGGTTCACCCCTGAATCTGACGGCGTCTAATCCGGCCTATGCGGGACAGTACCTCACGGGTTGCGGCTCGACCGCCGCGACCGCGACCAACTGCTTCTTCGCGCCAGGCGCCTCCATGTTCAACCCTGACTACAAAACACCCCGCTCGGTGCAGATGAACTTCGGCGTCCAGCGGGAACTCCATCGGGGCATGGTATTGAGCGTCGATTTCGTGCGCAACGTCCAGACCCACTACCTATTGGGCGTGGACCTAAACCACGCGGGTGACATCAACTACTTCAATCTGGCCGGGGCTAACGCCGCGATCGATGCAACCAATACCTCTTTCGGTTGCCCGGCCGGGGCCGCCGGTGTTGGCTGCGCTATCGCCGCCGGAGCAACGATGAGCAACTATGCCGGAAACGGCCTGGGTTCTTCCGTTGACCAGGGTGGCCACAGTTGCATAGCCGCGCTCGGTCGCCCCTGCGCCTTCGGCGGGGCCAATCCCAATGCGCCACCACTTAATTTCCTATCCCCGGTCGGTCGCTCCACCTACGACGGATTGCAGATGAAGTGGACGGATAATGTGAAAGCGCCCTTCAAGGGGACAACCAACCTGAACTTCACCGCTTCCTACTCCCTGTCCAGCTTCCAGAACACTGGCGGAGGTGTACGTGCAGACGCCAATGTGACGGCGGCCAGCGGTGACCAGGACTTCATCGTTCCGGCGCTCAACAACTCCAACGTCAATAGTTACTTCGGTCCTTCGACGTTGGATCGCACTCACCAGATATCCTTCGGTGGCTATCTGGACTTCCGCTACGGGTTGCAGCTCGGCCTGATTGGGCATTTCTACAGTCCGCTTTCGAGCACCCTTACGGTTCCGAACACCTCGACTGGCGCCGGAGAGATCTTCCGCACCGACTTCGAGGGGAGCGGGGTTACACAGGATCCGCTGCCCGGAACCCATGTGGGGAACTTCGACCGTGGCATCAACGCCGGCAACATCAATGCTGCCATCTCGAACTACAACGCTACGGTGGCCGGACAACCGACGCCAGCAGGCAATGTACTGATCCAGAATGGCCTGATGACAGCCTCCCAGTTGGTGGCCCTCGGCGGCGTGGCCCCAACGTTGCCTCTGGCTCCTCCGGACCAAGTGAACTTGGCTTGGCTGCGGACCATGGACATGACGCTGGCGTGGACCTACACCATCAAAGAGCGGCTGACCATCAAACCGTCAGTCGGCTTCTTCAACATTGCCAACTTTGCCAACTTTGATCTGCCTGAAAGCATGATGTCCGGCCTGCTGTCTGGCGGGACGGGCACCATCAACGGCACCAATTACAATGGTCATTTCGTGAACCGGGTCGGCGTCGGCACTGGCGTGTATACGCTGGGCTCACCGCGTCAAATCGAATTCGCGCTGAAGCTGACCTTCTAGGTAAATTTAGCGGAACTATCAACACCAGCTCCACCAGGGGCTGGTGTTTTTTTTGATCTTGCCGTTTAAGGAGCTAGTTCATTGCGCAGACGCTTAGAAAGCTTTTCCATCTGCTTCAACTTATCGATCAGATCCTTCGGGAGCATGCCCTTCCCCACCTCGTCGATCCCGGAGTGAATCGACTGGGACAGGATCACCAGTTCATCTGCGTCGCTCTTAACTTTTGCGAAATCCACTGACGATTGCTGGCGAATTGGAGGAGGCACGGTTTTCTCGAACTGGTCCTCGGCTTTGTCAGCCTGCCGCTGTCCCGTGTTGCCGTTACGCGCTGCACCTTGCGCCCAGGCCAATGATGCCGAAAGCAGAACAGCGAACAGGAGAATTGGGGTTCTCATGACGAAACCTCCCGCAGGAGATACGGTCGATTGTATTTTACTCCGGCGCAACAGCCCATGGTATAGGTCTGGAATTCAACGCTGCTGGAGGATTACTTGTTGCTGGACAGAAGCTTGGCTTTGGTCGCCGCTTGTTGAGCTTCCGTCTTTTTGCCCAGGCCGGAATAAGCTTTCGCCAGAAGATCGAATAGATGCGCATTCTTGGCTTGCACTTTCGATAATGCCTGCAGCGATTGAGCGGCCTCCGCGAAGTTGCCTTTGGTGATTTGCGCGTCTGCCAAGCCGAGTTGCGCTTCCACGCTGCCCGGCTGCAGCAATAACGCTGCTTCGTACTGATCTTCGGCGGCTGCCGGGTCCTTGAGGCCCAAGTACACCTGGCCGAGTAGCAAGCGCGCCTCGAACTGTCCGGGCACGAGTTTCAGGCTGGCTTCGAGCACATCCCGTGCACCGCCCAGATCGCGCGTTTTCTCCAGCGCCTGCCCCTCGTGAAACAAGGCTACGGCGTCATCCGGGCGGATTTCTGCAGCGGCCTTGAAATGATGGGCAGCTTGAACATAGTCACCTGCCTGCAACTCCAACTCACCTAGCTGTCGCAGCGCTGTAGGGGACTTGGGATCGAGCGCGAGAGCCTTCTCAAGGGTTTTACAAGCATCCGCAGGGCGATTGTCTTCCGCAGCGATCATCGCCGTGTGCAGGAGGTTCTGCTCTTCAATTTTGTCTTTCGGGTCAGGCAGTGAGGACTCCTGAGCCGGGATTGAGGATCCTTGGAGTTGAGCCTCTTTGGATCGCACTTCTGCCAACATGGCAAGCGATTTTTCGACGCGTGCGTCCTGAGGTTCGTACTTATTGGTCATCTCGGCGGGATCAAGCGGCAAGTCGTAGAGCTCGGGCCGTGGCGCCTCGATAAACTTAAAACCGTCGCTTCGCACCGACCGCAGCGGGGCCCAGCCGAAACGCAAGGGGTAATCGGTTTCGCCGAAGGCGGGGCGAGCGGCTTCACTTTTGCCGTCAAAATAGGGCTCCAACGAGTCTCCATCTTTTTTTTGAGGAGCCGAAGCACTCGCCAATTCCAGGAGAGTTGGCATAATGTCCAGGGTCCGCACCTGCGCCGTCACCACAGCGCCGGCGCCGCGTGGGCCAGGCAACTTGACGATCAAGGGAACGTGGGTAGTCGAGTCATACAGGAAGATCCCATGCGTGTCTTCGTGATGCTCTCCCAAACCTTCGCCGTGGTCACCGGCCGCGACGATGACCGAATTGCCATACATGCCGCTTCTCTTAAGATAAGTGATGAAGTGCGCCAGGGCGGAATCCGCGTAGGCGATTTCGCCATCGTACAAATGATCCTTATATACCTGCGAATACGGCGCCGGCGGTTCGTATGGATCATGAGGATCGTAGAGGTGAACCCACAGGAAATGCGGGCCCGCAGGGTGCTTGCTCAACCAATTCTCCGCGTGTTCCACGACGTCCATGCCGCGGCGCTCGAGGCGTCCCCAGCGTGACTTCGTCGACGAGTGTTCGGGAAAGTTGTCGTAATAATCGAAGCCTCGATCGAACCCCGGAGCCAGGCTCTTACTGTCGAGGATCACGGCCCCGATAAACGCGGCAGTGTGATAATTTTGGGCTTTGAGCAACTCCGCCACGGTTGGATGTGATACCGACAAGGGCACGCCGAAATCCGTCACCCCGTGCGAGCCCGGCAATAGTCCGGTGAGAATGCTGGCATGGGATGTATTCGTGATCGGGCTGGGCGTAAAAGCCTGGGTGAACCGTACACCGTCCTTCGCTAACGCGTCGAGCGCAGGCGTCGCCACACCGGTGTACCCGTAGCAGTGAACGTGGTCTGCCCGAAGAGTGTCGATGGTTATAAGGAAAATGTCCGGAGGCGGCGTCTTGCTGGGCGCGGAGGCTGCCGCAGCAGACAGAATCAGCACTATATAGAGGGTGTGAAGAACCTTCACCGGTTTCATCAGCCTAGCACAAATGACGCTATCCCCACTTGGGCCTGGCGGCAGTCAATCTTTTGTCTGAACTGCTCTGGTTCGTTCTCGGGCGCTGTCCTGGCTGCGTCCCAAGTGTTCGTATACGCCGGCCAGCAAGGAATGCGCCGCGGAGAATGCCGGCAATCGCCCTGACGCGATCTCCAGGTGAATAGCAGAAGCCTTGAAATCGCCGGTCTTCATCAGGCTGAGACCCATCATGTAGTGCGCGAACGCAGAATCAGGCTGCAGTTCGATCGCTTTGTGCAAATATCCGATGGCCTCCGCATATTGCCCTTGCTGAACCATCGCAAAGCCCATTCCATACTGCGCCAGGTAGAAGGCTGGTTGCACCGCAAGCACCTGACGTAGCAGCGGGATTGCTTTCTCCGGCTTGCCGTCGTCCGACTCGAGCATTGCCGCGAGGATGTTGTTGATGGCAGCGATGGCGTCCTTAGGATCGGTTCCCTCTGTAGCGGCATTTACGCCGGCGCTGCCCTTCTGCAGTCCGACATATCCGAGAGAAGCCAGTTTCTGCATCTCGCTGGAGGTCAATCCTGAGCCGTCGGACTTGCCGGGTTCGTTTCCGAGACGGTTGTCGAGGGCTTGGAGTTGTGAGGCCATGGTTTCAATCGTGGCCTTTGAACTCTGCGCCAAATTGTGGGTCGCATTTGGAACAAGCGAAAGATCGTACAATTCCGGCTTCGGCGCGCGGATGTAGAGATATTTTCCCGCCCGCCACGACTCGAGCACGCTACATCCGAAGCCCTGCTGCGGAAGTTCGCTGCGCGAATAGGCTGGCTGGTCGTTCTGGGAGCTTGCTTCAGCCACTCGCATGAGCGACTGGCCCTGCATCTGCGCGGGAATGGGGACGCCGGCTGCCGCTAACACAGTTGGCGCAATGTCCAGAAGCCGTGCGCGATTCTTGACCTGTTTCCCAGCTGTCTGGTTTTTGGGTAATTTCAGAACTAGCGGCACGTGAATGGTCTCGTCATAGAGAAAAATGCCGTGCGTCTCCTCTCCGTGCGCGCCAAGACTCTCCCCCTGAGACGAGGCGATTATGATAAGGGCATCGTCGTAAATCGACTGGCTGCGCAGAAAACTGACCAGCTTCCCGACTGCGGCATCGGCAGACGCGACCGCACGTTCGTACGAAGTTGTGTAAGGGGCATGGGCATCCTGCAGCTGCACCCAAAGAAAAAAGGGCCGCTGCTTGTTCGCGGCTAGCCAATTCATGGCATGCGCAACCACCTGATCCCCGTGGCGTTCGACCGACTGGAAGCGGCTTTCATCGCGCTGAGGCTGATGGAAGCCGGCATCGTATACGTTGAAGCCACGATCATAGCCCTGGAACGGACCGTTTCGGGGATCCAGCAGAATCGATCCCACAAACGCAGCAGTTCGGTATCCGTTTGAATGAAGCAGGTCCGGCAAGTACGGCAGCGTCGTAGCCAGGGGAACAGCAAATTCGGTGGCCCGATGTGTCTGGGGATAGGTGCCTGTAAGAATGGTCGCGTCGGAGGCCACCGTGCCGGGCGCTTGCGCGTAGGCCTGGGCAAAGACGATTCCGTGATGCGCAATGGCATCCAGACTGGGAGTCAGGCCACTGCGCGCGCCCATAAAGCCCATGCGGTCCACCCGAGTAGAATCAAGCGTGATAAGGACAATGTTCGGCTTGGCTGCGGCCGGGGAGTCGACCGGAAAAACAAGCAGGGTTAGAATGCCAAGAAGGAACCCCGGACCCAAATGCCGCAGCATGGATAAAAGTCTAACAACGTTCCGAGGAACTGTCACAAAGCGGAACGAGGACCTTTGAGGATTGAGTCTCTGAAGAAAATACCCTGGGTACTGTGCTCTTCGCTGCTTTTAATCGCAGTGGCGATGCTGTTTTCGT
>Ga0209275_10000371_pt1 | contig 17154 bp, 13 predicted proteins | sample HubBroMetageREF2_FD_188344 | JGI IMG/M metagenome (GOLD analysis project Ga0209275, IMG submission 188344) | Reference soil microbial communities from the Hubbard Brook experimental Forest, New Hampshire, USA - Hubbard Brook CCASE Soil... | ecosystem: Environmental > Terrestrial > Soil >... | reverse complement strand
AGCCTGGAGATCGTTCGCCCCCGGCTCATTCGACGCCATTATTATCTCTCCGGGTCCGGGCACCCCGACGCGCGCCGAGGACTTCGGGATCTCCACGCCGGCGTTGGAACTAAAGGTTCCTCTGCTCGGCGTGTGCCTCGGCCACCAGGGCATGTGCGCTTCGGAGGGAGCCGTGGTGGTCCGGGCCCCGGAACCGATGCACGGCCGTACGAGCCTCGTCTACCATTCGGGCGAGGGCATCTTTCGCGGGCTTCCTTCACCTTTCAGCGCAGTCCGCTATCACTCCCTGCTTGTCGATGGCATTCCGGCTGTCCTGAACGTTACGGCGACGACGTCTTCCACCATCGGCAGGATTGTCATGGCGGTTGAGCACGCCATCAAGCCGCAGTGGGGTGTGCAGTTCCACCCTGAGTCGGTGTTGACCGAGCACGGCGCTCATCTGCTCGGCAATTTTTTTGCGCTGGCGCGCGATCGCCGGTCGCTTGCGGTCCAGCGCCCAAAGAACGAGCCGCCGCCGCCGCTTATACCTGCGTCGGCTGCATATGGTTCCCGGCCCGCAGAACCCATGCGTACTCAGCCAACAGAAAACCTGGAACTGCTGGTCCGCCGCGTACCAGCCGCCACGTCGGCCCAGACGTTGCTCGAACGTTTGTTCACTAACCATCGACCGAGTTTCTGGCTGGACAGCTCGGCTGAGCTCTCGGCCGATTCCCGGTTCTCTATCGTCGGTGGCATCGGACCGCTGGGCGAGTGGGTGACGGCTGAGGCCGGGAAGGGCGCGGTGACCGTCACCAAGGCGGACGGCAGCGCAACCGAAGTCCCGGCCGACATGTTCGGCTACCTGAGCGCTCAGCTGGCTGCACGCCAGCTCCCACCAGCGGGTCTGCCTTTCGAGTTCTCTCTCGGGTACGTGGGATACCTGGGCTATGAGATGAAGGCGGACTGCGGAGGGGAGAAGGTCCACGCGACCGACCTGGCGGATGCCGCCTTCCTGTTCTGTGACCGCGCGGTGGTCCTCGATCATGAGACAAGTGAGGCCTGGATTCTGTCGCTGAGCACAGCTGCGGCCCACGAGCAGGCATTGGCCTGGCTTGACGAGGCGGAACGCGCTGCGCGGGTTTCTGCCCGCGCCTCGATGCCGTCCGGCCAGCCGGTACCGCGCGTCCCGGCGTCTATCGATGTCGTGCCGAGGCACTCCAGGGAACATTACGCCGAACTCGTCGAGGAGTGTCTGGAGGAGATCTGTGCCGGAGAGAGTTACGAGATCTGCCTGACCAACACATTCACGGTGTCCGCCACCATCGATCCGCTGGAGACTTTCCGCGTCCTGCGCCGCATGAGCCCGGTTCCGTACGGCGCCTACTTGTCTTTTCCTGGCGCGGCGGTACTCAGCGCTTCTCCTGAGAGCTTTTTGCGGGTCACTACCGACGGCCGGGTCCGGACCAAGCCAATCAAAGGCACCCGGCCGCGTGGCCGAACTTCCGAAGAAGATGCGGCACTGGCTGACGAACTCGCCACGGCAGAGAAGGACCGCGCCGAGAACCTTATGATCGTGGATCTGCTGCGCAACGACCTGGGAATGGTCGCGGAGGTTGGCAGCGTCAAGGTGACCCGGTTCTTCGATGTAGAGTCATTTGCCACGGTGCACCAGCTGGTGAGCACCGTAGAGGCACGCCTGAGCCCCGGTTTCACCGCCGTGGACTGCGTCCGTGCAGCATTTCCTGGCGGGTCCATGACGGGCGCTCCCAAGCACCGGACAATGCAGATTATCGACGAGCTCGAGGGCGGCAGCCGAGGAATCTACTCGGGCGCGCTTGGCTATTTCTCCCTCACCGGGGCTGCGGACCTGAGCATTGTGATCCGTACCTTGATCGTCTATCCCGACCACGTCACCGTGGGCGCAGGCGGAGCCATCGTCGCCTTGTCCGATCCAGGCGCTGAGGTCGAGGAAATGCTAGTCAAGGCTCGCGCTCCCATCGCCGCGGTCCTGGCGGTCGCGACAGGCGAGGCTGTTGACTCTAGCGCCGTCCTGGCGGATTCGGGGGAGGGCCCGGTGATCTGTCCGTGACGGGAGCGAGTTCGTCGAAGAGCCTGCAGCACTGCTCGGCCAGGGAGTCTTGGGAGACGCCAAGCCAGTCGGCCGTTCGCCCGAGAATAACGCTGAAATCAGCTGTGCCGGAGAGACTCGCATCGAGCTGGCTCAGGCCGGCCCGCAGCGAATCACGGGCCGCCGCGGCGAACGGGTTGGCCGTCTGGATATCTTCGTACACGTTCGTCACGCCACCCGAAATGCGTGCCAGGAGCAGCAGCATGCAGCGACAGGGCGGGGGTGCAACCGCGAGCACGTCGGCGATCGGGATTCCCGATGAGCTGAGCGCCAGCCCGAAGGCAAGCACTGCGGCGTGCACGCTCGCCTGGGTGGCGGCACACAGGCGATCGTGGGTCTCGGCGTCCGGTATCGGGACAACCTTCAGTCCCCAGCTGCCGAGGCACGCGACAAATGCGCTTCCGGCTGCGGACCTGTGCGGGTCGACCACGAGGCACGGCCGCCCGTCGATGACGAGACCTGGCTTGAACATCGGATTCACGCTCAGCGCGGGAGGACACTCGGGTCGCGCCCACAGCGGCGGAAGGGCTGACTTGACGGAGGCCGTGTCGACAACCAGGGCGAGCGGCGCCGCCTGCACAGTGAGAAGCCGCAACGCGCTGTGGCAGGCCGGCTCGGGCAAGCTGAGAACCACGAGATCTGCGTTGCGCAGAGCGCGAGCGTATGCACCGGCGGGAGGCTGCGAGGCATCGGTTCCGTCGCGCAGGTCGAAGGCCGTCACCTGGCAGCCATCATCGCTGAGCAGCCGGCCGAGCATTCCGCCCACTGCGCCATCACCGACAACGAGAGCACGCTTGAAGGCACCGGGCATAAAAAGAAGTTTTCACCGAAGATGTTCATTGTCGCAAGTCCCCGGCACCCGGAAATCACGATCGCAAGTCTCCGGCGCCCGGCAACAATGTGAGGGTACTGCAACGGTAATGGACTGGGAGGAAGGTGGAAATGCAGGGCACAGAATCAGAACCAGACACGGCGAGTAAGTCGCATCCGCTAGACGGATTCCGGGTCGAAATCAACGAGGTCGACGAGCAAATTCTCGCATTGCTCAGCAGGCGGCTCCAGATCTGCGTAGCGATCGCACGGGTGAAGTGTGACCACGGCATCCCCATGATGCAGGAGGACCGTGTGGCCAAGGTTCGTGCTCGATTCTCGGCTCTCGCCGAAAGAAATGGACTGACCTCCGCTTTCGCGCAGCAGCTGTACGACGTCATCTTGGCGGAGGCCTGCCGCGTCGAGGATATGATCATGGCGCCGGACACGCCCGGCTCGGCGCGTTCAACCGCACCTGCCGCTGCAGTTGAACGGCACTGAACAATGTATCGCGCAGGACCCGCTCGATTATCAGGCCTCTCATATGATAGTTACCTTGCGAGAGTACATTTTCGTCGCAACTATCCGTTCAATCGCACGAGCTGCCCGTTCAAACACCATCTCTCCGGAGGGTACGCATGAATGAACTGACCGAGCGCCTGACCGTTGACCAGCCGATCATCATGGGCGGCGCGGATCCCACCGTAGAAGAGCTACGCGAGCGTACCGGAGAGATGGGATACGTATTGGTCAAATTCACCGAGACCCGCGGCGGCACCGAACTCGGTTTCCCGCTAGACCGCGACGCTACCGATATCAGCGGGGCTAACTTCGACGAGGGAACGGGCAGCGTCCATGTCGAGGGGCACCTTACCCTGAACGATGATTCTGTGCGCTGCATCGCGAATATCGACCTCGCGACGCTGAAGGGCAGCGGTCGCCTGAAGCTGGAAGAAAAGGCCGCGGCAGCTGCTGAGTAATATCGTCAATGCCGGGGTGCGCTGGAATTGCCTCACCCGGATCGGGCAAATAGGCTTAGGGGCCTGATGGACAAAACAGCCAGCGACGCCTCCGGCAGTTTCGGTGACAAGGACTCGCAGGACTCTTCGGCCGACCGGGCGCACAGCGTGCTGTGCGAGATGCGAGACGCCTTCGCTAAAGGACTCGGCTCCCGTCTCTCCGCAGCGGGCTACGATGATCTTACCGGCGAAGATCTGCTCACCTTGACCGCAATGAATCTCGACAGGTCGGGAGCGCGTGCGCTGATACAAGAGCTAGGAATCACCGGCCAGGCAGGCAGCCAATCGGTCAAGAAGATGATTCTGCACGGCTACCTGGGTTTCCGTGACAATCCTGATGCGCCACGCCAGTCAGCGGTCGTCATCACCGAGCGAGGCCGCGCGGTGTTTGAAGAAGCCGTCCACGGCCTCGGGACCGGGTAGAGCCGGTAGATTTGCGCGGTCACCGGGCACGCGGACTCGGCGGCCGCATCCGCGCAGGATAGCGGCCAACCTGAACGGGTCGCCGCCGACTGAGGAACCGGGGCACGGCTGGTCTCGTCGAGGCGTTCGGGCCTGGGCGGCTTACAGCTCAGTGCAGAGCCCGCTGGCAGAGGCTAACGATTATGGCTATACACTGCAGCCGGATCAGGCGGGCTTCCGCGTTCATGGGCGCTACTGACGGGTGGCCAGTACCCATAGGCGGTTCGGATCCTGCAGGATCGCCGAGAGCTCCCGCAGGAAGTCAGTAGCCTGCCTGCCATTGACCAGCCGGTGATCGTGGGCCAGGCCCAGATTGACGACTGTACCCTGAGTCGGCTTTCCGTCGTGGCCTATGCTCACCTTCTGGAACGCTCCGCCGACGGATATGGTGCAGGCCAGACCGGGTGGGATGACGGGCTGCACCATGATGACGTCGGGCTCATGGTTCCATGAGATCGCGATATTGGCCCCGCTAAGTTGTGTCTCGCTGAATTGGGCTCTAAGCGCATCGATGCGGAAGGCCGCCAGTTCATCGGCTATGTCGTCAGCCGCGCGACGCCCTGCAGAGCGTACGACCGGCACGAAGAGCCCGTTGCCGGCATCAAAGGTCACACCGACGTTGACTTCAGCTGAGAGCTCGGCAGCGTGCTCGTCGACAAGCCTTGCAAAACACGCTGGGAATCGCGCATGAAGGTCGGCCACGGCAAGGACCAGGATGTCCAGGAGTGCCAGCGGAGCTGCACCTTGGTCAGCCAGCTTGTGCTCGAGTTGCAGAACCTCGTCGATGGGGACTTCGAGAACCACAAAGGCGTCGGGGATGGTCTGCCGAGACGTGGTTACGACGTCCGCTACCCGTCGCTGCTGACGGCTGAGCGGCATGGTGCGGGGGCCGGTGGCGGGAGTCCCTCCCTCGTCTCGTCCTGGGCTGACCCCTCCGCTGGCGACGTTCGCCGGAGTAAGTGTGGCGATGAGATCGCCTGGCTTGCACTCCGAGCCGGCCGCCGCCTTCAAGGACAGCGTTCCCGTCAGCGCTGCTGTGAGTTCCTGGACTGCCTTGGACGTCTCGACTTCAGCGATCGGGTCGCCTTGCTGGACCTGCTGGCCGTCCTCAGCGAGCCAGCTCAGAAGAACATAGGACAGGTCGTTGTTGTTGAGCTTCGGGACTTTGACCGATGCTGGATCTTCTTGTGTCACCCAGGCCCCAGGGTCGGCGGCCGCCGGTTCTACGTGATCGGTCTTAGGGGTGGCGCTCGGACCGGGGTGAGCGGACAACAACGATCGGAGCGCCTGGCTTATGGCGTCTGCCTGCACCAGTACCTGCCTCTCGAGGTGCGGAGCCGCAGGTATGACGCTCTCTCTCGAGCTGACCAGCCTCACTGGGCGCGCCAGCTGCCCCCACAGTCGCTCGTGAATATGCTGGGCGACCTCCGCGCCCCACGTGCCGCCGGGAGTGCTCTCCTCGGCGACGCAGACCGCATCGGCGTCGGCGAGCAGCCCGTAAACAGGGTCCAGTTCCAGCGGAAACAGCTGCGACGGCACTAGGACGTTGACGCGTACACCGTCCTCGAGCACCAAGGTCCGCGCCGCCTCCAGCGCTCGGCCAGCCGTTCCGCCAGGCGCGATGAGCACGACGTTCGGGCCGGTTCCCGCCTCCGCTCTGACGTGCGCCCAGGCATCGCCGCTGCCCAGGAAATCAAGGGTGAGAACGTCGTCGAGCCTTCCCCTGCCGCAAGTTCGTTCGCCGTAGAGGGTCTTGGGCTCGAAGAGCATCCCTGGCTCCCCTCTGTCGAGCATGCCGCGCATCACCCGGAATGGATCGTGAAACGGCGACAGCTCATGCAGCGAAAGATGCGGGATGCCTATGAAATGCTTTTGGATGCTCTGGCTGTGCGTTGGTCCATAAGCACGATTGCCGCCAACAGGGCAACGCAAAACCACGTGCATAGGAAGGCGCCGCCCATACATGCCGACCGACTTCGAGGTGAAATTAAGTATTTGATCGAAAGCGAGCCCGGCAAAATCTCCGAACATAATCTCAACGATTACTCTGCCGCCAGCCAGGGCAATACCGTTCGCGACCCCAACGATGCCGTTCTCGCTCAACGGAGTGGCTAGCACGCGATCCGGATATCGGCTGGAGAGCTGGCGGGTTATTCCAAACGCGCCCCCGTACGGATCGGCAATATCTTCGCCAAGCAGATAGAGGTGGTTATCATTCGCCATGAGGTCGTGCAGGGCCTTATTGAGGCTGTTGGCAATCCGGTGGCCGCTCGACATTTATGCGACCGCCCATCGGGACAAAGGCCGCATTCGTACGGCACTGACGATCTCTGCCAATCGTTCTTTCTGCCGCTCGGTAGCAGCCTTAATGCGTTCGGGCATCGAAGCTGCATACAAAGCTAGCCAGTCTCGCTGCCACAGTGCTTCGACTTGTGCGGCTGGGCGAGTGTCATCACCCTTGCTGTGTGGGCCGAGCCGAACGGTTTCGAACTCTACGATGAGCGGCATTTCAGCGGTTCGCATATGGTCAATGCGTGGTGCTAGCTCAGTTCGGATCAATTCGATATCTGTGGTCGCTATGTGGTGATAATCAATGCCGAACGCTTTGGCTCGGCCGGCCACCGTGCCTGCGAGTTGCCTGCTAGTCGGCGTGGTCTGCGCGATTCCGTTGTTCTCGACCACCACAAGCATCGGGACCCGCCACAGCTGAGCCATGTTCAGTGCTTCGTAAACTGCGCCCTCACCCCAGGTTCCATCTCCGATGTAGGCCACGGCCGCTCGGTGTTGTGCGCTCCTCTTGAAGTGCAGGGCCATGCCCACCGCGATCGGCAAGCTCTCGCCTTGAACCCCGGTAGTGAGGAGTCGCTCAGAAAGCAAATGCTGACTGCCCCCCACGCCACTGCAGGGCGCGCCTTCCCTTCCCATAATTTCGGCGAGCAGTCCCTCGGGGTCTCCGCAATGGGCCAGGTAGTGCCCATGACCTCTATGGTTGCTGAAGATAAAATCTTCCCGGGTAAGCGGCGCGATGGCGACGGGCACATACTCCTGACCAATGCAAGTATGTGTAGTACCGCTAAGCTCACCCTCGGCAAATAGATCGAGAAGCTTTTGCTCAAAAAGCCTGATGAACAATAGCAGTTCCAAGTCTTCATCTTCAAGCACCACGCAGTTCACTCCTTGCTGTTAGCTCGCGATTCCTTTACTGGAGAGAAGGTCGTGGAATCCGCCAACGGTTCTGACGGATCGGACCTCGCGTGGAGAGAAGTGAACATGGTAAGCATCTTCGAGGGCGGCGACAAGCTGGATGTGCTTAAGGCTCGTCCACTCTCCAAGTGTTGCAGGGCCCGTCTGTTCGTTGAGTTGCTCAATCGGGATGTTGAGTACTCCAGACACCACCGTGAGAAATGACGTGATCATGGGCTCCTCTCTTTGCCCGGCTCGCGCCCCGCTGGAGGCTCGGCTGAGGGCGGACCGCTGACTCAGACCTGGAGCACCGTGCACGCCCAGTGCATGCCACGGCCGTGCGAGACAAGGGCCAAGTGACTGCCTGGTTCAAGGTCGCCGTCATCGCTGTAATGGCTAAGGCTGAAGAACTGGTCGGCCGCTCCCAGGTGGCCATATTCGCGACTCAGGTCAAAGTTAGTGCGCATTGGCGGGACGCCGAGGCGTCCCGCCAATTCTTTCATCGCATTCGTGCTGTCACCGAGGAGGATCACCTTGGACAGGTCTGAAATCTGAGTTTTGGCCTGGGCGCAGGCGCGCTCAACGACGAGCTTTGTCTCTTCGTCAACTTCATTCGCGAATTGGGCGAACTTGGCCGCACTGTAATCAAAGAATTCCATGACGTCCCAAGCATCTCGTACGCGCGTTCGGGCTGACCCGAAGGGCGCTGCTGCGCCGCCTTGCTCGAGACGGTAAAAGTTCGCATAGCGGCCATTGGTCCGTACTGCGGTAGATAGCCACCGGAGTCTCGGGTGACCGCGCCGGACCACGGCCGCGGCAGCCCCATCTGAAAAAACCATGGGCTGAGTGGCCATTCTGTTCCAGTAGCCCTCACAGCACCGGTTGGCGGCCACGATCAGGGCGACTTCGTAATCGGGATGGGTCGCGAGTTTGCCCGCGACAGTGTCTAGGCTCATCACGCCCGTGGTGCATGCTTGGGTTAGAAATACCGCTTCGGCTTGGCTGGCGCCGAGCCGGTATGCGACGCTGGCTGCTGCGTCCCAGTACAGGTACTCCGCAATGTCGGTGACGGCAAGGACAACAAGATCCACCGTCGCTGGATCAATCCCAGCAGCGCTGAGAGCCTTAGCACCCGCTTCCACAGAAAGATCCGTGATCCCAACTCCAGGGGAGCAGCGGAACACGTTTCGATAACCCAGGGTAAGGATCCGCTGGGCCTCGCCTGAATATTCGTCTACTACGTCGGCAACTGGCACCGGATTACCGAGCGCGGTACCAAAGGAGACAATCCCGAGGCTCATAGTAGAATCCATTAGACCTCCAGGTTTCCCTGAATCTCGTCCGCTCCGCGCAGGGTGGGCGTAAAAGCTAACATGTCGAATGTCGCAGTCCGGTTATATGCGATGCCCGATTAATTTGATAGCGGGCCTTGGAGGCATAGGGTGCTCGCAATATGCTGCGCGGGCGATTTCGAGCTGGCATCCGGCGCCTGAACTCTGGACTCTTCATGGGCTCTCGGATGCCTCACATCTAACTTCGCTGACGGGCCCATACCTGTATACCGGCCGCTGGCGCCCTGCGCAAGATAAGCGGAGGTGCCCAGGTGGGCAGGCTTCTCACGGTCACGACGAAGAGGTAACCTCTTTCTGCTGCGTGAGGGCATGTCAGGCGCGGTTGGTGCCGTGCGCGCTAATGCGGCTCGCCGTAGCCCGATGCGGCTCGGATAGCTTATGGCGAGATCATGCCTGTATGGAGCTACAAGAATGGCGCAATGGGATTGGCAAGTATCGATCAGCCGAATGATTAACCTTTGTCAATCGGCCCGCAGCGATCAGACCGCAAGCGCATCCCGGCCGGTAACACGCCAACCAGGGTGTTCGTCTGCGAGAACCCGACTGTCGCCGAGGCTGCCGCCCTTGACGGCGACGAGCGGGCTGTCCGGCACGGTCATGACGGTCCCGTCGATCGCGCACACCAGCAGCCCGCGCCACCACGTCCCGCGTTCGCGCGAGAGCACGGCCGGGCCGCGGAGCAGGTCAAACAAGAACCGCAGCGGCGCAACCCGACCCGGCGGCGTGCTTGCGCCAGCGGCCCCGGCCGTCGGCTGCGGCCACCGGCAGGCCCGCCAGCCCCGCGGTGAGCTTGCGCCACACGCCCGGATACCCAGCCTCCAGCCAGCCCCCCAGCGCTAACTAAACGGCCTTGGGGCTAGCCGGCGGCCCGGATGTCGGGCGGAGCCTTTCGCGCCGGAGCGGGCCCGGTCGACCCGCGGACGACGAGCTCGGGCTCGAACAGCAGCTCCTCTGGCTGCACCCTCACCGCGTCCATCTGGCTGACCAGCAGCGAAACCGCGGCCTTGCCTATCGACTCGATCGGCTGGCGGACGGTGGTCAGCGGTGGATCGGTGGAATTCAGCCACGCGGAGTCGTCGTAGCCGACGACGGAGACGTTGTCGGGGACGATCAGGCCTGCGCGCCGGACGGCCCGGACCGCGCCCAGGGCCAGGACGTCGCTGGCGCAGATGATGCCGGTCACGCCCTGGCGCAGCATCCGGGTGGTGGCCGCCTGGCCGCCCTCGAGGGAGAACATCGTGTGCTCCACCGGCGCCACGCTGTGCCCGGCCCGTTCGGCAAGCTGAACGAAGGCCGACAGCTTGCGCCGGGAGGGCATGTGGTCCTCGGGGCCGACGACCAGGCCGATGCGCTCGTGCCCCAGTGAGGCCAGGTGGCGGAATGACTGCCCGGCGGCAACCATGTCATCGGTAGCCACGCACGGGAAGTCCAGGTTGTCGATCGCGGCGTTCACTAGCACCCCCGGGACACCGCGGCTGTGCAGCAGCCGGTAGTGGTCGTGCGGAGCCGCCAGCTCGGCAAAGTGCCCGCCCGCGAACACCACGCCGGACGCGTGCTGGTCAAGGAGCATGTCGACGTAGTCAGACTCGGACAACCCGCCCGCCGTGCGGGTGCACAGCACCGGCGTGAATCCCCGCTGGGCCAGCGCGCCGCCGATGAACTCGGCGAGTGCCGGGAAGATGGGATTCTGGAGCTCAGGCAGGACCAGGCCGACGAGCCTGGCGCGCTCGCCCCGCAGCTGGGTCGGCCGCTCGTAGCCGAGCACGTCCAGGGCGGTGAGTACGGCCTCCCTCGTGCGGTCGGCCACGCCGGCCTTGCCGTTGAGGACCCGGCTCACGGTGGCCTCGCTGACCCCGACCTTCTGGGCGACCTCGGCGAGCCGCCGGGCAGGAGTTCGCGTCATGCCGCAACAATACGACAGTTCGCAGCAAGAGACGGCGTGACGTGGATCACGCAGACTGAGGTTCGTGGGGCCTCATCGTCGGCCGTTAACGCCAGGTAAGGGGCCGAAACGGGCCGAGCATGGCACGATGTCTCCCTGACTCGCCCGGCCATCTCGAGATCATCGTAATCAAGTTGTGTCCTTGCGAGATTTCGTTGACATCTTGCTACGAGAAGTTCATCTAAGTATGTTGAGCCCAAACAGCCGCGCCCCCGGGCGTAGCGCCAGGAAAAGCCGTATCCGGCGTCATTCGGAGCCCGGCCGGCCCGGCGCTTCGCCAGCTGCTCACCCCGGCAGTTCGGGCGCGGATATCGGCCACGTTCAGCCCACGGAAGGATTGATCGATGAGCAGACAGCGTTACCGGCTGGCTCGCTACCGCGTGGTAGCAGCAGTCGCCGCCGTGGCGGGCCTGGGCCTGGCCGCCTCGGCCTGCTCAAGCAGCCCCGCCTCGAACTCTGGCGGTGACGTCACCGTCAGCATTAACTGCGCGCCGACTCAGGCGCAGGATCCCGTGCAGCACAAGGAGTGGATCGCGGACGTCGCGACGTTCGAGAAGGCCAATCCGACCATCACGATCACGAGCGTCTACAACTACCCCTGCACAAACCTCCCCACCTTCACCGCGCAGCTGCGGGCCGGAACCGAGCCGGACGTCACCTACATCGACTTCACCGACCTGCCGCAGGTCCTGACCGCTGGCCAGGCCGCCGACATCACCCAGTACGTGAACTCCAAGACCGTGCCAACGCTCAAGGACATCGTGCCCGCGGCGATGAAGGCAGTCACAGCTGGCAAGACCATCTACGGCCTGCCGACCAGCAACTACACCCAAGGGCTCATTTACAACCGCGCGCTGTTCAGCCAGGCCGGGCTGAACCCGAACGACCCGCCGACGACCTGGGCACAGGTGGAGACGGACGCCAAGGCGATCGCCAAGCTCGGGCATGGCATCGAGGGCTGGGGCGACTACAGCGCGGGCAACAACGGCGGCTGGCACTTCGCGTCCTACATGGACGCACTCGGCGGCACGACGGTCAATACCAACAACGCCCCGCCGACGGCGGCCTTCGATAACGCCAACGGCCTTGCGATCCTGGACGCGCTGCACACGCTGCGGTTCACCGACAACGCCATGAGCGCCACGCAGGGCCTCGCCTGGGGAGCGCTGCAGCAGCAGTTCGCCGCGGGCAAGCTCGGCATGTACATTGCCGCGCCTGATGACATCTACAACGTGATCGTGCCCACCGACAAGGGCAACATCAACGACATCGGCATGGGCCCGCTGCCCAGCATGACCGGCAACCCAGCCGGCTCGCTCGGCGGCGGCAATGCCTACATCTTCGCCAAGCGCGACACGCCCGCGCAGATCGAGGCCGGCATCAAGTTCATCGACTTCGAGGACCTGACGCCAGGCAAGGGCACCACCTTCAATTTCGCACGGCTGAAGGCGGACGGGATACCGGTCGGCTTCGACGAGCCTTCGCTGTTCGACGGCGCTGCCGGCGCGCAGGTCACCGCACTGCGGAACAAGTACTCGACGATCAACCAGTCGTACTACCAGTCCTACGTCAAGGCCAACGAGGCCAGCGACGGCGAGCCGTTCGATGCGCAAGCTGTCTACAAGACGCTGGACCCGATGATGCTGGCAGTGCTCACTGAGCCGAACGTCAACATCCCGGCACTGCTGAAGACCTCAGCGGCCAACGTCAACACGCTGCTCCAGTTCAGCTCGTAGAGCACAGTCGGGGAAGATTCCCCGACGACGCCAGCGTGGGGGCCGGAGATGGGGGCCGGCCCCCACGTCCTAACCCCGGCTCGAAGGCAACAGGGAGACTTGATGGCGGATGTCGCGACGCTGCGCAAGGCGAATGCCCGGCAAGCGGCCCCAGGCCAGGTGGCCGGCGGCCGGTTCGGGCAGAAGGTCAGAAGGAATCTGTCGGCGTACGGCTTCCTCATCGGCGCGGTCTTCTGCTTCACGTTCTTCTCCTGGTACCCGATCGTCCGCGAAGTGATCCTGAGCTTCCAGAAGGCGGTGTACGGGGGCGGTTACACCTGGGCGGGCTGGGTCAACTACGTCCGCATCATCCACGACCCGACGTTCTGGCTTGCCTGGCGGAACACGCTGGAATTCACTCTGCTCGCACTTGTCGTCGGGTACGCGGTCCCGTTCTGCGTGGCGATCTTGCTGAATGAGCTCAGGCACGCGCAGGGCTACCTGCGGGTCCTGGTCTACCTGCCGGTCATGCTGCCGCCGGCCTCGGCGCTGCTGCTGTTCGCCTACTTCTACAACCCCCAGTACGGCCTGTTCGACGACATCCTGCACACCCTGCACCTCCCGACGTCGCACTGGGTGCTCCAGCCAGGCACCGGATTTATCAGCGTCGCGATGATCTCGGTTGTGATCGCCTCGACCTGGATGAACATGGGCGGCGCCACGCTGATCTACCTGGCCGCGCTGCAGAACATCCCCGGCGAGCTGTACGAGGCGGCCGAGCTCGACGGTGCGGGCCTGTTCAAGCGCATCCGGCACATCACGATCCCGCAGACCAGACTGATCCTGATTCTGCTGCTGATGCTGCAGATCGTCGCGACGATGCAGATGTTCGTCGAGTCCTGGGTGCTGACCAACGGCGGCGGCGGCGTCGGGGACAACACGGAGTCCGTGGTGATGCTCATCTACCAGTACGCATTCGAGCTGAGTGGTTCCAGCAACTACAACAGCGCGTCGGCTCTGGGCGTGATTCTCATGCTGGTGCTCGCGGTCTTCTCCGGCGGGTTCTTGTGGGTCACGCGAGAGCGCCGGGCCTGAGGGAGGGACGAGATGGCAGTACTGAGCACAGTGAGCCCCAGGGCTTCGGGTGCGGCCGGGGCGCCTGGGCGCCGGCCGGCGACCGGCTCGACCAGGACACTGATATCCAGCGCGCAGCTGAACCGGCGCTCGGGCAAGATCGCGTACCGAATTGTCCTGACCGTGGTCATCGTGGCCTTCACGCTGGCGTTCATCGGGCCGCTGTACTTCCTGTTCAGCGACGGTCTGAAGTCCACCCAGGAAGTGATCGCCACACCGCCGACGCTCTACCCGCATCATGTGTACCCCAGCACTTATGTCCAGGCGTGGGACCGGCTGGACATGGCCAGGCTGCTGTGGAACACGCTGTACTACGCGTTCGGCGCGCTTGCATTCCAGCTTGTCTTCGACGTGACAGCCGCGTACGCGCTCTCGAAACTGCGGCCCTTCCTCGGGAACGCGATTCTCTTCTTGATGCTCGCCACCCTGATGATCCCGGCCACCGTGCTGGTCATTCCGCAGTACGTGACCATGGCTGCCGAGCCCATCGTGCACTGGAACCTGATCGGGAGCCCGTGGGCGATCTGGCTGCCGTCCGCCGCTAACGCATTCAACATCTTCCTGCTCAAGCGGTTCTTCGACTCGATCCCGACCGACTACATCGACGCAGCTCAGATCGACGGCGCGTCCCGGATCCGGATTCTGTGGCGGATCGTGCTGCCCATGTCCCGGCCGATCATCGGTGTCGTATCGATCTTCGGGCTGGTCGCGGTGTGGAAGGACTTTCTCTGGCCGCTCCTGGCTGAGTACGGCTACACCCCGACCAGGGAGACCCTCAACGTCGGAATCTGGCAGGCATCCAACGGCGCCACAACGCAGAACCTGATCATTGCCGCGTCTGCGATGGCAGCGATCCCGACGATCGTTTTCTTCCTGATCTTCCAGCGCAACATCATGGCCGGCCTGACCTCGGGTGGCATCCGGGGCTGACTACCAGCGTGGCAGCGAGCCGCCGCCTCGCCGCAGACCGTTCGCTCCGTCGCCGCCGGTCGGCGGCACCGTGCCCAGATACTGGAGAAAGCAGGTTCACCGTGCACGAACTCGGATCTCCCGGGCCATCCGCGCCAGGGGACTCCTGGTGGCGTAGCGCCGCCATCTACCAGCTGTACGTGCGCAGTTTCGCGGACGGCAACGGGGACGGGATCGGCGATCTCGCCGGAGTGCGGACACGGCTGAGCTACCTCGCCGGCCTGGGTATCGACGCCATCTGGTTCAACCCGTGGTACCCGTCGCCGATGTCCGATGCCGGCTACGACATCTCCGACTACCGCAGCATCGATCCGGTCTTCGGCACGCTCGCGGACGCTGACGCGCTCATCGCAGAGGCGCACGCGGCAGGCATCCGGATCATCATCGACGTGGTCCCGAACCACTGCTCCGACCAGCATCCGTGGTTCCAGGCTGCGCTGTCAGCCGCTCCTGGATCCGCCGAGCGGGCCAGGTTCTGGTTCCGGCCAGGCCGCGGCCGGGGCGGCGAGCTTCCCCCGAACGGCTGGCAGTCCATCTTCGGCGGGCCTGCGTGGACCCGCGTCACCGAGCGTGACGGGCGGCCGGGTGAGTGGTACCTGCATCTGTTCGCGCCGGAGCAGCCCGACTTCAACTGGGCCAACCCGGACGTCCGGGCTGAGTTCGAGGAGGTGCTGCGGTTCTGGTTCGAGCGCGGCGCCGACGGCATCAGGATCGACTCGGCGGCCTTGATCAGCAAGGACGCCTCCCTGCCGGAGGTGAGCATCGACGCACCGCCAGGACCGCATCATCCGTATGCAGATCGCGACGACGCGCACGAGGTGTACCGCCGGTGGCGGGCCGTCGCTGACGAGTATCCGGGCAGGGTCCTGATCGGGGAGATCTGGATTCCGGACGCGGTCCGGCTCGCCCGGTACGTCAGTCCGGGAGAGCTGCACACCGTGTTCAACTTCCCGTACCTGAGCTGCCCCTGGAACGCCCCCGCGCTGCGCGAGGTCATCGACAGCACGCTGGCCCTGAACGGGCCGGTCGGCGCCCCGGCGACCTGGGTGCTGTCCAACCATGACGTGGACCGCATCGTGTCCAGGTACGGCCGGACCGACACGTCCTTCAACCTGCAGCAGCGCGCCTACTTTCACAGCCTTCCTGTCGATCTCCAACTCGGCACCCGGCGAGCAAGGGCCGCGGCGCTGCTCACGCTGGCCCTGCCAGGGTCGGTCTACGTGTACCAGGGCGAGGAGATCGGCCTGTGGGAAGTGCAGGACATCCCCGACGAGCTGCGCCAGGATCCCATCTGGCGCCGAACTCGCGGTGCCGACCCGGGCCGGGACGGCAGCCGGGTACCGCTGCCATGGTCAGGCCAGGAGCCGCCGTTCGGTTTCTCCCCGCCCGGCGCGGCCAGCGAGCCGTGGCTGCGCCAGCCCAAGGAGTGGCGGGAGCTGACTGTCGAGGCCGAGAACGGTGAAGCGGGGTCGATGCTCGAGTTGTACCGCAGCGCGTTGCGCCTCCGGCGAGCCGAGCCTGCGCTTGGCGATGGCTCGATGACGTGGCTGCCATCGGCCAAGGAGGTGCTGGCCTTCGATCGTGGCTCCAGCGTGCGCTGCGTCTCGAACCTGTCCGCCGCTTCGGTTGGGCTGCCCAGTCACCGCGCAGTGATACTGGCCAGTGATCCGCTCGATGGCGGCATGCTGCCGCCGGACACCACGGTCTGGCTGCGGACAGAACTGCAGGATTGACTCCAGCCGCACCGGCCACGGGCTTCCAGCTGCGCCTTTCCCACGGCGTCACGCTGTGTATAACCTTGGAAGGGGTCTCACCGGGCATGCTGGCCGGCCCGGACGACTAAGTCAGACGGACGGGCTCAGACTGACGAGCAAACGTGAAGCAAACATGGCCGGAAACGGCCATCGACCGGGGTAAAGGGATGGTAAAAACACCAGTTCAGGGCGGGTGCGCCGCCAGGGACTTGAACCCCGAACCCGCGGATTAAGAGTCCGCTGCTCTGCCAATTGAGCTAGCGGCGCGAAGACCCAGTGATGGTAGCAGTCCGGCCACGTCTGAGCGAATTCTTCAGCGCCTGCGGGGCGTGCGGCGGATGCCCGCACCGATGCGCCCGCCGGGGCGTCAGTCGCCCAGGAACCTGCCGACGAATCGAGCCGCCCGCGACGGGCGGCCGGTCCTCGCCTCCTCCCGGTCGGCCCAGCTCATCGCGCGCAGGCCGGCGTTCACGCCGAGCCAGCGCAGCGGCTCGGGTTCCCACTGCGGCGAGTGGTGGTCCACCCACGGCAGCCGGGTGAGCTCGCTGTCGGTTCCGGTGATCAGGTCGGCCAGGGTGCGCCCGGACAGGTTGGTGGTGGACACGCCATCGCCGACGTAGCCGCCCGCCCAGCCGAGGCCGGTGGCGCGATCGAGGCCCACCGAGGCGCACCAGTCCCTCGGCACGCCGATCGGGCCGCCCCAGCCG
>Ga0209275_10000370_pt1 | contig 17184 bp, 19 predicted proteins | sample HubBroMetageREF2_FD_188344 | JGI IMG/M metagenome (GOLD analysis project Ga0209275, IMG submission 188344) | Reference soil microbial communities from the Hubbard Brook experimental Forest, New Hampshire, USA - Hubbard Brook CCASE Soil... | ecosystem: Environmental > Terrestrial > Soil >... | reverse complement strand
AAAGCGTCGCACCGCGCACGTACTCCATCACGATGAAATCGGTTTTGCCCTCGGAGTTGACCTCGTAAATAGTGATGATGTTGGGATGATTCAGCGCCGAAGCCGCCATGGCCTCGCGCTGGAAGCGTCGCCTGGCAGTCTGGGTGAGAGGCCGATCGGTGGGAAGAACTTTGATGGCAACGTCGCGGTGAAGCCGGGTGTCATGCGCGCGGTAGACCACGCCCATCCCGCCTGCCCCAAGATCCGCGAGAACGTCGTAATGCGAGAGCCTTCGGCCAATCACGGCTTTGTCCCTCGATCATACGCCAAGCAAGATTTTACACTCAAGCGGCCGCGGTGAAACAAACGGGGCATCTTGCGTGAAGACTGCTTCGCCCAATTCGCGTGTTAATGTCGAGTCTTGGTGAGAACCGGAGCTCGCATGTCGACCGCGTCAGCAATACTCCGCCAGATGTGTCCCAGATGTCGCTCTGCCAGAATCTTCCACAAGTCGATCGTCACTGGATTCCCCCGCATGCACGAGTGTTGTCCAAATTGCGGCTTGAAGTTTGAACGCGAACAAGGCTATTTTCTTGGGGCGATGTACATCAGCTATGGCCTGGCTTTGATCACGATTGTTGTGCTCGGATTGGTACTGTGGGCATTGACTGCATGGTCGCTGCAGAAAATCACCCTGTGGGCAATTTTGTTGTTTTTACCTTTGGCGCCAGCCCTGACATTGTTCTCGCGAGTACTTTGGATTTATCTGGATCGGGCGATCGACCCGGAATAGAGTTCGCCAGACATGAGACTGGGGCAACACACCCCGTGACCGCCCGGGCTTCTACGGTTCGTAGACTGAACTACCCAATCCGGCTTTGCGCGCGGATTCCTGCATATCCTCTAGCTGCTTCTTTTGCTGGTCCAGCTGTTTTTGCATTCGTTCTAGTTCGTCCTGCTTGCGAATCTGCCCTTCGTTGTACTGAACGCAATTCGCTACACAATTCGGCCCGGCGAAATGGATCGAGGAATTGAGTTTGTCGATTTGTGACTGTAAGGACGCGATCGAATTCCTTTGCGTTTCAATCTTCGCCTTCCACTGCTCGGCGGCGTGAGTGTCGTTGGACGCGGGCGCCGCTGGCGTGGTGTCGTGTTCGTCAGTGCTGACGGAGGTGCTTGATTCCGGTTCGGTGCGGGCGGGAAGGTCCTCGTTGGTGAGTACCTTGCGTTCGGTGTGCGTGTCCTTTGCCTGCTTCTGGCGCTGCTCGCGCGCCACATCCCCGAGCGATTGGCCGTAACTGCCTGCAATCACAAACAGGACCACTCCGGCTACAGCAACGAATTTGAACGATTGACGCATCGAAAAACTCCTAGCTCCAAAACGGCTAATGTAGGCGCGGGCGTCCCCGCCCGTGCGTCACTGCCAAACTGATGCTTCCGAAGCTTGCTCTTATGCTATCGCCGCAGACTGGCTGCGACGAAGTTACCCTCGTACCGGCACCTATGGCGGACAGACTGTCGAGGGAGACAACCTGCGAAATTCTGCGCCTTGTTCTGTGGCCGCGAGTGGTACCATCCTTCCGACAGCCATGAAAAACAGACACTTTTTCCCTGCTCTAGCTGCATTTTTTCTAGCCTGCATTCTCGTAGCTCATTCCCAGACCGAATCCGCCCACCCCATCGTGCTGCATGCGGCGCGTCTGCTCGACGTCGAAAACGGACACATCTTGAAACCAGGCGAAGTGCTGGTTCAAGGCGAACGGATCGCAGAAGTTGGTTCTAAGGTGGCCCATCCTGCTGGAGCGGAGATCATCGATCTGGGTGACACTACCCTGCTGCCCGGATTGATCGATGCCCACGTACACCTATTTCTGCACCCCGGCGCCGAAGACTTGCAGACCGTCGAGGAGTCCGTGCCACAAAGAACCATCCTCGCCGTTCTCGCGGCTCGGGCCGACCTCATGGCAGGCTTCACCGCGGAGCGTGACATGGGCACCGAGGGCGCCGGCTCCGCTGACACGGCGGTGCGCAATGCGATCGATCAGGGCCTGGTTCCAGGACCCCGTCTGCGCATCAGCGGGAATGCCGTGGACATTCTTGGCGGACATGAGGACGCCAATCACTTCAACCCCGCGCAACATGTGATGTCAAACGCGACTTACGCGAACACCGCCGCTGAACTCGTGACCGTGATTCGCGAGCAGCTCAAGGAGGGCGCCGATTTCATCAAGATCTACGAGACCGGGCCCGACGTGGTTCGCAGTGGCCGCTTCTCGACGATTTACCAATACACCGAAGCCGAGCTCAAAACCGCTGTCGATGAAGCCGCGCGTTCCGGCAAGCGCGTGGCGGTCCATGCCACGGGAGAACCGGGCACACTTTATGCAGCGCAGGCCGGCGTCGTTTCCATCGACCACGCAAACCAACTCGGCGACGAGACCATGCGGCTCATGCGCGATAAACAAATCTTTGCCGTGCCCACATTCACCATCTTCGAATATTTTTCCGAGCACGCCGACTCGCCCGAGCAGCGGGCACACGATCGCCAGATGCTCGACTTGCATGCAATTGAGTTTCGCAAGCAGCTCGCGGCGGGAGTGCCCATGGCCGTTGGATCGGACGTCGGACCGTTTCCCCACGGCACGCAAGCTCGCGAGTTTGAACTGATGGTGAAATATGGCATGACTCCGATAGCCGCGTTGCAAGCCGACCTGCTGAACGGAGCCAAATTGCTCGGCTGGCAAGGACAGATCGGCGAGCTGAAGCCCGGCTACCTGGCCGACGTAATCGCCGTCCCCGGAGACCCGTCACAAGATATCACCGTGCTCGAAAAAGTAAGTTTCGTTATGAAGGGTGGCGTGGTGTATCGCAAATGATTAAAGCAGAGACGGCAAATGGTGGCGGAACGGTTGATCAGATGGTGTTCCGTGACGACAGGGCGGACCGTCGAGTGTAAATTCGAGCCATTTTGGGCCCATCCGGCTGATATAGTCGCAGAACCTAAGTTGGAGAAATAAGCGATGCGCTCTCGTCTTCTGCTTGTTCTTTTGTTCTTATCATCATTGGCGGCTAGTGGTGCGAACAGGATTCCGGTTGGCAAATTGCTCAACGAAATGATCCGCCGATCGACGTTGGTCGAGCCGGGTAGCAAGCCGTTTTACTTGAAAGCCACGATCGGCGATCGAGGCGACGCTAAATCGGAGTTCAATGGAACGATCGAGGAGTACTGGCTCTCGCCAACGAAGTGGCGCCGCGTCATTAAGCTGCGCGATTTTTCGCAGACACGCATCGTGAACGGCGATTTGATTTACGAAGACAATAGCGGAGACTATTTCCCGTTACACGACGAGATGCTGGCAAACGAGATTGTTGACCCTCTGCCGAAGTCGGCTGTCGATCTCCTTAATAAGCTCGGCCTTGAGGCGACCGCACCTGGGTCGGGAGAAGGCCAGTGCATGTCCGAGAAGTACTTCGACGACGAGGACGGACGCGAGATCCGGGCCCTTCTCGCGTATGACTGCAAGACGGGGCTACTGATTTACCTGTGGTCGCCCTCGTGTTGCTACGGAGTGATGACCGATTACCGCAAGTTCCACAGCAAGTTGGTTGCATTTGCGACGAAAGACGATCCCATCAACATTCGTATCGACACATTGCGAGATCTGGACTCAGCGGAAGAATCGCTGTTTGCGATTGCTCAGCCCACTCCTCTTGCCAAACGGATCACGACGACAAGAATCAGTGAAATCGAAGCGCGCAAGCGCATTACTGAGAAAACCGAGATTCTGTGGCCCACAGTCAGTAAAAAACCGACCGTCAACAGCATCAGCGTGGACATCGTGATTGGCCGTGATGGACGGGTCAAGGAAGCTTGGTCCTATTCTCCGATAGAGAATACGATCGAAGATGCGGTGCTTACAGCTGTGCGGAAATGGACGTTCAGCCCTCAGAACGTTGACGGAATTCCCGCACAGGTCGCGACCAAGCTGATTATTCCTTTCCCAGGTGGGGTACAAAATGCGCCTACGGAGGGGCCGGACGTAAAACCCATCTTCAACCGGATGCGAGCCGCCGGTAGTCTGCGGTTGGACGGTGCACCTGGCTTTCACATGAAGGCCAGTTTCGGCACCCCAGACGGTGCAACGAAGGGCACCTACGAAGAGACCTGGGTTTCGCCGACGAAATGGCGCAGAGAGGTGAAGCTGAACGACTCTTCCATCGTCGAAGTTCGAACCGAGGATGCGTTCTATAGAACCTTTCCTGGAAAATATGCCCCGCGGCTGGCCGACGACGTGGTTGACTCACTCTCCTTCAGTCTGCCCGGCGACAATGGAAGCGACCTCCATGATGCGGACTGGAAGACGGTGAATGCAAAGTTCGGTAACGTGCCGGTGCTGAGGTTGTCGAACGGCTATATCAATCCGCAAGGGAAGCCCGATCCGCTCACGATGATGTATTTCGTTGAAGAAAAGACCGGGTACATCCGTGGCCGCAGTCGCTACTCGATTATTACAGTCTTCAATGACCTGCAACCCTTCGGAGAAAAGAGTATTGCTCGCAAGCTCACCATGCTGGGCGGCGACGTGACCAGAATGGATATCACGGTCGACGCGCTCGAACCGGCGACCGATGTTAACGAGAGTATTTTCCGCGTCGCAGGCGCGAAGCCGGTATTTACTTCGGCAGATGAAGATGGGCGATTCACTCAGCCACGCGCAGTGTATATGGTAAAACCTTCCCTTCCGGGATGGCATGGGAAGGTCACATGCGACCTCAATATTGACGAGCACGGCCACGTGCGTGGCGTGGAGGTCAAGGATACGACGGACGATGCCGTCATCAAGCCGATTCGCGAGGCTCTTATGAATTGGGAGTACGAGCCCGCCACAATCAACGGACACCCTTCGCTCGGCTACGTCCACGTGAACGTGGAATGAGCCGGTGTCAACCGGTGTCAGATTGAACGGACGTTCCGGTTGTTGACGAACAGTCGCCATTTTCACCAAAAATCAGTGGAAGATCCTACTCATGAGATAAACAGAGGTGGCCTACTCCGACCGCCCCAGCACCTGCCGCAAAATCAGCAGCTCAATCTCCCGGCGCGATTGCCGAATCTCCTGGATCTCATAACGCCAGCGCTTGATCTCCAAATCTTTTTGCTGGAGGTAGGCCTCATGTCTTTTCAGAAACAGCGCCAGTATCTCGTCCTCGCGCGCAAGCATCCCCTCATGCGCGGCAGGATTAACACCGGCTCTAGCATCGAGCGACTCCGCTAAGCCATGCGGCTCGGCAGCGATGTCCATATCTGTACCGTCGCTCGGCAGCAGCCCCACAAATTCCAATCCGAAACAATATCCATTGCGGTCGCGCACCGACGCGGCGACCCGAAGGCGACTCGAAGTCTGAAACTCTATCTCCATCAGATCACCCGGCTGCAGCGGCACACCCCCATAGAGCGCCATTCCGCCCTGGCTGAGCTCGGTGGTTAACCCGGGCACAATAATTTCCGAAGTGTCGTTGGGAGTAATGATGCGGACAGGCAGCTTCACCTGGTGTCGCGGCCAACGTCGAGTGTTTGGGGGAGCCATCGCTATTTCAGTATTTGCACCTGGAAGAGATAGAACGCGCAGCCCAAACCAAGGATTCCCAGGGCAATCGCTCCCGCGGCAACTTTGAAGAGCCGTCCGCGCGGCCGATTCTCAGAGCTCGACGCGGCCCTGAGCTTTTCCATCCATTTTTGTTCAGCCGCATCCGCATTCGCGCTGTTCAGATTCAAAGATGACTGAATGGCCGCTCCCAGTCGACGGCGATCGTCCACCGGAAGCGAAACAAAGCGAAACGGCTGTTGTGTGCTGGTGAGTGGGCTCAGCATTTCCGCAGCGCCCAGTACGGTTCCGGCATGAGTCAGGAACATCACCTTCACCTGCGAGCCCTGATCGATCGGGCTAGGTAGGGAAAGCAGTCCGCCATTTACGGAAAGCACCTGCAGTTTGCCGGAAGCGCGTTGACCATCCTGAAATCGAAGGACTGCGGGCGTGAAGTCTGCGAGATTGATTCGCGGCGCGCGCAGCGGAGCGTGCAGTTGGGAGAGGCCGTCCATATTCCATGCCAGTATGGAGCGCACCCGGCACCAACGGGAGATTACGAAAGGAGTTGTACGAATTCCATCTTCCGAATTCGGGCATATGCGCCTGCTTTCGTAATGTGCGCCATCTCTCGCCGCGTGGCATAGTGGAACTCGTAATGGCCGACTTCCCCCACACCCGACGAAAAATCCGTGCCCCTCGCGTCAATCTGTGGGGAACTGTTTCCGCGACAATTCAACTGGAAAATGGCCGCCAACTCTGGGCCAAAATGCTCCGGCTTTCGACCACCGGAGGCTTGCTTGAACTTCCCAATTGCCTCGACGAGGGAGTGACCGTAAACCTGACCATGCACCTCGGCTCCAGGGTGGTACGCGGGAAGGCCGCGATGTTGTTCCCAATGTGCGCCACGCAAGGCTATCTGCAGCCCTTCCGCTTCACCGACATGCGCGACCAAGAACGTTTCGCACTTCAGGCTGAAATCAGAGAATTGCTGCGCCAAACCAGACTGTTGTCAACGGGACGCCGCCCCTTTGGTTTGATTCGACCCCGATTCCTGCCGAAATCACTCTGAGTCAGCCGGGATTCCCGACCCTCCACCCACAACCCGCTCCATGGGACTATAAAGGAAGAAGAAACGAGTCCGCAGCACTGGACTTGATTTCCCCAATGCGAGTTGCCGGGACAACGCAACCGAGGTTACGCAACCCAGGAGACAGCAACGATGACTTCCCCACCCACCAGAAAACACGCGGGCCCTGGGCCAGCAACAGACCAACCCCCGGTCCCCGAGCCTACTTTCGCCGAGCGTACGCGAACCCTGATGTACCTGGGCCGCATCGGCAGCCTCTCAACCCTTTCGCGGAAACAGCCCGGATTCCCGTTCGGATCGGTAATGCCCTACGGGTTGGACGATCACGGCCGACCCATCTTCCTTATCAGCACCATGGCCATGCACACCCAGAACCTGCAGGCCGACCCTCGCGCCAGCTTGCTCGTGACCCAGGATGCCGCTGACGGTGATCCGCTCGGAGCATCCCGCGTGACTTTAGTAGGAAGCGTTCGGCCAATACTGCAGTCGGAGGTCGCCGAAGCTCGTGCGCTCTATCTGGCGCGCTACGCCAATAGCAAGTACTGGGTGGACTTTGAAGACTTCTCTTTCTACCGCATGGAAGTCGTCGATGTTTACTACGTGGGCGGCTTCGGAGTCATGGGTTGGGTATCTGCTTCGGAATACGAGCACAGTGAACCCGACCCTTTGTCTGACTCCATGGCCGAAATCATCCAGCACATGAATGCCGATCACAAAGATGCGCTCGTCGTGCTGGCCCGAGAATTTGGTCGAATTGAGTCGCAGGAAGCGACCATGACCGCCGTCGACCGCCTCGGCTTTCATGCGCGCTTGAAAACCCAGGAGGGCATGCGCGGCACCCGCATTCCTTTCTTACGCGAAGTGCGCAACCCGGCGGAGACGCGAAGAGTCCTGGTAGAAATGGTGCAGCAAGCCCGCTCGCAAACGAAATAAATCTCGAGCAAGCTGCTGAAAACCCGATGTTGGCATTTGATTTTGGGTGGAGCAGCGCTTCCGCGCTGCGGTAAATGCCCTCCAATCAGATGGTTTTAGACGCCGAGGGTGCGCTTATTGCTGGACCTTCGCCAGCCACGCGGAGAACCCGGATCCCTCGCTTCGCGTGATGACAACAACTGAAACCTTACTTAGCAAGACGGGGGCGAGCGAACTCGCCCCCTAAATGGGCTTAAGCTGCGGATCTTTTGGAACCGCCAGCCTGCGCAGCCGCCGTTGCTTGTCCCGCGGGCTTTCCCGTGAGCGCCGCCAGCAACTGGGCCCCATCGGGAGTACCAAGTCCGGTGCACGCGTCCCATCCCGGACCAGCGCTAAACGAGCCGTTGTTGCCTTGAGTAACGTCGTGAAATCCCGACGCTTCGACCGCTTGCGTGTAGATCAACGGGTTGAGATACCCGATTGGTTTTCCCGTCTGCTGATTGACCAGCGCCACCAGCGCCGCCCACAACGGCGCAACCGCACTGGTGCCGCCGAACACAGCACTCTGTCCATCGACGAGAATGTTATACCCGGTGTTTGGGTCGGCGTCGCCGGAGACATCCGGCACGCCTCGCCCGCCCCCGGTAATGCCGAATGCGCTCTGCCAGGTTGGAAGCGGGAACACGGCGCTAAATCCGCCGCCACCGGCTCCTCCGTTGGGCTGGTTGTTCCAGACTGTTTCGTTGACGATTTGTTCATTCGAAGCTTGCAGTGTAGTGCCACCACAGCCCACTACGAACGAATCGGAGGCCGGAAAATCGACATGGTTATTGCCGTCATTCACTCCGTCGGACGAGCCGTTATCGCCCGAGGCCACGCAGACGGTTACGCCCATGGCGGCAGCCGCCTGGAAAGCTTCGTCATAGTTAGTGAGCGACTGCGCTGTCCATTGCGACTCGGCTGAACCCCAGCTGATCGAAATGACCGACGGTTGATTGCTGCTGTCGTGGGCTGCCGTGGTGATCGCGTCCAGAAAACCTTGATCCGTGTTCGGTGCAAAATAGACCACGATCTTCGCCGCCGGAGCAATCGCGCCCGCCACTTCAATGTCGAGCATCACTTCACCATCAGCGCTGTCCGGAGTGCTTGGGCTGTTGCTGCCTCCATCCACAGACACCGAGATGACTTGCGGCACATTGAGATTGAGCGAGCCAAAATAGTTGCTCAGGTCATCCAGCTGAAACCCTCCACCCAACTCAATGATCCCGATGCATTGGCCTGTTCCATCTCCCGTCGGGTAGTCATAGATTTTCGCTACTTCATTGGGATCATGCGAGGCCGTGGCGGCGTGACTCTTGATTCCGGGAGTCTGGGGCAACCGTCTGAAATGCGGTTCCGCCTGAGGCCGGTTGTCGAGACCAAAGACGCCTTTGACAATATCCGCATAATCCGCGGGCACACTGATGGGGCCCGTACGGCCGCGGAAATTTCCCTTCGGGTGGCTGTACTCTTTCAGTTCCACGTTAAACGCTTTTTGCAGATTGCTTACGGTTCCTGACAGAATTACAGTCCGGCGCGCGAGTTCCGTGCCAGTTTCGTGAATCTTGAGGTTGAATTCCTGAGCAAACTTCTTGATCTTTTCGAGATCGGCGGGATCGGCGCCGTAGGTATTCTCAAAATCGGTGCGTGACATGTGCTTGAAACCGGGCTTTTCCAGATCACTCCTTAACTGTTTATGCTTGGCCTCCGATTTCGAGCGCAGTCGTATTGAGACTTCGACGACCTGGTCCGGATGGGCGTTGTGAATCAGGCGCGCACCACGGACCGGCTTACGTTCACTGCCAGTAACGACGTTATATTTTCCTGCGGAACTCACAACTGCTCCTTCGTTCGGGGGAAACAGACCGGCTGGGAATAGATCGCGACAGGAGTCGCACAGGCGAGGGAAGTCCGAGGGTCGTCCCGCCGTTCACAGAGTCCCGAATCGAGCCGAGAATATCAGAAAATTAAGAATTATCAATACCAATCTGACGAAATGATTCGGAAGAAGTGCGTTCGTGTTCCACTATGAAACTGCGCGTTGTCGTTACTTCGCGAGCCGCGCCAGAACCGGACCGAGAATCGCCAGAAATAGCACGTAAGCGGCGGCGAGCGGCCCCAGGCTTGGTTCGAGCCCCGCGCCCAGACCCGCAATCACAATCGAGAACTCTCCTCGTGCGACCAGCGCCATGCCCGCTCGCAGGCTTCCCTGCTTGTCGGCTCCGGCTCGCTTCGCTGCCCAATATCCGGTGGCAACTTTTGTGGCCGCTGTGACCGCACCCAATCCCAGAGCGACCGGTAGCGCTGCAGGCAATGTAGCGGGATCGATCTGCAGACCGAAGAAGAAAAAGAAAGTCGCCGCGAACAAGTCGCGAAGCGGAGCCAGAAGTCGATGCGACTGCTCCGCGATTGGTCCGGATAGCGCGATACCGACCAGAAACGCACCGATCGCCGCCGACACCCGGAAGCGCTCCGCCAAACCAGCTACGAGCAGCACAGTCCCAAACGTCGTGAGCAGAATGATCTCATCCGACTCGTGAGAGAGAAACCGGCTCAACTGCTGTCCATATCTCAGCGCGACAAAGAGCACGAGCAGGACCACCGTGACCGCAACCGAAACCGAGATCGCAATCTTTGCCGGCCCGCCTCCGACCAGCAACACTCCTACCAAAGGCAAGTAGACGGCCATCGCCAAATCTTCGAGCACGAGCATGGCTAGAACCATCGGCGTCTCTTGATTGTTGATCCGTCGCAGTTCCTCCAGCACCTTGGCAATCACTCCGGAAGACGAAATGTAAGTGATGCCTCCGAGCAAGACCGCGGCCAGTGGCTTCCATCGTAGAAGAAGCCCGGTCGCGAGCCCTGGTGTGAAATTCAAAAGCAGATCCACGATGCCTGCGGGCAGCCCAACGCGGAGATTCTTTTTCAAGTCTTCTCCGCTATATTCCAGCCCCAGCATGAACAGCAGTAAAAGCACACCAATCTCGGCCCCGGTTCCTATGAAGCCCCGGCTAAGCGGAAGCGGAGCCAGGCCGCCATCGCCGAAAGCGAGACCAGCCAGAAGGTATAGAGGAATAGCGGAGAAACACCATCGGTTCGCCAGCCGCGCAAGAATTGCAAGCAGCACGATGGCAGCGCCAATCTCTACAAACAAATGCGAAGCATCGTGAGCTGCAGGAGCCATAGGTTGGAAGAATAACTAATGCCACGAGCGTTTACGATAAACCAACGCGAGAGTAATATTCCAAACGACTACGCTTAGGAGGGAAAACAGTGAGACTCGTCTGCGTGCTGTGTGCTTCGATGTTCCTCGCTTTGTTGTTTGCCTTGGCGCCCGATGCCTCGTCCAGCGCCCCGGGGAGCCAACTCTACTGCAGCCATCCGACGCATGGCAAATCGGGATATTTTGGCCCCTGTCACCCCGGTACAAACAGTCCCCTCACCGGCAAGGACCTCGACAATCATGTGAAAGCAAACCCCTCGCACTCCGGATACGTAGTCGCCCAGGCGTGCACTACTTAATGGCTGTGCAAGTGGTCGGCTGCGATTTGTTGCCCTCCAAGTTGTTAAACCATGGCGGAAGCGAGTGGGAGTCGAACCCACCAGTGACAGGAAAACCTGCCGCCCGCCGGTTTTGAAGACCGGGACGATCACCGGACCGCATGCGCTTCCGCGACGCGGCTTCTATGTTAGCTGCGAAGCGCATTGGCTGCATAGGGCTTGAACCTTTGCTCGCTTCGAAGTGTTCCACGTGGAACATTTTGTAGTGGCAAATTCATATGGGCAGTTATATACGTATAGAGGTAAATGATACGGCAGACTAGGGTTGCGAAAGGCCGGAAGATCGGCACGCTAAAGGCTTCGGCCCCCGAGGGGAAGCGAACGCATGATCTGATTGCAGAGGTCGGCAGTTTGTACCGGCCGATCAAGAAACCCGTCACGCTGCGCATCGACGCTGATGTGCTGGCCTGGTTCAAGAAGCACGGGCCCGGCTACCAGACGCGAATCAATCAGGCGTTGCGGAACGTCATGTTGGAATCGAAGAACTGAAAAGCGGCCACGGATTAGCACGGATTTCACGGATCAGAATTAGAAACTGATCCGCGTTCATCCGGGCCAATCCACGGCGACAGGTTACTTCGGCTGGGGGACGATTCGCAGATACGGTTTGGGCGACTTCCAGCCTCCGGGATATTGCTTTTGCGCTTCCTCGTTCGAAACTGATCCGCTAATGATCACGTCGTCGCCTGGTTTCCAATTCACCGGAGTAGAGATTTTGTGCTTAGCGGTGAGCTGCAGCGAGTCGAGGACGCGCAACACTTCGTCGAAGTTGCGGCCGGTGCTCATAGGATAGATGAGCATCAGCTTGATCTTCTTGTCGGGGCCGATGACGAATACCGTGCGCACGGTGGCGTTGTCCGCGGCGGTGCGGCCCTCGGAGGTGTGCCCGCTTTCGGCGGGCAACATGCTGTAGAGTTTCGCTATCTTAAGATCGGTGTCACCGATCATTGGATAGTTCACCTTGTGGCCTTGCGTCTCCTCGATATCGGCTGCCCACCTGCTGTGATTGGTCACCGGGTCGACGCTCAGTCCAATGATCTTTGTATTTCGTTTGGCGAATTCTGGCTGAAGTCCGGCCATGTAGCCGAGTTCGGTGGTGCACACCGGAGTGAAGTCTTTGGGATGTGAAAACAGGACCGCCCAGCCGTCACCGATCCACTCGTGAAAGTTGATTGTGCCTTGCGTGGTCTCGGCGGTGAAGTTTGGAGCGGTGTCATTGATGCGGAGGGTTTTCGCCATGTTTTCGGTTAAGGTTTCGGTGCTCATAATCTCTCCTTCGTGAATAGGGTTAATCGGGACTGGCCGCAGTCTCCAAAACGTGGTTTCTAGGCATAAAACGAAACCCACCTCAGTTCTCCGGGTGGGTGTGAGAAAACCTGGACCGCACTACCCACACGCCGGGGTCCGCGTACAACAACACATCGGGCGGGGCGTGGAGCAGATACGCATACATTTTTGAGGATACGCGGCGGCGAAAATTCAGTCAAACGGGCGCGATATAAAATTCAATCACCACAAAGGACACGAAGGTACACAAAGGACAACCTGGCGCACCAAAGACTGTGGCTAGTCCTCGGCGCTACAATAATCAACATGGCAACGGAACTTCGGCGGCTTCCCTTCGTGCAGTTGGACGTGTTCACATCACAGCGTCTTGAGGGCAATTCTGTGGCGGTTTTTACTGATGGGCGGGGGTTGAGCGACGAGGAAATGCAGGCCCTGGCGCGGGAGATGAATCTTTCTGAGACAACGTTCGTCCTGCCGCGTGAAACGTCAGTCGAACGCGAACGTGGAGTGCGGGTGCGAATCTTCACGGTACAGGAAGAGTTGCCGTTCGCTGGTCATCCGACGCTCGGAACTGCATTTCAGTTGCGCGGGTCGACGGGTGCGCGGGAGATTGCGCTGGATCTCAATGTGGGAAAGGTTCCGATTCAATTCGAAGAGAAGCCGGGGCAACCAGTATTTGGCGAGATGACGCAAGTCGATCCTAAGTTCGGCGAGCGTCATGATCGCGAGGCGGTGGTGCGCGCGTGTGGATTCCGGGATGGCGATATCGATCCATCCTTGCCCATCGAGACGATCTCGACGGGCATGCCCTTTGCGATTGTGCCGATACGCGGACTGGAAATCATCCGCAATCTGCATCTCGACACGAAGGGCGCCGACGAATATTTGCGGCGTTCCGGGGGAAAGTTTTTCTACTTTGTCAGTCGCGAGACCGTTGATCCGACGGCCCGGCTGCACGCCCGCATGATGTTTTATAACGGCGAGGACCCAGCGACTGGCTCAGCGGCGGGATGCGCCGCGGCATGGATGGTCGCCCACGGCGTCGCCAAGCCCGAGGAGCGCGTATTGATCGAGCAGGGACTCGAGATGAAACGGCCCAGCCGAATTTTTGTTCGCGCTTCGCGCAAGGATGACAGAGTGGTTAATGTGCGGGTCGGTGGAAATGTTATCGAGGTGCTGCGCGGAGAAGTTACTTTGTGAGAGCGGCGTGCGCGAATGTGCAGGAAAAATGATGCCATGCACAAGTGGAGGAATTTTTCAATGGGACCGAACTCCCATTAGCATCGGCGGCACTTTACATCTTTCAGCTTCAGCTTTAGGATTCATCTCGCTCTGAAATCTCTGTCAAGAAAGTTTTCGGATCTCCTCCGGCGCGCGGTTTGCCCGGTTCGCCATTTCGGAAACAAAGAATGAAACCAAAAAGAACGATCCTCTGCGTCGACGATAACGAACAATCGCTCTCCATCCGCAAAGTGATGCTGGAAACCCGGGGCTACCGGGTGGTCACCTGCAACTGCGGCGAGGACGCGCTGGAGCGGTTTAAGAAGGGTGGAGTCGACCTGGTGTTGACTGATCTCATCATGCCCGGCCTGGATGGAACCAAGCTGATCGACGAGATCAAAAGCCTCTCGCCACAGACTCCGGTAATTCTTCTTTCGGGCAAAGTCAAAATCTACGATCGGGACAGCCGGGCCGATGTTTTTCTACCCAAAGGAATGTACGCGCCGGCCGAGTTGCTGGAGCGTATTCGATTGTTGCTGATTCGGAAGCGCGGCCCGAAGCGCGCGCAACCGCAGGTTGTGCAATCTCCTCCTCGCAGCAGCGCCGCCTGATTTTCCATTCACCACAGAGACACAGAGATTTATTGATTCTCGCGCTATAGAATTGAAGATGTTCTCGGTGACTCGGTGGTGAAATTTATCAATGAATCGGAATATTGTTCTTAAAGCGATTGTGTTGGGCGCGGCATTGTTCTCCGCCGGCCTGGCCAGTGGACAAAAATACTTCGGGCCAAAGTGTCTGGGGCTTTATTGCGTTGACCGGGACACGCGGGTCAGCGACGTGTTGAAGAAACTGGGACCACAACCGGCAAGAAGCTCGGAATTCGCGCCGTACTGTTACGAATCCCCGGAACAAAAAGTCTTCCTGTACCTGCGATCCGCTGAGGCAGTGCCGCCCACAGTGGATGCCATCTTGCTTGCCGATTTTCCAATTTGCGCGAACATGCCGGTTGCATTTGCTAAGGACGAGTTGAATGCATGGAAGACTCCACAAGGAATCGGGCTCGGGAGCTCAGAGCAGGATGTCTTAAACGCGTACGGAAAGCCAACACGAGAAGAAAAACTGGATTCGAAAATCTACAAAGAACACATTAAAGGTTACAAGAAAGGGGACCCGCTGCCAGATGCAGGCGACAAAGAGTTGGTATACGGCGCGGGTGCTACTGCCGGAGATCTCAGCTTGGCTCGGTTCGGGATGCGGAACGGGAAAGTATCTTATATCTGGCTTTCTTATAGCGAGTGAGTGGATCCGGTGAGCGGGTGGATATTCCAAAACGGCGACCGTCAGCCGATCAACCTCACGAAATTCGTCGAGCGCGACATCGGGCCGACGCCCGGAAGAGGCTAAAAGCAATCTCGTAAAGGACTCCGACAGGTGCGCGCTAGAATGTGACCGGTCCGTCATACTGCACTACTACAGTTACCTTCGCGTCAGCTGCCCTTAGGACGATGTCACCCCTCGTTGCCAACGCAACTACGTGATAAATGCCTATGACTCTGGCGGTGAAAACCCCGTCCTGGCCTATGTCTCCTCCGCGCTCCCTCACTGCCCAATTTATTACGGTTGTGGGTGGCGCACCCTTAAGCTTGGCGGAGAATCTTTGTGTTTCCCCGGTATTCAAAGTTATCTGGGATGGCTCTACTGTCAGTGAGATTGCTGCCTGCTTATCTTCTCGTTGTTGGGCAGCGAGAGAAGTCGCTAGCAACAGAGGAGCAATCAAAAGAAGCAAGGCCATTCGCGGGTGGCGGGGACCTGTAGTCACACCCAACCTCGATCGCAACTTCTGAATCCGACTATACACCAAGGCACGCTGCAAAATTGCCATTACACTCATTCAGTCGGTTCGCGCCCTAACAACCTACGAGCCCGTCAAGTTGTAAGCGGTACAGGTTCCCGGTAACCTTTCTCGATTTTCAAGCCATTGACTCCGCAGAGTCCATCGCACGATCATCGCATTCAATCGAATATCCGGTGAAGTTTTGCATCGACACAAGTAGTGCAGCCCTGCGTGGACGGGCACTCTTAACCTGCGTGCGCAACGCGACACGGGCGGCTTCGTGTAATATCGATTATTTGGATGTCTGTTCTTATCGAAGCCGTGGATGTGCACAAGACGTACCGCGTGGGCAAGGTTCAAGTGCCCGCGCTGCGCGGGATTTCCTTTAGCGTCGACAAGGGTGAGTTTGTGAGTGTGGTCGGCCCTTCGGGTAGCGGCAAGTCCACGCTTTTTTATCTTCTGGGCGGACTGGCTCGGGCCGACTCGGGGCGCATCGTCATCGACGGAGACGACTTCGCGCAACTTTCCGATGCGGAACGCACGCGAATGCGCAAACGCAAGATCGGATTCGTATTCCAGAAATTCAACCTGCTGCCTACGCTCGATGCGCGTTCGAACATCAATATTGCGATAGACATTGCCGGGGCGAACGGGAATCGCGATGCCGCGTACTTCGACAAAATCGTGGGCTTGCTGGGATTGGAGAAAAGGCTTCCGCACCGGCCGTCCGAGCTGTCTGGAGGCGAGCAGCAACGGGTTGCGCTGGCGCGGGCACTGATCAACAAGCCCGCGATCGTGCTGGCCGACGAGCCTACGGGCAACCTGGATTCGAAAAACTCGGTCATCGTGTTGGACATGCTGCGGCATTCGAATCGCGAACTGGGGCAGACCGTGCTCATGATTACCCACAACCCGGAGGCCGCGAGCTACGGAGATCGTATTATTCACATGCGCGACGGCGAGATCGTGAGCCCGGAAAAGGATCCGCAGTGGACGGGGGCGAAGAATACTCCGCCATGCGAGCCGATTGGCTCGCCATCTGGAGACAAGCAGCATGGATGATTTGAAAAAACCGATTCTGCCGGGGAAGGGCGCTTCCGACTATGAGCGTTACCTGCGCACCGATGAACTGCTATCGCTGCAAAAGCTTCCTGAAGAGTTTCTGCATAAAGATGAGATGACGTTTCAGGTTGTGCATCAGGCTTCGGAGTTGCTGCTGAAGGGGGTGGCGTGGGAACTGGGACGGGCGCGCACCCATATCGAAGAAGGCGACTTCGCGAATGCGGCCCGGCTGATTCGGCGCGCCAACCACATGCTCGATTATCCGATCTCGATGCTGCACGTGCTGGAAACGATCACGCCCTATGACTACCACATTATCCGCGCCGGATTGGGGCATGGCAGCGGGCTGGATTCGCCGGGATTCCTTTCCATGCTTCATGTTGGTCCGCGGCTGGGTGAAGTGTTCCATGCGCAGCTACGCAAGGCGAATCTCAGCGTGGATGACCTTTACCGGCGGCACGATGAATTCTTCGGCTTGCATGATGTGGCGGAATGCCTGCTGGATTTCGACGAACGCATACACCTCTTTCGATTTCATCATCTCAAGCTGGCGCAGAGGATTATTGGAGGCGGCGTGATAGGCACGATGGGTACGCCGGTCGAGGTTCTTC
>Ga0209275_10000369_pt1 | contig 17187 bp, 11 predicted proteins | sample HubBroMetageREF2_FD_188344 | JGI IMG/M metagenome (GOLD analysis project Ga0209275, IMG submission 188344) | Reference soil microbial communities from the Hubbard Brook experimental Forest, New Hampshire, USA - Hubbard Brook CCASE Soil... | ecosystem: Environmental > Terrestrial > Soil >... | reverse complement strand
GTTCGACTCCATGGGCACGTTCACCCGCGTCTACCACGACCCCGCGTCGTTCGGCCTGGAGCCAAGGCTGGTTGCCAGGCTCCTGCCCGACTCCGACCTCGAGGCGCTGCCCCGCCGGGTCTTCGCATTCGGCGTGCTGCAGGGCAGCTACCGGGGCACCGACCTCGGCGCTCTCGACCCGGCCAAGCCGGCACACCGGCAGATCCTGCTGGAGGCCGACCACGACAGCCCGATCGGCCAGGCCTCCGGCGAGGAGCACATCGACCGGCATCTGACCCTGGCCGACCGGCTCTGGCGCGGCGACCCGCCGGAACTGTGGGAGGCGGCACAGCGCCTGCTCGACCTGGGCGAGGACCGCCACGCGGTGCTGCACACGCTGATGGACACGATCAGGCTGGCGGGCAGCGACGAGAAGGCCATCGCCGCCGCGCTCTACGAGCTTCCGCCAGAGGAGCCAGGAGGACCACCGGGGTGACCACCGGGCCCGGCGTCATCGACCTGAACGCTGACCTCGGCGAGAGCTTTGGTGCGTGGCGGCTCGGCGACGACGAGGCCCTGCTTGCGCTCGTTACCAGCGCAAACATCGCCTGCGGGTTCCACGCGGGCGACCCGCTCACGATCCGGCGTGCCTGTGCGGGCGCGATCGCCCGAGGGGTGACGATCGGTGCCCAGGTCTCCTACCGCGACCTGGCCGGCTTCGGCCGCAGAGAGATGGACGTGCCACCGGACGAGCTGACCGCCGAGGTGCTGTACCAGATCGCCGCGCTCGACGGGATCGCCAGGGCCGAGGGCGGCCGGGTCAGCTATGTGAAGCCGCACGGCGCCCTGTACAACCGGTGCGTCCGGGACCCGGTTCAGGCCGCGGCTGTGGTCGCCGCGATCGCCGCCTACGACGCGCGGCTGCCGGTGCTCACCCTGCCCGGCAGTGAAACCGGGCGGGTGGCCGGCGAGGCGGGGCTCACCGTGGTCGCCGAGGCCTTCGCCGACCGGGCGTACCGCGCCGACGGCACCCTGGTCCCCCGCGGCCAGCCTGGCGCCGTGATCACCGACCGGGCCGCCGTGGCCGCGCGCGTGGCCACGATGGCCACCAGCCACGTTCTGGAGTCCGTGGACGGGCAGCAGATCCCGGCAAAGTTCCGTTCGGTGTGCGTGCACGGCGACACACCGGGAGCGGTCGCGCTCGCCGCCGCGGTCAGGGACGCACTGGAGCGCGCCGGGGTGAAAGTGGCGCCGTTCGCGTGAGGCGCTGGCGCCCGGCCGGCGACGCCGCGCTGCTGCTGCAGGTGGAAGGCCTGGCCTCCCGGCTCGCTGCCGCCATTCTGACGGAACGCGTCGCGGGCGTGCTTGACGTCGTGCCCGGGGCCCGGACCGTCCTGGTGACAATCGAGCCGGGCAGCAACGACCTCGGCGAGCTGGCCGGGCGGCTGCTGGAGCTGCCGCTCCCGCCGGACCGCCCGGGCGAAACGGCGCTGGCCGAGATCACGGTGGTCTACGACGGCCCCGACCTGACCGAGGTGGCCCAGCTGACCGGGCTGTCCCCCGGCGAGGTCGTCGCCAGGCACGCGGCGGGCGAGTACACAGTGGGATGGCTCGGGTTCTCCCCCGGCTTCGGCTACCTGACCGGCCTGGACCCGGTGCTGGCTTCGGTGCCGCGGCTGGACGAGCCGCGGCTGCGGGTGCCGGCGGGCTCGGTGGCGATCGCCGGGGGCCTCGCCGCGGTATACCCGAGCACCTCACCCGGCGGCTGGCGGCTGCTCGGCCGCGCCTCGGCCGCGCTCTGGGACCCCGACCGCGACCCGCCCGCCCTGCTCGCCCCCGGCATGCGCGTCCGCTTCCGCAAGGTGGACGCGCTCGCGGACATCGCCGCCCCGCCCGCCGCCCGCTCAGCCCCACCAGCCCGAGTCCTCCCACCCCCAGCCCCACCAGCCGCCCCAGCCCCACAAGCCGCTTCAGCCCCACCAGCCGCCCCAGCCCCAGCCCCAGCCCCAGCGGCCACCAGCCAACCCGGCGATTTTCATGATCGTGGTAGCTGGGCCTCCAATAGCGGTCGTTATCTACCACGATCATGGAACAGCGGGCCCGTGATCGAGGTGATCAGGCCCGGGCCGCTGGCGACCGTGCAGGATCTGGGGCGGCCGGGGTACGGGCACCTCGGGGTGCCGCGCTCTGGGGCGGCGGACGTGGCCAGCCTGAGGCTGGCGAACCAGCTGGTCGGGAACCCGGACGGCGCGGCCGGCATCGAGTTCACGCTCGGCCGCGCCACGCTGAGTTTCCCTTGCGGGGCCCGGGTTGCCGTCACCGGCGCTCCCGTGCGGCTGACCGTCGAACCCGGGACGCCAGAGGTGGCCGATGACGGTCCCGGCAGCACCGCCAGCGACGTGACCGGCGGCACCGCCAGCGACGTGACCGGCAGCACCGCCAGCGACGTGACGGGCGGCACCGCCAGCGACGTGACCGGCGGCACCGCCAGCGGCATGACCGGCAGCACCGCCAGCGGCATGACCGGCGGCGCGGCGGCCAGGGACATGCCGTACGGAAGCGCGTTCGAGGTGCCGGCGGGCAGTGTATTGCGCGTGGGCGCGCCCGCGGCCGGCGTGCGCAGCTACCTCGCCGTGCGCGGCGGCGTCGGCGTGCCGCCGGTTCTCGGCAGCCGGTCGGCCGATCTGCGCTCCGGGCTCGGGCCCGCCGCGCTACGGCCCGGCGACGTGCTGCCGGTGGGCGACGAGCGGACGGCAGCGACGCAGCCGACAGCGACGCCGGCGACGGTGATGCCGGCGACGGTGATGCCGGCGACGGTGATGCCGGTGACGGTGATGCCGGTGACGGGCGAGCCCGCCGTGCTGCACGTGGTTCCCGGGCCGCGCGACGACTGGTTCGCGCCGGACGCGCTGCGGGAGCTTTGCGCCGGGACGTACGTGGTCACGCCGGCCAGCGATCGGACGGGGCTGCGCCTTGACGGCCCTGCCCTGCCCTTCGCTGGCCGCGGCGAGCTGCTCAGTGAGGGCGTGGTTACCGGCGGGCTGCAGGTCCCGCACGGCGGCAGGCCGATCCTGCTGCTGGCCGACCATCCGGTCACCGGCGGCTACCCGGTTATCGCCACGGTGGTCTCCAACGACATCGGCCTGGCCGCCCAGCTTCGGCCGGGCGGGAAGCTGCGGTTCGCGCTCGCGGCTCCGGGCGGCTGACCCGCACCTTGCGCCATGCCTGGGCGCCGCCCCAGGATGCCCGGGCGCTGGCCGATGATTTGCGCGGTCGGCTTCCGTCTGACTATCCGGATGGCACGTTGCTGGCGACGCGGAAGGAAACGATCATGGCAGACGAGACCGACAGCATCCCGCTGCCGCTGGTGGTGGACCGGGACGCCTGGCAAGCGCGGCTGAACGAGCTGGTGGTCCGCGAGAAGGCGCATACCCGCGAGGGCGACGCCATCGCGGCGGCTCGCCGCCGGCTGCCGATGGTCGAGGCGGATCCCTCGATACCCCTGATCGGCGCGCAGGGCCAGGTCCGTTTGCTTGACGTGTTCGAGGGACGCCGACAGCTGATCGTCTACTTCCACATGTGGCACACCGGCCAGCCCGCCGCGGCCCAGTGCGAAGGCTGCACGTTCTTCAACGGCCAGATCCGCGAACTGTCCTACCTGCACTCGCGCGACGTCACCTACGCCACGTTCTCCCAGGGCCCCTACCCCGAGAGCGCCGCGTACCGCGAGTTCATGGGATACGAGATGCCCTGGTACTCCGCGCAGGACTCGGCCGAGGCGCTGCTGGCCGGGCGCTGGTTCGGCATGCAGGTGTGCTACCTGCGCGACGGGGACCGGGTGTTCGAGACCTACTGGAGTTCGGGCCGGGCCGCGGAGGCGCTGGCGCCCAGCTACGGGCTGCTCGACATGACGGTCTATGGCCGCCAGGAGATCTGGGAGGACTCGCCGGCGGACTGGCCCCAGCGGTTCGCCAACACCGGAGAGCAGTTCCGCACCGACGGGCGCCCCTCCGCGCAATGGTCACGCCTGGCCGCTGGCCGCTCCGACGACCTGACCGGGAACTAGGAACGGCCCAGGGGTGAGTTGAAAATCGACTAGCTGAGTCGATCTTGGTTGGGGCTACTGGGGCTATCGGGGTTAGTGGCACGGCACGGAACATCCCGGCCGAGGGGTGGGGTCCGGACCTAGGGGGCGGGGCTCAGTTCCCGGTAGGCGGCGAGCAGGTCGGCGGCCGCCACCGTGGTGAGGTCCTCGGGACTCGCCGTGTCACCAAGATGGGCCACCCTTACGTCTCTGGCCGCGCAAGCGCGCTCGAACAGCGACCGGGCGAACCGTCCGTTGCCCAGCTCGTCGATCTTCCCCTGCGCGCAGGCCGTGCCGAAGACCTGGTCGAGCACGGGCAGCGCGTCGGCGTCGAAGCTGTCCCCCGCCTGCCGCGCGATCGCGCCGGCGATGCTGGTCAGCTCCTGTGGCGAGTAGCTGGGGAACGAGACCCGCACGCTGAACCGCGAGGCCAGGCCGGGGTTGCTGCGCAGGAACCGGTCCATGTCCGGCGTGTAGCCGGCCAGCACGATCACCAGCCGGTCCCGGTCGTCCTCGGCGCGCTTGAGCAGCGTCGCGATCGCCTCGGAGCCGAACGCGTCCCCGCCCGAGTAGCCCTGGTTGTACAGGGAGTAGGCCTCGTCGACGAACAGCACCCCGCCAAGCGCCGAGTCGACCAGCTTGTTGGTCTTGATCGCGGTCGAGCCCAGGTGCTCGCCGACCAGGTCGGCCCGGTGCGCCTCGACCACGTTGGGCCGGACCAGCAGGCCAAGCGCGGCGAAGATCCGGCCGAGGATCCTGGCCACGGTCGTCTTCCCGGTGCCGGGCGGCCCGGTGAACACGAAGTGCCTGGCCGGTGGCTGGCTGGCCAGTCCGTGAGCGTCGCGCAGCCGCGCCACCCGCAGCTGGGCGGCGATCTCGTGCACTTGGCGCTTGACCGGCTCGAGGCCGATCAGCGCGTCCAGTTCGGCCAGCGCGGCCTCCAGCGTCGGCGTCTCGCTGTAGCCGCGGAAGCGCGTGGTCAGGTCGGCGAACGCGTGCTCTATGTCGCCAGCGCGCAGGGTCACCAGGTCCGCCGGTGACGGCTCGGCCTCCCCTGCCATCACTCGGACGTCCCTGGCCTGGCCCGCCTTCTCCAGCAGGCTGCGCACGAACCGGCCGTTGCCGAGCTCGTCGATGATCCGCCTGCGGCCGACATCCTCGAACAGCCGCCACAGCACCGGCCTGGCGTCCGGGTCGAGCAGCTCGCTGCGCCGTTCGATCGCCAGGTCGGCCAGGGAGAGCAACTCGGCGGGCGTGTACCCGGGGAACTTCACCCGGACCGCGAACCGCGACGTCAGGCCGGGGTTGCTGCCGAGGAAGTTGTCCATCTGCCGTTCGTAGCCGGCCAGGATGATGATCAGGTTTTCGCGGTCGTCCTCGGCCCGGGTCAGCAGGGCCTGGACGGCCTCGCTGCCGAACCGGTCCGTCTGCCCGTCGCCTTCGTTCACCAGGCCGTACGCCTCGTCGATGAACAGCACCCCGCCGAGCGCCGAGTCGATCAGCTCGTTGGTCTTGATCGCGGTGGCGCCCAGGTACTCGCCGACCAGGTCGGCCCGGTGCGCCTCGACCACCGACGGGGTGTCGAGCAGGCCGAACGCATAGAAGATCTTGGCGACAATGCGGGCGACCGCGGTCTTGCCGGTGCCCGGCGGGCCGAGGAACACCATGTGCTGCATGGGCTTGTCGGTCGCGTACCCGGCAACCGCGCGCCTGCGCGCCGCCTCGATCGATGCGGCGATCGACCGGACCTGCTCCTTGACCGCGTTCAGGCCGATCATGTTGTCCAGCTCGGCCATGGCCTCGTCGACCGTGATATCCGGGGGCGCCGCCGCGGAGCGATCATGGCCATCGCCGCCGGCCTGGGGCTGCTGGCTCTCGCCGCCGTGCTGGAGGCGTGCCGCCTCGGCCGCCCCGGCCCGGCCGCCGCGCCCCGTCGCGCCCCCGGTCCCCGGGCGCGGGCGGGTCAGCGTGCCGGTCGCGCCGCCGTCGCCGGCCGGTGGCCAGCCGTAGGGTGCGGCCAGGGCGCCGCCACGTGCCTGCTGACGGCCGAACTCGCGCTCTTCCTGCGAGGCCTTGGCCAGCCGCCAGCCCAGCACCACGAACGCGATCAGCCACGCGACGGCCAGGCCCGCGAACGCCTCGCCCTTCGCGAGCCGCAGGATGATGATGCCGATAGGGAGCGCCCACCCGAGCGTCCACGCGACCGTGCGGCACGGCACGAACCAGCGGCCGAGCGGGCCGGCGTGCGCGAGGGCCACAACGGCGAACGGCAGCAGGAGCAGCAGCCCGAACCAGGACGAGTTCGCGCCGCCGGACAGGCCGGACACGAGGGCCAGGCCCCAGACCGCAACCGAGAGCGACGCCACCAGGCCACGATGCCCGGCTGACACCGCGAACGGTGCGTAGATGAGCCCGCCCACCAGCGCGATCGACAGCACCGCGGGGGACAGGAAGATCAGCGCGACGACCAGAAGGATCTTGACGATCAGGGGGGCTGCGGAGAACCACCGGCGAATGCGAGTGACCCCGCCCTGCACCATCCGCCAGCCGGGCAGGGAAGGGGACCGGTCTTCTGTCCGCATTGAACTCCCTCGCACTAGAGACCTGTATAGCGCATTAGCGAGCGCATACGAAGTCGCACATTCGGATGGCAGGCGAAAATTGCCGCAATTTTCGCCTGCGGGCATGCCGCGTTAGGTCGTGATCATGGCCGTGGCACCATTGCGCTGGAAATGGCCGGCGGACGGGGCCGGCCTCGCGCGCACCGGGCGGAGGGCCGATGGAGCGGATCACTGCGGAGCTGCTTATCCCCGGCAGCGGGCACCCCGTCCGGGATGGCGTGGTCCTGCTCGACGGGGCTGCGATCGGCTATGCCGGACCGGCGTCGGGGGCGCCGGACACGCCGGGAGCGGTCGTATACCGCGCGGCCACCGTGATGCCCGGGCTCTGGGACTGCCACGGCCACTTTCTCGGGCAGCGCACGTTTGACCTGGGCCAGCTGCCGCTCGAGCCGGTGGCGTTGCGCGCGGCGCGCTCCGCCAGGGACCTGCGCGCCGCGCTCGAAGCCGGCGTGACCTCGGTGCGTGAGGTCGGCGGGCTCGGCGTCCACCTGGCCCGTGCCGTCAACGAAGGGGTCCTCGACGGGCCGACGATCTACGGGGCCGGCGCGATCCTGTCCATCACCGGCGGCCACGGTGACCTGCACGCGTACCCGCTGCCCCTGCTCGACGAGTTCGCCAGGCTGAGCGGGGAGCTGCGGATGGCCGACGGGCCCGACGAGTGCGCCCGCGCGGTCAGGGAGCAGCTGCGCAGCAACGCCCGGCTGATCAAGGTCTGCGCCTCGGGCGGGGTGCTGTCCGAGGTCGATCACCCGGTGCACCAGCAGTTCACCTCCGCCGAGCTGCGGATGATCGTCGAGATCGCCGGCCTGGCCGACCGGGTGGTCGCGGCGCACTGCCACGGCAAGCCGGGGATCATGGCGGCTCTCGAGGCCGGGGCCCGCACGATCGAGCACGGCACCTACCTGGACGAGGAGTGCTGCGCGGCGATGCGCGAGACCGGCGCGATCCTGGTGCCGACGCGCACGATCATCGAGGACATGCTGACGCACCTGGACACGGTGCCCGAGTACGCGGCGGTCAAGGTGCAGGCGATCGCCGCGATCCACGCGGAGGCGACGGCGCTGGCCATCTCCAGCGGTGTCACGGTCGCGATGGGCACCGACATCGGGCTGACCGGCCCGGACCGGCCCAACGCCTGGGGCCAGAACGGGGCCGAACTGCCGCACCTTGTCGCGCTCGGCATGACCCCGCTGCAGGCGATCGAGGCCGCCACCGCGACCGCGCCGCTGACGCTCGGGCCGCAGGCGCCGCGCAGCGGCAGGCTGGAGGCCGGATACGACGCCGATGTGATCACGCTGGACGCCGACCCGCTGGCCGACATCGGCGTGATCGCCGACCCCGGCCGCGTGACCGGGGTCTGGACCGGGGGCCGCAGGGTCAAGCCCGGCCCGGTTATCCGATAGCCATCGCAAAGATGTGCAGCGCCGCGTTGTAGCCGGCCACGCTGCCCAGCGACGGCAGCGTCACGGCCTCGACGGTCTTGCCGGCCGCCAGCGGCACCGACTGCTCGAACACGTACACCTCGTGGCCTGACGAGCCGGTCGGGTAGTTGGCGTAGTCCACGCCGGCGACCTGGACGTTGTCCGGGTTGCCGTTCTCGCCGCTGGGGTACCAGAAGTTCCCCACGTTCAGCGTGAACGACTGGGTGCTGCCGTCGGTGTAGTAGACCGTGCCGGTGCCCGACTCGGCCGAGTTGTTCGCCGCGGCCAGGAACCCCAGGCTGTCCCCGGAGCCGGAGATCGCTATCGTCTGCCCCTCGGCCATCGTGTTATCCGGCTCGGCTACTGCCGCGTCCGGCCAGGTGAACGACAGGCCACCAGCGGTCACCGACGCGCCCGCGGTCAGGCCGTCGGCGGCCAGCCCCTCGGCGGAGAACGTTGTGCCCTCGCCGTCGAATCCGATGAACCCGGATGACGGGTCCGGGTTGGCGTCGTCGGTGATGCCGTCGTTGTTGTACGTCGCCGCGAGGCTGGCGGCGGGCACCTGCACCTGCGCGGCGTTTTGCAGCGCCTGCCGCGCGCCCCCGGCGGCGCCCGAATAGCTAGCGGTGGCAAGCAGGTTGTCCGTACCCGCCGTCAGCCCGGATGACGGCGCGGTCACCGAGAACGTCTTTGACGCCGAGCCGCCGGGCGCGACGGTGCCGAGGCTGACTTGGCCGGCCGGAGACAGCGTCCAGCCGGATGGCACGCTCATCGACACCGCGGCGGCGGACAGCGGCCGGCTGGTCGGGTTGCGGAGCGTCGCCCGGACCGTGAACGTGCCGTCGGCCAGCGTCGACGACGAGATCGCGGCCAGCGTCGGCTGCGGCGGCGTGGGCTGCCCGTACACCGCGGGCGAGTACCCGGGGCTGGCCACCGGCTGCACCGGTACGCCGCCCGCCTGGTTGCCGATGGCCACGAGGCTGACCTGGTCCAGGCCGCCGCCGGCGCCGTCCAGGCCCCAGACCGCGATCGCGAGGGTATTGGCGCCGTGGTCATTCAGGATTCCCGCGGGCACGTAGAACTGGTGCTGCGGCCCGACGTTGTTCACGTAACGGCCGATCAGCCAGCCGTTCACGTAGATGAATGCCCGGTAATCGGCGGTCCCCGCGCCCGGTCCTGGGCCGCCGATCTGCACGTCAATGGGCACGTAGCCATGGCTCGGCAGGCTGAGCGAGAAGCTGGTCCGGTACCAGCCGATCCCCGGCGGGACGCCGCGGGCCGCCCAGCTGTCCGGCAGGGTCACGCGCTGCCAGTCCTGGTCCGGGTAGCCGGTCAGGTCCCAGCCGTTGTCGGACCCGTACAGCCCGGCCGGGTTCATCACGCCGCGGACCGGGTCCTGCAGCGTGGTGCCACCCGGATCACCCATCAGCCGCCAGGCGACCGGGGCCGACGACCCGTTCAGGGTGGCCGAATAGAGACCGACCTTCTCGCCGGACGGTCCCTCCGGATTACCGGTGTTCTCGACCAGCACCGCGATCACGTTGTCGCTGCCCGGCCGGAGCGCTGCGGCCGGGAAGCTGAACGTGTCGGTGGCCGCGCCGGCCGCGGTGTCTGAGCCGAGGAACGCACCGTTCAGCCAGACGGAGAACGCACCGGTCGGCGCGATCCCGTCGGCGGTGAGCGTCACCCCGGTCTCGCTCCCGGTGGCCGTGAAGTGCCCGCGGTACCACACGAACCCGTGGTCGTAGCCGTAGTCGGAGGCGTAGAGGACCGGCGTGGACGGCGAGCTGGCATTGGACACCGGGTGGTCGGCGAGCGTCCAGGAGCTGTCGTCGAAGCCCGGCTGGGCCTCCGGCGTCTCCGAGCTGAACTTCCAGTCGGTCAGCGTCGGCAGCGTCACCGCCGCGGGGCCGCCAACGCTGCCCTGCAGCGATCCGTCGCTGCCGGTGCCAGCCGCCACCGGCTGCCCGTTCCAGGTCACGCTCGTCACCCCGGCCGGGGCCCAGACCGTCAGCGGGCCGGCCACGGCGGTGTCTCCGGAGAGCGCGAGCGTCCCGCCGTGGGTGACGGCGGTGCGCACCAGGTAGCCGCCCTCGACCAGCGCCGGGCCCGCCGAGGTCGACTCCGGCCAGAATTCCTCCGCGGCAGCGGTGTCGGCCAGCAGCAGCAACAGCGGCGGCCTGCCGCCGCCGGTCACCGCGACCTCGGCCAGGCCGCCGAGGGTGTAGTCGAGGCGCAGCTGGTCCGCGGTGGCGTCCCAGGTGGTCTGCACGGTGCCGGCCTGGGGGGACGACCCCCCGGAGCCCCCCGCAGTGCCCGACAGCACCTTGACCGTCGGCTGGCTGGCGTACTGCAGCACGGTCTCGCCGTCGGTGCCCGCCGGGTCGTAGAACAGGGCCACCGAGCGGCCGCCGATGCTGGCCTGCGTGTCCAGTTCGGAGGTGGAGTAGACCAGGTGCTGGCCGGCGAAGTCGTAGTTCGCGGTGAGCAGCCGGGAGTCGCGGCCGTCCAGCGTGATCGACGTGCCGGACTGCTGCGGTATCGCCGGGAAGAACTCCGCCTGCTGCGCGGCGGTCGGCACGTTGATCGCGTCGATCACCACGGTGTCCGCAGACGAGGCGGAGTTGTCGGTGCCGGTGACCACGATCTCGAGGGTGTGGCTGCCCGCCGTGAGGCCGGTCTTGCTGAACAGCACCTGCTGGAACAGCTTGCCGGCCGGGCTGTAGGTGTCGACCGTGGCCGCCAGGCTGCCGTCGAGGTAGACGTCGGCGATGCCGCCGTTGGTGTTCTTCGGCCCGATCCACTGCACGGCGGTGCCGGTGAAGTCCACCGTCATGCTCGCGCCGGCCTGCGTGGACCAGGACTCAGTCTGGTCGTAGTCGCCGCCGGTGTAGCCGGAGCTCGTGCCCGCGTGCGTCCAGTCGCCGGAGTAGTTCAGCGCGGCGTTCGTGTCGTCGTAGGTGAAGCCCGCCGCCTCGCCGGTGTTCACGTTGTCCAGGCTCGTGCTCACCGTGGCCGTGGAAGTGGCGTCGGCCTGGCGCAGGTAGAAGAACTCGGCGCCGTCGGATGGGTTGTACCTGGCCATCGTGGCGACCGCGGAGCTGGACGGGGTCGGCGCCGCTCCCGCCTGCGTCTGCGCCAGCGGGACGACGGAGGTCTCGAAGTCGTTGATCAGCTTGTTCTCGCCGAACTTGGAGCCAGCGATGTCATTCGGGTCCGACGGCGTGCCGATCTCGCCGGTCTCGCTGATCGCGGCGCCGTAGTCGTAGGAGGTGTAGACGTCCGGATCCGGCAGCCAGCCCCAGTTGGTCCCGCCCACGCCCATGTAGTTGCTCTGCATGGTGACGCCCTGGGCGATGTTGTTCTTGTAGTACACGTTCTCGAAGTCCGGGCCGGTCATCGCAGCGCAGTTGGCGTATCCCGAGCCGCCCCAGCCGTCGAACGAGCCGCCCTGGAACTCGGGGATGTAGATCGGCTCGCCGGTGTAGCTCGGGTAGCCGTAAGGCTGGCCGAAGTTGCCGGTGTCGGCGCAGTCGAAGCCGAGCGGGTAGTTGTCCTGCCCGCTGATGTTCACCGCGCCGGTGCCGGAGGTGAACGTGTCCGAGCCGCAGCACTGGTTGAACGTGAACGGCACGTCGATCCCGTCCGACGTGGCCTGCTGCTCGAGGTCGGCCATGTACTTCAGGTCAGCCGATGACGTGCCGGTGTACTCGTTCTCGATCTGGTAGAGGATCACGTCGCCGCCGTTGGTGATCTGGTGCGGCGCGATGACCGCGTCGATCTCGGAGAACCACTGCAGCGCTGCGGACAGGTACGGCTCGGTGTCGCTGCGGTAGCCGTTCGGGCTGGTGAGCACCCAGGACGGGATGCCGCCGCCGTCGGTCTCCGCGTTGATGTACGGGCCCGGCCTGGCGATCACGTACAGGCCCACCTGCTGCGCCAGGTTCAGGAACTCGTTCATGTCGCGTACGCCGCCGAAGTCGTATACGCCGGGCGAGGGCGACGTGTAGTCCCAGTCGAAGTAGACGGTGACGGCGTTGTAGCCGTCGGCCTTCATCTTCTGCAGGTCATCGAGCCACAGCGATGGCGACGGCGTGCGCCACGGGTCGAACTCCCCGGCGGTGACGAAGACCCGGTTCCCGCCGATCTTCAGCGAGTACTGGTCGTAACTGACCTGCTGCGGCTTGCCGCGCAGCACGTCGCGCGGCTGCGCGATCGGCCCCGGCGTCACGCTGTTCGACGTCGCCGTGGGGCCGGAGGCACCGGGGGAGGTGTTGGCGGTCACGGTGAACGTGTAGCCGGTGCCGTTGGACAGGCCGTCCACGATCGCCCAGTCGTTTGGCACGGTGGCGGTGACCGTCTGGCCGCCGGAGGACGTGACCGTGTAGCTGACCACTTTGGCCGCGCCGGTGGCCGGGGGGCACCAGACCACGGTCGCCGAGGCCGCGCCGCCGATCGCGCGGACGTCGGCGGGTGCGCCTACGGCCGGCGAGCCGGCGCCCGCCGTCGTCCCCGCCGGGCAGGACGCGTCGGTCCCGGACGGTGTTAAGTGCCCGGTGCCGGGGCCCTGGCTCGCCACCGCGGTGCCGGCGCGACCCATGGCAGCCGGGCCCGCGGTGGCCGCTGTCGCCGGCAGCAGCGCGATGGCCAGGGCAACCGGGACGGCCGCGCTCAGGCCAGCCAGCCAGGGGTTCGAGCTCGCTGCCTGCCTGCGTGAGGACTTCATCATGATGATCACCTAAGTCGCAGAGCTACCGGTACGTCCCCCCAGCAACAGACATCAGACCTCTATGGCAACGTTGTCAAGAGCAATGACGCTATTTACGGAAAAGTCATGCGCTGTACATGGGCGCCGACAGGACCATTCGCACGGCGAAGTTCCGGTATCCGGCCCGCTGAAACGCGGCGGCCATCGGCCGGTTCGCCAGGTCGGTGTCGGCCTGGATCCACCGCGCTCCCGCCGCCGCCAGCAGGTGGGTGATCTCGGCCAGCAGGTCGTCGACGTAGCCGTTGCCGCGCAGTTCCGGGACCACGCCGAGGTAGGCGGCCACCGGGCCGTCGACGTTGCGCGACGGGATCGCCAGTCCGGCCAGGCTGCCCTGCGGCAGGTAGGCGAGCCGCCACCAGTCCCGTGGGCCCGGCATGCCCTGGTAGTAGCGCATCGCATCGCGTGCCTGGCGGTGCACGCCGACAACGGCCGTGGCCTCGGCCGTGGTCGCATCAAGACTGCCCTTGGCGACCCTCAGGAACGCCGCCAGGAACGCGTCGTCGTCGGGCTCTGGCCGGAATTCCAGGCGACCCGGGCGTTCGGGCAGCCCGGCTGCCGGGGTCCACTCGTACCGCAGCCGCTCCAGTTCGCGGGTGAGCCCCGCGCGCTGCGCCGCCTGCTGCCGCCACCGTAGCGCCGCCGCCACGTCCGGCCGGTCCCGCCAGCCGGTCGGCAGGAAGACGTGGTAGGCGGGCAGGACGGACATGCCGCGGTAGCGGAACTCCTCGTGCGCCGCGCCGAGCAGGTTGACCGCCAGGCCGGCCCGGTCCGTCACCGAGCTGTCGACCAGCAGGCAGTCCAGTGCTCCCGGGTAGGCCCCGCCGGGGGGCAGCCACCAGACCGCCCGGGCCATGACCTGGCCGCGGTCTTCGGCGATCCAGGTGAGTCCGGGCCGGTACTGCCCGTCGGCGAACCGCCGGCGCAACAGGTCGGGGTCGATCACACCGACCGGGTCGTCGGTGGTGCAGGCGAGCACCCGGCCGAGATCTGCCTCGGTGATGGTTCGCAGCCGCATGCTAGGAGGGCCAGCGGTCGCGCCAGGGCAGCGCCGCCTCGATCGCCGCGCACGCCGCCAGCACCAGCCCGTCGGCATGACGCGGGCCCACGACCTGCACGCCGATCGGCAGCCCGGCCGCCGAGAACCCGCACGGGACGGTCGCGGCCGGCTGGTGGCTCATGTTGAACGGGTAGGTGAGCGGGGTCCAGCTGGTCCAGCGCGGCTGGGCCGACCCGTCCGGCACCTCGGCTCCCGCCGCGAACGCGACGATCGGCTCGGTCGGCAGCACCAGCAGGTCATACGTCTGGTGGAAGGCGCCCATGGCGATGCCGAGCTCGGCGCGCTCGCGCAGCGCCTGCAGGTAGCCGAGCGCCGAGTAGCGCCGGCCCTCCTCCGCTATCTCGGCCAGCCCCGGGTCGATCAGGTGCCTGCGGTCCTCGGGAATGTCTTCGACGATCTTGGCCGCTCCCGCGTACCAGAGCACATCGAAGGCGGGCAGCGGGCTCACGAACCCGGGATCGGCGAGCGTGACCACCGCACCGGCTTGCTCCAGCGCGGTGACCGCGGCCTGGACCGCCGCTGCGACCTCGGGATCAACCTTGGCGTAGCCGAGCGCCGGGCTGTAGGCCACGCGCAGGCCGCCCGCGCCGGTGGTGCCGAGCTCGGCGCTGAACGGTGCCCGCCGGTCCAGCGCGAGCGGGTCCCGGTAGTCCGGTGATCCGAGCGCGTCGAGCAGCAGCGCCGCGTCGGCGACCGTGCGGGCCATCGGCCCGACGTGCGACAGGGTGCCGAACGTGCTCGGCGGGTAGACCGGAACGCGGCCATGGGTCGGCTTCAGCCCGACGATGCCGCAGAAGCTGGCCGGTATCCGGATCGAGCCGCCGCCGTCGGTGCCCAGGGCCAGCGGGCCGAGGCCCGATGCCACCGCCGCGGCGGCACCGCCGCTGGACCCGCCCGGCGTGCGGGCGGTATCCCACGGATTGCGGGTCACCCCGGTCAGCGGGCTGTCAGTCACGCCCTTCCAGCCGAACTCCGGCGTGGTCGTCTTCCCCAGCAGTACGGCCCGGTGCTCGCGCAGCCGTGCGACAGCCGGGGCGTCAACGGTCCACGGGCCGGCCTCATCGATGGTGAGCGAGCCGCGCAGCGTCGGCCAGCCGCTGGTCAGCAGCAGGTCCTTGACCGAAACCGGAACCCCGTCCAGCAGCCCGGCGGGCTCCGCGGCCTGCCATCGCTGTTCGGACTCCTTCGCCGACGCGAGCGCTTCCTCGTCCCGGACCAGGCAGTAGGCGTTGGTAACGGCGTTCTGCATGTCAATCCGCGCGAGCACTGCGCGCGTCGCCTCCACCGGCGACAGCTCGCGGCGCCGGTACAGCCCGAGCAGCTCCGTGGCACTGAGCCTGGTGACGTCCGTGTCCGGCATGCGTGGCGACCCCCATCTTCGTCAACTGCTGCGACCCGCGGCCAGTCAGGTTGGGTAGCCGCTGCGCCAGACCGCGTACTCAGGGCAGAGCGGCCGGCCGGCTTCGGGCCGGCTGATCCACAGTCGCAGCAGGTGCCGCTGACGCGCTGGATCGTCGGCGTCGTCGACGAATGCCGTGCGGGTGTGCACCGTCGCGAAGTTGTTGACGAACTGCACGTCGCCCGTCTGGAGTTGCATGCCAAGGGCGACGCCTGTTCTCTTCGGCAGCGAGTCGAAATACCTGAAGCAGGAGACCTCGTCCGCGGTGAGCCTGGGCACCTCGGGGAAGCGCATGGCTGACCTCGCCCGGCCGGTCCTGACCGTCGCGGAGAGCGCTCCCCCGAAGTAGCTGTAGAGCGGCTCCAGGTACCAGCCGGGCGATCCTGGAGGTTCCTCGCTCCGCCAGTCGGTCGGGAAGTTCTTGTTCAGGATGGGCAGGTACTCGGGGTGCTCGCCGACGACGAAGTTGTACAGCAGCCCGGAACTGGCGACGAAACTCTCCCCGCCATGGAGCGCGGGGCGCAGGCACATCAGCCCCACGAAGTCGGTGGAGTCTGTGTGGAACCCCAGATCTTCGTTGGTTGCGTACGCTCGCTCGTGCGGACCGCGCTTGCCGAGGTCTCGTATGTGGCCTAGCAGATTGCCTTTGCGGTTCTGCGGCACAAGATTCCCCATGTGCCGGCCCATTCCCCAGTAGATGGCGGTGGCCTCGTCCACGCTGAACCTGTCGTAGACGGGCAGCCCGCGCAGCAGGACGAGCCCCAGGCCGTGTTCCAGCCGATCCACGATGTCATCGATCCGCTCCCGGAAATGAGGAAGCGGGAAATCCTCTGCGCGGATCTCGGTGACGTCCTCGAGCTGCTTTTTGGAGACATGCGCGAGCGCCCGGTCGAAATCGGCGAAGTCTTCTTCGGCGAAGCTGATGAGCCAGCGACCGGCGTCGGCGAGTTCGTCGGCCCTCCATACGCTCAGAGCCGATACCGGCTCGGTGAGAATCTCGGTCACCGAAACGCTCCCTCGCCGCGCACGCCGCTCCTGCAGCTCATTGTATGGCTGGGGAGTGGCGTACCTGCGGCTGGACGCCCTCGATGCCGACGGAGATCGGCATGCTCGCGATCGTCTTCGACTGGCTGCCCAGCACCACCTCTACACCGAGCGAATACTGGCCTGCCGAACGTATAGACATAGTGTATACACTCAGCGTACTGTTGCCCTGTGAGCGTTCCCCTTACTCTTCTTGGCCTGCTCGAGCGAGAGCCGAGCCACGGCTATGACCTCAAGCGCGAGTACGACGTCTACTTCGGCCGCGGCAAGCCGCTGCCCTTTGGACAGGTCTACGCGACGCTGAGCAGGCTGACCCGGGACGGCAAGGCGATAGCCGGCGAGGCCGAGCCCGGCGGCGGACCGGACCGCAAGCGCTACGCGATTACCGAGCTGGGCGCGGCCGACGTCGAAACCTGGCTCTCCGAACCCGTACAGCCCGAGCCGCACCTGCAGACGGTGCTGTTCTCCAAAGTCGTGCTGTCGCTGATGCTCGGCCGCTCCGCCGAGCAGTATCTCGACCTCCAGCGGCTCGCCCACATGCGGCGCATGCGGGAGCTGACCGAGATCAAGCGCACCGGAAGCCTGGTCGACGCGCTCCTGGCCGATCACGGCCTCTTCCACCTGGAAGCCGACCTGCGGTGGATCGACCTGACCGCGGCCCGGCTGAACGCCCTCGCAGAAATGGTTGGTACACAGTCATGAGCTCTGCCGAGCTGTCCCGTTCCCCCGGCTGCCTCATCGAAGCGCGGGACGTCGTCAAGTCGTTCGGCCAGACGCCGGCCCTCCGGGGCGCGAGCGTGTCCGCGGCCGCTGG
>Ga0209275_10000365_pt1 | contig 17275 bp, 12 predicted proteins | sample HubBroMetageREF2_FD_188344 | JGI IMG/M metagenome (GOLD analysis project Ga0209275, IMG submission 188344) | Reference soil microbial communities from the Hubbard Brook experimental Forest, New Hampshire, USA - Hubbard Brook CCASE Soil... | ecosystem: Environmental > Terrestrial > Soil >... | reverse complement strand
ATTGTCTCCCGAGGCATTTGCCTTCGACGGAAGCAGCGTCTGGGTCACGAATAGCCGAAGCCAGAGTGTTACCAAAATCCTAGCGTCCGGGGACGGCAGTATTGCAAAGCCGTAGGCGATCGCGGTTCACATAGGCGGTTGCAAAGGGTCCTTCAGAGCAATTTTCTTAAGTAAAAAAGGATTGTGGCCATGTTGACGAGGAATGAGTTTTATCGCTGGATTTCGTGGGTTCACTCGCAATCGCGAAGCGCGAGGCTGGCACTAGGGGTCACACTGGTGTCTGCGGTTCTGCTGGCGCTGCCGATGCATGCTCGAAATTACGGAATACTCTACGCGTTTAAGCGACATGGGGATGGGGGCGGTCCGCAAGCCGGGCTCCTCTTGAGCGCACAAGGTGATCTTTACGGGACTACTTTCCTGGGTGGAAATCCCGCCTGTAGGTGCGGTACGGTCTTCAAATTGTTTCCGGATGATAGATTTACGGTGCTGTACCAGTTCAAGGGAAACGATGGCGCGAATCCTGCCGCAGGGCTAATCGCGGATGGAAATGGCAACCTTTACGGCACAACTTCTCAGGGAGGGCGTGGTCCATCCAGCAAGGGAACGGTGTTTAAACTGACTCCGCCGACGGTACAGCATGGCCACTGGACAGAAACCGTGCTGCATAGTTTCACCGGGGAAGCGGACGGAGCAAGTCCATATGGGAGCCTGGTCCTGGACAAGGCGGGGAATCTCTACGGCACTACAAACCGGGGAGGTGCTTTCAACGACGGAACCGTGTTCATGGTGAATGCAACCGGCAAAGAGAGCGTGCTGTATAGCTTCACAGGGTCGCCGGACGGGGCATATCCCTATGGCTGGTTGGTCCGCGATGATTCGGGGAACCTTTATGGCACCACATTCGAGGGCGGCGACTCTAACTACGGAACCGTTTTCAAACTGGATACAACCGGCGGGGAGGCTGTCCTCCATAGCTTTGCCAGGGGCGCCGACGGAGCATATCCCAATGCGGGTTTGACCTTGGATGCAAATGGCAATCTTTACGGCACGACCAACGCAGGCGGTGACAAAACGGATGAAGGGGTCATCTTCATGGTAGACAGCCGGACCAGCGCCTTCAAGTTGCTTCACACTTTCGCTGGAAGGACGAATGGATCAAGTCCCAACGCGGGCTTGATCGTGGACGATTCTGGCACGCTTTACGGGACCACGACCGAGGGCGGCGACCGCGACTACAACGGGACGATCTTCAAGCTGGATACTGGAGGAGGCGCGTACACCGTGCTTTTCAAATTTGGGGGATATGCGGGCTCCTACCCTTATGCAGGCCTGGTTCGAGACTCGGCGGGTAATCTCTACGGTACCACCGTGGGCGCGGGCGCCCACTTCAGCGGCGTCGTGTTCAAGCTGAATGTAAGATGACCACAGAGATGCTGCTAGCAGGGGATCGGCTCGCCTCAGATTTCACACATTGAAGCAATTCACGTGAGTTGTGGGTTATTTAACCTTCGCCGATAACGCTCTCTCGAGCGCATCCTAGCTGGTCGGAGTGAACATCGACGGCGGCCACTATTTCAAAGCGGATGCTACCAAAGATTTGTGCTTTGTCGGTCGACTGCTGCGCATGACAAATCGCTGCGGCGTTTCAGGATAATTGTTTCGCATTGTACTAACTAATCTGGACGGGAAAAAGAGACGGCTGCTATTATAACCATCAGCGTCTCGGACATTTTTTCGATGTTGACCCCGTGTTATTTCCCCTCTCTCCAAGCTCGGAAGCTTGAGGCTAACCTTTCCCGATATCAACCTCACAGTCTTTAGGGGAGAAAATATGAAAAAGCCGGCGCCCCGCCGAGAATTCTCAAGACCTTTCACCTTACAATCCGACTTCTGCTTTGCAAAAGCGGTCCCGGCTGCGCGGGATGGCGCCGCTTGGTCCCTCATCTGGAGCGGCATTCTGCTGTTCACTTCAGTTTGTGCATTCGGCCGAATCAAGCCGCCTCATCTTCCTGAAGCGTGGGTTAACGATCATGAGTGTGGTTCTTCATTCGCCGTAACGCTTCACTTGAAGGCAATCGGCGGGGACTATCCCACCACTCAGGCCGGCCTGAATTCCGCTCTGGCCCAATGGGCAGGGGATACGGTGAGCTACCACATTGTCATCGAAGCCCGCTCGCTGCTTACCGGTTATACGACGATTACGATACCTTTGGGGAGAAACACAGCTTGCGCGGTTGTAGAATCTTCCACCCCGCTCGCGAGTGGGCGGACCGTTTGTGCACACGGGTTCACTGATGCCTCCGGCCCCGACCCTGGAGCGCGCAACCCAGGTTGCACGAATGATATCGATTCGATGTACACCATCGAGCAGACTGACAGAAACTACATCATGAACTTTCAGTCAGGATCGAATCACGTCGTTTTTCGAGATGCAGAGCTGCGATTCGCCCCCACTTCGGCGGGCGCTCCAGCTAGTCCCGCAGTTTCGGTGGGGCACGACGACGGTACGACACGGTGCCGGAATGATCCAACCTGCGACCAAAGAAGAGTAGCGCAAGCACCCGCTCACATTGGATTTGACCGCGTATATTTCCACGGCTACGACCCGAGCGAAGCAGCGACGTTCATCAGAATCGCGACAATCAAGCAGCACGGACATACTGTAACTGTGACCACTGCGACAGCGAATAACCTCTCGAATAGAAACACGGTAGTCATCAGAGGAGTCTCCCCGCCAATCTTTAACGGCACGTTTGGCCCAATCGCGAGAGTCAATTCAACTACTTTCACCTACACAGTGGCGGATAGTGGGAGGGGATCCGGAAAGGGAGGAGAGACAGCTTACGCCAGCGGGGTTGACGTTCAGGCATTCATGGGGATGCAGTGCCGATATTGCTGGATCGTCAATAGCTACGCTGAGAAGATCCACGATACCGGAGTAGAATCACATCCGATCAGCGGAACAAATGGTCCCGGACCAATCCTGATTGCCCACAATTGGATTGAAGGCGGCTCTGAAAACTTACTATGGGGCGGCAATGCTCCTCAAATTCCGAACAATGTTCCGTCGGACATCGAAATCCGCCGCAATCGATTCACGAGGAACATGTATTGGAAAAGATTAACCGGTGCACTCTGCATCGTCGACCCGGACACGGGAAAATGCCCCCAGGACTGGGCGATGAAAAATGCCTTAGAACTGAAAGTGTGCCGCCGGTGTTTGCTGGACGGCAACATCTACGAAAACATTTGGTCCGACGGGCAGACGGGTGGGTTACGTTTGATGGACGTCGAGGGTGGGGGTCAAGACATTGGCCTTAACCCGAATGCCATCATCGCGGACATTACGGAAACCAATGAAGTCTGGCGACATGCCGCGCAGGGGTTACTTGCGGGAGCGAGATCTGGTGCTGGCGGCAACGGAGGAGGTCCGTCTCTTCCGGAGCAGAGAGTGCTGATCGAAAACATTCTTCTGTATGACATTTCCAATGCTGGCAATTACGGCAAAGGAGACCCTGTGGCTACGCTAATAGGAAGCGGCGGCAACAATTTCACATGCTCCGCCCAGCGAGATTCGCAGGGTGTAACTTCCACGTATAGCTGTACGCGTTCTGACGGCAATCCCTTTTCACAAATGGACATCAACGCCGGCGACCCTGTTTATGTTCAGAGATGCACAGATCCGACTTTTCAGACCGCCAGAAATGTGTTGGGGCCGCCCGCGCTCGCAGCAACCTATACAACTGTAACGCTTTTCAACCTAGGCCCACCTGACGCCAGTTCGTCGATGTGCATCGTCAACAATGGGCAGGGCTGGCAGCAGTACTTCCGGTGGGATCACAATACTTCAGCTTTTGGCGACTCGCTGAGAATCTTAAGTCCGCAGACCTACAGCTTTGCGCGCAGCGTTGTGCACACGGGCAATATCGGAGCGAGCCTCTACAAACGGCCCGGCGGGATCATTTGCAGCGGGATCAGTCCTGGTACGGCAGCTGAAGGCTGCATGGACATCACGACTCTGCAGCTTAATAACGAAGTGTTCGAGGGCTTGATCCCGAGACAATACACTGAATACCCGAGCGGTAACAATGGCGATTGTGTAGCTCCGAACAAGCCGCCCGGCTGCACGGCCGCGAGCACCCTTTACTTCCCTGCCCACATTGTTTGCGCCACATCCAATCCATCCAGCGAAATCAACCACGATGGCAGACAGACCTGCATTGGCTGGGCGGGATTCGTGAATGGGAATCTCTATCCTCCCTCCGATTGGTTCGCCCTCAATTATCACGATCTTGCGTTATGCAAGTCGGCGGGAAATTCGGATTACGGACCCGATTCCCGCTGCGGCGGCCCATCACTCTACTCGGGTGGGCAGTCGCAGCAAGCCATCTCCGGTACGCAGCAAAATCCAAGCTGGCGTTCGATGGGGCCGAGTCTCCTGGACATCGACTCTGCGTTCGGGCTTACCAAGTACGTGTGTCATAGCTTTTGCGGCAGCGCGGGACCTTATCGGGAATAAAAGATGGGCGTATGCGGCGGGAATAAGACGAGCGCGGCCGTCGCTCATTTTTCGGAATACAAATCTGACGGAGAAAGCTCCTCAGGCTTAGCGCCGTCTCCGTCATCTGAGAACAGGAAGTGTCCGGCGACGGCATTCGGCGGTGTCCATTTATGTGTTATTTCTACTAGCTTGGTTGGCGGAGCTTGTGAATCTGTTTGAGGTGGTGTTGGCCGTGGACCCAGTGAAATTTTCGCCACTGACGCCCGGTTAGTGGTCCGAGGATCGGATGGTCGAGCACCCGGGTTCGCTTGCCAAAGCGTGCTTCGCATTTCGCAATCTGGTCGTCCATGGCGGAGATCCGTGGCCCGATGTCGCGTACGACTTCTTCCACCGCCATGCCACGGGGTAGGGCATGCTTTGGCGATTTTCGTCCCTCTGGTAAGTGCCCCAGTCCGGTGACCACAAACGTCCTCACGCGATCCTTCAGCATCGGCGTCCGTGCTTGCGGTTCGCCCGCTTGCAGGCAACGCTCGAAAGCCTTGGTGGTTCCGGTGTAGGTGAGATAGAGGTGCTCGAGAACTTCGGCCGTGCTCCACTTGCCCTCGGGATGACGCCGCAGGTCTTCGGCGCTCATGTCTTGAGTGGCAGACGCGATCGCTTGCTGTAACCTTTGTAGGTACGCATCCATGGACCAAATCCCCCCGCTGCTTCTAGTAGAATCAATTCCGGCATTCACGGTTGCAAAATTTCACGCCTACGGATGATGCTATGAAAAACTTGCTGATGGCGATGCTGGCACTCGCATTATTGACGATGGCAAGCTGTTCATCGGACTCCTCGAAGCCGGCAGAGACGGAGAAGCCGCAGCCGAAAGCCCCGGAGTTGGAGACAGGCCGCTACGCCCTCCAAAAGCTTTACGTCGCAGCGCGTGGTTGGGCGCGCGATGCGCAGCCGTACCGGCTGGAATCGCAGGTTACATCGGATGCTAAGGGCAAAGACGGGAAGGCGGATGTATGGCACGCGTCGTTCGCGTCTCCGGCAGGGCACGGGGCGAAGACTTACGTATGGTCGGGCACGGATGCCCAGGACGCTCCTGCGCGCGGAGTCATTCCTGGCGCGGAGGACAGTTACAGTCCCACGAATTCGTCCACCCAGGTCTTTGACATTGGCTTTCTGCATGTGGACTCGGACAAGGCATTTGCAGTTGCCCAGCAACATGGGGGCGATAAGATGCTGGAGAAGGCTTCGGACACTCCGGTCTTATATGTGCTCGACTGGAACAAGGCCACCAATGCGCCCGTCTGGCGCGTAATCTATGGGAACAGCCGTGACGACGCCAAACTTACCGTCGATGTGAGTGCAATTACCGGAGAGTTCATTCGCGTCGAGAAGTAGCACGGTTACGGTTTGGATTCGGTCTTCTGCGATTCGTTCTTGGCCTCAGATCCCTTTAGTTTCTGCAGTGCTTTGCGGGCCTCTTTGGCATACGGCCCGTCAGGCAGAATCTTCAGATACTCCTCGTAATGCGGGATTGCCTGGTCGGGTTGGTCCAGCTTCTCGTAACATTGCGCCATGCGGAAATTGGCGACGGCATCTTTCTCCTTCCAAATCAGCGCGTCCTGGTAGCGGGCCAGCGCGGCCTTATAGCTTTTCCGTTTGAAGTAGTAGTCGCCGACCTCGTCGTCCTTCATCGCCCGGTAAGGATTCCAGGGATGCATCTCCGTGACGTCGCCTTCAGGCTCGTCTTCGGGATTGGTTTCAACTACGCCACTGTTGGGATGGTTCTTGGCGTCATCTTTCGGCGGGCTGATATCAACCCGGGTGTCGCGGCTGGAACTCTCCCCGGCATCAGTTGCCGGAGCCGACCGCGGAGGAGCCTGGTTTTGTCCGGGATGTTCTTGTTGATCCTGATCAGGCTGCGGCTGCTGTTGAGGGACTGCCCATCCTCCCAGAAAGAGGGAAAGGAGGATACTGAAAACAAACCTACGCATGGATAGATTTTAACGCTTTGCGAGGGTAAAAAGCTGCTGGGCAAGAACTCATTCCAGACAAAAAAGCAGGCCGCTCCGGGGGATGGAGCAGCCTGGTTGGCGAAGTCCTCCGGGGAGGAGGGTGAACTTGTTTAGAGCGACGGCCCCGTCGGCTGATTCGTGGCCGACGCAGGAGCGGCTCCGGTCGTATTGGTCATCAGACGCACATCGACTCGGCGATTCTTAGCCCGGCCTGCTGGGGTCTTGTTCGAATCGACCGGCTTGTCCTTGCCCAACCCGATTACATAAATCTTGTAGGGCGGAATGTTGCGCTCCGAGGCCAGGTACTGAATCACGGCATCGGCCCGGCGTTGGCTGAGTCCGTAGTTGTATTCGGCATCGCCTACTGAATCGGTCGCGCCTTCGACGGTCAGGATATAGCCCTTGGTATTGGACACATCGCTCGCGAGCTGATCCAGCGCGGTCTTGGCGTCCGCTGTCAAATTGTCCCTGTTAAACCCAAAGTGCACCGAGGTCTCGGTCACGACCTTGTAGTTGTCAAGGTTGGCAACTGCGTCCTGCAGCGTGTCCACGCGGTGGACGGCGTTGGTAGCCTGGGTCTGCGCCTGGTCGGCTGCTTGACCAGCTGCCTGAGCCTTCTGGTCCACATCGGCAGTTTTAGCTTGCACCTGTTGGATCCCGGCCTGGGCGCGGGCGTCGACGTCCTTGATGTCCTTCGAATTCTTTGCGGTCAGGTCGTCCAGTTCATTGGTCTTGTTGATCAGCGGGGTGGTCTGTTGACGGACATAGTTCTTGCTGGCGCATCCGACCGACGCCGCCATGCCCATCGCCAGTAGAACGATTAACGAAGTGCGATTCATATATAGAGACGCTCCTTTTTCTCTTACGTCAGCGGATCTTTAGCTCACTCGATCCTTCGATCCTTCGATGCTTAATCCTGGGTACGAACCTGGTTGTTAAAATTTGGGCTACCAAAGTTGGGTCGTTCTGCCTCGGATCGCCAAGTTCTGTGCCAATCCGCTGTTACGTTCCGCCTTGTACTTGAGCACGAGCGCTGCCAACCCAAGGTAGATCGACGTTGTGCTCTAACTTGTTGCTGTGGCGCAAATTATACATCGGTTGATGCGCACAGGAGCGCTTCCAGAGGGAACAAAGGCGATATAAGTGGGGAAATTTTATACGATGGCAGACCGACTAACCCCGCGTCTGACGGCCTCGCAGGCGTCACGTCCTGGGCGGACACAGTATCGGAATAGCCTCCCGTTTGTTGCGCCGAAACACCCGAAAATCGATTTCATCTACAGTGATCACTGTATGAGCCGAACTTCGCGATGAGGCCGATGTCGCGATGGACTTCATCGAGTGGAGAAGCCTTTCCGCGAAGACAAATCCGACGGTCCGTTAATCTTGCCCTCAAGACTCAGGAATCGTTGATTTCCCTTTTCCGCCTTGGCGCGCGCAAGCTGGTGGCGAATGATCCGTCCCACCGGTAGCCCCGTCCGTCGAGAAATTTCCCTTAGCCAGGCCAGAAGCTCATCGGTAAGTCGTATGGTCAGCGCTGGGCTCATATGACACTATTCTGACACACGGCCGTTCGCGTCCCCGAGAGCATTCGCAAACTCTAATAAAATAGAAGTACAAGCTCAGCCCATGGACCTTGCCGCGAAAATCCGCACCTTGCCTACGTCAGCCGGGGTGTATCTCTACAAGAACGCTGAGGGCGAGGTTATTTACGTAGGTAAGGCGAATAACCTGCGCAGCCGGGTCAGTTCTTACTTTCGCGAAGGCCGTCTCGAGGACGCAAAAACCGACACCCTGGTGCGCGAGGCCGTCGACGTTGACTACATCGTCGTAGCCAACAACAAAGAGGCGCTGGCGCTCGAGAACCACCTCATCAAGCAGAAGCAGCCGCGGTTTAACATTCTGCTGCGCGACGACAAGACCTATCCCTACGTGAAGCTCACGCTGGGCGAGCGTTTCCCCCGAGTTTATGTGACGCGGCGTCTGCGCAAAGACGGCAGCAGCTACTACGGCCCGTATTTTCCGACGAGCCTCGCATATCGCATCGTGGACCTGATCCACCGCCATTTTTTGATCCCGTCGTGCAAGGTCGATCTTGGGCACTTTCATCCCCGGCCGTGCCTGCAGTACTACATCGGACGCTGCCTGGGACCTTGCGTAGAGGGACTCACCACGCCCGACGCTTATCAGGAAGCGGTGCGTGATGTGAAACTGTTTCTCGAAGGCCGGCCGACAGACCTCTCGCATTCTTTACGCGAGCGCATGGCAAAAGCGGCTGCAGCTGAGGAGTACGAGCGAGCCGCGAAATATCGCGACTTGATTTCGACTGTCGAGCAGTTGCAGGAGAAGCAGCGCATTGCTGCGGTCGAAGGCGACGACGCTGATGTTTTTGGTTATCACTACGAAAACGACATGCTGGCCGTCAACCTGTTCCACATGCGCGGCGGCCGCGTGTTGGACCGCCGTGAATTCTTCTGGGAAGAACTGCCCGAGTTCACAGACGATCACGTAGGGGCGGCGGACGCCCCCGTCCGCCCAATCGAGCAAAGCTCGACAGAAGTTTCGCCGGCCATCTTCAACCCTGGCGAGTTCTTCTCAGCCTTGCTGAAGCAGCTCTACATCGGACAGCCCTACGTCCCGCGAAATATCTACGTCCCAATAGACTTCGAGGACCGCGAAACCCTCGAGGAAGTATTGTCCGAACAGATTGCGGGTGAGAGTTCTCATCAGGCGCGGGTCCACATCCTGGTTCCCCAGCGCGGCGAAAAACGTTCTCTTCTGGACTTAGCTGGCAACAACGCCAAACAATCGTACGACCAGCGCTTCCGAGTAATGAAGCCGAACGCCAAGGCGATTCAGGAAGCGCTGCAGGACGCGCTGGGCGTGCCCGAATTGCCACGCCGCATCGAGTGCTTCGACATCTCGCACATTCAGGGCGCGGAGACGGTCGCTTCCATGGTGGTCTGGGAGGACGGCCACATGAAGAAATCCGACTACCGAAAATTCATTATCCGCAGCGTCGATGGGGTGGACGACTTCGCCTCCATGCGTGAAGTGGTGGCGCGCCGTTACAAACGCCTGCAGGAAGAAAAGAAGCCGATGCCGAGCCTGGTTCTGATTGACGGTGGACTCGGACAATTGCACGCCGCCGCCGAGGCACTGGCATCGCTCGAAATCATTAATCAGCCGCTGGCGGCGATTGCCAAGCGCGAAGAGATTATCTACGTGTATGGACAGGAGAGTGAACCGGTCGTGCTCGACCATCACTCTCCGGTGCTGCACCTGATCCAACTGATTCGCGACGAAGCTCACCGCTTTGCCGTGACCTTCCATCGGAAACGCCGCCAGATGCGCGACCGCTCCACCGAATTGCTGGAAATCCCCGGCGTGGGCGCGCGAACAACTCGCCGGTTGCTGGAACATTTCGGGAGCGTGCAGGCGGTAAAGCAGGCCGAAGCGGCGGCTCTGTCCTCCGTAGTCACTCGGGCACAGGCCGAGGCAATCCTAGAGCACTTTCGCAAGTGAGAATCTTAAAACGCAGAGAGCGCTGAGAAAGAACGCAGAGTCGAGCTTTTCTCGGCGACCTCCGCGGATGTTCTCGGCGTGCCCTGCGTTTTAAGGTTTTGGGTTCGGCGAGGAGTTCCCCATATCCATCACAACTTTCCAACTCCCATCTTTCTGTTTCTTCCAGATGCTGACGTACTTGCCATACTCAACCGTTGGTTTTCCGTCTTTGTCTTTGGAGCGAAACTCAAAGGTTCCATACGTATAGCCCAGGTCGCCCGAAGCCGCCATGTCCGCGTAAACCGGCCTCCAGGTCAGGTGGTTGTTTTTATCGTCGAGAAAGCCCATCGTCTTCGCAATACTTTCCTTGCCTCGAAACATATCCGCCCCGTTGGGCAGTTCCGCGGCGTCTTCGGCGTAGTAGGACATGTATCCCTGCGAGCCTCGCTCAGCCGCGGCCTTCATGAAGTCAGCTTCGAGCTGGAGCAGGATGTGCGCATCGCGCTTGGCGGCGGCCGAAGGAGACGCATGCGCAGAAAGAAAGACGGCGATGAGAAATAGCGCGGTAAAACATGGCAGCAGCAATTTCATGAAGCCTCCGTGAACAATCAGCGACAATTTTACCGGAGCAGCTATCGACCTGCGATGCTGTCGTCCTGTTAAACTAGCCGTTCGTCCCATGAAAACGCTCCTGCTCGCCTTCACTCTCAGCACCGGGCTTGTGCTGCCGTGCGCATTCGCACAAAATTCGGACGCTCCGAACCCACCGACTCCGCAAGAAAACCTGGCAACGCCGCAAGAAAGGCACTTGCACAACGTTCGCCAGCTCACCTTTGGAGGCCAAAATGCCGAAGCTTATTTCTCGGCAGACGGCAAAAAGCTCATCTTCCAATCCACTCGGGACAACCTTGAATGCGATCAGATGTTCACCATGAACGTGGACGGCTCCGACGTTCGCATGGTCTCGAACGGCAAGGGAAAAACTACTTGTGGATATTTCTATCCCGACGGCAAAACCATTCTGTATTCGTCCACCTATTTAACCGATCCGAAATGCCCGCCCCGCCCGGATTTTTCCAAGGGATACACGTGGGCGGTCTATCCCGGGTTCGACATTTTCGCAGCCAATCCCGACGGCTCCGGCCTTATGCAACTTACCGACTCACCGGGTTACGACGCAGAAGCCACGGTCTCGAGAAATGGCAAGCACATCGTCTTCACGTCCATGCGCAATGGCGATCTCGACATCTACGTCATGGATGCCGATGGCAGGCACGTAAAGCAACTCACCCACGAACTGGGATATGACGGCGGTGCGGTCTTTTCGCCCGATGGAAAGCAAATCGTTTATCGCGCCTATCATCCCGTCAGCGACAAGGAAATTGCCGAATACAAGGAATTGCTCGCACAGAATCTGGTCCGCCCAACCACGCTTGAGATTTGGATCATGGGATCGAACGGCGGCCACAAGCGCCGCGTCACCAATCTCGGCGCTGCCAGCTTTGCTCCTGCATTCTTCCGCAAAGGCAAACACTTGCGGATTATCTTCTCCTCGAATCAAGGCTCGACCGGCGGGATGGGTAACTTTGAGCTTTACACCATCAACGTGGATGCCAAGAATCTGGAGCAGATCACTTACAGCCCAGGCTTCGACGGATTCCCCATGTTCAGCCCGGATGGCAAGAAGTTGGTGTGGGCGTCGAATCGCAACGGCAAAGCGCCCCACGAGACCAATATCTTCATCGCCGATTGGGCTCCGTAAACCGAAGCTGCGCGCCCACAAACTCCGGCCTCCCCAACCCACCTTGTCATTCCAAGGAGCGATGCGACGAGGAATGTGGGAGTCTCTGCCCACGCGAAAAACCTGGATCCCTCGCGTGGCTCGGGAGGACAGCGGCGGGACGGAAGTTCTCGGCCTTCCGATTGCCCTTCTGAGGGCGGACACTCGCGTAGCGCGCCGTATAATAACCCTTCGCACCAATGGAATCTCTGATGAAATCGCGTCAGTGGTTGATCGCGCTCGGGTTGGTGGGTTTGGTATTGGCTGCTGTCGTCGGATCGATCCTGACTCGCGATCTAGGTCCACTAGCTGCGCCGACATCCTCCGGAACAACGACAGAGCAAGCTCCACTGGTGGACGAGCGGCCGCTGCAGACGGCACGCGCAATGGCCAAGCTGGCGGCGGGCGCGGACGAGCATCGCTTCTCCGATCAGGCTGCGGAACTCGCCGACAACGAAGTGGACCTCGACTTTCACGATGCTTTGCGCGATGCCGCGAACCATCCGGTCGCACCAACACCGCAGAACCGCGAACTCTTTGAACACGCCAGCCAGTCCGAGGTGGATGTCAAAACCGATCAGGACCGCGTCGAACAACTGAAGAAGGAGCTCGCCTCCGCGAGCGGCGCTAAACAGGAACGAGCGCAGGAACAACTCGACGTAGCCCAGGCCCAACTGGAACTCGATCAGGATGAGGCGAATGATGCCAAGGAAGACTTGATTCGCTCCGGAGCCGATCCCGGGAGCCTGATCCAACGCCAATTTGACCAGCACCAGGCCGCCGAACACGCAGCCGATGAAAAACCTGCAGCGGCGGTGGCAAATAGCCCAGAAATCAATTACCAGGCAGGCACCTTCTACGCCCAATTCGTGGCATGGCGCGCCTTGCGCAACAAGGCGCTCCCGTTGCTCGAAGCGCGGAACGAGGCCCGCCAGACCGCGGCGAAGCTAGTCGAGAAGCACGCCGCGCTGGAAAAACAAGTCACAGCTGGAAAGGCCAAACAGCGGGACAACCCGCCAGCCGCGAGTCAAACAACTTCCGGCCAGGCGAGCGTCCAGCCGAACGCCAGTCAATCCCCAAGCCAGCCAAGCGCCGTGCCCGCCGCCGCAAACACGGCGGTCAAGGCTTTGCATCGTCTTTCCAATGACCAGAAGAATTTGGCTGACCTGGACAAGCGCATTCAAGACGAGCAGGAACTGGCCAACAGCTACGCGGGATGGATTGCGGTAATCCGTTCTCACCAGCGCACTGCGTTGCATGGCATGTTCCAATCTGCGCTCTTCATTATCCTGATTGTGCTGATGGTGTATCTTGCCGACCGTTCGGTCGACCGCCGCCTCGCCGAAATGGGTCCGGGCACCCGCTTGCACACACTTCGCGCCGTGATTCGTTTTGCGGTGCAGGCCGTCGGCGTCTTGCTCATTTTGTTTGTGATCGCCGGCGCTCCACAGCAGACAACAACCTTCCTTGGCTTGGCCACGGCCGGAATCACGGTGGCGATGAAGGATTTCATCGTCGCTTTCTTCGGCTGGTTTGTGTTGATGGGAAAAAACGGACTGCGCGTCGGCGACTTGGTCGAGATCAACGGCGTGGCCGGCGAAGTGGTCGAGATCAATCTGCTGCGCACGGTGTTGCTCGAAACCGGCAACTGGACCGATAGCGGCCATCCCACTGGCCGCAAGGTAGCATTCGTCAACGGCTATGCCATCGAGGGCCACTTCTTCAACTTCACCACCAGCGGGCAGTGGCTCTGGGATGAGCTGACGATTACGGTACCGCCAAATCAGGATCCCTATCCGTTGCTGGACGCCATTCAGAAAACCGTGGCGAAAGAAACCGAGACCAACGTCCACGCAGCCGAAAAAGAGTGGCAGAATGCCGCCAGCAACTACAAAGTGAGCTCAGTCTCAGCCGCGCCAACCGTCAACCTGCGCCCAACCTCCTCGGGCGTGGAAGTCCACGTCCGCTACATCGCGCGTGCCCAGGAGCGGTCAGCGATCCGCACGCGATTGAACCAGGCTCTGGTGGAACTGCTCCATCACCGCGAGGGAGACAAGAAAGAAAGCATGTCCGCCGCAAAATAACGCCTTTGCCTGTGTTGCTCACGTGGGGACGGGCGCGCCCGTCCAGGCGGAGCGAAGCTCCGCAGCGCGATGTGTACCGTGTCACCAAACTGCATACGTCCAAGAAAATGCCACGAGCGATCACGACAGACTCTATTCCCGCCCACTCTTACGCGCCAAGTCCAACGCCCCCATTGTCGGATCTACGAAGGTTGCGTTGGGCAACACTTTGGGAAACATGCCAGGTAATCGATCGTAGAAAACCTGCGTGACCAGTCCGCAATTCCTGAAAACTCCTCCCGACACGGCCACCGGAACGACTTCATCAATCCCAAAAAGTCGAGCGATCACGATTCCAGCTAGATTCGCCAACTCCCCGCCTGCCTTGGTTAACACGATGCAAGCTGTGCCATCGCCCGCCTCCGCCGCGGAAACTACTGAAGGCAGCAAAGCCGCGAAGTCATGAGTGCTGGCGATTTTGAGAGCCGCGTTAGCAGCCACGACCAGCTGATCGCGCGTGGTCACGCCCCAGGACTTCATGATGCCCTCTAGCAGCGGACTCGCACTCTCCGCTCCCGCTTCGTCAAAAGCGCGCATGGTCGCCGCCACAGCCGACCGTCCAATCCAGTGTCCCGATCCTTCATCGGAAATAGCAAATCCCCAGCCGCCGGCTCGTGCAGTCTGGCCCGCGGAATTCCGCCCATAAACAATCGATCCAGTGCCGGCAATGACGATCACTCCCGGCCCAGCGCCAAATGCCGCTTCCATGGCGATGACCATGTCGCCTACAACCGCAACTTCGCCGGAAACAAACTCAGATACCAGTCGCCGCACAACCTCCGCAATCTCAGGCAAGGCTCCACCCGCGATCCCCACGCAAGTTTTTTCGATCTCCGACGGACCGACGTTGGCCGCAGCACAAGCCTGTCGTATGGCAGCGCCCAAACTCTCTCGCGCCCGAGCCTCTCCAACCCGAACCACGTTACTGCCCGCGGATGTTCCCGTACCCAACACCGAATTCTGATCGCCAATAACGCACGAGGTCTTGCTGCCTCCGCCGTCAACGCCAAGAAAGATGCTCACGAGCGTAGTTCTACCACAAAAGCCCTTTCACCACGGAGACCACAGAGACACAGAGGAAGACACACCCCGTCATTTCGCTTTCGCAATCGCCTCCCAAAGCAGCAAGATCAAATGCAGTTCTCTGTGTCTCTGTGTCTCTGTGGTGAAAAGCCTTGCACCGAATTTACGAGCTGGATACCTCGCACAGATAAGCCACTGCGCGAATCCAAAGCTGGATACTCTTGAGGAATCGGAGATCCATGAACCTGGACAGACTCGATCTTGTCATCATTGGGCTGTATCTCGCCGGGATCACCCTGTTCGGTTTGCGTTTCCGCAAACGTCAGCGCACGCTGCGCGATTACTTCCTCGCCGATCGCAACATTCCCTGGTGGGCGATTGCGCTCTCGATTGTGGCCGCCGAAACCAGCACGCTTACCATCATCAGTATTCCCGGCTTGGCCTACGATACGAATCTCACATTTCTCCAGGTTGTCTTCGGATATCTGGTGGGACGCGTCATCATCAGTTTTGTTTTGCTGCCACAATACTTTCGCGGCGATCTCTATACCGCCTATGAACTGATCGAACGGCGCTTTGGGCGCGGCCTGCGTTCCCTGACCGCGGGCCTGTTTCTCGTGACGCGAGCCGCGGCCGAAGGCGTGCGCGTCTATGCGGTTTCGATCGTCGTGGCCATTGCGCTGGGCACAGGTGAAATTGCCTCGATCGCCATCATTACGATATTGACTTTGATCTATACCTTTGAAGGTGGCTTGGCCGCGGTGATCTGGACCGACGTCGTGCAGACGGTGATCTACGTAGGTGGAACGCTCGTCGGACTTTTCACCATTCTTCACCTAGTTCCGGGAGGGTGGGCCACAATTCACAGCGTAGCCGAAAGTGCGGGCAAGCTGCGCGTCTTCGACTTCAGCTTCAACCTCTGGAAGCCCTACACATTCTGGGCGGGAGTCGTTGGTGGAACCTTCCTCACCACCGCCAGCCACGGCACAGATCAATTGATCGTGCAGCGACTCTTGGCGGCGCGCAACCAGCGGCAGTCCGTGACTGCCCTGCTCTCGAGCGGAGTCGCCATCCTGTTCCAGTTCGCTCTGTTCCTGCTGGTTGGCGTGATGCTATTTGCCTATTACCGCGTACCTTCCACGAACTTTGGCACGGCGGACAGAATCTATCCCAGGTTCATTGTCAGCCAGATGCCGCACGGAATTTCTGGCCTGCTGATTGCCGCGATCCTGGCAGCGGCGATGTCGAACTTGAGCGCCGCGCTCAACTCGCTCTCGTCGACTTCTATCATTGACTTTTATCTGCAGCGCAAACCGCAAACCGATGAACGTCGTCGCGTACAGCTTTCGCGCATTGCAACCTTCGTTTGGGCGCTGGTGCTGTTCTTGCTGGCTGTGCTGTCGCTGCACAAGGTAGGACGCGTCATCGAAGTCGGATTGCAGATCGCGTCCGTTGCTTATGGAGCTTTGCTCGGAGTGTTCCTGCTCGGAGTTCTGACCCGGCGAGCCAATCAGAACGGCGTGATGATTGGCATGTTGTGCGGCTTCGCTTGCGAACTCTACATTTGGCTTGGAACCCGCGTGCCTTGGACCTGGTACGTCGCGATTGGAACGGCGGTGACATTTACCGTCGGATACGTCGCTAGTATCGTGCTGCGGCCAGAGCAGGCAAAATCTTAAATCGCAGTGAACGCGGAGAACGGCCGCAGAGATTGCAGAGGGCGAGGTTCTCAGCGATCTCTGCGTAGCCTCCGGGACCTCTGCGTTTTAAGGTTTTCGCTTATACTTTCCACTCCGTTATGCCGGTGCAGGCCGCACAGTCCCGTCCCGAACTCGCCCGCGATCTTGGGGTGAGTCATGCGGGCGCGATTGTTGTTGGCACCATCATTGGGAGCGGAATTTTTCTGGTTCCGGCTGAGATGATGCAGGCGGTCGGGTCGGCCAGGTTGGTTTATCTGGCTTGGCTGGTCGGGGGGCTGCTCTCGTTCTTCGGCGCGCTTACCTATGCCGAACTGGGCGCGATGAAGCCGCAGGCGGGCGGTGAGTATGTTTACGTTCGCGATGGCTATGGGCCCCTGGCTGGATTTCTGTATGCCTGGACCTGGTTCCTGATCGCCAAGCCGGCGTCGATTGCGACCATCACGACGGGGTTGGTTCGAATCCTTGAGAGCTTTCCAGTCTTTGCGTTCTTCTCCGACTACGTCATCAGCCAGCCGTTCCACATTACTTACGGACAGCTGGTTGCCATCGCCGCGACGGTGCTCATTTCTTTGCTCAATTATCTCGGGGTCAAGAAAGCCGGCGAGTTTCAACTGGTTTTCACTTTGTTGAAA
>Ga0209275_10000364_pt1 | contig 17284 bp, 17 predicted proteins | sample HubBroMetageREF2_FD_188344 | JGI IMG/M metagenome (GOLD analysis project Ga0209275, IMG submission 188344) | Reference soil microbial communities from the Hubbard Brook experimental Forest, New Hampshire, USA - Hubbard Brook CCASE Soil... | ecosystem: Environmental > Terrestrial > Soil >... | reverse complement strand
CTATTTATCGTTTTATAATCGTTCTCATCCGATAATCATGCGCCTTAGCCATGAAAAGTTCCGCGAGTTGGCTGCGAAGCACGGTTTGGCGGTCACGCACCAGCGTCAGGTGGTCTATGAGGCTGTCATCGCTTCTCACGGACACTATTCTCCAGAGGACATTTACGCCACGGTCCGGCGCCGCATTCCGTCCATTTCTCTGGCCACGGTCTACAACAATCTGCGGCTTTTCATCGAGTGTGGAATGTTGCGAGAGGTCAGCCCTCATGCGGTCACGTTGCTGGTGGATGGCAATCTCGAACCTCATCACCACGTGGTCTGCTCCCGCTGCAAATCAGTGCAGGACATCGAGGGCGAGTTCATCGATTTCAAACGGCTATCCCGGCATCTGCCGGATGGCTTTGATCTAACGCAGCCGTTGGTCGAGGTCTTTGGCCTCTGCCGCCGATGCAGCGCCAAGAAATAGTTTTTGCGCAATATTCAATCAAAATTCAAAGGAAGAAAACATTATGGAAAATACACTTGCGAAATCATCGGGAAGTGTTTCTCCCGAAGCTAAAAATAAAAGCACCTTACCCGAAGCCAAGTGCCCCTTCAACCACGGTGCTTCCGCGCCCACGAACCGCGACTGGTGGCCGAATCAAGTGAACGTGAACGTTCTCAACCAGCATTCCCCAAAGTCCGATCGATGGGCAAGGAGTTCAATTACCCGGAGGAGTTCAAGACGCTCGACCTGAATGCTGTGATCAAGGACCTGCATGCCTTGATGACGGATTCGCAGGAGTGGTGGCCGGCTGACTTTGGCCACTATGGGCCACTCTTTATTCGCATGGCATGGCACAGCGCGGGCACGTACCGCATCGGCGACGGCCGCGGCGGGGCCGGATCCGGTCAGCAGCGCTTCGCGCCGCTCAATAGCTGGCCGGACAACGTGAACCTCGACAAAGCACGCCGGCTGCTGTGGCCGATCAAGCAGAAGTATGGGCGTAAAATCTCCTGGGCCGACCTCATGATTCTCGCAGGCAACGTCGCCCTCGATTCGATGGGCTTTAAGACATTCGGTTTTGGCGGCGGGCGCGCGGACGTATGGGAACCCGAAGAACTGAACTGGGGTCCTGAGGGTACATGGCTTGCCGACGAGCGTTATAGCGGCGATCGTGATCTGCAGAATCCTCTCGGCGCGGTGCAGATGGGGCTGATCTATGTGAATCCGGAAGGACCCAATGGAAAACCGGATCCGATTGCCGCGGCACGGGATATCCGAGAGACTTTTGCGCGCATGGCAATGAATGACGAGGAGACCGTCGCGCTCATTGCCGGCGGACACTCATTCGGCAAAACGCACGGCGCTGGCGTTCCCGCTCAATATGTAGGGAATGAACCAGAAGGCGCCAACATCGAGGATCAAGGCTTCGGATGGAAGAATAAACTTGGCAAAGGTCATAGTGGCGACACCATCGGCAGCGGCCTCGAAGTTACTTGGACCACGACGCCAACGAAGTGGAGCAACAACTTTTTTACCAACCTCTTCAAGTACGAATGGGAACTGACGAAGAGCCCAGCCGGCGCGCATCAGTGGACACCGAAAAACGGCGCAGGCAACGGTGCGGTGCCGGATGCGCACGATCCATCAAAGCGTCATGCGCCATCGATGCTCACCACGGACCTCGCCTTGCGATTCGACCCGGCTTACGAAAAGATTTCACGGCGATTCTACGAGCACCCGGAGCAGTTCGCAGACGCGTTTGCGCGGGCGTGGTTCAAGCTGACGCACCGCGACATGGGTCCGATCGCGCGCTACCTTGGGCCGCTCGTTCCGAAGGAGACACTGGTCTGGCAAGATCCTGTTCCTGCCGTGGATCATAAATTGATTGGAGAGAAGGACATTGCTGCACTGAAGGCGAAGATTCTCAAATCCGGACTGTCGACGTCTCAACTGGTCGCGACTGCCTGGGCATCGGCCGCGTCGTTCCGCGGCTCCGATAAGCGCGGCGGGGCAAACGGGGCGCGCATTCGCCTCGCACCGCAAAAGGATTGGGAAGTGAACCAGCCGGCCGAACTGGCCAAAGTCTTGCCGAAGCTGGAGACAATCCAAAAGGAGTTCAACAGCGCCCAGACCAATGGCAACAAGGGGAAGAAGGTTTCGTTGGCGGACCTGATCATTCTTGGCGGCGACGCAGCCATCGAGGAAGCGGCGAAGAAGGCCGGACACGAGGTGAAGATTCCCTTCAAGCCGGGACGCACGGATGCTTCGCAGGAGCAGACCGACGTGCACTCCTTCGCCGTCATGGAGCCGGTCGCGGACGGGTTCCGTAACTATCTTCGCAGCGGACAGGTTCTGTCGGCTGAGGAGTTGCTGGTAGATCGTGCGCAATTGCTGACACTGACTGCACCAGAGATGACAGCTCTCGTTGGCGGCTTGCGCGCCCTGAATGCGAACTTCGGGCAAGCGAAACATGGCGTCTTGACCAACCGGCCTGAAACCCTCACGAATGATTTCTTCGTTAACCTATTAGACATGAAGACCAAGTGGGAGCCCTCTACATCTGAAGGAGTGTATGAGGGGCGCGATCGCGCGACAGGCAAAATCAAGTGGACCGGCACGCGCGCCGACCTTGTCTTCGGTTCGAACTCCCAGCTCCGGGCACTCGCAGAAGTCTATGCCTGCGACGACGCCCAAGGAGGCGTTTATAAAGGACTTCGCAGCGGCGTGGAACAAGGTGATGAATCTTGATCGCTACGACCTTGCCTGAGCTCGGCGAAACAGAGACGAACCCCGGTAGTGGGCTACACCCATTTCAAAAGTAGTCCACTACTGGCCCTGTTGCTGTTGTCTGGACCGGCCAAACGAAGCATCGCTTTCCCCTGGCTCGCGGGAGCATCGCGCCATTTCTTCCCTTCACCAATAAACGCAACGGTACAATCCTGGCGGAACTAACAAGTAAGAGTGGCTAAAAGAAGAGATGGCGTTGACTTGCTTCGATATATCGCATTACGATACTTTAGATCTTGCATCTGGACTCGCTGTTGAGCCGGCTTGTGGCGCACACTTAGCCTTCTTGGATCGAGAGACAAACGAGTTACGCGATTAATGGCGGGGTGGCGGCTGGTTTACTCGGATGGAATTGGATCAGACGGGTGGGAATGTAGTGCGAGGTTTGGCGGGCGGGAAGACGACAGTCTCGCCTGACTCATGGCGGTACTGTTATGCGATCGATTCGGTACGGGAGGAAACGGCGGATTCCCACTTCATTTCTGAGACTTTTAATCGCGGGTGGGAAACAAGCAGGTGCCAGATGACTGCCTGGAACGATTCTGTGTGGGGCGTGACGGTTTCGGGGTTTACTGTAGGGACGACGACGCAGGCATCGGAGATCCGGGCGGTGAATCCGCCGTCACGTCCGACGATACCGCAAATCTTAGCTCCAACTTGCCTGGCAAATTGCAGCGCGCGGACCAGATTGGAGCTGATATTGCGCTCCGCATCGCCGCCGCCGACCGAGAAAACGCAAACTGCATCCTGCTGCCGCAGCTGGCTTCCCTCGAGCCAATTGCGATAAGCAGTGTCCCAGCCGTCGTCGTTGATGCGGGCAGTCAACTCGGAAACGTTGTCAGTGGGCGTGTAGCATTCCATGCCGGCGATTTTGCGAAAGTCGTTGACCGCATGTGAGGCGTGGCCGGCGCCACCGCCGACACCGAGAAAAAAAATGCGGCCTTTCTGACGACGAACCTCAAGGAAAAGATCGAGCATGCGCTCGATGCTTTTTTGATCAATCAGACGAGAAATTTGAATGGCTTCCTCAAAATACTGAGAAGTGTAGTTCATCGCGGTTGATCCTCGGTTTGTCTTGGCTAGGCAGACATTTCGTGTGCTTGTCCGGCGTTGGCTGCTGCTGTGGCAAATGCGGCCAAGTGTTTCAGTAATGGTCGGGCTGTCTCCGGGTCTTTTAACGAGTAGGCGATGGAAGCCTTCAGATATCCGAGTTTATCTCCAGCATCGTAATGCACGCCTTCGAATTGATAGGCATAGACCGGGGTTCGGTTCGAGCACAAAGAAAGCGAATCGGTCAGTTGGAGTTCTCCGGCGTAACCGGGCCGGGTGTGGTCGATGCAGGAAAAAATTTCCGGTTCGAGAATATAGCGCCCGAAAATACCAAAACGCGGTGAGGTCGATTCTGAGATCGGACGCTCGGTGAGGGAGATAACACGCAGCGCGCGTCCCCCACAGCAGGGATCGTGCATAGGAATCACGTCGAGAATTCCGAAGCGGCTCACGTCGGTGGATTCCACCATCTGGGTCGCAATCACACAGCCTGGGTGCTTTTCGTAGCAGTCGATGAGTTGAGAAATACAGGGGCGTTCAGAATCGATGAGCGCGTCGGGCAAGACCACGGCAAACGGTTCATCTTCTACCTGCGATCGCGCGCAGCGGATCGCGTCGGCCAACCCGAGAGGAGAATCCTGCCACACCGTGCGAATCTCAGCCAGGTGGGATAGTCGTCGAATCAACTCAGCCGCTCCCGGGTTGCCGCGAGCCGTGAGCAAACTCTCGAGGTGCGGGTTGGGATGAAAATGCTCCGCCAGCAAGCGCTTGCCGCTGCTGATCACGAGGATGACAGTTTCGATGCCGCTCGCCGATGCTTCTTCCACGGCAAACTGAATAAGCGGTTTACTAGCGATGGGCAGCAGTTCCTTGGGTAGGACCTTGGTGACGGGAAGGAATCGCGTACCCAGGCCGGCGGCGGGGATAACCAGCTTGCGAATTCTGGAAGGCGAGGTCATTCCATCTTGCGTGCCGCCACGATGGTGGAATAGCCGAGCACGAGCCGACCAAATGAGCTCAGGTACAGGCATTCCGAAAAAGCATGAAGCACGGTTTTCGCCACATTCTTCCAGACGTCTTGATTGATGATCACAGGAGCGTTTCGTACCGCGAGAATCTGAAATCGACACTTCTCGAGCAATCGCGAGATAGTCTTCGGCTCGAATGAACAGAGGTGCGCGGGTGGGTCAAATCCGACCAAAGGATGCTTGCGAGTGTTCATCCAAAATGGATCCGGGAAACCTAGTTTCCGTCTGGTCCTGCCGACAAGGGCATGCAGCCGAGCATCGGGCACCGCCAGCACCAGCAGCCCACCATCAACGAGTAGATCGCGCAGCCCAACTAAAACCTGCTTGGGATCCGGCACATGCTCGATTACGTTCAACACGGTGATGACATCAAAACCACGGCGGGTGGGAGCGGCCAGAAACTCCTCAATCGTGCCGGTATAAGTGTCGATCCCGTTGGCGGTTCGCGCAAACTCGCTATTTTGATGGGACGGCTCCACGCCGTAGACAGAGAATCTGGCGCCGCGCATAGCGATGAGAAAATTGCCGCGCGAACTGCCCACGTCCAGAAGCGAACCGTTCCGGCGGAAGCGAAGCACAAAGTCCCGCACCGCGCGATCAAAGCGCTCCTCGCCGTCCCCTCTCCATGTGCTTTCGAGGTCGAACCCGGCATAAAATTCCCGCAGCTCCCCATCTGTGGGCTGCGGGTTGACATAGCGCAATCCGCATTCGAGGCACTCCACGATGTCGTATCCCCGGCCATGCAAGTAGTGGGAGAAGTTCGAACTGCCACAGATTCGGCAGTTGACGGTTACGCGGTCCTGCATGCTTACTAATTGTGGAGCGGCCATAGCTTCGTCTGCTTAATAACACGCATGAAGCGCGGGTCGCTGGCTAGGTTTGCTCAGCCGGCCGGCGCTTCTCATGTCGGATTGGAAATCTTGTTGAATAAGATGTGCGGCCTGGAGAAGATCCTTGGCCACGGCAGTAGCCCGAAGCCCTCGGGGACGGATGAACTGGCAGTGCTCGCATTTCCAGGTTCCCACAAAGATTGTTTTGCAGCCGGCGCGATGGCCCGCCTCAATGTCCGTCAGCCCGTCTCCCACCATGTAAGAGCGTTCCAAAGACAAATCCATGTCGCGAGCCGCCCGGGTGAACATGCCAATTCCAGGTTTTCGGCAGGAACAGTTCTTGCGAAGGTCTTTCACGATTGCATCGGGATGGTGAAGACAATAATAGGTTGCATCCAGGTGAGCCCGTCCGGATACGAGCGCGACGTTCAGCTGTTGCTCGATTTCGCCAAGCACTTCGGGATCGAAGTGTTCTTTGGCGATTCCCGGCTGATTGGAGACGATTACCACTGGCAGCCCAAGATCGTTGAGAAGGCGGATCGCTTTGGGCACCCAGGGAAAAACCTGAAACTGCGCGGCGGTGAATGGAGAATCTACAATGCCGGCATCTTTGTGATAAATAAGGCGGTTGATCACGCCGTCACGGTCGAGAAAAACTGCTGGTGTTTGGGACATGGCTAGGTTCGACTTAAAGCGTCTGTGCGTTTGAGCGAATTGGGATAAGAGGTTAATTCCACCCTCAGGCATGCGCAACCAGGGCGTTACGGAAGTGACTATTTCTTTCCTGACGATGAATGTGCGCCAGCCGGCCATCGCGCGAGACCATATCGAAAACGACTTTACTTCCTTCGAATTCGAAGCGGAAACTGAGCTCGTGCAGACCTGCGCGCCGCATCGCATCGCGGATGCCCGGTTTGTTTTGCTCGCAGTAGAGCATCAGAAATCCGCCGCCGCCGGCACCGCAGATTTTTCCCCCAACAGCCCCATTCTGTTTCGCCAGTTTGTACCAGGCATCGATCTGGCGGCTGCTGATGCCTCCCGACAGTCTCTTCTTGGTTTGCCAGTGAACATCCAGGAGTTCGCCGAAGTGGTGAAGGTTCCCTCGCACAATTGCATCTCGAATGTCGACGCCTATGCTTTTGATTTCGCAAAGGCACTCGACCACAGCATTGCTTTTCGTCTTGGTGTCGTTGTCCTGTTGTTCGAGAATCTCGGTCGCGTCCCGCGCGGCGCCTGTGTAAAAGAGGAGCATATTGCTTTCGAGCAATTCCAGAGTGTCCACGTTCAAGCACAGACGCGTTGCCCCAACCCTGCCATCTTTCCCGATATGAAGCGCGGTCAGGCCACCGAACGCCGCCATGTATTGATCCTGTTTCCCAATCGGCTTATGCAGCCGGTCGAGTTCGATATGGCAAGCTTCCTCGGCCAGCCGCTCGGGACTGGTGGGCGTCTGAGTGAGACTGTGCATGGCATTCAGCAGCCCTACCAGGTAACAACTGGAGGAACCCAAACCGGTCCCTGCGGGAATATCTGCGACGGAGACGATTTCGATGCCATTCTCGATATGAAAGTGACGCAAAGCCTCGCGTGCCAGGGTGTGCTGCACCTCGTCGACGTGCCGCACCAGCTCCGTCCGATTGTACTGAACGCGGATGGTGTCGTCGAGAATTGGCGCATTGACATTTAGGTACATATATTTGTCGATTGCAACTGCCAGCACAAAGCCTTCGTGCTCGCGATAGAACGAGGGCAGATCCGTACCTCCGCCACCCAGCGTGACTCGAAATGGAGTTTTTGTGATGATCATATTTGAGCTCCTGCATGCACCGCAGATTGGGCCACTTCCACCCAGCGTTGCCCTCGCGAACTGTCATAGGCGGCATCGATCAGGCGGAGGGCTTGCATGCTGTCGGTTCCGCCTCCCATGGGCTCGCGTCCAGTTTGAACCGCGTCGATAAAATCATCCCACTCACGAGTCCAGGAATCGTCCGGCGACAAGAATTCAAAGACTTCTTCTTTGGGACGGCTGTGGTCTAACTGACGTTTTCCCCAGACCAGCCGCTGGGGACCGTAGTGCCCGTCGCGCCCGGAGAGGTGCAAGTAGCCGTCTTTCCCCACGATCTCCAAAGAAAAAATGTTGAGCCACTGGGTCCAGCTGACGTGTATTTGAGCGGTTTGCGATTGTTGCGTTTTCAGTAAAAGAAAACAGTTATCTTCTACTTCCGGGAAATCCCAAACCAGCGCGAAGTTTCCGCCAGCACCTGAGTGGGTTCATCCAGCAGATAACGAACCAAATCGATCACGTGGATGCCTTGCTCGAGCAAAACTCCTCCGCCTGATAAATCCCGATCCGTGCACCAGTGCTTTTCATACTCCGGACGTCCGCCATGCCCGTATCGGCAGCGCAGGCAGTAGAGTGGGCCCAGCGCACCCTGTGCGATCAACTCTTTGGCCTTGCGCACATGCCCCATGTAGCGATAGTTGAAACCGGTCTTGAGAATGAGTCCGCGCGTTTCCGCGGCTTCTACTACTTCTTCCGCTTCCATCGACGAACGAGCCAGCGGCTTCTCGCAAAGTACCGACTTTCCTGCTCGAAGAGCGACCAAAGCGGCTGAAGCATGGAACTTCGTGGGCGTGCAGACCACGACCAAATTTACTTCGCTGGACCGAATCGCTCGGCGCCAATCGGTGGCTGCATCACATTGCATCGAAGCAGCCAAAGTATAAGCGTGCGCCGGGTCAACATCGGCCACGAGTCGTACCCGGGACTCGGCCGAGTTTTGGATCACACGTGCGCGAATCCGGCCGATATTCCCCGCGCCGATAATGGCTACGCCGAACATGGGATTGAAAAAACGGTCAGCCCGCTTTGTTCAGTGGAATCCGGCGTAGAGTACCGGCGTCAGAGCGCATAATGTCCGGAATACACTGGTCGAAAACCTTCCAGTCATCATGAATGGCGCTAATTAGCCGCCCGGTTAAACCATTCGAGCGGTCAGATGCCAGGAAGACTGCTAGTTCCGCTGCTCGTTGCGCGGACACGCCGCCGGTTTCTTCCATTTTCTTGATTTCGGTTAGCGCCTTCGGGCCACCAGCATCCGCTGAGGACCGCATCTGACTCCACATCCGGCTGTTCACAGGACCAGGCGCGATAATGTTGACATCAATACGAGACTCGACAAGTTCTTCCGCGAGACTCTCAGTAAATCGGACCAGCGCCGCTTTGCTCGCGCCATACGCAGTCAGGAACGGCCGTGCGTAGGCCGCGCCGCCGCCGGAAAAGTAAATGATTTTCCCCTGCTCACACGCCAGCATGAGTGGCAGCACCGCTCGCGTCAGGTAGAAACTCCCCAGCAGATTGATTTCCACGGTTTCAACCCAAGCGTCCATCGGTACGGCGACGGTGGGTCCAATCGGCCCCAGAATTCCCGCACAATTTACCAGAACATCGATCGTTCCAAAGCGCTCTACTACATTTTTTACTGCGGCATCCAGATCCTCTTTATGACGAATATCCAACGGAATCTCGAGCACTCGCGATGGCCCTGAACCATCCCAGTTGTTGGCCGGCTTTCGCGAAAAGTAGGTCAACGCCAGATTGGCTCCCTCATGATGAAACAGTTTGGCGACCGCCAGCCCGATTGCTCCTGAGGCGCCGGCAATCAGGCACGTCTTATTCACCAATTGAGACGATGTGGTCCCGCTCCGGCTTTGGACGTTGCTCGTCATCGAGAAGAGTTTTGCACAGCGTGCGTTTCCAACTCCGAAACCTGTTGAAAATAACGTACGGTCTGGCGCGCTCCCTCGGATATATCGACCTTGGGGGACCAACCCAGTACCCGTTGCGCCTTGCCGATATCGAGAACAATTGCGTCGATCTCTCCGGGACGTTTCGCGAGGTGTTTTGGCTTTACTGTGACTGCCTCCAACTGTTCGCAAATAATCGAGAGCACCTGCTGATCGGTCGTCGGCTCGCCACTGGCGATGTTGAAAATGCCACCGTAGCCACGGGAGAGCGCCGCCAGGTTGGCTTGCACGACATCGTCCACATAAACGTAATCGCGAACTTTGCTGCCATCGCCATAGATCACTGGCTGGACGCCCGCGATAATCTGCTCACAGAAAATCGCGAAGACGCCGGCCTCACCCTGCGAGCTTTGGCGCGGACCGTACACATTTCCGTAGCGGAGCACGGTGTACGTCAGGCCGTAGAGTGCGGAGAAAGTGTAGAGATAGTGTTCTACTGTGTGCTTGCTGACTCCATACGGCGTAACCGGATTGACTGCTGCGTCTTCCGACACCGGGAGCTGTTCGGGCTCGCCGTACGCGGCACCCGCAGTCGAGATGTAGATGAAATGCCGCGTCCGCTGCGCCACCGCTTCTTCGATCAGGTTCACTGAACCCAGAATATTGACCCGGGCATCGAACACCGGCTCACGCACTCCGCGGCGGACATCCATTTGTGCTGCGTGATGATTGACGACCTCCGGCTTGAACTCAGCAAACACCTTGCGCACAAAGCTGCGATCCTCGATGTCGCCCAGATAAAAGTCGGCCCGCGCATTCACGTTCTTGCGATACCCCCGCGAGAGATCATCCAGCACCGCGACTTCATGCCCCAGCTTCACGTAAGCGTCGGCCACGTGCGACGCGATGAATCCTGCCCCTCCGGTCACCAGAATTCTCATGAGTGTTCCAAGCCTTTCCCTCTCCCTGCTCCGTGTCAGTACGCGCCATCCCCCCGCAATACCTGCCAAATAGTTTTTGCCATGATGATGAAGTCCAGCTTTAGCGACCAATGATCGACGTAAAACATATCCATGCGGATGCGTTCGGCATAAGAAGTTTTCTGCCGCCCCATTACCTGCCAGTAGCCGGTCATCCCCGGCTTCACCGATAACAGTTTGGGAAGCAATTCGCCGTAGCGGGAAGTTTCTTCTTTCGATATAACGCGAGGCCCGACGAAGGTCAGTTTCCCGCTGAGCAAGCTGAAGAATTGTGGAAACTCGTCGATGCTGTATTTGCGCAATATGCGCCCGATCCGCAGCACTCTCGGATCATGCTGCAGCTTGTACTTGAAATCGAACTGCATTCTCAATTCCGGATCTTCTTGCAGTCGCACATCTGCGTCGGTCACCATCGTGCGGAATTTCAGGTAATAACGCACCGCACCGTCGCAGTCGACAAACCCCCGCCGATGAAAAACAGGGCCAGTGTCTTCACGCATAAGAAGAAGCGCGATAAAAGGCATCATCAGAAGCGTAGCCAGACTTCCCACCAAGCCAATGGCACAGTCGATCGCCTTTTTGGTAAAGCTGCGCGTACTTGCGCCGCGGGCACGCGTAGCAAACAGCGAACCAAGGGCACCTGACGCGGTTGAGGGTTCTTCGGCGGTTACCGTGATGATTGTGCCCATGCCGCCTTTTCCACCAAGACCGGGCTGGTGTGGTTTTCGCCGTGCACCATGCAGACAACGCCACTGTGCTTCATGGCGGCGTAGGCGGGAGAGAAGTAGTCGTCGACGTCTCCGATGGAATCCAACCAGGCGAGATATTCTTCGAAAACTTCTTTGAGATGCTTAGTCGGCTTCCATCCCAACCTGCCGATTTTTGTAATCCCCGAGACCGTGTGGCGCACGTCGCCTACACGATAGGCGCCAGGCAGTTCCGGTTCGATGTCGACTCCCATCGTGCTCGCCAGCATTTGTGCATATTCGAGAACGGTTGTAGTTCTTCCAGTGCCTACGTTGTACGCCTGGTAATCCGTGCGCTGATCGTCCATAGCCAGCAGATTCGCCCGGACCACATCGTCGACGTGGACGTAGTCCCGCTGCTGCAGCCCGTCTTCGTAGATGACAGGGGCTTTGTGGTTTCGCAAAGTGCGGGTGAAGATGCGGCAAATCCCCGAGTATGCGTTGTAAAACGATTGCCGCGCCCCTTGAGTAATCGAATAGCGCAACGCCACTGCCGGAACGCCCACGCGCCTGCCCAACTGCAATGCCACCAGTTCCTGAAAATATTTGGTGAGGCCGTACGCCGTGACCGGATGGGTGTAGTCCTCGAGGAGCGGCAGTGGCTCGAGTTCCTGGTAGCACCGCGGGCAACTTAAATTCCATTCTCCGGCGTCCAGCTGATTCTTGCTCCGGGCCAGTGGCAGCTGCAGGCGGTGTTCCGAGCAAAGATACTGCCCTTCCCCGTAAACCGCTTGCGAAGATGAGAGAATGAACCGCTGCACCGGCAGCCGCTGCTCCTGGATGGTCTCAAAGATTAGGGCAGTGCCAGTTACGTTCGAGTCGAAGAACTTGCTGTAATCGCACATGTAATCCTGATATGCCGCGGCGTGGAAGACGATATCCACGCCCTCGAGTGCGTGCTGCACGATGGATTTGTTGCGCACGTCTCCGTGTATGAATTGAATTTCGGGGTCGACGTATGAGGGACGACCGTTAGGATGCACCCGAGGCTCAAGACTATCGAGTACGCAAACCGCATAGCCGCGGCGCAACAAAGCATCCGCGATGTGCGAGCCAATGAAGCCAGCTCCTCCGGTAACCAGGGCTTTCATCGTAGGTTTTCTCTTTCTGCTGTGCATCCGGCGGGCACGAGCACGGTTGGTGTACGCCTTTGAAAAGTGCCGGAAGTTTCTTCCATTTGCATGCTTGGAATTTGAGTTCCCGGCGCTGTGGAGGCGGCATAGATCGCCTCCGCGACCCGCAGGGTTTGCCACGCATCTCTGCCATCGCTTTGGGGCGTGCGCCCTTCCCGTACACAAGTGCCGAAGTCGAGCCACTCCCGATCCAGAGACGGATCAGATTCGGGGAAGTCAAAATGCTCTTCCTCGGGAGTCACTCCCAGTACCCGCAGTCTTCCCCAGCACAATCGTTCGGTGCCGTAAGGGCCACCGAGTCCGCAAACCTTGAGATAACCCTTTTCGCCGAAGACTTCGAACGCGAAAGTGTTTTTCCAGTTCGTCCAGCTGGCATGCAGCGAAGCCAGACAACCAGCGCTCGATTCCAGAAGAGCGAAGACATTGTCTTCGAGAGGAGCAATCGGCCAGAACGAAGTTCGGGTGCAAGCCTTTACCGTGCAAAACTCTCCCGCGAACCAGCGGAACAAATCGAGCGCGTGTACGCCCTGGTCAAGCAACTGGCCGCCGCCCGAATATTCGCCTTGAGCCCGCCACTCCTGGTCGTAACCACTACGTCCGCCGTGGCCGTATACGCAGCGAATGAAATGCGCCTTTCCAATCGTGCCGCAGACGAAAAGCTGGTGGGCTTTCTCCAGCGCGGGATGATAACGGTGGTTGTATCCCACCTTGAGGCAAAGGTGATTGCGCTCCGCCGCCTCGACCGCCGGTAAGACCTCGTGGGAACTGCGGCCAAATGGTTTTTCACAGAGAACATGCTTTCCATTTTCGAGCGCGGCGCGTGCGATCTCCGGTAGGAAGCGCGTCGAGGTGGAAACCACGACGATATCGACATCGCTGCGCGCAAGCGTATCCTGCCAATTTCGAGTGTGCTCGCACCCCAGTTCAGCTCCCGTGCGTTCCGCGACTTCGGGAACAGAATCGGCGACCATTCGCAGCCTGGCATGCGCATCGGATGCGATTGACGCCAGACGCTTTCGCCCGAACCGGCCCAGGCCAATCACGGCCACGCCGAGCGAAGAGGTGTCATTCATACTGTGGAGTTCAGCCAGAGACCGGAATCCGCTCGGTGCGATTCCATGCGTAGTCGTACTTTCGTCGAGGCCAACGCGAGAGCGCCTTGGCGATGGCGGCATTCGCAAACACAAAATAAAAGGGAATGTAGAAAAGTTTGACGCGAATGTCGTGCGATGCCAGCCAAAACCCGATCGCGCCCAGGACGTAAAACATCAACTGAGCGGCCGCGGCAAATGCATACCACCGGCTATGCGGAGCAAGAAAAGTGGAGGCGCCCAACGCTCCGACCATGGCGAGCGGCACGGCCATGCGCAATATATGATGCGAAACATACTGCCACCACACCGGGTTTCGCCATGGGAGAAACAACTCCGGCAGCAATGGAAATGTCAGGAGAAAAGAAACGTGCGCCCGGGTCTTGCGCTCGAATTCGATCTTTAAATTGGCTGCCGCCGGCGTATGCGCGATCGCACGGGGCTCGAAAACTACCCGCAGGCCGGTGGCGGCAATGATTTTCATCGGAATGTAAAAGTCTTCCCCCACTTTCTCGACGTGGGGAAACACAGAACGGCGAACCGCGTAAAGCTGGCCATGTGCTCCGAGGCAGGAATGCACCCGGCTCTCGTTCCGCTTGATCCAGGACTCGTAACGCCAATAGACGCCTTCACCCTGACCCTGTGGAACGGCCGCCTGGAGGATGCACAGCCGTTGTCCTGTAACGCAGCCGACGTCCGGGTCGGCGAAGTGGCGGACCAGATTTCTAAGTGACTCAGTCTCGAGCAGCACGTGGGTGTCGGTCATAACCAAGACCTCATCGCTTGTTTTCGCGGCCAGAAGGTTCAGCATTTCTTGCTTGCCCTGACGATCGAGGAATGCAGATACTTCGACTCCTTCATTCTCGAACTCGCGCGCAATCGCCACCGTGCGATCGGTAGATCCATCAGAGGCGATGACGATGCGAAGCAAAGATCTCGGATAGTCGAGAGTAAGAGTGTTTTCGATCTTGTGCCGGATCCATTGTTCCTCGTTGCGCGCCGGGATAATCAAAGTCACGCGAGGCTGATAACCGTCGGGCGTGCCGGGTCTTTGGTAGAAGCGGCTAAGCATGGCAATCAGCAGCGGGTAACCGGCATACACGTACAGGGCGACGGCGACTGAGATCCAAAATGCGGAGATGGCAGACAGAGTCATGCTCGCAGTGTCCGCATTGCAGGAACAATTCTCGATCGCTTGTATAGCAATCCAGCGATGACACCCAGAAACGGGGAGGTCGTGAATTGCAGGAATACCGGTTCAGCCCACATCACAATCAATAGGCTTGAGAGCAGGCACACGGAAAGCGGCATCGATGCCAGTCGCATGCTGCGAATTAAGTCGGCTGCAAACCAAATAAAAGCAAATAGCCCGCAAAGCCCCATCTTGGTAGCGATGTACGCCCATCCGTTGTCCACATAAGCCTGCTCCATTGGGCCACGCACCGCGCTTTCCCAGGCCAGCAAACTGCCCATACCGTTCCCTAGAAGAGGAGAGTGAGTGACAATGACTGCTGCCTCGACCAGTTGCAGGCCGCGATCCTCAATCGAAGAGGCGTCGCGCGCGCCGTCGGGAAGCACGCGATCAACGATGTTATTGCCGAGAACCGCATCCGAAATCATCCCGACATAGGGCGGAGCTAGACTGAAGAGAATAATCAGGATAGCCGCCAGTCCTGCAATCCATCTCCACATCTTGGACGGCGTAACCCAGGCGCGAATCAACACCAGAGAGAGAGCAAGCGCGGCCAATGAACGGCGCTCCACCAACAAAACTGGTCCCAGAGCGAGAATCGCCGTCGAACTCCACCAGCGCCAGCCGGTTTTTGCAACGAAGAGGGTCGCAAGGATTCCGCCCTGGGTGCCAAGGGTCGTTATTTCCTTGTGCATGCCGTACTCGCTAAACACTGCGACGTAGTAGACGACAAAAGCCAGCATGCAAGGCACGGCATAAGACCTGATCTTGCGCAGGAAGTATTCTTCGTCCCCATAGTTGGCAGCCAAAAAAAAGTAGCAACCAAACAGGAGCGTCCCAAACCATTGCCGTACCACATAACTAGGCGCATTGCCGCGCGCGAGCCCGTACACGGAGGCGGCAACAGAAACCGAGAGGAAAGCGAGCAACGATTTCGGCAGCCGCAACACAGCTCGTGGCTTGAGCTTACAAAGAGCCGCGAGCGTAATCAGAAGAACGCCGGTGGCCCAGTAGTACATTTCCCATGGTTCCGTCCCGTTATTCGCGTCAAAGCGGGCGACCGAAGGAAAGAAGATGTTCGTGGCAAGCAAGAAGAAAGGGCCGGCGACGACAACATCCTTGGGAACTTGATAGACGTGCGCGGCCAGAATCGCGGCAAAAATCAGCGACAACACCGGCATGCCGCCGATGAATGCGGCGCCCGCAATACAAACCATTCCAGACAGAATGCCAGCTACGGCGAAAGCATCGGCTGGGGCAAGTCGATCTTGTGTAAGCTCAGTCACGGTTTGGTATCAATCGGTCATCTCAAGCAGAGGCCTGGACTTCTTCCAGGGTCACGTTATGAACGGCGGGCTTATATTCTTCCTGCTTGCTGAGAGGCTTCTGCCATACCAGCAAGCCGTGGCGATGGGGAGGCAAGCCGTCGTAGCGACGAAGAAACACGAGGTAAAATAATCCCGCCAGAGGCCACACAAAAGGTCGCTGATAGAACGACGCAAAACGCAGCCAGCTTGAACAATTTTCTGATCCCCTGATTTGTACTCCTGGCAGCAGTTGTGCCACTTCTTCCGCAGTCGGATGGCCCTGCTCGATGTGCTCCTCAAGCCATCTCGGTTGTATTCCTCGTTGGGCTTCGATCTGATCGTGAAGGGCTAAGTCGAACTCTTGAGCTTGGAAGACCCGGTCAGCGGATTGCACGGGACAAGTTATGATGACCGACGCTTTCGCGATCCGTCGCAATTCGTTCACGAATGGCGCGCGCAGCCGATGCGGAAGATGCTCCAGCGTATCGAGCGAAACTGCGGCATCGAAGGAGTCATCCGCGAACGGCAAGCAGCAGGCATCGGCACACACTCGCCAGGCCTTTCCTCCTCGGGTATCGCTCAGGAGCTGCGTTGACCAGTCCACTAGACAGATGTCAAGGGTCGTGCCCGGAAGAGCCCAAGCTAGGCCTCCGCGCCCCCCGCTCGATACCTCTACCACCTTTCGCACCGTGCCGGGCACAGCTTGCTCCAGGGCAGTGATGACCTCCGTATAACGTACCCAGTAATCGCAGGTGGGAGAAAGCAATGCGTCCAGCCAACTGTAAGGTTGCCTCGGCCCTCGGCCAAGCCGATGCAGCAGACGCATGCCGAACGCTTCCCACGCCTCCCGCAGTGCACCGTCCAGAAGACGGACAATTCCATATTCACGCAGCAGCGGTAGCATCCCGCCATGACGATTTAGCAAGGCTGAGCATTTCCCAGTGATGACGTTGGTCACGAGTCTGCGCCCTGCATAGTTGGATGGCGCAGCACCACTTGGGTCAATTGGGCTGATGCGAGAACTGCGAAGCCAGCCCCGAGGGAAAGATGAAACCCGCGACAGGCGACGATCGACAAAATGCCGGCAGTGAGCGGCCAACGCAACGCGGACAGTGAGTTGGTCGACATCAGTTTTCCAGCCTCGCAGTGGAACCAGAGCCACGAAGCGATCTGTGTCCCGAGTACCGCCGCCGCCGTCCCTTCGATACCCCAGCGCCAGGTGAACAGCGGACAAAACAACAGAAACACCCCGGCCGTACCAGCCAGGACCACGCGAAAAGTTCGGTCTTGGCCACATGCCACAAGCACTCCTGTGCCCAGTAGCGTGTTAGCCACGAAAAAAAGCATGGTCACCTGGAACGTGCGGAATACGAATGTGGCTGCCAGGTAGTCGGTACGGTGAAACAA
>Ga0209275_10000363_pt1 | contig 17313 bp, 12 predicted proteins | sample HubBroMetageREF2_FD_188344 | JGI IMG/M metagenome (GOLD analysis project Ga0209275, IMG submission 188344) | Reference soil microbial communities from the Hubbard Brook experimental Forest, New Hampshire, USA - Hubbard Brook CCASE Soil... | ecosystem: Environmental > Terrestrial > Soil >... | reverse complement strand
CAAACGCATTTGCATTAAATAGCGCGTGGTGCTGCGCCCAAAAGTGCATCACGAAGGCGGAGCTGGGCGACGGTTCCCTCCAACACGTTAGCCAACCCAGCTCGCTGTGCACGATGTGCGTCAGCGTGTCGCGCACTGAACGGCAGCTTCCGCCCAGATCTCGCGTAAACTCCTCAGAGTTGCGACTGGAGGCCGCTTGCAACACACGATGGTTCGCCCAGCGGTCGTATTCGTAGAGTAGCTGAATATCATCTTTAGTCATTGGGGTGTTCGGCCTCTGTTTGAGCGATCTCATCTTGCCACCGAAAGTCGCTAGGACCCCAGATGCGGCAGCTCCTGCCGCCTTGCCATGCGAAGTTCCGGTAAAATCGCCGCCCCGCACGCAGGCGAAGCGTACAACCCGCGAGAGATACGCCCGAATCCAAAATTCCAGTTACAATATTGGGGACAGAATCCAAGGTGCCGTACACCATGAAAAATCGCGCATCGGTTTTTACCTTACGCCCAATCAGAGTCTTCACACTCAGCGCGCTGGCGTTGTGCGCGGCGTTGCTTCCCGCCAACCTGCGCGCACAAGCCAAGCCCGCGTCCGAAGCTGAAATCGTCGCGCGCGTGAACAACGACGTCATCACCCTCGCCGCTTATCAGAAAGCCGAACAAACACTGCGCGATGAAGTGACCCGCGATTGTGAGAGCTGCCCGCCGGAAAAGATTAACGCTCAATTTAAAGACCAACAGAAAGATTTGCTGCGCGGCATGATTGACGAGGCGCTGATCGTGCAGCGAGCCAAAGACATGAACGTCAATGTCGAATCCGACCTAAACAAACGCCTCGACGAAGTCCGCCAGCAGAACGGCCTCGCCACCCTCGAAGATCTGCAAAAAGGCGTTGAAGCTTCAGGCCTCAGTTGGGAGAATTACAAGACCACCATGCGCAACGGCCTGCTTCGGAAGGAAGTCGTGCGCCGCGAAGTCGGCTCGCACCTGGACATTACGCGCGAAGAAGTGAAGCAATATTACGATGCGCACCCGCAGGAATTCACGCTGCCGGAGCGCGTGGTGCTGTCTGAAATTTCACTTAGCACCGACGGAAAAACTCCGGAAGAAATGACTGCGGTGCGCAACAAAGTCGAAGGTCTGCGCACCAGCGTCCTCAATGGCGATGATTTCAACCAGGTCGCGCGCCTTTATTCCCAAGGCAGCACCGCGAAAGACGGCGGCTCGCTCGGCACTTTCAAAAAGGGTGAACTCGCCCCGCAGCTCGAACAAACCGTCTTCCAGATGAGCAAAGGCCAGATCAGCGACGTGATCCAGACCCGCACCGATTTCGAAATCCTGAAAGTTGATGATCACCTGCAGGCCGGCCTGCAGCCGTTCGAAAAAGTGGAACCAGACATCCACGGCGTCATCCTCGCGCAAAAAATGCAGCCCCGCATCCGCGATTACCTCGCCGAACTCCGCGAACAAAGCAACATCATCGTAAAACCCGGCTACAACGACAGCGCCCTACTCTCCGGCGCCAACGTCCCCCAACCGGATAACTCGCACATCTGATCAGAGGTGCCTCGGTCGGCAGCAAGGTCTGCCGCATACATAATCGTGTCCACGATATGCGAATTATTCCTAGCGCGCGGTGCCATGTGCGTGGACCACGTGGTCGCGCCGCACTATTCCTCGCGCAAAGCCACCAGCGGATCGACCCGCGTGGCCCGCTGTGCCGGAATGTAGCAAGCGAAAAACGCGACGCCCGCGAGCACGGCCGAAGCCGTAAGAAAAGTAGTCGGATCCGATGGCGCCACGTTAAAAAGCATCGACTGGAAAAACCGCGTCATCACCGCGGCCCCCGCCAGTCCCACAACCAATCCGATTAGCACAATCCGCATCCCCTCCACCAGCGTCATGCGCAGAATATCCAGCCGCTGCGCCCCCAGCGCCATGCGAATTCCCACTTCATGGATGCGCTGGCTGAACGCATAAGACATCACGCCGTAAATCCCAATCGCCGCGAGCAGCAACGCCACCGCCGCGAAACCCCCCAGCAACTCCAGCGCAAAGCGCCGGTCCGCCACCGACCGCGCAATAATCTGATCCATCGTGCTGACGCTGTGCACAGCCACGTTCGCGTCCATGCTTCCGACCACGTGCCGCACCGCTTCCCCCAGACGTTCCGCGTCGTCTCCTCGGCTGCGGAAAAACAGTACCGCGTTGATCGGCGCGAATTGCCCCAGCGCAACATATATATGCGGCACGCTGGGCGATTCAAAACCGTCCGATTTGATATCGCCCACCACGCCAACAATCGTCACGCCCTTCGGGCCCGGCCCAAATCCAAATTTCACCTGTTGCCCCAGCGGATCCTGCTCCGGCCAATAGCGCCGCGCCAGTGTCTGGTCAATCACCGCCACCGCCTGCGTCGAACCCGTATCCAGCGCGCTGAAATTTCGCCCGGCCATCAAAGGAACTTCCATCGTGCGAAAATAATTCGTATCGACGATAGCGATGTCCGCCACCGGATTGCGCTCGGAATTCGTCGGTTGCCCTTGAATCGTAAAAAGAGAAAAGTTCCGCCCGGAGTTCATGGGCAAAGTGTCGTTCCCGGCAATCGCGGATTCTTCCACGCCCGGCAGCGTCGCGACCCGGCGATAAATTTCCACCAGGAACGCCGCGCGCTTATCCATCGGACCATAAGGATCCATATCCGGATTATTCGGCTGCGGAATCCAGATTTGCACCGTAGCCAGATGCGTGGGATTGAATCCGGGGCGCACCTGCAGCACGCGCCAGAAGCTTCGCAGCAGCAGCCCCGCGCCCGCGAGCAAAATAATCGAGAGCGCCACCTCCGACACCACCAGAATCCGCGAAAGCCGCGAATGTCGTCTGCTCGCTCCCGACCCGCGCCCTCCTTCACGCAAATTCTCCACCTGATTGGGATGGGACGCTTGCAGTGCCGGTGCCAATCCGAACAACACTCCGGTGCCTATCGAAATCACAAATGCAAAAAACAGAACTTTGCCGCCGACGTCCACTTCATTCAACCGCGGAATATCCGCCGGTGCCAGGCTCACGATCGCATTTTTTAAGAACAGCACCGTAACCAGCGCAACAACGCCGGAAATCACCGCCAGCAGCGTGCTTTCCGTCAAAAGCTGCCGCGCCAGCCGTGTGCGGCTCGCGCCCATCGCCAACCGGATCGCAATTTCGCGCCGCCGCCCCGAAGAACGCGCCAGCAACAAATTCGCAATGTTCACGCAAGCGATTAGCAGCAGAAATCCCACCGCGCCGAAAAGTATGAATAATTCTGTCCGCTGCGGCCCCACCAAATCCTCTTGCACGGAAACCAGCCGCACCTCCCATTTCGAAGCAGCCGGATACGCCGCGGGATACTCGCGCGTGAGTTGCGCCACGTAAGCATCGAGCTGCGACTGCGCTTGCGCCACCGTCATGCCCGGCTTCAAGCGCCCAATCGCCGCGGGAATTATTCGCAGCGTCCGGTCCGCTGGCACAGGAAACGGCTGGCCGTTGAAGCCCGTCGCCAGCCACACTTCCACGTCCGTATCCAGCGTCCGCCCGGGATGACGAAACCCCGGCGGCATCACTCCCGCAATGGTGTACAAGTCGCGATCGAGCGACATTTTTCGCCCGATGATCTTTGGATCCGATCCGTAATTGCGCCGCCAGAAGCCGTCGCTGATCACCACCGGCTCCAGAAATCCCGGCAGCGAATCCTGCCGTGTGTACACGCGGCCAAGCTCAGGTTTCGCTCCCAGCAACTCAAAATAATCGGGGCTGGTGATCAATGCCTCAGCGCGCACCGTGCGCTCTCCACCGCCCACAGCCGAATTGCCAGGCGCCACCGCGGAAACTTCCTGAAAAACTCGGGAGCGTTCTTCGAAATCCCAAAGCTCCGGCGCCGACATGCCCACATCCTTATTGTTCGGCCCAGCCAAGTCGTCGAAAATGCGCACCAGCTGCTCGGGCTGCGCGAACGGCAGCGGCCGCAACAGCACGCCGTACACCACGCTGAAGATCGCGACGTTCGCGCCAATCCCCAGCGCCAGCGTCAGTACCGCAACGATCGTGAATCCGGGGGATTTCAGCAAAGTTCGCGCTGCGTAACGCAGATCCTGGAAGAAAGAGACCATCGGTCCCTCCTAGTACGCACCCCTGAAGCTGCTGTTAGTCTGAACGACACGACGCCCCTGTGGCTGTATGGACGTGCCTGGCCGCGTCATCGTTAGCAACTCGATCGCTCTGCATGCGCGCTTGACAGAAATCGCCCGCCGAATTCGAAAAGTTGACGCGAGATCCCGTACTTGCCATATCCGCCCGTGGCATGAGACGCGCACTTCAGGCGAAACTCCGGTGCCGGCCTACCGAAGTGTTCAATTTTGAACAGATTCGCCAATCGGCCCCATGCTATTCTTGCCTATGGTGTCGTCAGCCAGTCGAGCTGTATCTATCAAGGTCTCCCGCCCCCCAAAAAGAGCGAGCTCCCGAAGCCGCGTCTTCGATGTGAAGGCGTTCCTGGACTCCACTGGTCTCGGCAGAAAAGTCGCCAAATTTGCCCGCAAAGAGTCGATCTTTGCCCAGGGTGATGCCGCTAAGCACGTGATGTACATCCAAGAAGGCGGCGTGAAGCTTTCGGTGGTCAATCAGGTGGGTAAAGAAGCAGTAGTAGCCATTCTCGGTCCCGGCGATTTTTTCGGCGAAGCCTGCCTCGGAGGTCAGTCCCTATGCATGGCCACCGCCACCACCATCGCGCCCACCACCGCGCTGGTCATCGATAAAAAAGAGATGATTCGCGTCCTCCACGAAGAGCACGAATTCTCCGACCGCTTCATCGCCTATATGCTCGCGCGCAACATCCGCGTTGAAGAAGACCTCATCGACCAGCTGTTTAACTCCAGCGAAAAACGCCTCGCGCGCACTCTACTGCTGCTCGCGCGTTACGGCGCGCCGGGCGACCCGCGCAAATCACTTCCCAAGGTATCGCAGGAGACTCTGGCGGAGATGATCGGCACCACCCGCTCCCGCGTCAATTTCTTCATGAACAAGTTCCGCAATCTCGGCTTCATCCACTACACCAACCGCAAAATCCACATTGATAATTCGCTGCTGAGCGTCGTCCTGCACGACTAATTTTCATCCCGCACCAAATGGAAAGATTCTGTACGGTGGCGTACCGAAAAAATCGGGAAAGTGTGCCAAATTGAACTGTTTCGCGGGTGCCGCTTCCCGCATTCTGTCCGAATGAAAATTCACGATCTAACACCGAAACAATTAGCCGCCATTCCTTGTCCCACCTGCGGCGCTGGGATCGGAGAACGTTGCGTCCTCCATTCCGGAGGCCTACGCTCGGAGCCGCACGTGGACCGCAAACTCGCCGCCGCAGAGTCCTTCGACAAAAGTAAGAAGTAAGCGACAAGAAGTAAATCGCGCCCGCCGCAAACTGTAAAAAATCTCCCCCGCCCCCAGCCGTCCGCCTCGCCCGCAGCGCTCTAGCTTCCCCGGACAAGGCCTCTCCTAAATAACCGACCCGCAAGAGCGGGCCGCGCAGTGTGCAGTTCGGTACAGACGCACGCATCCGAAGCGCTCATGCTCTCAGCCAAGTAAAACCTCTTCAGCCAAATCTCCCCTACCACCCCCACCCTGAGCTGCAAATGCCCAGGGTGTGCGTGACGCCGCCGGACCGCCCACGCACGGCAACGAAAAGCTCCGCGCCGTTCGTACCGCTAGCCTCCTTGCACCGCCTGTGATAAAGATGTTCGTTCCACTTGCGTTATCAGCCGTATCAATCTCGGAGTTATTCTTGAGCCGTCGAAAAGTGAAAAGCACCGCCGTCACCTTGCGCGATGTCGCGCTGGAAAGCGGCGTATCTCCCGCCACCGTTTCCATCGTCCTCAATAACGCGCCGCTGTCCCGCTACATCCCGCCCACCACCAAAGATCGCATCGAACGCGCTGCTAAAAAACTTGCCTATCGCCCTAAAGTTGTTTCGCGCTTCCTCAGCGCCAAACGCAATCGGACCGTCGGCGTCATGGTCTTCGACATCACCGACCCGTATTGCACCTTAATCCTTCGCGGCATAGAGAACGCTTTGTATCAAGCCTCCTACCTGCCCATTCTCACCGACGTGCACAATCAGCGCGGTCGCTTCGAGCGCTATCTCGAAATGCTTCTCGCGCGTCCCGTCGAAGCGCTCATCGTCGTCGCCAACTGGCTCTTCGTGGATATTGATCTCCTCGCCGACGTGGAAAAACGCAACATCCCCGCGGTCATGATTGGCCGCGAGCTTCGTTCCGGCGCCGTCAGCTCCGTCATGGTAGATAACGAAGCCGGCGCGCACCTCGCCATGGAACACCTTCACTCGCTCGGCCATCGCAAGATCGCTTTCATCCGCGGTCCGAAAATGCTCGGCGATAGTTCTCCGCGCTGGCGTGGCGTGCGCGCTTTCGCTCGCTCTGTAAATCTGGAAATCGATCCCGCGTTGGTTCTGGATCTCCCCGATGCCTTCGATCCCAATTCCAGTTACGAAGGCGGCCTGAAGCTCACCGAAGAATTTCTGAAGCACAAGAAGCGTTTCACCGCGGTAATGGCTTTCGACGACATGACCGCGTTCGGCGTCATCCGCTGCCTCGCTCGCGCCGGAATGAAAGTTCCCGAAGATTGCTCCGTCATCGGCTTTGACGACGTGATTCCCGCCGGCCTTTCCGTCCCCTCGCTCACCACCGTCCGCCAGCCGATGGAAGCTCTGGGTAGCGCCGCCGTGGGAATTATTCTGGATGCGATCAACGCCGCCATCGAAGAGCGCGAATCCCCAGCCGTGCACCGGCTGCTCGCCCCCGAACTAGTAGTGCGCGAATCCACTCGCGCCGTTTCCTGGGCGTAGAATTTCGGTTTGGGTTGCGGCGCAAGCGGGGAAATCTCGCTTTATTTTGCAGCGGAGTGGCGGTTTTGCGCTTGACTTGCACGTAGCCCGCGCATAATACTTCGCTTTAATAAATTTTAATGAATCCTTTACTACCCTGTGTTTTTCCCAGGAGGTCAAGGCATCTTGCGCAAAAATCAGATCGCTCGATCGTACTTCACTAGCGCCGCAGCGGCCATAATCGCCCTCGCACTAGCACTCGCTCCCGCGCGCCTCTGCGCCGATCCGTCCGCGGAATCCAACGCGAAATTATTCCTGCACTCCGACTGGACGCTCCAATCCTCCTGCAAAATAAACGCCACGCCCGAACAAATCTCCACCACGGGTTTCAACACTACCGGCTGGCACTCCACCACCGTCCCCTCCACGGTAGTCGCCGCCCTAGTAGCCGACAAAACCTACCCCGATCCCTATTACGGAAAAAATCTCCGCGATATCCCCGGCACCGAATATCCCATCGGCAAGAATTTTTCGCTCCTGCCCATGCCGCAAGATAGTCCCTTCCGCTGCTCTTGGTGGTATCGCACCGAGTTCAAGCTCCAGGAAAATTTCGCTGGACGTAAAGTGTGGCTGCACTTCGGCGGCATCAACAACCGCGCCAACATCTGGGTCAACGGTCATAAAATCGCCGACGCGAAAGACGTCGCCGGCGCGTATCGCACCTACGAATACGAAGTTTCCGCCCAACTCGCGTCAGGCCAATCAAACTCATTAGCCGTCGAAACCTTCGCCCAAACCGAAAAAGATCTCGGCATCAACTGGGTTGACTGGAATCCCGCGCCCGCCGATAAAGACATGGGTCTCTGGCGCCCGGTTTACCTCGAAGCGAGCGGGCCCGTTGCCATCCGCTACCCGCAGGTGATCACTCACTTTCCAACCACTTCGCTAGCGCAAGCGAATCTCGGCATTGAAGCCGAACTCCACAACGCGACAGCAGAAGAAGTCACAGGAACTCTCGAAGCCCAGTTCGACGACGTCGAGCTGAAACAGACCCTCATGCTGAAGCCAAATGAGACCCGCACCGCCCGCTTTCTTTCCGACACCTTTCCCCAACTCCAAATCAAGAATCCCAAACTCTGGTGGCCCTACGGCATGGGCGCGCAAGATATGCACGAACTTTCCCTGCGCTTCAAGGTAGCCAATCAAGAATCCGACTCCCAAACCCTCAAATTTGGCATCCGCGAAATCACCGCCGCGCTGAATTCCACCGGCGCTCTGCAGTTTTCCATCAACCAAAAAAATATATTAATCCGCGGCGGCGGCTGGTCGCCCGATATGCTCCTGCGCCAGGATATGGACCGCCTCGAAAACGAATTCCGCTACGTCCGCGATATGAACCTGAACACCATCCGCCTGGAAGGGAAGCTCGAAACCGACGATTTCTACAATCTCGCCGACCAGCGCGGCGTCCTCATCATGGCCGGCTGGTGCTGCTGCGACATCTGGGAACAGTGGAAGCACTGGCAAGGGGAAACTTTGGAAGTTGCCACCGCCTCGCTGCACTCCCAAATCATGCGCATGCGCAGCCATCCGAGCATGCTCGTCTGGCTCAATGGCAGCGATAATCCTCCGCCAGCAAACGTCGAATCCGCCTACATAAGAGTCCTCAAAGAAACCTCGTGGCCCAATCCTTATATATCCTCCGCCTCTGCCACGCCCACCACCGTCACCGGCCCCTCCGGCGTGAAGATGACCGGCCCATACGATTACGTCCCGCCCGATTACTGGCTGATTGACACCAATAAATACGGCGGCGCCTTCGGATTCAACATGGAAACCAGCCCCGGCCCCGCGCCTTCGCTCGAAAGCTGCCTGAAGCAATTCATTCCTGCCGATCACATGTGGCCGCAGGATTCTTTCTGGAATTTTCACGCGGGCTCCGAAGGCTTCAAGGACCTCACGCACTTCAATAGCGCGATGGACGCGATCTACGGCGCGCCCGCCGGCCTCGACGACTATCTGGTGAAATCGCAAGCCATGGCCTACGAAGGCGAACGCGCCATGTTCGAGGCGTACTCTCGCAACAAGTACGCCACCACGGGTATCATTCAGTGGATGCTCAACAACGCTTGGCCTTCCACCATCTGGCACCTCTTCGATTATTACCTGCAGCCGGCCGGGGGATATTTCGGCACCAAAAAAGCCTGCGAGCCGCTTCACGTGCAATATTCCTACGACGACAACAGCATCGCCATCGTCAACAGCCGCTACGAAAAAGCCGCAGGCCTCACCGTCAGCGCGAAACTCTACGATGCTTCATTACACGAACGATTTTCCAAGCAGGCACAAGTTGACGTGGCCGCCGACGGCGTTCAGAAAGCTTTCACGCTCCCCGCCGAATCTTTTAGCCCCGCGTCTCCCGCGTATTTCGTCCAGTTGCAGCTGCAATCGAGCGACGGAAAGATCGTCAGCCAGAATTTCTATTGGCTCTCGGCCAAAAAGAACACCTACGAATGGGCCAAGACCACCTACCGCTTCACGCCCGTATCGTCCTACGAAGATTTAACCGCTCTGCAATCGCTCGCAAAAGTTACCGTGGACGTCACCGCCAGCATGTTGCCCGGCCCCGACGGCCCCGTCGCGCATGTGCTCGTAAAAAATCCCAGCGACCATCTCGCTTTCCAGATTCGCCTGGGAATTCACAAGAGCGGCCGGTCCGAAGAAATTCTCCCGGTATTTTGGGACGACAATTACATTGAACTGATGCCCGGCGAATCTCGCGAACTCACCGCGCGCTATCTTCCTTCCACTTCCGTATTCGGTGGTTCCGAGCTCACCGTCTCCGGATGGAACATCGCGCCCGCCAGCATCCCTCTCAAAGAAGCGCGCGGCGTCCCCGCGTCATCCACAGGAGCAGGGCACTGATGTCCAGCGAGCAGGACGGGCCATTGACCATTCCCCCAACGCAATTTCCGAATCACATGCTGCGCGAAATTTACGAGCAGCCGCAGGCCATTCGCGAAACCATCCGCCAGAATGTAGCGGAAGACGTGATTTTTTCGAACTCGCTCCAGCCCATCGAAAAAGCTCTCTTCGCCTTCAAGAAAATTATCATCGCCGCCAGCGGCTCCAGCCGCAACGCCGGCCTCGCCGGCGAAATCATGATGGAAGACCTGGCAGGCGTCGCCGTGGACGTGGAATACGCCAGCGAATATTGCTACCGCTCCACGCATTCAGGCACCGATCCAATCGTAGTCGTCATCACCCAGTCCGGCGAAACCGCGGACACCACCGCCGCGCAACGCGAAGCGCTCAATCGCGGCGCGAAGACCGTCGCGATTTCCAACGTCGCCGATTCCACCATCTCCCGCGAAGCCAGCGCTAACCTGCAAACCTGCGCCGGCCTGGAAAAAGCCATCCCAGCGACAAAAAGTTTCACCTCGCAGCTCACCATGCTCTATCTCCTCGCGCTGTTCCTCGCCCGCCAGCGCGGCCGCATGACCGCCGAAGTCACCCGCACGCACCTGAATTTCCTGGCCGAACTGCCCCGGCAAATCGAAAAATTCCTGCCATCGTGGGACGCGCAAGCTTCCGGCTGCGCCCGCGCTTTCCAGCAAGCCAGCAAGTTCATGTTCCTCGGCCGCGGCGTGCATTACGCCATCGCCCGCGAAGGCGCGCTCAAGCTCAAGGAAATTTCCTACGTGCAGGCTGAAGGCCTCCCGGCCGGCGAGCTGCGCCACGGCTCGAACGCTCTAGTGGATGAAAATCTCGTGGTCATCGTGCTCGCCACGCGCGACGTTGCCGACCCCGATTCCGTCTTGCGCTACCAAAAAACCGTCGGGGTCCTCGAGTACGTCAAAAGCCGCGGCGGAAAATCCATCGCCATCGCCACCGAAGGCGATCGTGAAGTCACCACCGTAGCCGATCGCTCCATTTTCGTCCCCCCAGCCACCGAACTCCTCCTGCCAGTTCTGGAAGTAGTCCCCCTGCAGCTCTTCGCCTATCACTACGCCGTCCTAAACGGCTGCGACGTGGACCGCCCCAGAAATCTAGTAAAATCCGTGATCACCGAATGAACCCTCGCGCCATTGAGGTCGCCCTTGATTTGGCGTTTGCCGTTGTTTTTGAATTTGTAGCGGCCACCTTTAGCTGGGCGCCTTTGACGTTGACTTTGCTTTGGTAGCGGCGCACTTTAGTGCGCCATTGCTCGTGCGGCGATCACCGATGGCGCCCTGAAAAACGCGCCTACAATAACTGCGACGAGCCACGCACCAACAAAAGGACCAATGGCCAACGAACCCGCCGTAAAACTCCGCCGCGTCCTAACCCTTTGGGACCTGATCATCATCGGCATCGTGATCATCCAACCCATCGCCCCCATGGGCATCTACGGCGTCATCAGCAACGCAGCCCGCGGCCACGTCGTCACAACCATTCTCATCGCCATGGTCGCGATGCTCTTCACCGCCATCAGTTACGGAAAAATGGCTCGCGCGTATCCCTCCGCCGGTTCCGCTTATACCTACGTGGGCCAGGAACTCAATCCCGCCCTCGGCTACGTTACTGGCTGGGCCATCGTGATGGATTACATCCTGAATCCGCTCATCTGCACCATCATTTGCAGCAAGCTCACGCAAAATATTCTCCCGTCCATTCCGATTCTCGTTCTCGCGATTTTTTACGCTGGCGTTTTCACCTTGCTCAATCTTCGAGGCATCAAAACCTCCGCACGCATCAATGACGTGATGGCTGGCGGCATGAGCATCGTAGTCGTGATCTTCTTTGCCTTCGTGATCCGTTTTCTCTGGAACATGCATGCCTACGGCGCCGGATTTTTCACACACCCTTTCTACGATCCGGCCACGTTCAGCTTCGGCGGGATTTTCCGCGGCACTTCGATCGCCGTCCTCACCTATATCGGTTTCGACGCCATCTCCACTTTTTCCGAAGAAGTCGAAAATCCCCGCCGCAATATCATGCTGGCCACCGTTCTGGTCTGCCTCATCACCGGGGTTCTCGCCTCGCTCGAGGTTTACGCCGCGCAGCTCGTCTGGGGTTCCACCCCGTTCGCGCCCGACAAAGTCGAGTCTGCCTTTCCCCTCGTCGCGCAAACCGCCGGCGGATTTTTCCTTTTCCAGCTTCTGAATTTCACGATTTTGATCGCCAACATCGGCTCCGGCCTCGGCTCGCAACTCGGAGCGGCTCGCCTGCTCTACGGAATGGGCCGTAGCAATGGAATTCCGAAGAAGTTTTTTGGCGCCATTGATCCCAAAAGCCGCGTCCCGCGCAACAACGTGATTTTCGTTGGAGTGATCGCCCTTCTGGGTGCGATTCTCATGAAGTACGACTACGGAGAGGGTGCCGAGCTTCTGAATTTCGGCGCCTTGCTGGCTTTCATGGGTGTCAACGTCGCCGCGCTGGTCCGCTATTACATTCGCGCCGAAAAACGGAGCATCCTCAATCTCCTCTCACCTCTGCTCGGGTTCCTGATCTGCACGTTCATCTGGATCAACCTCAGCTCGAAAGCCCTGAAGTTAGGCGCTGTCTGGATGGTCATTGGCATTACCTATGGCGCGATAAAAACCGGCGGCTTTCAGGCCGAGCTGGTCAACTTCGACATCCCTTCCGACGAATCCTGATTTTTTCCGAGCCACAGCCTTTGCTTCTCACGATCTACCGAGCAGTTTCCTCCTCATCTGACGTTCGACTTACTCCCCGCTAATCCTTTCGCCCAAATCGGACGATTATTCCGACAGAGGCCTCCGCAAGCTCTTGCCGTGTCCGCCTCCCATGCTCAATGCTTTCGAGAGTGGCGTCGCGGTACACGGCTGCTTCATACGACGCGCCGCTCAATCCGGAAATCGTCGCCGGGCTAGGTGTGGAAGATCTTTTGCCGGACTGGCGCGCGGAAGCTCGCAACGCCGCGCAGGAGATGGTGGTGCCCCCTGGCTAATACCGACCGCCCCAGAATTCTCTGCGTGGACGACGACCCGAACGTCCGGGAAGGACTCGCGCGCACTCTGCGCGGCCACTACGTCGTCGAAACGGCCAACGAAGGAACAGTCGCCGTCGAAATGCTCAGGACCGCCGAGCCCGTCGCCGTGATCATGTCCGACCAACGCATGCCGCAAATGACCGGCACACAATTCCTCGCTCACGCCCGCGCCGTCGCTCCGTCCAGCGTGCGCGTCCTGCTCACCGGTCAGACCGACATGGAATCAGCGATAGACGCCGTAAACAAAGGCAACATTTTTCGCTTCCTCACCAAGCCTTGCTCCAGCGATCTGTTGCTCGCTGCCCTGGATTCCTGTTGCCAGCAATATCTTCTCGTCACCTCTGAAAAAGTTCTGCTCGAACCAACTCTGCGCGGCAGCAGCAAAGCGCTCGTGGATATTCTCTGCCTCGCTAATCCGCTAGCCTTCGGTCGCGCCACGCGCGTCCGCAAGATCGTCGAAGAACTGATCAACCATTTCCAGATTCGCGAACGCTGGCCCGTCGAAGTCGCCGCCATGCTCTTGCAAATCGGCTGCTTCACGCTCCCTCCTGCGACCGTCGACAAACTTTACAAAGGCGAACTCCTCACTGGCCCCGAAAAAGTGATGGTGGATCGCATGCCCACCGTCGTCGAAAAATGCCTTTCCAATATTCCGCGCAGGGACGCCGTTGTCACCATCCTGCGTCGCGCCGTCTGCCAATTCGCTCATCCCAAACAACGCAACGGCATCGCCATCGTGGGCGAACTTCCCTGGGGCGCTCGCGCCCTGAAAAGTGCTCTCGATTTTGATTCGCTTGAGGCCGGCGGAAATCCTGCGGAGCAGCCCATGGCCGTGATGCTCGGTCGCGAAGGCTGGTACGACCCGCAACGACTCGAAGCCTTCGCAGGAATGCGCGGGATTTCTCAAGAAAAAGCGCTGATGCTGGAACGCATGGTGAAAGACGTAACCGTCGGCATGACTTTCGGTGAAGATCTGAAATCTGGCAAAGGCCTGCTGCTGATCGAGCGCGGCCAGGAAGTCACGGCCGCGCTGCTTGAACGTATGCGCAATTTTCCGCCGAGCTGGCCATCCGCGAACCAGCCCGGATGCTGCTTCCCAACCCAGCCCTGGTCGCAGCCAAGGAACCATTGCCAGTCGCCAAGGATCCAGCCCCAGCGATCTCTCGCGCATAATACGCAGCAGGCCGTGCCGATGGCTCTTAATTTGCTTTTGAATTTGTAGCTGCCGTCCCGCCTCCGCGGGACGGGCGCCTGCGACGTTGAATTTGCCTGGGTTTTCGAATGTGGGGGTATAAACGCCACTCCACCGATCGCTGATTCCCGCAACCTACTCCGCATCCTGCGTAACAATATGCACATCCACCGCTGGCGCATCATTCAAAAATCGGTTAATCGCGTTCATATACAAAAGTTTCCGCCACCCTTCCGTCGCCGAGCGCCCGAAAATCACATGGGTAATATGTTTCTCCCGCACAAATTGCGCCATCGCGTCCGCCACATTATGTCCCTTCAACCGCACCGGCTTCGCTCCCAAATTTTCCGCAAACTGCAAATTAGACGCCAGCGTTTTGGACTCCTCCTCCTCGATTTGACTGTCCAAATCCACATGCACCGCGTATAGCTCCGCATCCATCCGCCGCGCCATGCGTGCCGCCCTTGCGACCAGATATTGCGCCTTCGGATTTTCGCTGATGCATACCGCCAACCGCTCGCGCACCGCCCACGCTTCCTGTATATCTTTCTCCACCATGTAAGATTCCAGGCTGCGGTCCACCTGTTCCGCCACCTGCCGCAGCGCCAGTTCCCGCAGCGCGATCAAATTGCCGCGCCGGAAAAAATTCTTCAGCGCCTGCTCCACTTTTTCTTTTCCATACACGTCGCCGCGCCGCATCCGGTTCTGCAGTGCTTCCGGCGTCAAGTCCACCATTACTGTTTCATCCGATACTTGCAGCACCCAGTCCGGCACCGTCTCGCGCACCACCACTCCGGTAATCGCGCGCACCGTCGGAGCAATGCTTTCGATGTGTTGAATATTCACCGTCGAGATCACATCAATATTCGCGTCCAGCAATTCCAGCACATCTTCATAGCGCTTGCGATGCCGGCTCCCGGGAATATTCGTGTGCGCCAGCTCGTCCACCAGCACCACCCGCGGTTTCCGCGCCAGAATCGCGTCCATGTCCATCTCCGCGAAGAGCGTGCCTTTGTAATCAATCATCCGCCGCGGAATCGTCTCCAGTTGTGACGAAAGTTCCGCGATCCCTTTTCTTCCGTGCGTTTCCACCACGCCAATCACCACGTCTTCGCCGCGGCTGTGCCGCCGGATGGCCTCGCTCAGCATGCTGAACGTCTTACCCACTCCGGGCGCATATCCCAGGAATAGTTTCAGCGCGCCTTTTGTTTTTTCGGCGGGCTTCGCCGCGGCCAGCCACTGCTCGGGAGTCTTTGGCATCGGAGTATTCTCTTCTACGAACGCTGTGAAAGCTACGTTAGAATGGCAACGTGCGCGTGCACTGGTTCACTCGATTCCTGCGATTTCTGGCTGCATTCGCCGTGGTGCTGGGCATTTCCCTCGTATATCGTCATCTGCTAATCGTCAATCCCACCACCGTTGCGCTCACTTTTCTGCTCGCCATTTTAGCCGTTTCCACCGTATGGGGCATCGCCGTTTCTGTGTTCATGTCCGTAGTCGCAATGCTCGCGTTCAACTATTATTTCCTGCCGCCCATCGGCCGCTTCACTGTCGCCGACCCCCAGAATTGGGTCGCGCTCTTCGCTTTCCTGGTCGTCTCCGTGCTGGCCAGCAGTCTTTCCACTCGCGCCCGCCAGAAAGCCGAAGACGCCTCGCAGCGCCGCCGCGAAATCGAAAAACTCTACGCTTTCAGCCAGGGCCTGCTCGAATCCGGCAACGTAATCCAATTGCTCAACCGCATTCCTTCGCAGATCGTGGACATTTTCGAAGTCGGCGCCGCCGCCCTGCTGCTCTCCGAAAAACAAAAAATCTACCGCTCCGGTCCGGTCGTCGCTAAACTCGATCTTGAAAGCCTTAACACCATCGTCCTGCGCGAAGAGCCCGTGCTGGACGCTCCCAACAGCCTCTCCTTCGTCCCGGTGCGCCTTGGCGGCCGTTCCATCGGCAGCTTGGGCATTTCCGGCTCGATGCTCTCGCGCCAGACCCTCGAAGCCATCGGCACGCTCGTCGCCGTCGCCATCGAACGCGCCCGCGCTATCGAACAACTCGGCCTCACCGAAGCCGCCCGCGAAGGCGAACGCCTGCGCACCGCGCTCCTCGATTCCGTCACCCACGCACTGCGCACCCCGCTCACTTCCATCAAAGCATCCGTCACGAATTTGCTCTCCAACTCCAGCGTCACCGACCGCCAGCGCCAGGAACTTCTCACCATCATCAACGAAGAAACCGATCGCCTAAACCGCCTCGTCGGCGAAGCCGGTGAAATGGCGCGTCTGGATGCCGGCGAGGTCGAACTCGAACTGGAACCGCGCCCCATTGAGGACGTCATCGCCGCCGCGCTCAGCAAGTGCCCGGCCCTGGGGGATCGCGTCGTGAATGTAAACGTGCAACCGAATTTGCCGCGCGTTCGCGTGGATCTTTCCCGCGCCCGCGAAGCTCTCGTCCATCTGCTCGAAAACGCCAATCAATATTCGCCCGCGGCGCAGCCTATCACCATCACTGCGGAACTGGCCGGCGAATTCGTCGTGACCAGCGTCGCCGATCGCGGCGCCGGCATTGACGATCTCGAGCAAAGCCTCATTTTCGAAAAATTCTATCGCGGCAAGGACCAGCGCTATCTGGTGCAGGGCACCGGCATGGGCCTGCCCATCGCCAAAGCCATCATCGAAGCCCACGGAGGCACCATGAGCCTCACCAGCCAGCGCGGACAAGGCTCCGTTTTTTCCTTCACGCTGCCCGTCGAACGCGGCAGGACCAGAGAATGACGAACGCCGCCACAATTCTGGTAGTGGACGACGAGCCGCAAATTCGCCGCGTCATGCTCACGACTCTCGCGTCGCAGGGCTACTCGGTCGTCGAAGTGCGCAGCGGCGAAGAAGCGCTCGAAAAAGTCCGCGATATGCGCCTGGATCTCATTTTGCTCGACGTGAACTTACCCGGAATTTCCGGACTCGAAACCTGCCGCGAAATCCGCACCACCTGCGATGCGCCCATCATCATGCTCACCGTGCGCAATACCGAACGCGACAAGGTCCAAGCTCTCGATGCTGGCGCCGATGACTACGTCGTAAAACCCTTCGGCGTCGAGGAACTCATGGCGCGCATCCGTGCCGCTCTGCGCCGAGCCGCGCCCAGCGACGCCACTCCGCCCTTCATCTCCGACGATCTGAAAATTGACTTCGAGAAGCGCACCGTCATGGTGCACGACAATCCCGTCCGCCTCACGCCGAAAGAATTCGAACTCCTCCGCCAGCTCGT
>Ga0209275_10000361_pt1 | contig 17337 bp, 16 predicted proteins | sample HubBroMetageREF2_FD_188344 | JGI IMG/M metagenome (GOLD analysis project Ga0209275, IMG submission 188344) | Reference soil microbial communities from the Hubbard Brook experimental Forest, New Hampshire, USA - Hubbard Brook CCASE Soil... | ecosystem: Environmental > Terrestrial > Soil >... | reverse complement strand
CAAATGTTTAGTACTCATCAATTGTCGCGTAGGAGGAATTCTCAATGTCGACGTTGCTACACATCGATTCCAGCCCACTCTACGGGCGGTCAGTCTCTCGCGAGCTAACCGCTGCGTTCGTCAGCCGATGGAAGGCTTCGCACCCGGATGGAAGGGTGATTGACCGCGACCTCAACAAAACCGCAATGCCGCCAGTCAATGCGGAATGGGTCGGTGCCGTCTACACGCCGGAACAGGCCCGCACTCCCCAGCAGAAGGAATTGCTCTCGCTCTCCGATTCCCTGCTCGCCGAATTGGAGCAGGCCGATGAGTATGTTATCGGAGTGCCGATGCATAACTTTGGTGTACCCTCTGTGCTCAAGCTATGGATCGACCAGATTGCACGAGTCGGCAGGACCTTCTCCTACGGGGAAGGAGGGCCGAAGGGCCTGATTACCGGCAAGAAGGCGACCTTCATCATCGCAACGGGCGGGATCTACGACGCCCAGACGCAGATGGCGTCGTATAATTTCGTCGAGCCGTATTTGCGGTCCGTATTTGGTTTTCTTGGCGTGACGGACGCGACTTTCCTCACCGCAGGGGGGACCAGAGTGCTGAACCAGGGGCATGACCGGGCCGCGTTCCTGGCACCACACCTTCAGACCGTGCAAACGCACGCGCAGACCTTCTAGAGAGGACACTCATGAAAATTACCTCCATTGTTGCTCGCTATCTACTAGGCCTTATGTTTACGGTCTTTGGGTTGAATGGATTTCTCAACTTCATCCACCAGCCGCCCCCGGCGAATCCTGTGGCACTCCAGTTCTTTATCGCCGTCAGCGGGTCGCATTTTGCCGCATTCTTCTTCGCGATTCAATTGCTCGGTGGGCTGCTTTTGCTTTCCGGCTACTTCGTGCCACTTGCGCTGACCGCGTTGGCGGCGGAGCTCTACAACATCCTCGCGTTCCATTTAACGATGGCGCCGGCGAGCATTGCTCCCGCGTTGGTCGCTTGCGTGTTGTGGATACTGGTCTACCTTCAGTACCGCGAAAGCTTCAAGGGCATCTTCAGCGCGAAGCTTACTCAGCCGGTGGCTGCGAGGTGATCGGGACTGCGGAAACCTGCTTTGGGTAAGGGATCTCGATGCGGAAGCCGGCAATGAATAGAATTGGGGCAGTTCCGTCTGTCCCAATTTTGCGGCCGAATGGGAATCTCCAAACGTAAAATTGAGCAGGACGCGGCTTCCCGCCGCGTCCTTTCATCGTCTAAAATCGCAGCCGACTTCGGAGGGACTAAATGAAGCCTGCCGCGACCTGCCTGGCCCCTCTTGTCCTTTCCCTTGTTTCTCTTGGCACCGCCCAAGTCACCACCTCGCAATACGACAACGCGCGCACCGGTGCCACGCTCAACGAGAAGATTCTCACTCCGCAGAACGTCAATGCCCAGCGGTTCGGCAAGCTCGGCGCATTCAAAGTCGATGGCCCCGTTTACGCTCAACCTCTTTTCGTGCCCAACGTCGAAGTTCCGGGCAAAGGCACGCACGACGTTCTCTATGTCGCCACCGAGCACGATAGCGTCTACGCCTTCGACGCCGATCATCCCGGCAGCCTTCCCTTATGGCAAGTCAGCTTTCTCGACAAGGCGCGCGGCACGGTTCCTCTGTCAGAAGACATGGTGCAATGCCCATTTATTCGGCCGGAAGTCGGCATCACCTCTACGCCCGTCATTGACATCAAGACTGGAACACTCTACGTGCTCGCCCGCACCACCATCCGCCACACGGTCGGCGACAACGAATACTTTCAGCATCTCCACGCGTTGGCCATTACTACAGGTGTCGAAAAATTCGGCGGCCCCAAACTGATCACGGCATCGGTGCCAGGCCGGGGCGCGGGCAGATCCGGCCGTCAGGTCGATTTCGATTCTCTCCACGAAAATCCGCGCGCCGCCCTCACCCTCGCCAACAACGATGTCTATCTGACCTGGGCTTCCTCCTGCGATGTCGATCCCTACCACGGCTGGGTCATAGCCTACGATCCGCAAACGCTCACGCAGAAGGCCGTGCTCAACGTCAATCCCGATGGAAGCGAAGGCGGAATCTGGCTCAGCGATACCGGCCCCGCCGTCGATTCCGAAGGCAATCTTTACGTGCCAACCGGCAATGGCACCTTCGACGCCACCAGCGGAGGCCGCGACTACGGCGATTCCGTTCTCAAGCTCGACGGCTCATCCCTCGCCGTCCGCGACTACTTTACCCCGTTCGACCAAGCCGACATCCTCGCAGGTGATTCCGACGTCGGCTCCAGCGGTCCCACGCTGCTCCCCGATCAACCCGGAGCGCATCGTCATCTTCTGCTCCAACCCACCAAGCACTCCGTGCTCTATGTGATTGATCGCGACCAAATGGGAAAATTTCACGCTGAGAGCGACGCCATCCCCCAGCGGATTCGCATGGCCGGCGAAGGCTTCGGCGCCATGGCCTACTGGAACGGCCACGCCTACTTCGCAGCGAGCGATGACGTCCTGCGCGACTACGCCATCCAGAACGGTCAACTCACCTTGAATGCGTCGTCTGCCATGAAGTTCGCGAATCCAGTCGCGACGCCGACAGTTTCTTCCAACGGCAACAAGAACGCTATCGTCTGGGCCATCGCAACCAAGATCTGGAACGGCCCTGACACGACACCCGCCGTCCTCTACGCCTTCGACGCAACCAGGCTGGGACAGCCGATCTACACCTCCGAACGGAACAGCCAGCGCGACCGCGCCGCCATGGCCGCGCGTTTCGTCATCCCGGTCGTGGTGAACGGGCGCGTCTATTTCGGCACCAGAAGCGAAGTCGAGGTGTATGGGCTGCTGAAATAACTGCTCTTGACGTGTAGTACCTTTCGGCACGTTGCCCGTATACACATCTGTTTCCTGGTCACGAGTTTGCGCTTGCGTGGGAGTTCCAGGTTTGTGACCTTCAGAGAAAATGGCGGAATGGAAGCACGACGCTGCCGTTACCACGAACCTCTACACTGCGCGATTGATCGGGCAGAATCGGCCGATGCGGAGATTGAGATGACCTGGCGCAAAGCATTTCCGGCCATTTGCGACTACGGGACCGTAGCTGCAGAAAACCGATTGAGTAAGTGCGGTGGAAGTTCCTCAGGGCTTTGCGGGCAGCGGCTGCCAGAGCTCAATCTTATTCCCATCCGAATCATAGATCCAGGCAAAGCGACCGTAGGATTCATCCATTCGTTTGGCGTCAATCTTTACTCCCTCTTGTTTTAAGCGGTCGAGCAAAGCATCCATATCGTCCACGATGTAGTTGATCATGAACGGTGCGGGGCTGGGATCGAAATACTTAGTGGAGGCGGGAAAAACAGTCCAAACGGTAACCTGTTCCTTTTGCGGGTCGTCGTGTTCGCGCCACGGAAGCATCACGCCTTCGCCTTTGTCAGCGAGTCCAAGATGCTTCGCATACCATTCGCGCATCTGATCAGGATTAGCGGATTTGAAGAAGACACCGCCGATTCCGATGATGCGCCCGCGCTGCTCCATTTTGACGGGCGGCTTCGACTTTTCAGGTTGCGGAGATTTCACTTCCTGTCCTCCTGTTGAGCGGGCCGAGATGAGCAACAGCGACCCGAGCGCAATTGTGCTCCAGGGTATTCCTTGCATGCGTGGATTATACAAGTTTCGATTCGAATGGATAAAAACGGTTCGCTCAGGGTTCGCCGACAACGTTTGCCGCGATTCACCCTTTCTAGATCGCGCATGACGTCTCGAACTGGCCGGGTGCCAAAAAACAGCAAGGAGCGGGGCACACGGCCGGCTATGCCATCAGCACGGCCAAGTCAATCAGTATGGCGACGGTCACAATGTCAAAGAGCACATGCAGCGTATTCGGCCGGATGCCGTTGCGCTCCGGGAGAAAGGCATGTGTGGCTGCGTACATCGTTCGGTAGCGAGCCGCCCGCTGTGGATCCGGGCGAAGGAGATACGGCATCCACCAGGCCTTGAACGAACCGTAGCATGCAAGTCCGTAGGTGATCCACAACCACCAAAAGACCCAGCCGGGATAGACTCTGCCAAAGTAAAAGGCGGTGGCAGCAAGTCCGATCGCAAACGGAGTGAAATTGATCAACGTGGTGACGAGAAGTTTGCCGGTCGCGAACTCCACCCTGACGCCTTTTACGTTGTTGAGCGTTCCAAGAGGAATCCAATTGTGGAGCGCCACGAATAGCACGACAAAACACTGAAGCGCGAGCAGTGCGACCAGAGCCGTGGAATGCATAAGCCTCCGCATTATACGGCCGTTCTCTTTCTTAACTCGCGAGGCGCATCGGCCAGGATGACTGCCGGGCTATGGTTGCAGGCGGTAGCTATCGCCCAGTTTTCCCGCTGCCTGCAGGTGTTTTCGCGCTCTCACCAGCTCAGCGATCTGCCGGATGTGTCCCAGATCGTGCATGGTCCACTCATGCAGCATTTGTTGCAGGGTGATTTCGCCGGCCTCCGGGTGCCTGGCGCGGCGTTCCCCGGCGCTTCGCGGCAAGGTCCGCAGATACTGCACGTTGGTCTCGCGTTGCTCTGCAAAATGGTCGAAGGCGTCTTTCGCAATGGCATTGCGGTACAACTCCAGGTACATCTGCGCATCATCCGGCTCGAACTCCGGCAGTTCCTCACTCACGAACCGGTCCACGCGGGTTCGATAGCAGTGGCCCTCGGAATGGGAAAGATGCGCGAGCACTTCCGCTACCGAAAAGCGGTCGGGGGCGGGCTTCCATTCGGTATCCTCGACCGCCAGGTCGCACATCAATCCGCGCAGGATCGCGGGAGTCGCTTCCAACTGGTCGAGGCAGTCTAACTTCAATTCTTGCATCATGCGATCCATCCTACGATGTTCTCCCCGCCGTCTACATGCAGCGTATTGCCAGTGAGCCAATAGGTGGCCGGATGGAATGCTAAACTCTTCTGGATCCGCCGCGCGAAAGGAACGGACAAGACAAATGGAACCTGAAACTCTTACTCCTGTTGAGCGATTGCAACTCATCAACCAGTTTCGCATTTTGGAGAAGCTGTATCCGGAACAAGCCGAGGACTATGAGGAAAGTCGGGATATCATTGCGAACGGATACACAATCCAGTATGGGGAAGTCTTCAGCGAGGTTTTCGAGGAAATGAGCATGGATGAGTGCAAGTACGTGTTCGACGTGCTTGACTTGCACCGCACCCTTATAAACAGCTATCAGGCTCTTTCAGATAAGAAAGGCCTGACGCCAGAGGATGTCCGTTTTCGTGGGTTCGATGGCAACAATGAAACTAAGCGATATGCCTTTGCGGTACATCTACAGAAACTAGGGAAGTGGCAGGAAACGCTCACAGGCGGTCTAAACAGTCATTCTCAGTCGACAATGTCGCGCTATCTTCTCATGCTTGAGAGATTTGAGCCAATCAAACAAGAGATACTGGCGGGCCTCGCAGGAAATTGGTTGTTGTCGGCAGAGCAAATTCGGGAGGTAATCGGGTAGGCGTAGCAGGCCGCCCGGCGAGTGGCCCACTCAAGCCGTCTTTTTGGCATGAGTGGGGCAGTTCCGGGCAGAAGGTGGGGAAGTGAGTCTGCCTGGACCCGTGAAATCGCTTCAGTTCCCGGAGCACAAGCCAGCTTACGCATGAAAACATCCCCACTCAAGCCAAAGGACGGCTTGAGTGGGGCACCTGCGCTCGCCTCCGTTCTCTGGATGCTAACCTGCAGGATTATCCAGCTCAAAAAAGTGGCAGGAGTGGCATAATGTTTCCGCCGTCTGAGCCGATAGAGTTTTAAGCGGTCAAGGATTCATGCGGAGCGGAAGCAAGGGAGGGTTCCCGTGACTGTATGTGTGGCCGCAATGTGCGCTGCAAATATTCTAATCGGGGCGTCAGACCGTATGTTAACCGCAGGCGACGTCGAGTTTGAGCCTGACACGGCGAAGATTTATAACCTATCTAACTCAGCGGTGGCTATGATTGCGGGCGAGGCATCGTTACAGATCGAGATTTTACAAAGCCTTTATAGATTTGTCGGAGAGCGCATTAAAGCAAAACCACAAGAATGGGTTCCATTAAACGACCTCGCCAATGAGTACCAAGGTATCTATCAAGCTATTAAGTCGCGCAAAGCCGAGGCCCGAGTTTTGAGGCCCATTGGGTTGACCCTCGATACATTCATAACACGACAGCGAGAAATGTCCGCCTCTATCGTGGCCGATCTTACCAAGGAAATCATCAATTTCGATATGCCCGCGATTGAGGCTATCGTCTCCGGCGTCGACGATACCGGGGCGCACATTTATGTGGTCAACAACACTGAAGTTACGTGTCGGGATGCGATTGGTTTCGCTGCTATTGGTGCTGGATATTGGCACGCCAATTCACAGTTTATGTTTGCAGGGCACAATCGGAACCGCCCTCTTCCAGAGACACTGTTGCTTACATATGCGGCCAAGAGAAGAGCAGAAGTGGCACCGGGCGTAGGAGCGGGCACTGATATGTTCTCAGTCGGTCCCGGTCCGGGAACCTACGGTCCCATTTTGAAAGAGATTATTGACGACGTAGACAAAATTTACAAACGTACTCGCGCTAGAGCCGCACAATCAATAAAGAAGTCGAACCAGGAGGTAAACAAGTATGTTGAACAACTCGGAACACAAGCTGCCGCTCAAGAACAGAGAACTCCTACACCAAACCCCACAGAGAAAACCAATGGGGCAGAATCTACCGGAGAAGAAGGTACTGGAACAGCCAAGCCTAATTAGGCCGTCAAAGGCTCGGAAGTCGGGGGGGCCGTCGTAAACATATGACGCCTCCCGGCGCTCCCGATTCGACTCCCTTCTTTGGATGTTAAGCTGGTCGAGGAAACTCGTGCGAACCTGCCTCTGCCCTTGTTTCCCGATCCGCCCCTCCTCTGGAACGCGATGTTTTTTTGTCGGCAGTACAGCATCCTCCTTATCTCCTGCCGCATCTAAACCTTGACAACGATTCACTCAGGTCTTAGGATGGGATCGTTCGTAATCATACATCTACTGATTACACAGGACTTATCTAGTTTAGGAGGAGCCAGTTATGGCCAAAATTATTGGAATTGACTTGGGAACCACCAACTCTTGCGTCGCCGTCATGGAAGGCGGCGAGCCGAAGGTGATCCCCAATGAAGAAGGTGGGCGGACTACCCCGTCGGTGGTTGGATTTACCAAGACCGGCGAGCGGTTGGTCGGGCAGGTGGCCAAGCGGCAGGCCATTACCAATCCGGAGAATACGGTTTATTCGATCAAGCGGTTTATGGGACGCCGCTACGACGAAGTGACCGAAGAGATCAAGATGGTGCCCTACAAAGTCGTGAAGCAGGGCGATGGCGTCGCGGTACTGGCGCAGGGGAAGGAATACACGCCTCCGCAGGTTTCCGCAATGATTCTGCAGAAGCTGAAGAAGGCGGCGGAAGATTACCTCGGCGAGAAGGTTACGGAAGCGGTCATTACCGTGCCGGCGTACTTCAACGATGCTCAGCGGCAGGCCACGAAAGATGCGGGCAAGATTGCCGGGCTGGATGTGAAGCGCATTATCAATGAGCCCACGGCGGCGGCGCTGGCGTACGGTCTCGATAAGAAGAAGGATGAGACCATCGCGGTTTACGACTTCGGCGGCGGGACGTTTGATATCTCGGTGCTCGAAGTTGGCGAAGGCGTGATCGAAGTGAAGGCCACCAACGGTGACACGCACCTCGGCGGCGACAACCTTGATCAGCGCATTGTCGATTGGTTGATCGACGAGTTTAAGAAAGACGAAGGTCTCGACCTGCGCGGCAAGGGCAACGAGATGGCGCTGCAGCGTCTGCGTGACGCGGCAGAGCGGGCGAAGATCGAACTCTCCACGACCATGGAGACTGAGATCAATTTGCCGTTCATCACTGCCGATGCCGGTGGTCCGAAGCATCTGGTCAAGAAGTTGACCCGGGCTAAGCTGGAATCGATGGTGGAAGACATCATTCAGCGCTCAGTTGGTCCGTGCAAACAGTGCATGAAAGATGCAGGCGTGGATAACAGCAAGATTAATGAAGTCGTTCTGGTCGGCGGGCAGACTCGTATGCCTCGCATTCAGGCGCTGGTGAAAGAGTTGTTCGGCAAAGAACCGCACAAGGGCGTGAATCCGGATGAAGTAGTCGCGATCGGTGCGGCGATTCAGGGCGGCGTGCTTGGCGGCGAGGTCAAGGATCTGCTCTTGCTGGATGTGACTCCACTGACCCTGGCGATTGAAACGCTGGGCGGCGTGGCAACGCCGATGATTCCGCGCAACACCACGATTCCGACTCGCAAGACGGAAACGTTCTCGACCGCGGCCGATAGTCAGACTTCGGTCGAAGTTCATGTGTTGCAAGGAGAGCGTCCGATGGCGGCGCAGAACCGTACCTTGGGCAAGTTCCACTTGACGGGATTGCCGCCGGCTCCGCGTGGCGTGCCTCAGATTGAGGTGACGTTCGACATCGATGCCAACGGCATCCTGAACGTGACCGCGAAAGACATGGCCACCAGCAAAGACCAGAAGATCACGATTACGTCGTCGTCCGGCCTGAGCAAGGAAGAAGTAGAGCGCATGGCCAAAGAAGCCGACGCGCACTCGGCCGAAGATAAAGCTCAGCGCGAAGCCATCGACGCCAAGAACCAGCTCGACTCGATGGTCTACGGTGTAGAGAAAATGCTGCGCGAGCAAGGCGACAAAATCTCCGGCTCAGAACGCGGCGACGTGGAGAACGCAATCGCCGACGCGAAGAAAGCGCTAGAAAGCGGCGACAAGTCAGCCATGGACAAAGCCCGCGAGACCCTAACCCAGGCTTCGCACAAACTGGCTGAGCACATGTACAAAGCGGCACAGCCTCAGGGCGCGCCGGGAGCGGGTCCGGAAGCAGGACCCGGCGCTGGAGCGGGAGCCTCGTCCAATGGTAACGCCAAGAAGGACGAAGGCGTGATTGACGCCGAGTATGTAGACGTCGAAGACAAGAAATAAGAGTTAAAGGAGCTCGGCCACGGATTGACGCGGATCATCACGGATAGAAAGTCCAAGACATCTGTGAAAATCCGTGAAATCCGTGGCTTGTTTTTTCGTGGCTTGTTTTTTCGAACCAAGGGGAGATTGAAATTGCAATTTGAAGTGAACGGGGAGTCATATTTTCTTAATTTCGCCGAAGACGAAGGGCGCTGGTACGTATTCGCGCAGACGCTGACTGGAGTGAATCGCATTCCGGTTTATGTGGATGCGCCGAAGTACGAGCGCATTGGAGTACTGGAAGCGGGAAGACACAAAATCCAGAACTGATGATTTTGTAGGGAATAGTTTCAAACTACTTACGGAATCGATGGCAACACAAACCAAAGACTATTACGCCACGCTCGGCGTCAAGAAATCCGCCTCGGCTGAGGATATTCGCAAAGCGTTCCGCAAACTTGCGCGCAAGTACCATCCCGATGTCAATCCCGGGGACAAGGGCGCGGAGGAGAAGTTCAAGGCACTCTCCGAGGCCAACGATGTTCTGAGCGATCCCAAGAAGCGGAAGATTTACGACCAGCTTGGGTTTTACTCGGACAACATTGATCCGGCGACGGCGGATGCCTATGCCCGCGCGGGCGGCGGCGCCGGAGGGCCTTCGGCCGGATTCACCGGAGGGTTCCCGGGCGGACAGCCTCAGGGCGCCGGCGGTCAGGGCGCAAATTATGACTTCGGCGGCTTCGACTTCTCTGACCTGTTCGAAGGAACGGGAGGACGCAGCCGCAAATCCAGTAGCGGCGGAGGCTTCAAAGACATTTTTTCCGGTATGTTCGGAGGACGCGGCGGCGCGGCACACGAAGGGCCTGAGCCGGGGTCAGATCTGGAATATCAGGTCAACGTCCCCTTCTGGACGGCTATCCGGGGCGGCGTCATGAAGTTGAACATCACCCGGCGCGTTGTCTGCGGAACCTGCCACGGTAACGGCTATATCGAATCGCCGGGCACGTGTCCCGAATGCGGCGGCACTGGTCAAGTCACGCAGACCGGCGGACGCATGAAGTTCAATACGACCTGCCCGCGCTGCCATGGCACTGGGAAAAACATAACAACCTGTGGCACCTGCCATGGCGAAGGAACCATAGAGAAGACCGAACCGCTTGAAGTCCGTATCAAAGCTGGTACGCGCGATGGCCAGCGCATTCGCATTCCCGGCAAAGGCAACGCCGGATCCCATGGAGGACCGACCGGCGACCTCTATGTGATCATTCGCGCCGGAGATCATCCTATCTTTCATCGGGAGGGCGACGATATTCACCTGACCGTTCCGGTGAGCGTTAGCGAAGCGGCGCTCGGCGCCAAGGTCGAGGTTCCGACCATTGATGGCCGCGCGATGCTCAAGATTCCACCCGGAACCCAGTCCGGCCAGAAGCTTCGGCTGCGCGAGAAGGGCGTTCCATCGGCCACGAAGGAAGGCGCACGTGGAGATGAGATCGTTGAGATCAAGACGGCGGTCCCCATGCCTCGCGACGAGCGCTCGAAGGAAATTCTGCGGGAGTTGGCAAAGCTGAATCCCGAAGATCCGCGCGCGGAGCTTTGGAAGAATGTCTGATATCCTGAGCCTATAAACTTCTGTGCTACGGGGTTTGGATATGCCAGACGCACCAGACCAAAGCCTGCTTGAGGCTCTGCTGGACTCCTGGGACCGGAACAACACCATCCTAGTCAACCTGCTCAAGGCCCTCCCGGAAGGCGCGTTGGAGACCAGCGCGATGGACGGCCCATCCATCGCGCAACTATTCACACACATCCACTTTGTGCGGCTTGTGTTCGTCTTCGAGGACGCCCCCGAGTTCGCCAGAAAGCTGCCGGAGGAAGAGTGGGTGGCCGAGCGTGACCCTCGTCGCATCGAGCAGATGCTGAACGACAGCGCCAAGGCAGTGCGGGACGCTGTAAGAAGCAAGGTGGAGGCAGGCCGGGCCATGAACCTTCACTACGACCACCCGATCCTCTTGCTCCAGCACATGATCTGGCACGAAGGCTACCATCACGGTCAGATCAAACTGGCCCTCAAGGTGTCGGGCCGTCCAATGACGGATGATGAGGCCGGTCCGGTCACGTGGGGTGTCTGGATGCGCAAGAAGTGAGCGGCCCTGGTGCGTTCACAAGCGTTCAAAAACCGCTTCGCCTCGAAATACCAACTTCGTATAAGCGAACTGGTCTGCACAAAGGGAGAACAACGAGGCGAGGAAATCCTTCGCGAACTGGCAAGACTGAATCCCGAAGATCTGTGCCCGGAACTCTGGAAGAACATATAAGGTAGGGTCAGGCCGTGATGACCAAATCAAATAACGGCTATTTCGTAGCGGGAGTTTGTGTCCTCGCGTTCATTCTCGCACAGACGTTTCAGGAACTCGCCTACAGGTTGTGGATTCCCGCTTCCCATGGCTCTGCGGATGACCTTCAATCGTACTTGCTTACGGTGGATCAGGCGCGAGCGGCGATGGTGGGCGGTACGATCCTACTGCTCGTCGTGCCGTACGTTGTTATTGCGTTTCGATATATCGAAACGTCGCCCGTGACAGCGGTGCTTGGACTCATCTTCGGAGTTGCGTTCGTAGGGTTCGAGATCACACAGCGCAGCATCGACTTCTTTGTTATCGGCCACCAGTGGGCGCGGCAGTTCCAGAACGCCTCCGGAATGGAGCGTGAGATAATCCTGGATCGCTTCGCACTTTGGAATGAAATGGTCGTGGGATGGACCTTTCCGCTGAGGTTATCGGGTTTCCTCGCGTCATGCTGTTTCCTGGCGGCGACTCTGACGGAGAGTGGCAAAGGACCGTGGCACCTGCTCGCTCCAGTTGCATTTGCGCTGAATGCGCTACGCTTGCTGGGACGGTTGCTGAGCACATTCGCGGGGCAGGCTTGGTTGGACGGACTCAATGGGAGATTCTATTTCCCAGCCGTTCTTGTCATTAACTCACTACTGGCCCTGTGGTTCTTCCATCACGCACGGCATGAGACACCCTAACACAACTCTGCCGGTTCGCCCTCGGGCAGAGCATCAACCACAAAGGACACGAAGGTTCACGAAGGAGAGCACGGGTTCATCTGTGGCCTTCGTGTCCTTAGTGGTTGATGCCTTTTGTCGCCGCACATTACCTCCGTCGCAGCCCCTCTGAGAAAAAAGTTTTGAAATTTTCATCATTTTTTTTCCACAAGGCATCTAATTTGCCGTATTCTCACGACTGCGAACTAACTTCAGCGCAGCTTCCGGAATCTTAGTGCACCGGAAGGCCCAGAGCGAATGTAGGCGCGACGGGGTGGCTGAGAGTGATTCGCCCAAGGGAGGAAGCCATAGAAATTGGCAACAGCTAGCGCGCCACGTCAAACATTCCAGCCACCCGCTATCGTCCCCCGCCGGAAGAAATCCGTTCGCCTCACTTTGTGGCCACTCGTCGCCGCCACCTTTTTCATGGTGTCGGGCGGAACCTATGGCACAGAAGACATCGTGCGCGGAGCCGGCTACGGCAAAGCCATCCTCATTCTGCTGCTGACTCCGATTCTCTGGAGTCTGCCTACCGCCTTCATGATTGGCGAACTCTCGAGTGCCCTGCCTTACGAAGGCGGATATTACGCCTGGGTGCGACGCGCCATGGGCAACTTCTGGGGATTCCAGGAAGCGTGGCTCTCGCTGGTTGCATCGATTTTCGATATGGCGATCTACCCAACTCTGTTCGTGCTCTATCTCACGCGTTTGTTTCCCTGGTTCGCCGAGGGGTATCGCGGGTGGATGGTCGGACTCGGGGTCGTGGTCGTCTGCGCGCTGTTGAATGTTGCCGGTGTTCGTGTGGTTTCGACCACCTCCCTTTGGCTTCTAATTGTTCTCTCGGCGCCGTTCATTCTGATCGTCGCTATCGCGCCTTTCAAGATCGGAGCGCTGGCTCATGCTGTGACCAAACCGATTACGTCTTCCGTCGACATTCTTACCGGGCTGTTGATCTGCATGTGGAATTACATGGGCTGGGACAACGCCTCGACCATCGCTACCGAAGTTGAGCGTCCGCAGCGGACTTATCCTCGCGCCATGTTGGCTGCGGTTGTGATCGTGGCTTTGAGCTACATCGTCCCTGTTGCCGCCATGTGGATGACTGGGCTTTCCTCAAGCGCATGGGAAACCGGATTCTGGGCGGATATCGCAGGGCTGCTGGGTGGGCCACTGTTGCGCGTCGGACTTGCCCTCGGAGGCATGATCAGTGGCTTCGGCATGTTCAACGCCCTGGTGATGAGCTATTCGCGCCTGCCGCTAGCCATGGCTCAGGACGGCATGTTGCCTCGGGTCTTTGGCAAGCTTCATCCTCGCTCGCGGGCTCCGTGGGTCGCGATCGTGGTGTGCGCCGTTGGCTGGGCCTTGTGCCTTGGCCTGGGTTTCGAGCGCCTGGTGACCATCGACATTCTGCTCTACGGTGCCAGCCTTTCGCTGGAGTTTATCGCGCTCATCGTTCTGCGGGTGCGCGAACCCGAACTGCATCGTCCGTTCCGGGTTCCCGGAGGGATGTTCGGAGCCGTAGCCGTCGGCATCGCACCCATGCTCTTACTTGGATTCTCCGTCGTACGGAGCGAGACTGACCAGGTTCTCGGGATGAGTTCCTTCGCTTTCGGAATGCTGCTTATCGCCGCGGGCGTGCTGGCCTACCTTCTGAATCACGCGCTAAAACCCGAGGGCTGGACTCCGGCTCCGCAGGAAAAGCCAGAAGCAGTAGCCTGAGGAAACTGGGCCACGGATTACACGGATATGCACGGATCAGCATAATCCACGGAATCCGTGGCCTCTTGCCTTTGTTGTAGACTTTGAGCAATGACCAAGCGGAAATCCAAGGGCGCCTACATGATTTCTTCTGTGGCTGAGATGTATGGCATCCATCCCCAGACCCTGCGCTTGTACGAACGGGAAGGCTTGCTGAAACCGTCCCGCACCGAGGGCAATACCCGGCTCTACACTGACGAGGATTTGCAGCGGCTGGAATTCATCCTGTCGCTGGCGCGCGACTTGGGGGTGAACATCAGCGGCATGGCGATCATTCTGCAAATGCGCGAGCGCATGGAAGAAATGCAGCGTCAGATTCAGGACTTCGTGAAGTACATCCAGGAAGAAGTGCTGGCGCGCGCCAGCGCCGCCGCCGACCCTTCGCGTGGCGCAATCGTTCCTGTGCGGCGGGCGATTGTGCCTACGCCTCAGCAACCTGGTCGTAAGAAGTAAGACGGTTCGTGGGTAGGGTAGGGATCCCTCATTTCGTTCGGGATGACAGTTTAGGATGACAGTGACAGGTCGGGATCAGGGTCGTCGGGAGAGCCACTCGACTATTGCCTTGTGGCTCTCCGCAACTCGCGACTGGAAACTCCTACGCAGCCTTTCCGTGTTTGCTTCCGAAACCCATCCCTACTTTCACTCGTGGATCGATTGCGTACTGGTAGATCGGTGAACCGACAGTGGGGTTGGTGCAAACTGAAGCGCCGGCGTTGAAACTGTAAGTGTTGTCCGATCCGTGGATCGTTCCCAGGCAGAATGTCCAGGCACCGTCGGAGGCCGGCGTCGACCAGTATGCCTGCTGCTGCTGCGGGTTGGCGAAGAACAACTGCAGACTGTCAACCACGCTGCGCGGCAAACCATTGACCTGCAGCGGAGACTGCACGCCAGCACCCGCCGGTTCCGAACTCGACCCCTGGCCAAAGACCGCGTTCAACATCAACTTGTACCCTGTCGAGGTCGGGGAGTCCGCCTGAAACACGCGAACCAGCACGTTGTAGCCATCATCTGCATATACCTGTAACGCGCTTGAGGCTTCCTGCATAAAGGTCCAATCGGTTTGAGTCAGCGGCGACAGGATCTGATAGAAGCCGTCTTGCAACGGAGGAAGCAGAGCGCCTCCTGAAAGCCATACAGCGGATCGAAGCAACGGGTCGGCATTAGAATTGTCCGCCTGAAAGTTTCCAGCACTCTTTGCGGCGAGGGAAAAACCCAGGTTGAGAAGGTAGTTCATAGTCATCTCCTTATATTTGCAAACGTTCCTATTTGCAGGGTCCTCGAGTTGCGGGGTCGAGTCTTATCCTCGATAGATGAAAAGTCAAGGAAAATCACCCTGCCACGTTCTACGGGGGAGGTTTGGCCGGCACAGCATTCAGAATTTTCAAGTGGTAGCGCGGGTCGGCGCGAAGCGAAACAAATTCCGGTTCGTTCTTGATGTCGTTCAGATCCTGCCCAGCCTTGACGGCAGCCAGAAGCGCGTCGAGCGCTTGATCGCGCTTGCCGCAAAGCTCGTACACCAGGGCGAAAGTGTACAGATCAGCCGGGTTGTTGTCGTGGATCCCCTCCAGAGACTTCATTTCTTTGAGAGCTCTGTCTTTGTCGCCACTCTTGGCCAGATACATCGCTAAGTCCGCTCGCAGCTCGGGCTGATTCGGATTCTTAGTAATTTCTTCCGTCACCAACTGGATGGCATTCTGATAAGCCGGCTTGGCTTTGTCTTTCTTGTCGCTCGACCACCGGTAGGCATCCCCGAGGTTGCCCCAGCTATCGTAATTATTCGCGCCCAACTCCACCGACTTCTCAAATGCGGGTACAGCCTGATCGTATTTGCCTTGGTAGAACAGGATGGTTCCAAGGTTGGTATACACATCAGCGGCGGGCTTGATTTCGAGCGCATGCTGAAGCGCCGCGACCGCATCGTCATCGCGACCCATGGAGTGGTAAACCGCTCCCAGATTTCGCAGCGCCGGTACGTTGTCAGGCTCGAGTTTCAGAGCCATTTCCCAAGACGCGGCCGCTTCCTTGAACCGGCCCCCTTGATATGCGTTGAGACCCGTGGCGAGATAGGTCTTCCAGTCCTTGGGATCCAGTTGCAGTGCGCGCTGCAATTCCGCAGAGGCCTGATCGCCCTTGCCGGTCTTGTCATAAAGCAGGCCAAGATCACGGTGAGGGATTGCGCTCTTAGGATCGAGATCAGCGGCGGTTCGGAACTGCTTTTCTGCCTCGGTCGAGTCGCCGTCGCTCATCTTGACCATACCAAACGACACATGGCCGGCGGCGAGATAATTATCAAGACTAACGGCCTTGTTTGCGTATTCCGAGGCGAGCTTCATCCATTGGGGATCAGGGTTGGTGGTGTTCTTGTGGTCATAAGCTTCGCTCAGAGCGGCGTAACTCGCGGCGGACTGCGGATCGAGTTGGACGGCTCGGTCCAGGAGCTTGATCGCATGATCGACACTGCCATCGCGATCAGAGTGATTCAGGTCTTCCCGGGCGCGGCGATACAGGGCGTAGGCATTGTCTTCCACTGGCGCTTCTTGCCCTCTGGCCTGCTGGGCGGGCTTTGGTTTCCTGAGCCAACGCCAGCCCCCGATCGCCGCCAAAAGCAATAGCACGAGGAAGCCAGCGGCCATCCAAATTTGCAGTTTCGAGAAGCGCCTCTGCCAGGAACTCGGCGCTCGAGCCATATCAATCGTCGCGTCACTGGGATGCCAGGTCAGCGGCCCATCCACCAAACCCACGGCCCCTCGCCGCAACTCGCTCCCGACCTCGGCCATGGTTTGAACTCGCTTCTCGGTTTTTTTCTCCAGCATGCGCGAAATCAAAGACACCAGAGGCTTGGGAACATCGGGTCGCATCCGGGTCAGATCTCGCGGGGGGCTGAAGTGAAGATTGTGCAGCAGCGCGATCGAGTTCGGTCCGATGAAAGGCAAATGGCCGCTGAACATTTCGAACATCACGATGCCGAAGGAAAAAATGTCGGAGCGCGCATCCACCGGCTCTCCGCGCGCCTGCTCCGGCGACATGTACGCCACAGTCCCAGTAACCGCGCCCGGTTGGGTCAAAGTGAACTGGTTGGTTCGTTCTGCATCGCTAAGCTCGCTGTCCCCGGTCGCCATATTGGGATTGAACTTGGCCAGACCGAAATCGAGCACCTTAACCAGGCCATCCTCGGTGACCATGATGTTTCCCGGCTTCAGATCGCGATGAACAATGCCGGCGGCGTGCGCCTTGGTAAGTGCATCCGCGATCTGAATGCAATATCGGATGGCTTCGCTCAATTCGAGCTTGCGATTCTTCAGCACCGACGATAGCGTCGCGCCGCGCACGTACTCCATCACGATGAAGTCGGTGTTGCCCTCGGAGTTGACCTCGTAAATCGTGATGATGTTGGGATGATTCAGCGCCGAAGCCGCCATGGCCTCGCGCTGGAAGCGCCGCCGGGCAGTCTGGGTGAGAGGCCGATCGGTGGGAAGAACTTTGATGGCAACGTCGCGGTCAAGCCGGGTGTCATGCGCGCGGTAGACCACGCCCATCCCGCCTGCCCCAAGATC